>Ga0247768_1000230_pt1 | contig 20749 bp, 27 predicted proteins | sample UWRJL016104C6_FD_179944 | JGI IMG/M metagenome (GOLD analysis project Ga0247768, IMG submission 179944) | Plant litter microbial communities from Arlington Agricultural Research Station in Wisconsin, United States - UWRJ-L016-104C-6 | ecosystem: Environmental > Terrestrial > Plant litter >... | reverse complement strand
TCTGCCGAGATACCTATATTAGCGATCGCATTCAGATCGAACAAATTCCTGCAGCAGTAGCAGACAACAACTAATTCCTTTAAAAATATGTACATCAACGCCAAGCGACGGACGATAGTCAAAACAAGACAAGTAGATTCTACTGCGCTCGATCCTAAAGAATTTGTTTGGATCGATCAAGCTGCGAAAGTGCAAATTGACAGCATCGGCGAAGAAAAAGCCCAGCATCGATTTATCAAGATGACGGCGGCGATCGGCAATATTAAAGAAGGTCACATTTACGTCCCGCACTGGGAGTTCGTCAATCCGACCCCCAAAGGAGACGTGCTGCTGAACGTGCCTTATTTTTCGCAGCTCGACAATTCCACAGAATATTACGGACCCGGATCGAGGCAGTGCAACCTGACATCGAATGCGATGGCGGCCGAGTACATCCTCAAAGATCGGTCGATGCAAACCCTTACAGCGATCGCCAACCAGAAAGACCTCGGAGAACCCGAATCTGCCTACGGTCAAATTCTTAACGCCTACGGCGACACTACCGATCACAACGCCAACACGAGTGCTTTGAGCAGTCTCGGACTCGACAGCGTGTGGAGTACCCAACTCCAAATTGGCGACCTCATTGCCAGTATCAACAAGCGATTGCCGATGCCTATCGGGATGCGCTACAAGCAAAGCGGTCACATTGTTTGCGCTGTCGGTTACAACCTAGATCGCGAAATCATCTATATCAACGATCCTTACGGAGCTCGTGCTGGCAGTCAAGATTACTACGCAGTGATCGGAAACGGCGCAGGCAAGTTCGATACCTATACTTTCGCTACGATGAGAAAGCTTTGGGCAGAACCTAGCGACGGTTGGGGTCGGATGTTCACTGCGATCGGTGGAGTTAAGACTGGACTGTAATATAAAACAAATAAAAGAAGGGGCGATCGAATAAGCCGATCGCCCCTTTTTAGCTTTAGAAGATTTCTGCCAATTTATCGGAAGATTTAAACGAGCAAGGGCCTTCATCGCGCGTCCACCTACAAATCCGGAAGCCTAAATTGTTCAAAACGAATTCTACTTCAGTGCCGAGATCGTAAAAATGAATTTTTGCGTCGATATAGAAATCAACAATACTTTTGTCTTCGATATCGCTGTCTGGCTTGAATCCGTATCCTACCTTGCAGTTGGGTTTTCCAAAGTGCCGACAAAGCAAGTCGAACTTTTTGTCCGGCACTTCCGTACTGAACTGACAGCGCATTCTGCCATTTGCTCGATTGATGTATACTTGTACGCTATTAACGCTTGATACGCTCATGTTTTTTATAAAGACTGGTATAGAAAGAGGGCGATCGAATTATGATAATATTTCGATCGCCCTCTTTCTTGACTCAACAAACCTCCGCTAATACGTTAGACTTCTTCGTGCCATAAGGGATGTCGCGTTTCCACAAAATGTTCTTGAAACCCAAATAGGAGTACGACAATAATATTTCTAGTTCGGTTGCAGCAGTTCTGTAGTCCAATGCTCGATTGTCATGAACGACAAGAACGCTTTTGTCTTCACCGCCTTGCGCCATGTTTATGCCATAAGTTACGGAATGTCCGGGCTTGTGCCTGTATTGAGCATTAAACCAATTTAGAATGTGTTCGGATACACCATCGCGAAACACGCATTCCATCAAAGAGCAAGCTTCGTTGATGACAACCAAAACTTCGTTGCTCACAAAATCGTTATCCATAAATTTCGAGATCCCTTAACTACACAATCATCTTATAACTAATATCGTTAATTGTCACGTATTTATGCAGTTTTTGCTAATTACGATCGCCCGCAATACTATCTCGCCATTGCAGCGTCAAGTTTTCTGATCGTTTCCCAAAATTCATCCCAGCCGTTCATTCCGCCGTTGACGAGCCGGCGGACTTGCTCCCAGTCGTGCATATTGGCTGCTTGTGAAATCCGGCGGTCGAGGAAGTATTCTGCCAGAATTTCTGCTGCGATGTCGGGCCGCAGCGCTAAATCTGGGTTCTGTTCCAGCGGGATTTCGAGCTTTGCGCCGAAATCTGCGTAGTTCGCTCGTCCCGTAATTTGTACGAAACCCCGACCTTTGTATCGGGCTCCATCTCCTTCTTGAGTGTTTCCCAAGTCTTCGCGCCCTTCGTAGAGCGAATGAAAATAATCGTTTCCGCCGTACTCTGAAATTGGAGAGAAGCCTCCGGTTTCTACAGCAATCGTTCCGAGTGCCGCGATCAAGTTCAGTCGATTGAGAATCTTCCGTTTTGACAAAGCTTCTACCACGCAGGGTAAGTTTTTTACAGCTTCTTCGAGTTTGCAGTTCATCGCTGCAACGGCAAGTTCCGGCAGTACCGCTTCCCGCTGGCGATCGAATCCCGGCAGAGTCTTGCACTCGATCAGGTCTTCCGCCGCCTCTGGCGTAATAACATTGTCGGGATAGTTGAATCCTTTGGTAAACCGCTTGTAGCAGGCTTTTGAAATAGGTCCCCACAGACCGTCAACCCGCGCCGGCAATCCCAACGTATAAAGCCTCGACTGTACCTGAAATGCCAGTTCGCGATCGGATTTTAGTTCTTCTAAGCCAACAGTAGTTCTATCGTTATAAATATCTTGGAGTTTCATTATTAGTTTAAGGAGGTGTAGGAGCGGGCGAAGGTGACGGGGATGGAGTTGTCGGAGGCGTTACAGCAGACTGCTTTGTCCATTCGCCGAAACTCCCCCAGGCGGCATACCCGGTTAAGCCGTTGCCGTTTTGGTTGAGGTGGTTGAAAAATTCTTCTCTGGTTTGGTAAGGTCCGCCGTTTTTAATGCTTCTGAGCTGGGATTCGGTTTTCAAACCGAACGCCTTTTTGATGTCTTCGTCTTTGCCGTCTTTGATTGTATCGTTGAGCTTTTTGAGCATTTCGGCTTGATCTTTCTCAACGGCCTGAGCGGTTCCAACGCCGCCGGCTTGCCTCATTGTCAGACCGCACTTGCCGACATTTTGAAAGCGCTCTGTTGCAGATCTGTTGGTGTCTTTAAATACTTCGTCCTTACCGTCGAGTTTTCCGCTTTGAACTGAGCTAGTGATTAAATCGTAGTCAATTTTTAGCTGCGGGTAAATTTCTTGAAACCTCGGCGGCAGTCGGGAAGGATCGCCAGACATCAAAGCTTCCGCAACTATCCGATCCTCAAACGCTATGCCACCCTCTTTTTGAGCGAGGATTATAGCTGCATCTTCTTTAATTTTATCTTGCAGTTCCTTTGCTTTCAACACGCTGTCGGGTATCATCCCGGCGATCGCCATTTGAAAACGGGTATTCGGGTCCAGCTTCAGCAGAGCTTCTTTGTCGGAAAGCCCCTTGCTGCCCTGGGGCGCGCCTTCGCCAAACGTCTCGTCTAAAATGCCTTCCAAATTCTGTTTCCCTTCGGGACCGAGACAGTCTCCCAAAACCGCCTTTGCTTTTTCGACGAGGGCTTCCCGCGACCGCTCGGCGGTTGTTTGCTTGGAAGTTTCGTCGCCTAGAGGCGTGGATGTCAGCGGCGGTGCCAGCATATTGGGCGACCCCCTACCACCAAGCATTTTGAAATTGAGATCGACTTGGCAGTAGTGGTAGCCTTTGTCGCCGACGAGCGGGTGGTCGTACTGAGCTGAAATGCTGGTGCAAGCACAGGGCGCCATTATTTTATCTCCCTGCTGCACGTACAGGAGGGGCGGCGTATAGACATTTTTGCTTTCCTGGCGATCGCTCAGTTCGTGCATTTGGTAGAGCTGCTCGACCAAGTGCGAGATATCGTGCTTGGTGTCGTAAAAAGTAACCGAAAAACGGAACGTGCGGGGACCGATCGACTTGAAGTTTTGACCGCCGCGAATGTGGTCGCCGTCTTGATCGCTCCATTCTGCGGACTGATCGTCGGAAATCTGAGATACGGCAACGCCTAAAAAAGAATTTCCCGGCTGTTTTACGTCGAGCACCTTTCCCGACAGCTTGCCGTTGAGAAATCGGATTGAAACGGGCGATGCGGCCGGTTGGATTTTGGAATCTCGGTGCTGCTTGGAAATCGGTGACGGCGGATAGTTGACGCTCGGCTGAGACGACTTGCCCGCCGCTGCGTCCAGCTTGGCACCGGGCTTGTTCTCCGCGCCTGCCGTTTTTTTGGCAGCGTCTTCGGCTTGGTTGTCGCCGCCAAATAGTTTAGTGAAAAAATCGAGCGGATTGGAAGATGTCGGAGCAGGCGTTGGGGACGCAGCCGGACTCGGTGCAGTCCCAGGTACTGGAGCAGCACTTGGAACTGGAGTTGCCGCAGCCGTCGGTTTTATAGGTTTGGTTTCAGTGGCCATAAAAAAAGCACTTCCTGGGAAGGAAGCGCTCAGTAAGAGTTAACTAATGACAGTTTGGTCGGTATTACTGTTATTTTAACTGGCGATCCGATCGCTAGCTATTTTCAAGGGCAGGCTGAGCTGCAATCGTCCCAATACGTGCCAGTCAATTTCCGGATCGTCGTTTCGCCGTGCCAAGACGAAACTGTCGATAAATTCCTGGGCGTCGGCGATCGCTGTATCCGGGCGATTGTAGTGAGGAATTTTAGAAAACCGAGTCCAGCCGTCACGAGTCTCAAAGCAAGGTCCGTCTGGCTGCGAAACCAGAACATTGCCCTGGTCTATGCTTACAAAAATTTCAAACCCTTTATAGTTTCCGAGCGGTTCCCAGAAATCTCCGAAATCCGATCCTTCAATTTTGTCATTCAGTCCTGTGCCTTCTCCACTTTCTCCGAACGAATATCGAGATAAGTCGGCGATCGACTCTTTGTAATGGGCTATTTTCCTGGGTGTTGGAATACTAGCACCGCACTCTAGCGCAATCCTAATGAAAGCCGACATTTTCAAGATTGCAACGACATCTTCGCTTGCTTCTTCGTCGATTTCACCGACAATGAAGTATTCACCTACGTCGAACTCAAGATCGATCGCCTGAGTGAAAGGTACAGTCTGAAACCATTCTGGACGTGTTGTTTGTACTTGCATTCTGATTCTCCTGTTTGTAAATTACTTGTTCGATCGCCCGATAAATTGCCTGAGCTACTTGCACTGCAACGCCGAGTCCGATGCACTCGGAAGCGAGAGAATCCTCGTCGCAAAGGTAATAGTCGTCGCCCAGACCTTGCAGCCGTGCGAGCATTCGAGTGCTGAATTTGACGACGGTACAGTTGGCGATTAAAGCTTCAAATTTTTCGTCAGCGGTTGCGTTTCTGAGATCTTTCTTGTTGGAGAACAAGGCTCTGTCCCAATTTCTGGTACTTAGCGTTGTAACTGGTTCTGTTTCCATCCGCACGGTATTGTTGCTGGCATTCGATCCTGGAAGCATTACTGCCTGTACTGACTCGTTTGCCAGCAAACCTCGCGGATAAACGTTGGGAGTTACCGTAACTGTCGGGAGGTCGCTCGTTCGGACTGTTGGCGAGGTATTCCCTGCATTGGCACCGGGAATCAATACGGCTCTCAGGTGTCCAGGTCTTGCGCTAGTAAGAGTTGTAGAAGGTTCTTCACCGAGTCTTGCAGCTTGAGCCGAAAACTCTTGGTGAGTTGTCAAGAAAGCTCTAGGTCTGTGCCCCTCTGCTTGCAGCGAAGCGACGAGCGTGTAGCAAGGCTCTTTTGCCTCTTTGAAAGTGAGCTGCCTGGGACACTTATCGCTGCCAGTATTTTTGCCGTCAAGGATGTAATTGAAGAATCCGTTCAGTCTGCCTCGACCGATCGCCTCCTTAATCCTTTTTTCGTGCCAGTCGGCCAATCCGTTTTCGCGTTTCCCGGCAGGTCGCACGTTGCCGGACGTTTCGCGGACGACCCACGCTAATCTGCCGTCTCGCGATCGCACTGGCAGAAAATGCGGGCGATCCGGGATGAGGTCTGCTACCGCCTCCATCCAGCCGACCCAAGGTTTTAAAGCCGGTCCGAACAAAGTAGGCGTCGGAAATTCAGCATGAGTCGGCGGAATAGCCGGAACGTGTCCGATATCGGATCGCACGGCGACAATGTACAGTCTCCGCCTCGTCTGCGGAGTCCCGTAATCGGCTGCGTTGAGCTTGAATTTTTCGCGGTTGTAGCCCAGTCGCTTGAGTCCGTTGAAGATTGTGTTGTAGGCGATCGAGCCTTCGTAGGCTTCAACATTCTCTACGACTACCGCTTTCGGACGCAGATATTCAACGTGCCGAATAACAGCTTTTGCCATCCTGATATCGAGCTCGGTTTCAACTCCTTTTTGCGCTCCGGAATACCTGGTACAAACTGGGGAATTCCACGATATATCGATTTCGCCAGGTACAATCCCTAGCGAAGCAGGATCTACGTCCTCGATAGGAGCGATGACGACATGATCTCCGTGGTTTGGAATGTACATCTCCTCAGCTTTTCGGCGATCGATTTCGATCGCCTTTAACAATTTTGCCCCCATTTCTTTAAAGGCTTGATCTACGACGCCTCCACCGCTAAAAGCGGTCATTACCTTAAGCTGTCTCATCACTTGCTTCCTGCGCTTCTAGTTTTTTCGCCCAACGCTGCGCCTCGTAAAGACCCATAAAATTCATGCTCTCTAGAAAAGTCCCAAACTTGTACATGAAAATCTCGCGGATCTCTTGGAAAGTCGCGTCTGGTGCTTTCTCTTTGACAGACAAATAGATTTGCGAGATCAGTTCTTTTTTCTTCCCTTCGGTTTCAGTATTGAGAGGTTCTTCCCCTGCCAATACTCGATCTGCAAATTCTTGATCGTCAAAGGGATCTTGACCTTCGATAATGTGCGGAATATCAGAAGAGCGCATACTTTACCTCACTAAATTTTGTTGAGCCTAAATTTCCAGTAGCTTGCGCTCGATATCGTTGCGGTATTCAATCCACCAGCGACTGTCGGTCGGTAGTTTCGTTGTGCCGCGAACGTGCGGATCTTGTTTGAGAGTTGGATTGCTGTCAAGCGCCTTCGCGATCGCTTCCAAGTTATCGAAAGCAATTGTAAAAGCGCGTCTAGTATCCGCCTCAAAACCAAAAAACTGAAGCCAAGCAAGCTCTAATCGAGCTCGATTTAAGTTTTTTCCTTCCAAGCTACCTCCCCAACTGTGGCCGCATTCGTGACAGCCGTAAAAACCAAAGTCAAGGAAATAATCGGTATTCTCAGTTTTGCAGTTTGAACAAACAAGATTAGTCATCTGCTTTTCCTCCTTTCTTTAATACGATCGCCCTCAATTCGCCCTGCTCTTCGATCCATTCGGGCAAGCTTTTCTCGATCGCCCCTCGCTCGATCGCCAGTTTGCGCTTAGAAGCAACTAAGTCGTAGTGGGGAAATCCGGGACGGTTTTGAAACCAGCAGCGATTCAATCCGATCTCCTGTGCGACTTCGTGCAGTTTTTTCAAATTTTCGGGAGTTGCTGCTGCGGGCCAGAGGTGGCACCACAGCTTTCCGAATTTTTTAGCGCGTCCTGTCGGCAGTGCCGAAAATAGCTCGTCTACGTAGAGCATGGCTAACCTCCAAACCTAGGAACAAAACTCCCATCTGCACTCCACATGAGGTTGTGGAGCGGGCAAACTTTATTGCCGTGTTTGTCAGGGGCGATCGAGTTGAGGTTCGCCCCTTTGTGCGGACAGACGCCACAATCTAGTTTGCTTTTACTGTAGATGCGTTCGAGTTTTTGCATCAACTCCGCATCTAGCACCTCAATCGGATATTGAGGAAAATCCCTCAAGCATTGTCTAGGTTGCCAAATTAACGGTTTCTCCCCTTTATAAGCAAGAGAATGCAGTGATTCACCATCCGCGATAACAGTTTCGATCGCCTTTTGATACTGCTCGTGGGTAAAAAATCGGTAATCCGGATGGATATGCTCTACGTGAAAATCAATCTCTTTGTCGTCGTGGAAATCTGCAATCACTGGCATAAAGTTGGCATATCCGTGCAAAGGCGCAAATCTCAAGCAAAGTACGAGATAAGTTTCTCCGATTGTTGGAGGACTTGTTAATTCCGTAATTCGTTGCATATCAACTTCCTTTTTCTTGTTTACTCTTTTCGATCGCCAGCAATTGCCGAACGCGATCGATTTCTTCGCCTGAGTGTATCACCCCTCCTGCATTTAGGTCGAGGTAAAACTGCAATATTTCAGCGCGAGTTTCAAGATCGTTTACATAGAAAGTAAACGATACATGATGTGGCATTCTGTCTGTCCGATCGCCTTGCCATATAAAATCTTTTCGATATAGTCCGCCGAAGACAGGAAGCTCGTTGGCGATGAACAATCGTGCAGCTTGAAGCCTCTGCTTTCCGTCGATCAGAAGCATCTGCCCTTCAACGACACTATCTGTCTGGTCGAAAAAGCCGGGACAGTTAAAGATAATATGTCGGCTAAGATTACCGTCCCTGAGAATATATTCGACATATTTGATCTGTTGTTCCTTGGACCAAACGTGTTCGCGCTGAAAATCAGGGTCGAGGTCAAGATTGCTTTCTTTTGCGTAACTAGCTAATTGTTCTTCTAAGTGTCCCCAAGGCACTGTGAAAGATTTGCCCCATCGTTCGATTTTAGGAATGTCGCGCCACTGCATAATAAAAGTCCTCTGCGATTGATTGGATACGGAAAAATCCCGGCACTGTATTTCAAGTGCCGGGATAGAGAATCAAGTGCTTGCACCTCCGTTAACGTATTCATTCCAGGCTTTTACGGTAGCGGGTACATCAAGTATCAGATCTTTGTCGATCCAACTAGGAGTCCAGGCGTAAGCCGATCTTCCAGTCTCTCTGGAAAACGCTATTTCATCGCTTAGGAATTTGTCGTTGAAACCTCGCAGATAAATTCTTTTGGGGGTTACTTTAGGTACGGTGATAGTAAGACTGGCTCCTTCTTTAGGGTTCAACCATTGCGCGATCGGACTTTTTTCGACACTCTCCCTATCTGCAGTTTGTAACAATTCGTATTTTTTCTGGTAGATCTTTCCAAGATGTCCGTACTTACTCCTACTCCCCTCTAATTCCAGCAATTCTTTCCTTGCGTCAGCTAATCTGGTTTCTAGTTGTGCGATTTCTTGCTTCAGCTCTTCTTGTGAACGTTCAAGATCGGTCAATTCCGATCGCAACTCAATTGATGTTTTCATTTTATTTAACCTCAATATTCTTGAATGCCAGCATTTCTGTAACAGGATTCGACCGATCGCCACCGTTCCTGTTGATCGAAACCTTATTTTGAAAAGTGGTGACGGTAAATCCGAAGTCGGAATACAGTTCGACGATGCGGGGCGTCGCGTAATTCGATGCAACTACGGGATTGCTTTTGCTCGCTAGAAAGGTAGCCAGCCTAACCTGATCGTCCCAAGTGAAGGGAGCGGCATAGGAGAATGTGTCACCCGTCGCCGATACCGGATCGTATGGGGGATCTGCGTAGATGAAATCGTCTTGGGCGATCGCCACCTGCTCGAAGTCGCCTGCGGTAAATTCCCAATTAGCAAAAAGCTTCTGGTATTCGCTAAAGTCGGTAAGGTATTTGTGGTAGTCCGAAAAATCCTCTTTGTACAAGTGCCACTTTTTGCGATCGGGTTTCCCGTGAGGAACGTTGAACCCGCCGTCGCGACGGCAGCGAACTAAACCGTTGTAGCCTGTTTGCAAGAGAAAATACAGCAGGCAAGCAGTTTCGGCTGACTCTTCTCCTCGGTAGATCGCCCGCAGATTGAACTCATCCCGTTTTTCGCTATAGAGTGCGGGAGTTCCAACCATCTCGAAATGAGGTACGAGTCCAATTTTGACTTGATTGTACAGATTTACGATCGGCTTCCAGTTGTCGTTAGCAAGCAACCGTTCCGGGCGGATTGCCATTACGTCTCCGAGTCCTCCAGCAAACAGGGAAACGTAACGCAACCGGCGATCGTAGCAATCGGCAAAGCGGTGCGCGACTCTCGTTTTGCCTCCGGGCCATTTAACTAGAGGTTTTAATCTAGAAATCGCTTTCTGGTTCGAGTTCGATTCGTTCGACTTCTTCAGATTCATCGATCTCAACTTCGACGGCTTCAACATTCTGGAACTCTTGATAGTTGTGGGCATAAGTTTCAACGTACTGTTCGACCTTCTCGCTATGGAGAAAAACGAGAAAATCTCGGAGCTGGGCGATTGAGAGCTTAGTAGAAAGATTCCCGCCTTCAGGACTGGTTACGCCGAAAAGCTTGTACGCCATTTCGCGAGCCCAGGTCGGGCTCTTGTTCAGTTCTTTGAGTTTTGCTCCCAGATCTCGAATAAGCCCGCGCTTGATCGCCTCTTCTTCGCTCGGAGCCGGAGGCAGCGCCCGATCTTCCGCGTCAGCACTTTTGAGAGCAGACCCGTCGCCTACGAATCCGAGTTGCTGCATAACGGCTTGAGGAAGCTGAGTTCCTCGTTTTGCGGCCTGCATATATTGCTCCCAAAGCAAAAAACGCTGATACCAAAGCGGGTCAACAGTTAAAGTGATCGGCCAGTCTTTGTCTTCTCTGGTAGTGCCCGTGCGCTTGCCGTCTGACATCTGCGGTTTTTTGCTCTTAGATTCCAACCGGCGCAAGATAAACGGAATCTTGCCAAAAGTCTCTGGATACGGGAAAGGCGAGTCTGTTAGCGATCCGAATTTTCGGGAAAAGTCTAGCAACTGTTTGGCGATCGTCGGAACTTCTGCAGAGTGCACGGTTGTCAGGCTAGCAAGCTGGAACGGAGCGATCGCCTGCAAGGATTGCAAGTAGAAATAAAGCGTACCCATCCCTTTACATCCTTTCGGGCATTCGGGAAGTTCGCCAGTTTCTGTGAACCTCGCGCAAGGAATGTTTTCAGAAACGTCTAAGAGCCGGCGGAAAACTCCTTTGTCTGGAGTGGTAATCTTTTTGGACTGCTGCAAGATGTTTCGACCGTCGCAAACTGTTTCGAGTCCGCTGAGGCTGAACTCTTTGTTGTAAGTTGGAAAAGTCTCGTCCGGTTTAGGATACGCCAAGTAAATTGGGATTTCTTTGCACAGGTGATCTGTCCCGTAGCCGATCGCATCCCGCAGCCATTCCGTCGCTATGTGTATCCGAAGCTGTTCTTTTAAGTTAGCGCCAGGTCGTGAAGCTCCTTTTACATCTCCTTTAAACACCTGGATAGGTGTTTTTGTGTAGCGGAAGTCGAGTGTTTCGATATCTGTTTTGCCGTAAATAGGCATGATTTCTCTCCTTTTGCGTAAAGTGACTGAATTAACTAAAACTCGCTGCTATCGGAACCTTCGTCGCTGTCGATCGGGTTTACTGCCAATCGGATCGCCAGACAAGGCGCAACTCCTATTTCGATGCGATCGACCGAACTGGCAACGCGAAATTTATTCGAGACTGTTTCTGGTAGTCCGTCGGGGATTTCGGGGAAAAATTCTGGCAAAAACATATTGGGTTGTTCCCACGTCCAAACGCTGTCGTACAAATCGATAATGCCAATTTGTCGGTAAGCTTTCACCAGCAGCTCTTCGGGTAAAGCGTCGCAAGGCAACACCAGCCGATCTAAAGTTACAAAGTCTGCCGGCGGTTTCACTTGGCGCGCTTTTTTCCCTAGTGGCTCCATCGGTAAAAGTTCGTAATAACCTCTGGCGTTTGGCGTCTCCGACAGGGAATAGCCGAAGTCGTATTCAAGCTTGTATTCCTTGACATCTGCGTTCCAGTATCCGCCGCGGCACCAAACAATCTTAAAAATTTCGAGCTTGCAACCGACAGGCCAAGTCCAAATTCTCGACTGCGCTTCCTCTACCAGTTCTGCAATTTCCTGATTGCTTGCATCGACGCCTTTTACGATCGCCTGCTTGTATTCTGCAAGCAATTGCTGTGCTGCCTCCTCTTCCGCGCGCTTGATGGATGCTTCTTGAAAATGGGGAAGCAGGCGATCGTACTCTTCGGCAATAAGCCCGATCAGTTCCCAGGAGATTTTCAGAAGCTTTTTGTGGCCGATCCAAGAAGCACCTCTTTGTTTGAGTGCCGATAGATTAGACCAGTAAATGCTTGACGGGATTGGGTAGGCAAGTACGCCGACTGAATTGTCACTATGAAAATACCTGGTCATACATAGCGAGATCTCTGCATGACATACCTGAAATTTGCAGTAACAGTTTGTGGCGTCAATTTCAAAAATGGGTTCAAAATCTAAGGAAGTCAATATTTCGCCTACGTATTCGTAGATAAAATCCCGAAACTGTTTCTCCATGCGATCGAGTTCGATCGTCTCAGTCGCTTGTTTTTCCCTGGCAATACGGTCTTGCTCCTTGCGTATCGCTTCGCACCGCTCTTTTGCTTGTTGGATCAATTCTAGATTTGACATAAACTCTGATTTCAATCGACTACAGGAACCAACTTAGCACAATGTCGTAAAGTTCGTCAACGTGTAAGACAAAATTTTGTAACAACAAAAAGCCCTCAGATCTGCATCTAAGGGCTTTTTGTTGGGATCGAAGTTAATTAAAACGGCGGATCTGCGTCTACCTCAATACAGTTAGCTGGTATGGTAGAGAGTTTGTTGATCGCCTGCTGTATCTCTACGATCGGCAGCGCTCTCAATTCCATTGGTACAACCTGCTTGTTGATTGAAATATCGCGACAACCTTCTGGTAAAGGAGGTATCAATTCGGGAAGCAGTCTAAACCGATGCTGCGAATAATTAACTGTAAATTTGACTTCTACAACCTCGATATCGATTTTTTGCGGGCGATCGAACAAGCAGTCGGGTAGCGTTTCCTTGGTAAACCGAAAGCGTTCAACCGTAACGACTCCAGATGTTTTCACGGTTCGTGCAGGTCTGCCTCGCTCTGGTAGCAAGACGAACCATTCGGGTTCGCCAACTAATACGTCGTTCAAAGACCACCCCGAATCATAGTCGAACTCTGCTTGTTCGTAGTATTCACCGCGATACGCGCCCGTGCACCACGAAACTTTGTACAGATCTAATACGAAATCGTTCGGCCAAGCCCACGAGCCTTCAGAGCGAGTTTCGACTAGGGTCGTCATCTTTTTGCCGTATTCTGCTACCAAAGAGTGAAGTTCTTCGCTAAATAGACGCAATCTATTTTCTGTTTCTCGCTTTCTGGCTTCGAGTCTCGCCTTTCGCTCCTTCTCAACTTTTTCCTCTTCAATTACGGCAAGCAGGCGATCGCGCTCTTCTGCGATTTCTAAAAACCGAACTAGCAAGTAGTCAGAGAGCTTGTCACAGTCTACGTCAAAAGTTTTATCAGGAAAGCGAGCGCCTCTTCTTTCCTGATAGGCTTCGATTAACCTATCTACAACATTCCATCTGTTGCCGAATCGACTTACAACTACAACGCGATGGAACACCTTTGCTTGTAGAACGCTTTGACCCTTGAAGTACACCCCAATAGTCGGAGGCTCGTCTAGGCGATCGAAGATGTCGCCCGCATCTTTTTTGAGCATAGTCTCGAACTCGGCCCGCTCGATCGCCAGTCTGGATTCAAGCTCTGCTGTCTTTGCCAATTTTTCTTGCTCTTCCAATGCTTCGAGCGCTTGTTTCCGTTGCTCGGCATCTTTTAACAAGTCGGTGAGTGACATACACGATTCCTTGATTAACTACAGGAACTAACCTAGCATAATGTCGTAAAGTTCGTCAATTAATAAGGCACAAAAAAGCCCCAGATATAACTCTGGGGCTTCGCGGTCGCAAGCAAATTAGAACAATTCGCTATCTTCGGTGTCTGGCTTCGATAGAGCCTGACGTATTTCAAAAATAGGTTTTGGCGAAGTGTCTAATCTGAATATTTCAACATCGGTTATGAAGTCAAAGCTATCTGCAATATCGGCGGGTGGCAGTTCTGGTAGGAATTGAGGTAGCAGCCTCGTATACGCCTCACAAACACAATCGTACACTTTTACCGTCTCTAGCTGTTGGACGGGTTTTTCTGTCAATTCTTTTGGTAGTTCAGCTTCAGAAAAATAGTAGCGAAGTACCGTCACAGGGTATCCGGGCTTAACCTCCCTTGTTGGCTGGTCCTTTTGGGGAAGTAAGTCGTAATACCCGTTAGCAAGCGATCTGGGCAACCCTGTTAGCGACCATCCGAAATCGTAGTCAAAGTGAGCTTTTCCTTGTGAATCCAGGAATCCATGCTTTGCCCAGATGATTTTGTACAGCCTCACTAACCGACCTTCGGGCCATTTCCATTCTTTCAGTCTAGTGTTAAGAGCTGCAATTTCTTTGTCGCTCTTCTCTTGGGCTTCTTCGATCGCCCGTCGGTATTCAAATACTGGAAGCAGGCGATCGTACTCTTGGTGAATGTCGAAGATTGCATCGGTCAAATACGTGCAAGCTTCTTCAAGAGGAAGCCATATAGTTTCTGAATCTGCGATTTGCAACCTTGAAAAATAATTGTTACTAGCAGTAGCGGAGATTCCGAACCACGGTTGGGCTTTTTGCCATTCTTCGATTTTGCTGTCTAATTGCAAAATCGATATTGTGACGTGTTCGATCTCAAAGCAGCATTGAAAACTATTGTCAAGATGTTGGACGCTTGAGCCTATATCCACGTTCAGCGCACTTAAAATATCGCCAAAGGTATTTTGGAGATGCGCTTGGAAGAATTTTTGCAACTTTTCGATTCTTTCTACCTCGATCGCCCGTTTTTGTTCTAGAACGTATTCCTGTTCCAACCGCACAACTTCCCGGCGCTGACTTACTTCAGCAAGCAAATCTTCTAATTTCATACGATCTAAATCCGAATAACTACGAAACTAACCTAGCACAATGTCGTAAAGTTCGTCAACCAAAAGTAGTAAAGTTTGCTAGAGTAAGAAGCGTAGTGCAGGAATTAAATCGGTGAGCGTAACATCAATCGGGCTTTGGGAAATGCGGGTGACTATAAAATCGGTGCGCGATCGGGTGCTATCGGGAGAAACTTTCTTGTGTTTGTACCGCAACAAGGTAAAGGCAGAGCTGAAATCGGTTGAACCCAATACCGATCTGAGCGCGTATCCCAAGCGCAACCGCATAAATATGGATTCGTTTAGAGTGAAGCTGACAAAATGCTGGCAGGCGATCGAAAAAGATCCGAAGCATCCCGGCTTTGTGATCTGTCTTTACGGAGAACCTTGGGGTTTGTTTACCCGATCGAGCGGACGATCGCAGTCCAGATAGCGCAAAAAATCCACAACCCGAAAGCTGTGGATTTTTTTATTCAGATCGAGACTGGCGATCGGATTAGCTTACTGTTGAATGTTGTGGAACTCGTACTGTCGTAGAAGGTACGCCGCTGGGGAGCGCCGGTTGCTGTACATCAACTTCCTCGTCCGCGTCTTCATCTTCATCCGCTTCCTCTTGCGCCTCCTCTTCATCTTCGTTTTCGGCAACAAAAGATTCAGAAGGTTCATCTAGCGCTGCGCTAACTGCTGCTTCGATTCGAGCTCGCTCGCTCTCGCTCTTCTCTACATCCTTTTTGATAACTAGCGTTCCGTCCTCGCCTTCTTCTACAAAGAAGTAATCATTCGGCTCGCAGCCTACCGAGTCCATAAATCGCCGAGGCACGACACCTGCACCGGTCTTTAGTACCTTATAAGAGATCACCGCGTTGCGCGAATTCTTTTGAGATTCGGGCAATATAAGCCCAAATGGTACTCCTTGAGCAAGGAGTAGCGCTTTGTAATATTCCTCCGGCAATGGCTTGATACGCTCTTCTCCACTACGAGATCGAGTGGTCTTGGTATAACCGCAGCGTACCGCTAAGTCTTCTGCCGACATTTTGGGATTTTGGTTTACTTCCGCGAGTAAGGCGGCACCCGTCAGTTTTTGCTGTGTCATATTTTCCAACATATTTTTACTAATGCCAGATTAACACATTCACAGAAAATGTTTCCAATTTGACTTTTTCTTTGCAAGCGGATCGCCTACAAGATTTTTCTATTAAAAAAGCGCTGGCTCAAAACCAACGCCTTCAGGTTGACAGCGATCGCATTTATTCTGTCGCGATCGAATCTTCCTCAAGAGCTACCCCAATCGACTCGTCTTCCAATTCATCTTCTGCCAGCGAAGCTGCGAGTAAGGCTTCGTGATCGCGACAGATGAAGTTGATGCAGTCTGCCAGCGCTTCTTCAGGACTGTCAAAAACTCCTTCCGATTCTTTGCAGCGCCAGGTCCATTCCCAGTTGTCGTCGATAGGGAGAATCGAAATTTCGGTGGACTTGTTAATGAACTCGATGAATTTGTTGGGTCTTGCATTTTGCGTCATTGCTTTACTAGGTAATTGTGTTGTAAAAACAGTCAAAAACTGATACCATTATATGGTAGTCGATTATCGAAATGCATGCCATTATCCAATATTAACGTCGATCGTATTTTGTCTGACCAAGAAGTTAGACAAATGCTACTGGAAGATGCAGTCAAAGAGGATGAAGGAATTGCAGAAATAACAAAACAGTGGAAAGATTACTTAAAGCTGTACTGGAGATCTAAAGAGTTCTGCAATCGTCAAGCCGATAAAATTCCAGTAAAAGCGTGGAAAGAAGAAGGTACTTATATTTTCTCGGTTCAAGGCGAAAAACGTCTAATTTACAAGCAGTCACTCTGCGGCGAAGCATACGGCTACCAGTGCATTACCGAAATGTCGTACTTAACCGCAATGCCCAGGAATTCTCAGCTAGAAGGGATTTCAATTGCAGAGATCGAAGAAATCTGCAATAGTTTCTATTTAAAGGGTTCGCCGATAAAATGCCTGTTAGACGCAGGGTTTACTTTGAACTTGATAGTCCCTAGAAACTTTCTAGGACTGTAAACGATAAAGCCGTTAGTGAAATCAATCACTAACGGCTTTATCGTGTCTATTTCTGAGTCCGAACTATCCAGCGTCGGAATAGCTCGATCGCCACCCGATAAGTTTCCACGTCGTTTTTCCACTGTTTTACGATCAAACTCCCGGAATGGCGCTCCATCGCCAATCGACAAACTTTTGTGACATTCTTAAGCCGACGAGTTCCAATATATCGAGCAATCTGATAGATAGTAGAGCCTTCGGTGTCGTCGGCCAGCTCGACCAATATTTCCTGTAGAGTTATTCCCCCACAGTCAAGCTTTGCCCTGTGCCACAGGCCTCCGAAATAGTTGTTGTAATTTTCGTAGAATTTGTCGCTATCAGCAATCTCATTTACGTCAAAAACGCTGACGCTAGAGGGGGCTTCGTGGTCTTCTTCTGCGATCTCGTTGAACTCGTAGATAATGTTGAAGCATAAGCCACGCACCAACCAGGGTTGCCCGCGTGTTAGTTCGTACAGGCGATCTGCAGCCTCTAGATCGAATTTATACGGCTGCTGGTTGATAAATTGAAGAGTTTCTTCTTTGGTAAAAGCTCCCAACCACAGGGTTCTAGTCGGCTTGAATCTGATTTCTACCCGATCGCTGTGATGGCTGCCGCACAGCAAGAAAGCTAGGCGGTCGTGCTTCAGCGTCAGTTCCTCAAGTTTCTCGATAATTTCCGCCGTCTCTGGAATATCGAGAAAGGTTTCGTACTCGTCGATCGCCAGTATTAATTTTTGGTTCGGATACCTCTCTAATGCGTGAGTCAAACATTCGACAAATGAAAGATACGGACTTTCAAAAAAACTATCGTCAATATAAACAATATCACAGGCTTCTTCTACGGCTAAAGCTAAAGCTTCCCAAACATATTTTACTTCCCTGTCGCAACCGAGACGCTGTAAATTGGTATAAGCGACGGCAATTCCTTCTAGATGTTTTTCTGCATTCCGGAGGACTTCACTTTTTCCAACGCTCCAATCACCCCAAAGGAGCATAGAGCGCGGAGCCCCTGGCTGAACAGTCCATAGATTGGAGATCTGCTCAAATGCGTATTTTCTGCCAACAAAATTAGTGTTGAGCAATTTTCTTGCAAAATTTGAGTTGTACATATTGAGACTGAACGACTACACGTATATTGTATACTAGATTGGTCGTACAACCAAAGGTTTTACATTATATGGAAATCGTCTCTTTGTCTGAGTGGAGTGCTAAGATTAAAACGTCGCTAGTTGTTTCAACATATTGGAATAGTCAAAATTTGACGATCGCCAACGGTAAAGTCGAAACAATCGCGGTCGATCGCCCGAAAGGAATTTACTACGAAGCTCCGTATTTGAAAATTGCAACCTGGGCAAACGTATGGACTTTTCGCGAATACACTCAAAAACACATCACGAGCCAAATCGATCCAGAGTGTGATGCTATATTTGTGCCGAAGAAGTTTGAGGAAACTGGAGACATCGGCAGCAGGGAAATTGCCGGGAAATGGATTGCGTCATCGAAACTGTCGTGCATTGCCGAATTGGACGATTACTTCACCGTGTTTCCGTCGTGGAAGCCAAAATGGATCGATAGCTTTGTTCTCGAAGACCGCTGCCACGTCAACGGAATCGCCCTCGACAGCGGTGGAAATCTCAAGTACGTCACCGCCCTGGGAACCGGCAACAGCAAAGAAAGCTGGCGGACAGAACCAGTAGAAGGGTGTGTTATAGATGTCGCTACCGGGCGGGCGATCGTTAAAAACCTGCGGATGCCTCATTCACCGAGAATTTACCGAGGCGAGCTTTGGGTGTGCGATTCGATGCGCGGCGAACTCTCAATTATCGATGTCAAAAACAAGAAGAGACAACTTTTTGTTAAATTCCCCGAATTCGTGCGGGGACTTGCTTTTTGGCAAGACTGGGCGATCGTGGGACTGTCGAAGATGCGGTACACCAAAGGCTCTTGGGTCAAAGGTGGCGATCGGTGCGGACTAGCTGCTGTAAATTTAAATACTGCGAATATTGATGCGGTTTTGGAATTAAAATATAACGAGATTTTTGATGTACAAATATTACCATTCGATAACCCTAAGATAATAGATCCGCGATCTACAGTATTAGATTCTTTACTGATTTTGCCTGCACTTAACTAGATATATTTTTACAAGCAAGGTATAATATAGCAATCCTAAATCAATTGTAAAATATATGGTTTCACCAATCCTGATTAACTTGGTATTAATTTAGGCTTTTTATCAAACAAGCCATACATATTTGACTTGGGAAATTTAAATATTTGACAATGAGTTACAAGCAGAAATAGTTTTTTAATAAGTGGGAAACTTCGACAGAGATACCAATGTTTTCTCAGAAAGTTTTTGCCTTGAAGCCAAATATCTTCTACAGGGTTTTGCTCGGGTGCATTAGGAGCAAATAATTCACATCTTATCAACCATTCAGATTTTTCTAAATCTTGATTAACCAGGCCAAGATAATCTCGCATTTCTCCATATTTATGATAACTTGCCCCATCCCAAAATATCAAAATTCTGGCTCCTTTATTTAGACTTTGAAGGTATTTTACAAACACAACTGTATTTGCTGAATTTCCGGCTCCATATTCTTGCACAAAAAATTGTTTTGTTTGATAATTGAAAGCGCCAAAATATGTTTGCCTTTCTCTCTGATTTGTCATGGGTACTTCTACTCTTATCTGAGTCTTTCCCCAAACATATCCACAGACATCTCCCCAAAGTAGATGACATTCATCGATCATATATACCACAAGTCTTCCAGCTTCTATTTCTTCTCTGTTTTCTTCTAAGATTTTCTCTATTTCTATCTTATGAGCTTCTACCGCTTTATCATTTTTTTTGGGATTCTTTTTTTGAGTTTTCTTCCAGCTAATCTCTGCTTCATCAAATAATTGATAATAACTTTGATTGGATTTGAAACGAACATCATATTTGTCTTCTATGTATTCCCGAAGCTCCTGTAGGCTCACAAATTCTTTAGCATCTAAGTATTTGATAATCTCTGTTCGTTTTGATTGACTTAGATAGGCTTTTGACCCTTGATGTTTCAGTCTTAATCCTTCAACCCCATTCTTAATAAATTTTGCTTTACATTGACTGATAAATGCTGCTGATACATTTAATATTTTTTGAATTTTAGAACAAGGCACACCCTCAATCCACATCATTATAGCTATGGCTCGCTTCTGTTCTCTAGGAGCGGGATTGCTCTCGATAAAATCACTTAATTCTTTGAGATTTTGCTGCTCAGACATATTGTTCTATTTCACGTTATATTCCCAATCTAAATATTAACACACGGTTTAACTATTATAAATTATAAGTTTTTACGAATCATTTAGGATTGCTATATGAGAGTAGTTAATCTTCGGATAAAACAAATGACAAGTGAAACGGTAGTAACAAAGCTAATGACTGTCCGTACTCAGTGCAAAATGTCACAAAAAGAGTATTTGTTCAAAGCATACAAGCTTAAGAATGGTGTCATCTTGATAATGAAGCACGAATTCCTAGGGACTTCTACTAGCTTACAAGCGATTGAAGGCGTTAAAATCAGTTCGATCGAAGAAACGGACACCACGGTTGAATTTGAAGCAGAGGAATTTAACGCTCTGTTCTATGACTTCCGTGAACGCAAATATTACACAATAACTACTCCAAGCTTGTACAAAGAGCTTGTGGCTAGGATGAGTTAATAAAACAAAAGGCGAGACGCCTCAGCAACGAGGCGTCTCGCCTTTTGTTTTATTCGAGTTGATTTTTCCTACTTTTAACTAGACTTGTTCACTTGAACAAAGTACAATAAAAATGTAGTTAATTCAGTAGATCGAATCAATGGAAAACACTAAACCTGTTGTTGAACTCTGCCACATTTTGGTAAACATTATTGACGGTGGCACACAGTTCTTTGCCGATCCAGGTGACGTAGAGTTACCAGAAGATGTTATTTGGGTAACTCTTGGGACT
>Ga0247768_1000227_pt1 | contig 20842 bp, 9 predicted proteins | sample UWRJL016104C6_FD_179944 | JGI IMG/M metagenome (GOLD analysis project Ga0247768, IMG submission 179944) | Plant litter microbial communities from Arlington Agricultural Research Station in Wisconsin, United States - UWRJ-L016-104C-6 | ecosystem: Environmental > Terrestrial > Plant litter >... | reverse complement strand
GCCACGCATCGTGCCGTCGATACCGGTCGCACGATCGCCTGGCTGGTCGGGTCCGGAAGTCTTCGGGCGCTGAGTCCGGCCGAGTCCAGATCTCTCGTGTGGGCGGCAGCTGGCCTGGGTGACCGGAGGGTGTTGTTCATGGGTCGCGGGATGGTTCGTTGCCGGTGCCCACCGCGGGTCGGTGCGGCCGTATCGGCTGGCCAGGTAGCTGGCGAGTTTGCGAATGCTCCAGTCCGTGAACGGCGACCCGAGCTTGCGCGGGCGGCCGTCTCGACGATGACGGCGAGGTCAGCGTCGATGATGCGGCGTGGAGAGCCGTCCGCTCAGGGCAGGTCCAGGCGAGCCGCCCCCGCAGCGTTGAAGACGTGGATCACCTCCTGCACGGTGTCCTCACCGGCCCTACCAGACGAGTGATCGCTGGCACCGTGGTACCAGAAGAGGAGGCCATGACGATCATCGCGCGACGGACCCGGACCGATCCATGCTCACCCCGTCTCACTGGGGCGCAACTGGTACTGGCTTTGGTCTTCACTGAGGCAGCGGGCTCTGACAGATCAGGACACGACACACCTCGTCCCCGTACGCTTTGTCCCATTCCCTGTCCAGGCGCGCCCGTGCCATCGCGACCATGTCCGCCCGACGAGGCGGGGCCCCAGGCGGCGTGGTGCCCCGCGCTATCGCCCGATGGCTCCGCGCGACTTCCGCCCGCTCAGTGGCGACCTGCTCGGCAGCATCACGACTGGACTGGATCTGCTCCAGCCTCGATGATCCGACCGCCACGGTGCTGCAATCCATACCGCCGGTGGCTCATCCCCACGGCGGTCCTCGCCGAACAACGCATCCTCGGCCGCGTCGGTCGCCGCAGTTGCCGTGACGAACTCCTCGGCCAATTCCTCCAGGTGAGTCGGCTGTTCGTGGAGAAAGCTGTCGATGTGATCGGGCTCTATCATCACTCTCCGGAACGCGCGGCGGTGCTGTGCACCAACAAGAAAAGTCAAGTCCGGGCGCTGGGCCGGTCTCGCCTGGTGTGGCCATAGTCACGTTTGTCGCGGCGCCTGACGACCGCCCCATGGGCTTGTACCGCACATGACCGGCGGGCTCGGGAACGATCACAGGATCCCACTCGGTGGCTGATAAGATCGGATACTCCGATTGGAGCAGGCCTTGTCGCACAACGCCGAGCGAGTCTGGTCCGGAATCCGCCCTTCTCGACGGCCGATTCCGAATGCCGCCATCACCGGGTCGAACGTCGGCGAGCCGTGACGGTGACCCGCAAGATCGGACGGCAGTCAGTATCAGCCAGGGAGAAGCGGGCAACGGAGTGATGATCCCGGTAGAGTCGTCTCGCCTAGGTCGCAGTTGTAGGTATCGGCTGGAGGTAGCAACGGCGTGGCCGATGTAACCGCTCGAACGTTGTGGGTTGAGCTGCTTGGTGAAGTCGGGGCCCGTGCGGGAGATCGGGAGGTCGCTCTTGGTCCTCCTCGTCAGCGGGCAGTACTGGCTATTCTTGCGATGCGTGCGAATCAGACAGTATCGCGTAGTGAGCTGATCGACGGGGTCTGGGGTGATGCGGCTCCGGCGTCGGTGGGCGGCAGTGTGCATACCTACATCCATGGGCTTCGCCGGGCTTTGTCCGCGATGGATGGTGAGGTGCTTGTGCGGACCGGGCCGGGGTATCAACTCTCACTCGGCCCCGGCGAGCTCGATGTGGCTGTCGTCGAGTCGCGCCTTCGCCAGGCACGCGGTATGGCGGCTTCTGGTAAGCAGTCGGCCGCGGCTGATCTCGTGGGGGAATGTCTCACCCTGTGGCGGGGTGTCCCGCTGTTCGGGGTTCCGGGTCCGTTCGCTGATACCGAGCGTGTGCGGCTGACGGAGCTGCGTTATGAGCTGGTCGAGGAGCGGGCTGAGCTCCTGCTAGGCGCGGGAAGGCATCGGGACGCGCTCGCGGATCTCGGCGAGGCTGCCAAGGCGGAACCGTATCGGGAGCGACTGCGCGCGCAGTTGATGCTCGCGCTGTACCGAAGTGGACGGCGAGCGGATGCGCTGGCCGAGTTCGACTCGGTTCGCCGGTTGTTCGCCGAGGAGCTTGGACTTGATCCTGGTAGCGCGCTCACCGAGTTGCATCTGCGGATGCTGCGTTCGGATCCCCAACTCGATCTGGCAGCCGAGTCGTTGACTCGATCGCGCTCGCCGGTTCCCGCGCAGCTGCCGCACGAAGTGCCCGATTTCGTGGGCCGGGCCAGCGAAATCCAGCAATTGTCGCAGTGGCGTACTGCGACAGAGTCAGGCAGTCAGGCGCTGCTCATCTCGGCGATCGACGGGGTCGGCGGCATCGGTAAGACTTCACTCGCGGTGCGGTTTGCCCGGCAGGTGGCAGAGAGCTATCCAGACGGCCAGCTGTATCTGGACCTCCGTGGTTTTGACCCGAACCGCCTGCCGCTGACGGCGTCCGACGCGCTCGGCCAGTTGCTGTGGGCCCTCGGGAGCCCCGGTAACCGGCCGGAACCGGACGCGCTGGCGTCGATGTATCGGAGTTTGCTGGCCGGTAAACGATTCCTGATTCTGCTGGACAACGTGGAATCTGCCGAGCAGGTACGTGATCTGTTGCCGGGAGCTTCGAACAGCCTGGTGCTCATCACCAGCCGGAACCGGCTCAGTGGTCTGGTCGCCCGCGACGGGGCGCGTCGGCTGACTCTCGGCTTGTTGACGAGCGCGGAAGCGGTCGAGTTGTTGCGCCGGGCGGTCGGGCGCGAGCGGATCGACGCTGAAGTCGAGGAAGCGAAGACTCTGGCCCGGTTGTGCGGTTATCTCCCACTGGCCTTGCGAGTTGCCGCCGAGAAAGTCTCGTCGGCGCAAGATGTGAGTCTTCGTGAACTCGTCGCCAACCTGATCAACGAGCAGACCCGGTTAGACGCTTTCGATGTCGATGACGACGAGATGTCGTCGGTCCGGAGCGTTTTCTCCTGGTCGTACAAGTCGCTCGACCCGGCATTGGCCCGGACTTTTCGCCTCCTGGGTCTGCTGCGCGGCCCGGACATCTCAGTTGCCGCGGTGGCTGCGCTGATCGACAGGCCGGTCCACGAGGCGGCGGAACTGCTTACAGAATTGAGCGAGCAGCATTTACTTGAGAGCACGGCGGACCGGTTCGGTTTTCATGACCTGGTCAGGGTCTACGCCGCTGAACTGGTGACCCGGGAGGAGACGCCGCAGGAGCGCGCGGACGCGCTACGCAGGCTAATGGACTGGTACCTGCAGAGCGTGAGATTGGCGCAGCTCAGTATCACCCCGGGCTACCAGACCTTGGATCTGGCGACGACGGAGACACGGTATGAGCTGCCGAATATCGATACGCCGCAATCGGCGTCCGCCTGGTTCATCGTCGAAGCGCCGAACATCTTGGCGCTGACGTGGCAGGCGGCGGACCTGGGTGAGCACGAGATAGCCTGGCAACTTCCCTACTTAATGTGGAACCACTATTACTCGACAGGCCTGCTTGCCGAGTGGATCACAATATTGACCATCGGACTTTCGTCAAGTCGGCATTCGAACGATCCAAGGGCCGAGGTGCGAATTTTGAATGGCCTCGGTGCCGCATACGCCCGAAGCGGCCAGAATGAGATCGCCGTTAGCCATCTAGAACGAGCACTTCTCTTGGCCCGCCAGATAGGAAATCAAGAGCCTATCCTTACACTGGTTGCAAATCTTGGGGCAACATTGCGGGCGATGAAGCGATACGATCAGGGAATTCAGTACGCGCAGGAAGCGTTAACGTTGGCAATGGGCGGGATGGGCACCGAATACCATAAGGCCGGGGCTATTAGTCAGCTGATTGCACTGTACGTCGAGTCCGGGCAGCCGGAACTGGCTCTCAAGTACGGGGAACTCGGCCTCGAAACCGCTCGGGCGAGCGGGGCAAGTCTGACCGAGGTCCCCATTCTCGTAAACATAGCTCATGCCCACCGTGATCTCGGTATGGCCATGGAGGCCATGCGGGAATACGAGGCAGCTCAGAACCTGTGCAAGACACTGGGTGACCGCTATCACGAAGCCTTGGCTCTGCTGGGAATCGCCGAACTATATCGCCGGCAAGCGCGCTACGGCGAGGCCCGGGACCAGGCCCAACAAGCTCTCGACATCTTCGTCGCTCTCGGTGACGAAGAAGCCGGTGGTGCCCGCGACTTCCTCGTCACGCTAAGCACGGAAGCATCATCCGACACCAAATGATCATTGTTCGAAAGTGTGCGCTGCGTGGACCCGGCAGTAGTGAATCCCGCGACGGCGCAGCTGACCGGACGGCAACCCACGGTTGAGTGACCAGGAGACTCCAGGCTGGGAGGTTGCCGGTCACCGCGATCGAGCGGCGTTCGTACGAGGCGTCGATGATCCGATCGGACGCGCCTGCCGCGTCCGATCGGCGGATAGCATCCCGATATCGTAGATCTATGGGAATTCCAAGACTACCGGGACTGATGATGGAACCCGACCTTGGTACTCGACGGTATCGGCATGATCCACAAGGATGCCGGCAAGGCACTGGAACTCTGCCGGGACCAGGCGGATCCAGCTCAGGTGCCTTCGCGCTGCCGCACCCCGGGGACATCCACCGAGCCCTCGTAACCTTCGGCACGACGCGATACTGCCTCAAAGTAGCCATGATGTACGCCCGGACAACGGGCGACAGGCCAGACGAAACCCGCACCGTGCCGGGCCTCTGCGAAACAGCAGCGGCCGCTAACCTGTCCGTGTTCGTCAAGTTGAACACGATATTGGGTCAGTGTGCGGTCCGCCGCTCAGCAAGTCGACACCGCCGGCAGTCTCCCATCGGACCTAACTGAACAGGAGCAACGTGATGGAAGACGTTCGGAGCGCTGGGCTTTCGGTGCAGCTGCTGGGACCGGTACGGGCTCACATCGGCGCCCGGGAGATTCACCTCGGGCCGACCAGACGTCGGACGTTGTTCGCCATGCTGGCAATGCGTGCCGGGGAGATCGTCTCGTTGGAGGATATTGTCGACGGACTGTGGGCCGACCCTCCGCGCGGAAACCCGGCCGGCAGCATCTACACGTACATTAACGGGCTGCGCCGCGCGTTGGATCCCCAACGCGACCCCCGATCCTCGGCTAGCCTGTTGCAATCGGCGTCGCCGGGATACCGGCTACTCGCGGACAACGTGGATGTTGCCCGCGTCACCGCGCATCTGAGTGCGGGACGTACGCTGCTGGCGACCGATCTTGACGCCGCGATCAGCGAATTCAACGCCGCACTTGGTATCTGGCATGACGACCCACTCGCCGGCACCAGTGGCCCCTTCGCTCAAACAGCACGATTACACCTGCTCGAACAACGCTACGGCCTGGTCGAAGACCACGCCACGGCGCTACTGACACTCGGTCGCCACGGTGAGGTCATCGGCGAACTACGCGAACTCATCCGTGCCTACCCGTTACGCGAACGCCCCCGCGGCTTGCTCATGCAAGCGCTCTACCGGGGCGAACGAGCCGACGAAGCGCTAGCCGTCTTCGCGGATTTCCAAACGGTCCTCAACGACGAACTCGGCATCGATCCCAGTTCCTTCCTATGCCAACTACGTGATCGGATCACCGCACAAACCCCCAGCTTGCTGTCCGGACCGCCTCAACCGGCACTCGAAAGCACGCGGAGTGCCCCCGTGAACCTTCCTCACGCCGTGCCCACTTTCACCGGCCGCCACGCTGAGCTGGCGTGGTTGCGCGCTCTGACGACGCCGGTCACAACGCAGGCGGCTGAGAGACCCGTGGTCGGTGTGATCAGTGGCCCTGCCGGTGTCGGCAAGACAGCTCTCGCCCTGCAGATAGCCCACGAACTGGGTGACCGCTTTCCCGACGGTCGATTCTTCGTCAATCTACGAGGCTTCGACGCACACGAACCACCGGTCAGTCCAGCTCAGACGATCGCCAAGCTGCTGGGTGATCTCGGCGGCGCCGTCATGTCCGAAAGCGAGGCCGAGCTCAGCGGGCAGCTTCGGAGCATACTCTCCGGCAAACGTGTACTCCTGGTGCTAGACAACGCCCTTAGCAGCGAGCAAATCCGGCCGCTGCTGCCTGGGTCGTCCTGTCTCGTGCTGGTCACCAGCCGCAACCGGCTCGACGGCCTGGTCGCGCGGGACGACGCACACGTACTCGACCTTCGTCCACTGCGACCGCGGGAATCCATTGCCTTTCTGACCCGGCTGGTCGATGAGAAGCGGACCGCCGGAGCAGCAGATGACTTAGGCCGGATCGCGGACCTGTGTGGTCATCTCCCGCTGGCGCTCAACATCGTCGGGCGTCGGCTCACGAGTCGACCGACGCTACAGCTCTCCGACGTCATCGTGGAGTTGAGCAATGAGAGCAATCGGCTCAGTGCGCTGACCTCGGACAGCACGGACCATGATGGGATCCGCCCGGTGTTCTCCTGGTCGTATCAGGCGCTCAAGCCGGAACCAGCGAAAATATTCCGGCGCCTCGGGCTGCACCCCAATGGTGAAATCAGTGTGGCGGCAGCCGCCGCGTTGAACGGAACTACTGTTCCGGAGACTCGCCGATTGCTCGAAACACTCGCGAACAGCCATCTCATCGAATGGGCGGGCCGCGGCCGCTACCAAATCCACGACCTGTTACGGCCCTACTCCAAGGAACTCGTCCGCGACCAGGAGACGATCGGCGAGAGGGCAGTCGCCATCCGCCGATTGTTCGACTGGTACCTCCACACGTCGGACAACGCCTACCGTGTGCTCGACCCGATTCGGGAAACTTATCGACTACCTTTCGAAGGCCCGCCTGGTGACTGTCGGCCCCTCGAGTTTGCCGATGGCGAGGCCGCCGATCGCTGGGTGGCGGCAGAATCCGACGGCCTGCTTTCCATCGTCCGTTACGCTGCCGAGCTCGGCTACGACGAGTACATTTGGAAAATAGTGTCCGCTGTGTCGAAGCACCTTCAGTACGGTCCGCAGATCGACGAATGGATCAAGCTGAAAGAACTCGCGGTGACGGCCGCCGAGAAGCAGGGCAACAGCTACGCACAGATGTGGTTGACCGGCGAACTCGCGTACGCCTGCCATTACGCCAGTCGTATCGATCGGGCCTTCGAATACTGGTCAACCTGCCTGCACTACTGGACCACCGTCGGCGCCGACCAGCCTTGGGCCAAACGACAAGAAGCCTCAGCACTCACTGGTTCAGCCCATATTTTGCACAGCAATGGCGAGCTGGAAAAAGCGTTGGAATACTGCCACAAAGCATTCACTATCGTACGAGAGGGTAACGACCAGGAAAACAAGATCTGGACCCTGAATAACATGGGGGTGATTTACCGCAAGATGGGTCGGCTCACCGAAGCGGAGGCCGTCTTGCGACAAGGGCTCATGATACGCAAGGCACAGGGGTGGAGGGAGTTGCTAGTCGAACTCTACCTTCTCCGTCATCTGGCCCAGGTCGAACAGAATCTGGGACAGCTGGAACAAGCCGCAGCCCACTTGAACCATGCATTGACCATCGCACAAGGCATCGACAATCCATTGAGCGAACTCCGTATTCTGCACAACCTCCAGCAAGTGCTCCACGAACTCGGACAGGTCGATGAAGCGAGCACCTGCCAGCGGCTGGCCGGCGAACTCATCGACAAGTTCGCCATACCCGCCACTGTTCTCAACGCCCTGGCCAACGAGTGACCTCCGATCCGAACGCCGAACGCGCGGCATCGCACGGAAGGAAGATACCGTCAACTCACACGGCGCCAGACCTGATCGCGTAAGCAACGGCGTGCGCCCTGTTACGCAGGCCCAGGCGATTCAATATTCGGTACAGCATGTTCTTGACAGTGGCTTCCGAGTACGCCAGCCTCGCCGCGATCTCGTCCGTGAGGACACCTTCCGCAAGCAAACGGAGCACGTCGCGCTCACGAGGGGCCAAGCCGGAAAAGGCGATGCCGTTCGGCTCGAGCACACGGCGCCGCAAAGTGTCGAGCTGCTCGAGCAGAGCACGCTGCAACCGGGGGGCAAGATACGCCGAGCCCTCCGCCGCGCCGACCACGGCGAACTCGAGCAGCTCGGATGAGATCTTCTCGCGGGAAATCACACTCATCGTTCCATTCTGAACGGCTGTCATCGTGAGCGCCGCGTCGAACTCGTCGGTGACGATCACGGCCCGCAACTCGAGAGGACCGTCGTCCTCAGCGCGAAGCCTGCGCAACCAGTCGAGACCCGCCGCGGTGACGGTATCCGTGACCAGCACGACTACCTGGGCTTCCGACCGGCGCTCCTCGCCGACCACCTCCAGCGCTTTCGATGAGTGCAGAAACTTCGCCGCACCTGCACGGCTGATCGGATCAGCCGCCTGGAGCATCACCTGGATCCGTGCCATAACGCCCCTTTGCCGGTAGTCGAACGGTGGTGGCCGCAATCCAGAGTTTGCTCTGCCGTTCTTAATTTCATCTCAAACACTCTCCGCCCCGAGCGTCATAGCCGGTCCGCGCGCCCCTCCGGTCGGGCATCTTTTCCACCGCGTGTCTCGTGATCTCCGGAAGGCAGAACCGGGTAGGACTTGATCGAACCGACAACGATGGTCATGTCGGTGCGAAGGCCTCCATCGACACCGCAGATGCCGCCCCGGCGTTGAGGGATTCCGTGGTGGCCGGACCGGTAGGCGGGGAATCCGCCATCGGATGGGGTATGTCGGAGGTCGGCTCGAACCCGTCCAGCGCACTCAGCTCCATCTCGGCCAGCAGGGCCCGGCCGGCGACCGAGATCCGCGCGGTACGCACCGTGCTCGCCGAGATCAGCCGACTGATCGACCGAGTCGGCTGATCGAACTGGTCGAACACATGCTCGCCCACCATCCGCATACGGCCGGCCTGCTCGGCGTCAGCCGCTTCGAACACTATGAGCTGCTCCACCGGGTCGGCCGGCGTGGCGCGGATGGTGGCGGCGTTCGCTACCTCATACGGCGGGCGGACCCATAGACCGGACTGCACCACCTCAAGCACGACGTCCGGAGCGTACTCGTAGACCGCGGGAGCTATCTCGGTCAGGCCGGGTACCGGCCTACGGTAGGCACGTAGGCCGGGAGCAGCGGCAGGGTTTCCCCTATTTTGAGACTGATAGGCGACCTGCTGGGCGAACGTGTTCCACCCAAGGACGCCGTCGGGGCGCACGGTGAACACGTCGGGGCAGTTGGCCGGACCGACCGGCATCCCGGTGTAGCAGACCACCTCGCTCCCGAGCTGGTCTGCCATCCTCTGGCCGAATGTGCCGCCGGCCGGAAGCATGATCGGTCCATACTCCACGAACCGCACCTTCGGCCGGATGTCATCAGGCAACATCATGCAGAATCGCGTCACGTCTTCGATCGCCAGGGGCGGAGTACCCGGGCTACCCAAGACGATAGAGAGAATCTCCGGCTGACAAGGCAGGCTGTCGACCAGTCGTGGGCGGCTCTGCGCCAACGATTCCTCGTGGTCTCTCGACCGGATCCAGACGCCGGCGGGCAGTAGTTCGGCCGCAGTGGCAGAGCTGATCAGGCTAAGCTCGGCGATCGCCAGAGATTCCCACGACGGACGCGGAAATCGCTTGGCCTCCCACTGCGGGGCGTGACCGGGCTGGAAGCGAACCCAGCCAGTGTTCCAGCCGGAGTTTACGAACAGGGTACCCCCGGCACCTTGGACGACAGCGCCGTCCGGCACGACGATCATGCGATTCAACCGCTCAGAAAGCCATTGCCCGACCAGGGCGGTTGCCTGTCGTGACCAGCCACAGAGCATTATTCGCACGCCGCGGCTCCCACGGCGGAGCTCCGTCGCCACCGCATCCCAGACACTGATCGGGCAATCGACGGGCAAGTCCACCACGACCAGGTCATGCTCGGGGTCGTCAACGAGCGATAGGGCGAGCGATTGCGCCTCGCTCGTCATATCGCCGGTGCCAATCACCAGCGCATAACCCACAGTGTGCTGAGTGAGCTCGATCGCAGGCAGCTCGCGAGCCCTACGCCTATGCAAATGTGGCATAATCCATCCCCTCCTGAATGCAGTGGTTTCCTACCCTCCTGATGCATGATTTACCTTTTCCTCCCGGAAATCCACGCACGATGCTCTAATTCGCACGGTGCTCAATTCTTCGAGTAAGTGTTCATCATCGAGCGACTTGCCGGAAAGGGCACAGCGAGCACCTTTGCCCGTTTTTCCCTTACATCGTCGACGATTGGACCAATACGGCTGCGTGAATCACTCGGCCCAGGTTTGTTCCTCGTCAGTGCCGTCCGCGGTGCTGCGGATCACCGCCGCCAGGACGCGCATCGACGCCGGTGCACCCGGATTGAGCAGGACGTCGACTCCCTGTGCAGGCAACGCCGCGGCCAACTGCTCCACGGTCATATCCTGCCAGCCGGGCACATCCAGCCGTTTTCGATGCCCGGGCGCCGTCGTCACCAGCACCGAGGGGACACCGTCCGGAGCCGGCTGCACGAGCGCGACTCCCCGATCGTCCAGTGCGACAGCGAGCATGACGTCACGCAGGACAGACCGCAGCTCATCGGCGCCGGTGGCGTTCCGCGCGAGCAGGCGCAGCACCGCGTCCACCGGATCCAGCGGCGAATCGGCTGTGGCCGGCTGGTAGATCGGGTTTGCCTGGAATCGGCCCCGGCCCCCGGCCGCCGTCACTGGCCAAGCGCCGAGCACAGACCCCACTGGAGGTTCCGGCGCCTCCTCGGTCCGTACCCACGTCGGATCGATCAACAGCAGCAGGCCGTTCACCGCAGAGTCTTCCTCGGCTGATCCGGGGTTCTCGGTCAACGCCGACTCCTTCCCTGCCAGACTCACACGACACCGGGCAGCGAACGGAACCGGCCGGCCGAGACAGCGGGGATTCGTTCGCGAGGTTCAGCCCTTGCCCAGCTAGCGGCGCTGCGCTCCAGTGACGTTTTGGCCAGTTTGTCCAACGAGGCCCGATTGGAAGCCGCGTTGCCGTCGGCGTCAACCTCAGTCGGCGAAAGTTCCCTGAGCAGGATCCGTCCGCGGGTGCCAAGTTTCGGCTCGATCAGTTCGAGCACCTTGAAACTCGTCCCCGGCAGGAAGACGACCCGGCCGTCGACCAGGCCTTCCACAGGTTCGAGCAATGCTGTCTTCCGGCCGGTCATCGACCAGACAAGCAGGTCGACATCGCCGTGTTCGCTGCCGCTGGGTTTGGTCAGCAAGTTGAGGAAACCCCATTCGGTGAGCACCGGATGCTGGCCGTAGAACTCCCACTGCGGGGGAGTCGGCGTCACGGTGGACACAACCGGCCCTCGATGAGACGGTAGTAAAGTCAGCCCGGCTGTTACACACCGCCCGAATGCGACGTGCGGGCCTGGTTCGGCGGTGCGCAGTCCACGGTCGACGTCAGGCCCCTGCCCTGCCAAGTACAACCGCACGGCGATGGTGTCAGTCAGCACGTCCTCCACCGGGTGCGAAGAGCCACCCAGGAGTTTCGGGTTTCCGGCCAGTACGGCATTGACCGCGTCGGCTTGCTGGTCAAAATCCCGTTGCCACGTCTCGCGCAGCAATTTCCGTTCGGAATCGATGCCCTGCTCCGGCAGCCGCGAGGACACCGAGGGCGCCGGAACTGGCTGTGCGACCGCGATCGGCGCCTCCAGTTCCGCTTTGACCGGCACAGCACGAGCATTCTCGTCGGCGGGGGGCCTAGTGTCTTCCTTGATGCCAGGCAGGTGTTCCGTGGCGGTATTGGTGTCCAGCAACGTCGCGAGCCAGGTCAGCGAGACCTCGGCAGGTTCCTGGGCGGAGACTTCAGAGACATGTGGCTCCACAGGAGCGGCGACGGCCACGGGGCCCTTCGACTCCTTGGCGAACTCAGCCGGAGCAGCAAGCAGCTCTCCGTCCGAAACGATGACCGGGATCAGCCGGCTCGTCAGCCGCGTGGAGTAATCGAGGTGGGCGAGCGCCTCTTCGGCCAGGGTTCGCATGCGTTCGGCCTGCTCCTGGCCCGTCGCTTCGTAACGCAACACGTGGATGGCCGGGTCGGCGGGCGCGGACCGGATGGCTGCAGCGTGTGCCGGTTCATCGGGCGGCCGGAGCCAGAGTCCGGCCTGGACGACTTCGAGCACCGCGTCCGGTGCACAGCGGTACACCCCTGGCGCGACCTCCGGCAGGCCCGCCACGGGCCGCCGGTAACCGCACAGCCTCGGCGGGGCAGCGTCTTGTGGCTGGTAGATGAATTGCTGGGCGTAGGTGTTCCAGCCGTGCGAACCGTCGGAACGCAAGGTGAATACTTCCGACGCCTTGGCCGGGCCGACCGGGATACCGCTGTAGCAGACCACCTCCGTGTCGAGTAGGTCCGCCAGCGCCTGACCGAGCGTGCCCCCGTGCGGCAGGCTCACCGGCCCGTACTGGACGAACCTCACCCTCGACCGGTCGTCCTCCGGCAGCGTCGCCCAGAACCGCCCGACGTCCTCCAGAGCTAGCTCGGGGATGCCACGACCCCCTAGCACGACCGCCAAGGTCTCGGACCGGCACGGCAACGCCCGGGACAGCCTCGCCCGGCTTGGGTTCAGCCAGGCGTCCTCACCGTGCGGCCGGACCCACATTCCGGCGGGCAGCGGTTCGGCAACACTGCCGGACCCGGTCTGGCGAAGTTCCGCCACCGCTCGGGAATCCCAAGAAGGACGGGGAAAACGCTTCGACTCCCACTCCGGTTTCCGTCCCCGCCGGAACCGTACCCAACCACTACCGGGGCCGGAATGCACGAACAGTGAACCATCCTCGGCCTGCGACACAACGCCAACGGGCGCTACCACAGTCCGTCCCAGCCGCTCCGAAAGCCAGTTCCCGGCCAACGGGCCGAGCTCGGACGACTGTCGGGCGAGTACCAGGCGCACCCCACGCCTTCCCCGGGGAAAAGCGGAAGCGAGCGACTCCCACACCCCAGCCGGTGAGTCAGTCGGCAAGTCCGCTACGACGAGGTCGTACTCAGGGTCCACCGCAAGCGACATCGCCAGCAATCGCGCTTCGGCGGTGATACCCGTCGCGTGCACTACCAGCGCGTTGCCTACAGTCTGGCGGGCGAGCTCGACGCCCGATTGCGCGCGGGACCGGCGTTGGGTCAGCAGAGACATCGGTTTCCCTTCCGGGCGGCGTGGGTGCGCTTTCTCAGCACACCCACGCTCGCTCATCCAGGACGCCGATGTCGCAGTGCAGGGCGTTCAGGGCCGACATCGCTGACTTTCCCTCACGAACACGATCGAGTCGGCGCAGAAGCAGTCCGCTTCCAGTACGCAAACATGCGAAGGAGCCGTTATACGATCCCCTGCCGACACTGGGACGCTTTCTTCTTCGCCCCCACCGTTTGTACTTGTTGCGGACCAAGCGCATCAAGTAGGCACTGATACGGGCCATGACGGTACCCAACTGCACTCCGGCTCGCTATTGCACTACTCACCTGCCGGAGCCTCTTGGCGGTCAATTGCGGAATGTCCCGGACGATGAGTTCTGGATACTCGACGCCGACCGCATACAACCCCGAAGAACTTCTGAAACCGGGACTGCCCCTTGAAACCAACCACCGCCGCCTAAGGGTCATTCCGGGCGACCGGGCGGCCTACAGTGGGCAGGCCGCCCAGCAGAACGATCAGGCCGGGCCGATGGGCACAGCGCAGACCCCCTACGAGTGCCACGCCTGAACCGGATACGGGACAACGAGGCGGAGTCGGCGTCACTGCTGCTGGACGACCGGCTCCGTCCTCCTGTCCGGGTAGGCGAACGCACCCCGGTAGTGGAGGACAGGGCCGCGCAAGTTCTAGACCTGTATAACGCCGATGGTTTCCCCGATGAGAAGACCTCGATCGACGCTCGGTGCCGCTGTCACCTGGCCGGGCAACGGGATAGGCACAGGTATCGGCCGACAGCCTTCGAGAAGCGCTACAACCCGACAGCGATGCCTTTCCGCCGGCGGTTCACCCGCGATGATCTGTGCGACGGGGACAAAGCCGACATCCCGTCGGCCGCCCACCCTCAAAGAACTTCCGAAACCGACCACTAAGTCGTCACGATCACCAACTGGTCACGCAGCCGGCAGCGTCATGGGGTTTCTGGAACCGGCGGCTTGGTCTTCGAGGTCTCATCGACGGCTTCTTCGCCGCTGGCAAGGTCCCAGGGGACAACTCGCAGATCTTCGGCGTTGCGGTGCTCAGCATGCAGCTCAGCGATTTTCTCGTCATCCATCAGCAACGTCTCGCGCATGAAGTCCCCGGTCAACCGCACCGATGCTGGACCACCCGGGTTGAACAGCACGTCGACTTCGTCGGCCAGCAGTTCCACCATTTGGTCAAGATCGATCCGGCGCCAGTCCGGCGAACTGATCCGCGCCCGATGCAGCTCCCCCGTCGCCACCACTACACACAGGATGTCATCCGGTGACTTCGTGATCAACGGCAGCCCGTCACCGTTCATCGCGATGTCGAACAGCGTGTCCCGCACCATCAGCTGGATGTGCTCGGTCTTCGCCCGCCCCTGCAATACCAGCCGCAACACGGCGTCCAGCGGATCTGATGGCGAGTTCTCGTCGGCGGGCACATACTCCGGGTTCGCCCGGAACTTCCCGACGCTCCCGCCGTCCTCGATCGGCCACAGACCCACCACGGCCTCGATCGGCGGCGTCTCATTCTCCGCTACCGGCCGCCACGCCGGGTCCATCAGCAAAAACCAATTCTCAAGCGGGCCCTGGGCCTGCTCCGCGGGTGTCTCGGTCATGGCGTTCATCATGATGCCTTTCGCTGTTGCCGGCACCTGGGGTGCCGGAGTTCTCCGGTCACCGGCGACGCGGTACACGTCACCGGAAGTACTCCCTGCGGGTTCATCCGGGAACCCACGGCGAAGACGTCAGGCCATCGCCATCATCGACGTGGGCCCAACACCTTGTGTCCTCGGCACCCGAGGAAAGCGAGGCCTCCGGCCACCGCCCGCGAAACGTTTCCGTTACCCTGCGACACGCACTGTCCTTGCTATCCATCGCCTCGGCCGTGCTCTTGCCGATGGAATCGGACACTGTTCCATCGGGAAACTCCAGCCGGATCGGAGAAACGCGAGACCATCCACGGCGGAGGGCCCGGTCGCGAAGCCGATCATCACAGAGACCCGTGATTCAGATCGTCCACTCTAGACATGTCCACATCGGCCTGATTTGCGGCGTCGTGAGTCTCAAGCGGAGCCGGCTCTCTCACATCAGCGACCTGCCGCCCATCTAAGCCATCTCGCTCGGCGATCTGCGGATTGCGGAATCCAGAGTCCACTGCGGATTTCAGTGGTGCGGCCAGCGCGGCGAACGCCGTGGCAAGCGCACCGCCGGGATCGTCGACGTCGGCGGTGCGGAGTGCCTGCTCGCCCAGCTCGTGGACGGGGAGATCGACCTTCACTATCGCGCGCTGTGCTGCCTGGCCGCCGGGGCGGAAGCGATCAGCGGCGCCGTCGACCCGCACGATGATGTCATCCAACGACACCAACAGCTTCATACCACGCAAGCGGATGAGCTCCGCGGCGAGCTCGGCCCGGAAGATCGCGGCCACAGCGTTCGCGCGCTGGCTCCCTGCTCGCATCGCTTGCCGACTACCACCCAGTCCTCCGTTGCCGAACCCCGTTACCGTCACCACTGGAAGCCCAGCACCCCTACGCTTCCTCCACGCCGCCGCTCGCGCGACCTTCCGGGCAGCCTCACGCACCGGCTCAGCCTGCCTGCCGTCCACCGTCTTGTCCCCGGAATCGAACAAGACTTGCGTCTCGTCGATAGTGCTCGCCGCGAGATCGCTCAGCGGAATCGGCGACGGCGGAAGCACCCCAGCAGGCAATACCTCGGTGAAAGCACCATCGTCGGCGACTTTTCGGTTCGCGTTCACTGCCTGGACCCCGACCGTCTCGTCCGCGGCGTACAGGCCACCGAGCAGCTGGAAATCGCGCTCCCCGGCCTCTTTGAGCAGGTAGGCGGTCGTCGCCCCACCCTGGCCATCGACCACGGCATTGGTAAGACACTGGCCAAGGACCACGGCGGTGTCGGGGCCGGGGGCGGCCTGCTGGAACAGCGCGCTGCCGAACATCACCGCGGCGCTCGGGGTACCGATGAGGTCGACCTTGTCGCCGCGCCGGAACGGAACCCCGGTAGACATGGCGACGTTCAAGCCGGTCATGTCGCCGTGCCCATCGAACAGATACGTCTTCTTCCCCGCCGACGGCATGAGGAACGGAACGGCCCGTTGCGTTCCATCCGGTTGCGTGATTTCCCGGAAGTAGTACTGCTGCTGAGTCGCGCCGCCACGAAGGGCCGGGAGCGACATGTCCGCGCCGTCGAAGTCCAGCACCGGGAAGAACTGACCGTAGACGCCCAATTCCGCGTTTGCCATCGGGTAGCTCACGATGTCGCCCGGTCCGGGCACGATCGGCGCGACCCGCTGGAATACCCCGCTCTTCACCGCGATGCGCCCGTCGGTATGCAGGGTGGACCCGCCGACCGGACGGTACATTGCCCGCGAGTATCCGCCGGGCACCATAGCGGCGGCGAACTCGCCGAGACCGGTCGTCTCGCCGCCGATGACGGTCAGCAGAATCGGCGAACCCTGCCCATCAACGGCGTTCCACGCGCCCCGTCCCGGCCCCAGCATCCGCCGCAGCTCCGGATCATCGCGAAGTGCCTGGGCCAGCCTGGCGGGCGTGAGCTGCTGGACCTCACCGTCCCGCCGGATGCCCCGGTAGCCGCGGCTCCCTGGACCGGCGATGATCACCACGGGCATCCGGCCGGACCTCCAGGGCGCGGCGGTCGGAGAGCCGTCACCCCTGTAGTACTGGCTAAGCGAGCTGGGAGTGGCTTGGCTGGCCCAGGAGAGAGCCTGGTTGAAATGCTCCTTGTCATCGGGGTAGTGCACGAACATCGCGACCGGCTTACGGTTGGGCCCCGGGAGAACTGTTATGCGGAGGTCTCCGGCCCGCAAATCGGAGACCAGATTGAAAGCGGTACCCCGGGCTTTACCGATCTTGCGAGCCTCTATCCGCGCGATGCCGTCCGGCGCGTAGACATCGTGGAAGAACCCGGCGTCGCGCAGCGCGCTCGCGAAGTCGAACCCGAACTGCCCGGCGCGAGCCTCGGCTCCCGTCTTGTTGGCGACGATAACCACCGACCGGGACCGATCCGCCTTCAACTGCCTCTCGAAGGACGGCTCGTTCAGCAGCATTTCGGCGAGCCCACGGCCATCGAGTTCGACGAACTTCCCATTCGCAAGCCGGATGCCCACATGGGTGCCGTCCCCACCGGCGAAGACGACCAACGGGGTCTTCGGACTCCAGCGACCCTTGATGTCGGCGGTGCCGGCGGCCACCTTGTCCGCGAAGCTCTTCAAGGCCGCGGTCTCACTGGCGTCGCCGGGGAAGCCGAAAACCGCACCGGACAACACGTGGTCGGTGTCGGCCAGCGTCAGAGCGAGGCCAGGCTTGAAACTCGCCCCTCGGGGAATTTTCATCATTGCCAGGCTGGTGAACCCCAGCTGCCCGGAATACTGGAAGTTCGGTCGAGGTCCGGTCAGTTTCGCCAGCCCGGCGATGAGCTCGGGGTTGGCATTCTTCATTCCGGCCCTGGTGACAGTCACGACGATCAGTGGCCGCTGCACCAGACGGTCGGCGGCCTGTTGGAAGAACGAATTGCCCGCGGTCAGGCCGGCCAGCACGTCGGGTCGAAGCTTGACGATGGTTCCGTCGCTCAAGGGCACCAGGTAACGACCGTCCTCGGCGCTCAGGTGGAGATGGAACGGACGGGCCCGTTCACCGTCGGTCGCGGCCGCGTACGGCAGCGCCACCTCGGTCTGATGCTCAAGCGTACCGTCGGTGTGGTGCTCGGCTACAACGCGCTGTGAGTGGTCGGTCGAGCGGGCGAAGAACTCACGCTGTGCGTCTTCTGGCTTTCCCGGGTCGGCGACGATCATTCCATAGTCGCGTCCGTGCGCGTCCTTGAGCACCACCCACCGCACGTCACCCGGTCGCGGTGTGGAGACCCGTTCGAAGGTACCGCCGTTCGCGGGCACGGCCTTCCCCGCAGCGTCGAGCTGTAAGTTCTCGCTCGCCGCCATCACCGTCCGATAAGGCCCATCACCACGCAACGCCTCGGCGAATTCCGTTGCCGCACGCCGGGATTTCTCCGGGTTGACCGGATCGGCGCCGACGAGCACCACCGGAATTCCCGGATTGGCGGCAATCGTCCGATACTGCTTGGAAAGAGAAACCAACTCGGCCAACCGGGTGGGACTGATCATCTTGCCGTCGACAAGGAACCTATCCCTGTGTCCGGTCACATAGACATGGAACGGCTTCGGAAGTCCGGCCGCGACAGGCGGCAAAGCGTCGTGCAACCGCCGCCACGCATCCCGATCGGCCTTCCCCCATGGCAAGGCAATACCACCCAGCGTCGCACGATTCGCCTCGGCCGTGAAAGTGGGCGGAGCCTGGGGCAGCGAAGCTTCTTGAGAAACTGCCGCGGTGTTCGCCTCCGCAGCCGAACTCCGCGGCTCGTCGTGTCCTGAAACCGGGCTGGGCGCCAAGGAATCGGCCCGATCGACATCGCTGGGCGCCCCCAGTAACCCGGCCGCAGGGGACCTCATCGACAGCGGCATCGTAGAACGGACCGACCCGAGCCCCGCCAGCGGCGCCCGGCCGGGCGCCTCGATCGGCCGGGCGGGCCGCACGAACTCCCCGGCCTGCCAAGTGCCATCCGGGGAGATGTCGAGCAGTGCGGTGAATTCGCCGGGCAGCCCCATGGTGACCTCGCGGCCGAATTCCCATCGGGTATAGGTGATCGACCTGATCTTCGCCGCGGTCTCCGGGTCGGTGAGGAGGAAGCGGAGCGCCGAGGTGAGCACGAGATCGGGATCGCCCTGCTTGACCAGCACACCACGAACGCCGAGCAGGTAGAGATCGCCATTCCGGTTGGCAATGCCTCGCGACAGCGACCGGACCACCGCCTCTGCCGCGTCGGTGAGCACGCCGAGATTGGCGGCGATCGGCTCGACCAGAGTCCGTGGCACCGGCACGCGGGCCCAGCTCCCCGCCTGGCCGAGCCGCATGCCGGAGTACTGCACGTCCCCCTGATCGCCGCGGAAGCCAAGTCTCTCCAGCAAATCCCACAAAACGTCCGGGCCGACGCGCCACAGTAAAGAGTTGCGCCGGTAGGCGAGAGCAGGCGAGTCGAAGTCCTCCTTGGGAGCGTTGAGGAGTTCCGGCCCCTGTGTGGTGCGGTAATCCTTGTCGTAGTTCGCGAGGAACTCCTGCTTCATCATCTTCGCGACCGGGTGGCCTCGGGGAATGATCAACCCCGCGTCGTTGAGCCCGGTCGGGGAGGAGAAGATCCCGAAACCCTCACGTGAGGAGAGCGCACGCACAGCCGCCGGACGTATCGACTCGGCCTCGTTGTCCAAGTCTGTGTAAATCGCGCCCAGCCGGTCGGCGATTTCCCAGCGCAAGATATTGCTGCCGGAGACGAAGCCGAGGCCGGTTCCCTTACCCAACTCCATTGCGTAGGCCTCGTGCAACGTCAGCGGCTGCTCGCGGTGGAACATCTCGTTCACGTTGACGAGGGCGATCTTGTTCGCCTTCGCCCAGTCTCGTAACCGGCCAAGGTGCTCAAGTTTTCGAGCTCGTGCCGGACCGGCGCCCGACGCGAACGGCGAGCCGCCGGCGCGCGCGGTTTCCGCCGCTTCGAAGTCAGCGCGCGGGATTTCCGTCCACAGCACCGTCAGCAACTCGTCGTCGTGCTCCGAGGTCTTTTTCGCCATCCCGGCTATGTTCGCCATGAACTGTTCGGCCTCGTCGGTGGCGTTCAAGGGTTCGCCGTGCCATATCGCGTGCACGATTTTCGGCAGTTCCAGCAGCTGAGGCAAGGACCCTGTCGCCTCGGCAGGGGCCCAGCCCCGGGTTTCTTCTTCGGTCAACGTGCGCTGCCACACCGACTCCGGGTCGTCTTTCAGCGCGTTCGGAGCGAGCTCGGCGTGTGTGGGAGTCGTGTCACGCGTGAGATCCAGTTTCCGCAGCAGGTCGGTGACCTTGCCGATCGGGAGGTCGGTGTAGTCATGCCCGAGCAGGAACTCCGGTGGCTGGTGCGGGGAATCCGAACCGAAGAATTTCTTGCCCAGCAATTCGTTTCCGGCTGGTTTGCCGGTCTCAGGCAACTCGGCGACCGGCCGCGCACGGTGCCGCAGTTCGGCGAAGACGTCGTCGTGTGTGACGAGCGCGGCTTCCGGCGTGCCGGCGGCCGGCTGCGCGACCCTGCTCACAGAAGCGGCCGGCTGCGCCTTGGCGTCTTTCGGCTTGTGCAGCGACAGCGTGACTTCCACATCGGGCCAGCCGGGAATCGGAGGGATGACGACGACCTTCGGACCGGAAACGGTGCTCTGGGCGCCGGACCGGCTCTCGATCACGTCCGCGACCAGCCGCGCTGACTCCGGGGCGCCCATCACCGAGACCAGTGGAGCCGAAAGCCCCTCGGACTGACGTAGCGCACTCGCGGACCAGGCCGCATCGGACAGTGCGGTCAACTCAGCCTGCGAGTCCTCGGCGATTCTCCGGGTCCCGGTATCGACCTCGATGGTGTGCGGCCCCGAAACCCGGTCCGTCATCAGCTCTCGCAGCACCTCGTCCGATCTGTCCGAAGTGGACAGCGGAGTGCTGTCGTCGTCTGGGGTTAGTACGATGCCGGTTCCGGAGGATTCTCCTGGTAATCCGGCGTCGGTGAAAGGCATGCCGTCGCTGTCGTGGTGTGGTGTGGTGTGCATCGAGCCGCCGTCGAGGACCCGGCGTGTCCCATCCTGGAATACTT
>Ga0247768_1000226_pt1 | contig 20915 bp, 22 predicted proteins | sample UWRJL016104C6_FD_179944 | JGI IMG/M metagenome (GOLD analysis project Ga0247768, IMG submission 179944) | Plant litter microbial communities from Arlington Agricultural Research Station in Wisconsin, United States - UWRJ-L016-104C-6 | ecosystem: Environmental > Terrestrial > Plant litter >... | reverse complement strand
CGCGCTGGCGCGAACGCCCGCATCACCTGCTCAGCCGTGAGCTAGCGCGGCGCTTTGGCGGTTCTGGCGGGCTGGTCTTGTTTGCTCAGGTCGACGCCGAAAGCGGTGACGGCCGCCGAGAGGGCTGCGTTGACGCCCGCCATATCGGCTTCAAGCGTGGTGTCGTCAGGCGATGGCTTGATGTTGCCGCTGGTTGTCGCGTATCGATACGTCGTCGCGTAGGCGGCGAGGTGCTCGATCTTTTTCAGCAGCGACTTGAGCGGATTGGCGTCCGGGACTTGTTTCACCATGTCATCGAGCTGGTGCTTGATGTTGGCATGCACTCCCTCGGAGGTCAGAACGGCCTTGATGATCTTCTCCGCGGCCTGCTCGCAGTGATAGATGGCGTACCGATTCTTTCCTGCGTGCAGCAGCCTGGCGGCGTCCAGGTCGGCCTGTGCGAGTCGAAGGGTGTTCGCGATCACGCGCTCAGCGCTCATACAGCGCGATCCCGGTCGAAGCCGCCTCGTACGCTAGGGTGTTGGGCACGTCGCGTTCCGCTTCGAATTCACGCGCGGAGTAGACGATGACGTCGGCACGGACGCCCGAGTCCCGCCGCAGGCGCCAGGGCACGAGGGGATCGGCCGGTACCAACGAAGCCTCGGGAACGACAACCAGGATGTCCCAGTCGCTGTCTGGATTGGCGTCTCCCCGAGCGCGGCTTCCGAAAAGCTGAATTCGATCGGGGTTCCATTCTCGGAGCACTCGGAGGAGCAAGGGCCACGCTGGAGTCAGGTCGATGGTGCGCCCATTGCGATCGACTGCGTCAAGCGTCGCAATCGGTTCAACCTTGGCGGCAACCTCGCCGGACATCGAGTTCAAGGGTAGCATGCAAACGCAGGCGGGTGGGCAGGGGCCGCGAAGCCGATGGGGCTGATCGCTTTCCGGCCGCAGCTGGCGGGTTTTGAGGGTCGGCGGCTGCTGTGGACGCCCTTTCGACAGTCCAACGAAAAGTGGCCTGTCGATTTCGCCGACTTGGCGCAGCCGCGGAGCGCCGGTCATCGCGACGAGGGGACGGGATGCGGGGCTTGCCCACGGGAAGCAGCATCCGTTCACGCGAATCGCGCCCAACGCCGGCGTCAATCCTCTGTCGGTCGGCACGATGGGGCGACCGGCTCCATGCTGGCCCGCGGCAAGATTCGGAACCGGCACACGGAAAGAAAACTCGGGCGGTTCTACGCCAACGGAGGTGCTGCAGTTTCTGATTTGACACCGTTTGGCGCTGTTTTTGAATAGTTCGTGTCCCGCCAGGAGGGCTGCCGCGTGCTATCTTACGCTTATGAATGTCGTTCGTGGGCGCGTTCGAGATGGTCGCGTAGAGCTCGACTCGGCCTTGCCTGACGGTGCCGAGGTCGTGGTCGTCCTGGGGGAGGCGGCGCCCTTCGATCTTGCCGAGAATGACATTGCCGAGCTCACAGAACGAATGGCCGCTGCGGATCGCGGAGAGGTCGAGCCAGCGCAGGCTGTCTTCGCGCGGCTGCTTGCTGCAAGATGAGCACGACGCTCGATGTCGTCTTCCAGCATCGCGCTACTCGCGATATCGAGGAGATCAATGCCTGGTGGCGCGATAACCGCCCGGCGGCTCCCGACCTCTTCGTGTTGGAGTTGCGTGCAACCGTGTCGATCGCAGCACTCTCACCAATGCTCGGCCTCCGGCGGGCGATGTGCGACTGGCGGCATTCGACGGCTGATCTTGCCGCGAACGCGGTACCACGTGTACTACCGGGTAGCTGGACAGGTGCTCGAGATTCTCGCCGTTTGGCATGCGGTACGCGGCAGCGGGCCTGGTCTGTAGCGACCGACCACCGCCGGAGTCGGTTTAACAGCGCGCCCCAGTGGATTCGAACCACTGACCTACGGCTCCGGAGGCCGTCGCTTTCTGTGCGCATTTGTCGAGAAATACGCCGATCTGAGCACGTTTTGTCCAGTTCTTGTCCCGACCATGGCCGGGAACAGCCCGAAATAGGCCTTGGGCGCCATGCGCTGACTTGCTCGACGGGATGCGCATCAATAGTATGGTCGGATGCATACCGTTCGCATGACACTCAACGTGGACGAATCACTCTTGGCGGAGGTACAACAGGCGCATCCCGGGGTGACGAAGACGGCGCTTGTCGAAGAGGGGCTGCGTGCCTTACTGGCGCGTGAGGCGGGGGCACGTCTTGCTGCCCTGGGTGGCGAGGCGCCGCGCGCACGCCGGGCGAAGCGCTCGGCGTGGAGCAAATGATCCTCGTCGATACGAACGCTTGGATTAACCACCTCCGGAAGCGGGATTCTCGACTGGTATTGTTTCTAACCCAACAGCGGGTGCGCACGTGCGACGTCATCGTGGGCGAGCTGCTCCTGGGTTCCGGCTTCCCCAAGACCTTCGCGAGCGATCTTGCTGCGCTTCCTCATCTGCCCAGCCCATCGGCGACGGATACGCGAGCGTTCATCAATCGGCATCGAACCGCCTTTACAGGCGCGGGCGTTGGTTGGGCTGACGTGCAAATTCTCGTCGCCGCGGCGGCCGCAGGAGCTCGGATCCACACGTCGGATCGCTACGTCCGTCGGGTTTGTACGGCGCTTGGAGTGGCTTTGGCGTAGCACGACGCCGAGGTCGCCAATTGCTGAGGTCGCCGCTTAGCGAGGCCTGATCTGCCTGGGCTCCTGGGCTTCGTGCTGGCGGTGGGGGTCAACGCGCGTCGATCGAGCTGGCGGCCCGGACCCGCTTCAGTACCGGCCCAATGACGGCGGAGGCGGAGGCTGCGCGTTGCCGAGCAACCGGTTGACAGCCTTTGTCCCGCGTTGCGCAGCGCCGAGCACGAGCGTGTACGACCGCCGCTGGGTGCGCTTGAAAGGTAACCGTCCGGAACTGGACGCCTCGTAAGTTCTTGGCGGCTCGTGCATCGTGCGGACCGCACGATGCAGCGCTTGTCAAATGCACGAATCCGCAGAAAACGCTTGCACGGCGCCCCGCTGCGGGCAGCGAACGCAACGCTAGCGCGCTCCCGCAATCGCTAGCGCGGCTTCTTTGATTGATCCACGAGCACGAGCACAGTCTTCTTCGGCCGTGTCCATGCACGACGCGCAAAGTACAAGGTGGCCGGCGGCAATGCCGATGTGCATGCCCAACGGCAGCGGCAACTTGCTTGCCTGATCCCGCAGTCGTTCAGCCTCGGGTTGGTGCTCGCGCATCAACTCGCCGCACCTCTTGAGCGTCGCGGTGTCGCGGGACTGTCGAAGCGGCGCCATTGTTCGCGTCGCCTTTTCCAAAGCGGTAACCTCTGCCAACAGTTCCTTTGCCTTCGAAACGGCCTGTGCCGCATTTGGAGTGGACCCACTACCCAACGTGAAGGCCTCGGTCCTTTCGACTGTCGCTCCCATGGTTCCGCGCTTCACCAGGGGGCCGCGCAGATTCTCGCCCTTGTCCCCAATCACGCGGCGGGTCTCTGGAGACTGCACTTCCGGAATGGGCATCGTCACTTCCACATCGTATTGCCCGGGCGGAAGCGTGCCGTCCTTCCCGAAGGGGCCCGCCTCCGCCTTCCCGCCCGTCACTACTGCGGTATCCTGATAGCTCTCCCCCGGCCTGCTCTTGGACGTCACCGTGAACATCAGACTCGTCCCGTCCGGCAGGCTCGTGATCGCTGTCACGCGGTGAGGCCCTTCCGGGGAGGGTGGCTCGATGCTGAGCGTCACGTCGCCGACGGTTGGGGTGACGGCTCCGTTCAGCCCCTGAGAGCTGGCGGGAGCCACCATCTCCGGCGCCGCTCGCGACGAAGGTTCTACGACTTCGGAAGCGGACGGTGTGCCGAATCGGCTTTCGCCGGCCTCACGCCCGACGCTCGGAGCCATCAAAACCCAGCCACCCACCAATGCGAACGCGGCCGCCGCGGTCCAATAGAACGCCTTCATAGATCGCCCACCTTATGCACTGGGCGCCTCGGTGGCAATCACCCGTCCGGGCTGCTCTTGAAAACGACGATCGACGAACCGCTTGCTCTCAAATGCGTTGGTGGCGGGCGAGGAAGGTTTTGCGAGCGTGGAGCCAAGCGTCGCCGGGGTGCGTGGTACTTTGCCAAGCGCGTCCTTCAGGCGCCCTCGGACTTTGCCGAGCAACCCCTGGTGCGCCGTAGCGAAGCGGCGGCCACGTCATGTTGAGTTTCCCCGGTGCCGGTGACCACCGCATGCCGTCGAGCATGATCCCGGTAGCTCGCGCAACTTCCGCGATAAACTCGTCTGCGTCACGCTGCAAGCCGGAGTTGGGCGGACGTTGCTATGTGAGGATGCTCTGATACACGTCGATGCGCGGTGAAGTCGAAGGGATTCGGACTAACCACAGGGGCTCGAGCGGCGGCATATCGACACAGCAGACGCGAATCCGCCGGGTACGCGCCACGTCTTCCAGACCAACAAGGAACCGTCGGAGACGGTCTCCGCCAAATGGGCAGTAAAGAAAGAAGACCGTCCCAATCGGAATGAAGCGCACCGTGTCTGCCGCATCCCCCACGACGAACCGCAAGCGACTTAGCCTCAACCAATCGGCGCGCCCCTGTGCAGTACGCGCAAGGACTGGTTGAATCTCGAGACCGACGCAGCCCGCACCGGTCTCGAGGTGTGCCAGCAGTGCGGCTCTTCCGGCACCGGAGCCGACGTCGACGAATACGTCGTGGCAGGTCACGGCCGCCTGGTGAAGCGCGTCTAGAACGGTCGCTGCGGGGCAAGGAAGGTAGGGTACACAGCCGCGTGGGAGGTCGGGATCGTCGGGTGGAATCTCGTCGATGTCCCACAGGAGATCCAGCCACTCGTCGCGGTCTCGTGGAGGAACCTCTGCAAGCGCGGCACCGAAGGCTGCAGGGGTGACTAGCTCGTCTCGTAGGTCAGTTCGGAGACGCGCCGCAGCACATCGTACCGTTGCTTCCAGGCGGCTCATCATCGCGCTCGCGCGACAGGCGGTCGCGTTCGTCTAGCTGTCGCAGGTTTCTCCTGAAAGCGGGTCATGCGCGTGCCTATGGCTATTGTCTGGCTTCAAGCGATGAGGCGTGGGTCGGAATCTCGGTCGTAGCGGCATGACGACATGAGAGGTGCGGCCAACTTGTATTTGAGCGGCGCGCGGAACGCAATGTAAGCGGAACCGGGCGTAGGATATTGCGGCAAAGAAGCACGGCTCCGCCTGCATACACAGATCTGTGTAAAGCAACAGTGGCTGCGTGCTCGCGGCGTGAGTGCGGCGCCAGTGAGCGCCGGCAGCATCCAAGTCCCGCATCAAAAGCCCGGCGTCCGGCCGCATCACGCGATACCCAAGCTCGCTAAGCAGCATCCGCACGCGGGCGTGATTCGTGATGGCGCCGATCCACCCTCAACCGCGAGGCGCACCGAAGGTGCGCAAAAGCCCATGATGCTGCGCCCCGCCAGCGGCACCCCGAAATTGCACGCCGAGCTGCCTTGCCTTGAGCGCCGCGACTTCGCTGATTGAGGGCGAAGTTGAGCGGTCGAGCAGCGACGCGATCGACGCCGCGGCGACGGCGGGGCCGCCGAGCGCGTCGCGCTCGAGAGTACGGTGTGCAGGTGTGCTCGCGTCCAGGCCCCGATGTTCATTTCGCGTCTCTCAGCGGGCCGCTCTGCACGGCGCTGGCGATCGGCTTTGAGCCTTTTTCAAGCGCCAAGCCGGGCCGTAAACTGCATTCCGGTAGCAGCAGGAGTAGCAGCAGATTGCGCGTCCGGATTTCCGATCGCGAATCCAGCATAGTTTCAGCGCCCCAACGGCGACGGAAGCAAGAACCTAAGACTCGTGGTTTCGAACCCGGCGAAGAAACCCGAACGCGCGCCGCCAAAACCGCCAAAGCCGCCCGAAGTCCCGCTAATTGTTCGACTTCTCGCGCTCGCACGCGAGTGGCAAGGGCTGATCGACCGGGGTGAACTACGGACGCAAGCGGAGCTCGCAGCGCATTCCGGACTCCATCCGTACCGCGTTTCAAACATCCTTTGTTTGCTCCGGCTTCACCCGGTCATCCTGGCGCACATTGCGGGACTGGAGGCCGGTACCCCCAACGACCTGAACGAACGCTGGCTCCGACCGATCGCGCGGCTCCCGCACGCTGAGCAGCTTGCGGCTGTCGCCCTGCGGCTTGGGCCGGGGGCGGCTTCCCTGCTGTCAGAGGAGGGCTGCGGGTGATGAGGCCGGTTGTTCCCCCACGTGCCGCCAGTCAGGCCGAGCCTGCGCGCTACGAGATCCTGGCGCCATGATTGATCTTCTTGGCATGCAACGGGCCGTCTGGCGTTCCGCGCGTAGCACGACGGAGAAGATCGTTCTGTTGGCGATCGCTGACTTCTACAGTGACCGTTCGCCAGAACCTTGGCCCTCGGTCCCGACGCTGGCCGAACGCTGCAGCCTCGGGCGCACGGCGGCGCTTGAGGCCATTGCGGCGTTAGAGCGTGACGGCGTACTCGTTGTCAGGCGCGTCCGGGGTCGTCCGAATCGCTACGACCTTTCGCGCATAACCCCGCTGCTTGCTAGAGTGGCCATGCCAAAGGTTCCGACCTCGCACGACTCCACGCCAGAGCACGCCGTTGCTCGCTTGGTCATGGAGACCCTGCAATGGGACGACGACGCGAACCAGTCCGCGACGCAACCCAGTCTGCCTTGTGGACGGGACCAGTCCGCTCGGCGCACGGGACCAGTCCGCCTGGCAAACGGGCTGCCAGCCCCCACCAGTCCACCAGGCGCACGGGACCAGTCCGCTTGGCGGACGGGACCAGTCCGCCTGGCGGACCCGAAGGATCCAAAGAAGGAAGCCACTGTTGTGCAAACCAAGCCCGGCAAACCCATTCCGCTCGAACTGCCAATTGCCGAGCGCGCCAAGCTCGTGCTCGAGGAGCCGCGGGAAGCCCAACGGCTGCGGCCGCAGCATTGGCAAGAAACACGAAGAATCGCAGAAGCGTTTGGCACGGCCGTTGGTTGTGACCGCCCGTTGTCCGAAATTGCGCGCGATTCGGGCCTGCGCGCAGTCGTCGTGCTGCTTGCTGCTGGATACTCAGTGGCAGACCTGGAATGGATCGCCGCAAACGTGCCAAAGCAAGCTTGGTGGCGCCGCGGAGATCGGGTGCGCGGCCTTGGTAGCCTGTCCGTCGAAGTCGTTTCGCGAGCACTTGGCGAGCGCGATGCGCGGCCGAGATCGATCTCGCTGGCACGCAGCGACGGAAGCGGCGAGAAAGAAGGATTCATCGGAACACGCTGCTGCGGAACGCTGAGGCCGGCCGATAGGGAGCCGAAATTCGACGAGCGGCGCTCAGCGGGCTGAATCTCAAGGAGCTCGCGGACGAGCTCGAACAGCGCGAAGCGGATGGTGACTTGCATTTGACGCGTCTCGCTGACGCTCCGAGCCTCGACGGTTTGATGAAGGTTTTGCCCCCGTCACTACCGCGCAGCCAAGGACGCTCAGCATGACCCTTCGGGACATGCACCGGGCGCCGAGCGCCCTGTGCCAAGCGATCGGCTTGCTCAAGATTGAGCAACGGTTGGCAACGCCGAAGCCTGGATGCGGCGAATTGTTGGAGTTTGAGAGGGCCTCGTCGCATGAACAGCTTGGTGATTTTGTCAGAACGAAAGGCGGTCGCGAGAGCCAACACGCTTCGGCAGTGGCTGGAATTGGAGAGCGCGAGAGCGCGAACAGTCGCAGCAGACCAGCATTTGCTCTACGCGAGTGTCGCCGAGTTTGTGCTCCACCGCGGGCGGGCGTTCGAAACAGGTCGCCTTGGCGACGCCGAGCGACACGGCGCGCAGCGCATTGCCCGCTGGTGTCGCGCTGAGCACGACGGGTTTAGATTTGGGCAACCCTTCTGGAACACGCGGCGCGCTCTCGGGTTTGACGTGCTGGATCAATTCCTGTACGTCGAGGGATTCGTGTTGGACGAGGGCGAGACCGTGCCACGTCATCACGCTTGGCTATGCACGATCGCGAACGGGGTCGTCGTCGACTTCACGGGTCCACCTGATCGAAGACGGTATGCTCGGAAATGCCCACCGATGGTGCTCGGCGACTTAAGCGAGCGCAGTTACTTCGGCGTCGCGTTGCCACGCAACCTTGTACACGCCCGAGGCGAGGTGCTTCCCGCTCTGGCGGTATATTCGAGATAGCGTCGCGCCGAACTTGAAGAGTTCCATCCAGCGACGTCGGCAAGCAGGTTAGGTTCCAGCCGGTGCCAGCGAGAGGCGTAGGCTCCATGCGGTCAATCAGAAGGCCGGGGAGTTTGTGCTCCTTTCGCTCTGTCATCGGCGAGCAGATCTGACATACTCAACAGGCGATGGCGCGTTCCGATCTTCTCCTCAACCTCGTCCGAGCCGGTTCCCTTGGGGACCAGGTCGGCTTTCGACGCACGGTCGAGGCAATGATCGCAGAGGAGCGCGAACGACAACATCACGTTGTCGCGGACCGGCTTGCGGAATACCTCGCGAACAAGGGCGACGGTGCGCGTGGTCCGTCCACAGATGCGCCCGTCGGATCGTACGACGAACGCCATCCTGAGCGCGTCCTTGCCGATTTAGTGCTCCCTGAGGTCGTCTTAAACGCGTGCGGAGAGCTAGTCGAGGAACAACAGCGCGCCGACCTGCTTCGTTCGCATGCGATCGAACCGCGTCACCGGGTGCTGCTCATTGGACCGCCCGGCAACGGAAAGACAACTCTCGCTGAGGCACTGGCCGGTGAACTCGCATTACCCCTGCTCGTCGTTCGCTACGACGGGGTGATCGGGAGCTACCTGGGCGAGACCGCTGTTCGGTTGGCGCGGCTGATGGAGCACGTGCGGTCTCGTCGCTGCGTTGTGTTTTTCGACGAGTTCGATGCGATCGGCAAGGAGCGCGGCGACGAGCACGAAACGGGGGAGATCAAGCGCGTAGTGAGCTCGCTTCTGCTCAACATCGACGCACTCCCTTCCTATGTCGTCGTGGTCACAGCCACCAATCACCCCGAGCTTCTCGACCGCGCCGTGTGGCGTAGGTTCCAGCTTCGCTTGGAGCTCCCGCCCCCGAACCGGGAGGCCATTGCCGAGTGGCTCCGGAGGTTCGAGCGGCGCAATGAGCTCAAGCTAGGGCTGACGGCGAAGCAGATCGACGAACACCTCACTCAACTCAGCTACGCTGAGCTCGAGGAGTTTTGCACTGACGTTCTTCGACGCCTTGTCTTGCAGGGAGCGCAGCGCAACACGAAGTCCGTGGTCGCATCGCGTCTGTCCCAGCTGTCCGCTCGGGTTCGGAAGTAGGAGATGCCGTCGCCCTCGCGACCGCTTCTCATTTCGCCGCCGGCCTCGAAACAAGCTTTCGTTCCGCAACGGCCGCGGGGCGGTGGGCCGAGCAACCCAAAGAAAGCGCGGCAGATCGAGCGCCTCGCCCCGAAATTCATTGAGCTGCGAGAGGCGCTCGACGCACGTCGCGGTGCGCTGCAAGGGGACGCGGCGGGGGTGGCTCTCGAGCAGGTGCTGGTGTTCGAGACGAACGGCCCCGTGAAGGACCTCTACGAGACGGTCGCGAAGACACCCGGTCTCGAATGGCTGGCCGACGAGGACCTCCGCGACCTCGCGCCCGATGAGGACTTCTTCGTCGCTGACAAGCCCGATAAACCGGTCCACGCGCAGCTTTACCTCGTGCTCTTCAACCAGCAGGCGGTCGAGCAAATGCTGTCCCTTTGGCGGTCCTGGAGCACGGACGCTCGGCTTCCGGAGGAGCACCGGGGCTGGCTCGACGTCTTCCGACAGTTGCGCGAAATCCGGCGCTGGGGCGTTCGCGACCGACTCGAGGAAACGGGCATCCTCGCCTACTGGCGCGACCGCGTCGCAGCTCGCGTCGAGACCGTCAGTGTCGAGATCGAGCTGTGGTTCCGACAGGCCGAGCAGCGCGCGGCAGTAGAGGGGCGCGTCCGCAACTTCGTCACGCGCGCGAGCGGCCAGGTATTGGCGAGCTGCACGATCGACGAGATCGCTTACCACGCGCTCGTGTGCAAGCTACCAATCGCGGCGGTCCAAGGCATGCTCGACAATCCCGAGGTCGAGCTTCTGCAGTGCGACGAGGTTCGGCTAGTTCGTCCCACTGGACAGGCTGGCGCCCCCATTGTCACTGACGAGCCCGAGCAAGAAGGAGAAGCGGCGGGGCGCGAGGAAGGTGAACTGGACGATCCCCTGGTCGCACTCCTCGACGGGCTTCCGCTGGAGAACCATCGGCGGCTCGCTGGTCGCCTCGTTGTGGATGACCCGGACGAATGGGCAGAGACCTACCCCGTCGCAAGTCGCTGTCACGGCACGGCGATGGCGTCCCTGATCATACATGGCGATTTGGGTGCGAACGAGGAGCCCGCCCGACAGCGTCTCTACGTTCGCCCAATCATGCGTCCAGACAGCTTTGGCGGACGATCCGAGCATGCGCCCGAGGACCGCTCTTGGGTCGATCTCATTCATCGCGCGGTCCGCCGTGTCGTTGCGGGTGATGGAAGTCTGCCTCCTGCCGCGCCATCCGTGCGGGTGATCAATCTGTCGATCGGTGATCCTTACCAGCCGTTTATCCGCTCGATGAGCCCGCTTGCGAAATTGCTCGATTGGCTTTCCTGGCGGTATCGAGTCCTGTTCGTCGTCAGCGCCGGGAACCACCAGACGCCGCTCACCGTCGCCGGAGGGGCGGACGACGTGACGCCGGAAAAGATCGTGACAGCGGTCGCCGGCGCGCAGCGCCATCGTCGGATCTTGTCGCCGGCGGAGGCCGTGAATGCTCTTTCGGTCGGCGCGACCGCGGAGGACGCTAGCGGGACCTGGAACTCGCGGGCTTCGAACGAACACGATCTGGCACTTCCCGAAGGTCTCCCGAGCCCGATCAGCGGCTTGGGCCGCGGATATCGACGCGTGGTGAAGCCGGATGTTCTCGCTCCAGGCGGGCGGGTCGTGTTCCTCGCCGGAAACACCACGAACGACGAGACGAAATTCTCGCTTGCGGATCCACGCCCACGTATCCCGCCTGGCCATAGGGTCGCCGCTCCGAGCGCAACACAGGGCGACCTTTCTGGGGTTCGGTACTCCGCCGGAACCAGCAACGCAGCGGCGTTGGTCAGTCGAGCCGCGCTCCGAATCGCCGACGCGCTACACGACCTCGGTGACCAGCCAAATGCGGCACAGCTCGCGCGGGTTCCGATGGCGCTGTGGCTGCGAACTCTGTTGGCCCACAGTGCAAGCTGGTCGACCGAAGCAACGAGGCTTGTTGAGCGCGCACTCCGAACGGAGGCCAACACGCACACGTTCACCGACGAGGTGTCGGCGCTTCTCGCGTTCGGCGTGATTCGCCCCGAGCGCGTGTTCGCGTGCACGGCGGGACGCGTCACGGTCCTTGCCGGTGGCGAGATCGCCGCCGATGAACGCTACGTGCATCGCCTCCCACTGCCACCGTCCCTGAACGCGCACACGGCGTGGCGACGCCTCACGGTTACCCTGAGCTGGTTCTCGCCAATCAACCCGGCGCATCGAAAGTATCGGCGCGCCGCGCTGTGGTTCGAGCCTCCGGGCCAGCGGGAATTGCTGGTGCAGCGTCGCGGTGTCGATTGGCAGGCGGTGAAGCGCGGGACGCTGCAACATGAAGTCCTCGAGGGGGACCGTGGGGCCATCAACATCCAATCCGACGGCCATCTGGAAATTCCCGTGACGTGTCTGGCCGAAGCGGGCTCTCTCGACGAACGAGTCCCATATGCGATGGCTGTCACGCTGGAGGTCGCGCCTGGCGTGAACACGAAGATCTACGACGAAGTGCGCGCACGCATTGCTCAGCGCGTCGGGGTTCGTCCGGGGACCTGACGGCCCGACCTCGCCCCGCCCGCGCTGAATCGGCGTCGAATGGGTGAAACCGGACACCGGACGGCCGAGCAGCTCTTCCTCAATGGATCCCGTGCTGCCATCCACATCCTTCCGTCCTAGGCGCGTTCGACGCCGTGGTGGTCACTGAGTGCGGCCATCTTCGCGTCTCAAGACGCGCTCGAGGCAGATATCGAGCTTTGTCGCAAGCTCGTCACCTTCGACTACGCACACACGCTGGTGTTCTGCGAGCACGTGCGCAAACGGTTGCTCGCGCGTGAGGTCTAAGTCATCCAAAGCCACCTCAGTCAGCGACCGGCAGAGGCCCCACTTGAACCCGATGCTCGTGGCATGCGAGTCTCTTTGGAGAGCAACACGAGCTAAGTGTTTGTTTACCAAACGGTTTCTATGCGCAGTCGTCCGTCCGCGAGGGTTCGCGCCGGTTTCGGACGGGCCGTGCTGGCGAGTCCATCATTGCCTTCGCAGGTGACAACCATTGGCTATTGATGTTGCGGCCACATGCCAAAGGGCATCGTGGCGCTGCCGCTGATCGCCGGAGTTGACTATCAAATCGACAGCTTTGGCAACGTGGTGTCGGCCGCAGGCGCGACCGCGGATGCGCGCGGCGATCAAGGTGAGATCAAGACGAGCTCAGAGTCCGCGCAGCGGATCGAAGCGCCGCCGCGCGGACGCGGCCCGAGTAGCGGCCGTTCACTCGCCGTGGCGGGCAGACGAACTCCCACGTTCTTCCTTCGTGACGCCGACGCTAAACAGCTACTCTCGTGCTGACGAATCTCACGAGGGCGGAAAAATTCTCGAAATCCGCCGGCCCAACATCTGTCGGTTTGAGCTTCAAGTGGAATTCCTTCTCGAGGTCGAACATCAGCGCGACGATACCCAGCGAATCCAAATACCCTTCTTGCAGCAATTGGGTCGTCGAGGCGTGATCGCGGTTCAGCGGTGCAATCAAGTGCCGAGAAAGGGCGCTCCACACTGCATCTTCGACGTTCATTCGAGTACTGCCTCTCCGGCGGCGCGCATCAGCGCTCCGCGGTCCAACTTGCCCGATTGGGTTCGCGGCAAATCTTGCCGACTGAAAACGCGTTGCGGCACCATGTAGGAAGGAAGCACATTTTTCAATGCGGATTTGACGTCGCTTTCCGCGACGGCCCCGGGCGTTACCCACGCATAGAGCACATTGCCCAGCTCTTCGTGCGGCAAGGCCACGACGATGGCCTCACTAACGCCTGGGCAACGACCGATCGCCGCTTCGACCTCCTCGAGCTCGATACGAAAGCCTCGGCTCTTGACCATGAAGTCGCGACGCCCAGCGTACCAAAGTCGCCCGCCCTGATCGCGGCGAGCGAGATCTCCCGTTCGGTACCAGCGCTTGCCGTCGCGCTCTACCCAGCGCTCCGCTGTGAGCTCTGGTTGACGCCAATATCCCATCGCGACTGTCGGCCCCGCGACAACGACCTCGCCGTCCAGTTCGGTCTCGCCACCGATTAGGCGAATTTCAGTGTTGGCAATCGGATATCCAATGGGCACAGCGCTGGCGGTCGAGTCCAAGCTTTTCACATCGAAGTACGTACAGGCATTGGTCTCGATGGGGCCGTAGAGGTTGGCAACGTGGATGTCTCCTCGGCACCACTCGAGGAATTCTCGGAGGCGGGGCACCGGAAATGGTTCGCCGGAGTACATCAGCCGTCGGAGCGATCCGGGCGGCTTTGACATCAATCCTCCGCGGCTCATCATCCCCATGATCGCCGAAGGCACCATGAAGAGGGAGGTGGCCGAGCCTTCGCGAAGCACGCGTACGGCCTCACTTGGGAAAAGCGCGGCCGTGTCCGCAACGAGCACAGCGCAGGCGCCCAAGAGAAACGTCGCGTACAGGTCGAATACCGGCAGGTCGAACGTCAGGGGCGCATGGCAGAGCAAGCGATCATCTCGTTCGAAGCGGAAGTGCTCGACCGCCCACTCCACGAACGCGAGCGCATTGCCATGAGTGATCATGACTCCCTTCGGTGCGCCGGTGGACCCGGACGTATGCAACACATACGCGAGGTCGTCGCGACGCGCATTCAGCGCAGACGCTGAGCGCGAGGGTGAGACGCCGGCGGTTTCCGTGCTGACGAGGCTCTTCACGGCGGCGTCTCGCAGGGCGCTCTCGTGCCTTCGCCCCGACTCTTCCATTACAACGGTCTGAATCCCGCAGGCTGCAACCATAGCGGCGATGCGAGCCGATGGTAGCCGTGCATCCAGTGGCACGTATACAGCGTCTTGACGAAGAACCGCCTGGATGGCGGCGACGAGGCCTGGCGACTTCAGGCCGAGAATGCCGACCGGGGCGCCCGGGCTTACACCCGCACGAATCAAGTTCCCGCGAATCGCCTCGACCGATGCGTCCAGCTCACCATAAGTAATCGTCCTGCCATTCCACCATAAGGCTTGCCGGTCGGGCCAGCGAGCGGCGGTTCGAAGGAGCGGTTCGGCAAGATGCTCGCATTGAGTGTTCATGGGCGTTCCTCGGTGCTACGCGCCGCTTCGCGGAGACGGGCGTGAATGAAAGAAAAGTCAGCATGTGTGTCGTCAATCTCCACTTCGTATCCTCGACCCTCGAGCTGAGCCCGGAGAAAGTCCCCGCGGTATGCATATGATTTGAAGCCTTCTGCCGAGGTGAACAGGACACCGCAGTCCTCCTCCGTGTGGTCGACGACCCCGATCCGGGCGTTGTCATAATAGCAACGGCGTAGCTCAGTCGCTGACGGACTGGTCTGATACGTGCCGATCCACAGATCAACGTCGTGGGCTCGCAACGAGTCGAGCGCGCCGGTTGGTGATTGCAGATTCCCGAATGAGTTGAACGGAAACATCGCCACCGTCCGCCTTGGAACGATTAGCTCGCTCAACGCGCCGACGTCCGATACGTCGAGAGCGACAGCATGCCGGATGGCGGTGCCGTCCCACTCCTCGACAATTCGAGCACGAAAGCGCTGGATGGCATGCGCGTCCACGTCGACTCCAACATACGTGAGCGCGAGCCCACGGACCACGGGGTAGAGCAAGCACCCATCCATGCAGCCGATCTCGAGAACGACCTGATAAAACGGCGCAGTCTGCGCTGCGATGTCGTCTTCGACCCGACGGTACTCCGCAATCCGCTCCGGATACCTGGAGGTGTCGATTAACCGCTGACCCGTTTGTCGATAAAAATCAACGACTCGCACGCTCTGCGACATGGTTGCTCCGACTCGTGGTTAGATTGGTACCGAAAGCGTATTGTTCCAACGCTGTGCGAGCGCGCTCGAGGTGCGCTTGCAAACCGTCCTCGCCGGAGAACGCAATGATCACCAGTCGCACGCGCGTGGTCTCCGGACGGATCATCGCGGCAGTCGAGTCACTCGTGGGGCTACCGAACGGCCCGCGTTCATCGGCAAACACGGGAAGCCCCTCCAGGTTAACTGTCTCCTTTCCGATGCCTTGGTATTCCTCACCGGCTCGGCCGACCCGGAATTCAATATTGCCGACGAGACTGGCGACGTCATAAGCGCCGACGGGGTGCCTCGTCTCAAGCGAGATCAGATTGTTCACGTCCACGACGTTGTTCACCTGATACAGACCACGACCTTTCGTAAGACGACGCAGGAGAGCTTCCGCAGAGCCACGGTATCTAGAAGGTTCTTTGCCAAGCTGGCGATACGCGGCTCTTACCGACTCGATTTCGGCGATGGTTCCCAGATCCCGTCCACGATATTCGCGCGCCAGCTCGTTGCCCCGAGACTGCAGAAGCTGCCACAACTCGTTGTTGCAATTTTCGACCCTCACATCGCCTTCCACGATGCCAAGCGTCAACCGGGGTGATGCCTCGAAGATATCGTCGCTAATTCTAATTGTCATGAACGCATGTGTTGGGTTGGGCGTCGCGTCGACGCAAGGGCAAGGTGTTTCTCAGCAAGGTCGCCGCACGCACCAGCTCCGTGACCTCGGCAGGGCGTGGCGGCGTCGTACCAGGAATCGAGTACCGGATAGAGGCCTCGCCAAAGTTACGGAGTAGGTCCTGCAGAGGACCTCTGGGAAGTGCCCAGTCCAGATACTCGTATCCCGCGCCGCCGTCTGCCCCGAGGAGTGGGTGCTGAACGGCCCAGTTCAGGCTGATGGGATCCGGAAAGCCATAGCGACTCCGCCAATCTCCGAGCTTGTCGAGGAGCGCGAGGCGTGCCTGATGAGATTCGCCGAGCCCGAACAGGACCGCGACACCGGCGGTCATGCCATTCTCTTTCAACAGCGAGCAGACGCGCTCTGCGCGTTGAACCCACGCTCCGCGGTGTGAGCCGACGTCCTTGCTCAGTCCGCCGATGGCTCCCGGTTCCAGCGTCTCGAGTCCGAGAAAAAGATACTCGCAACCGGTGGCCCTCAAAGAAGAGAGCACTGGCGGGCGCGATAGAATTTGATCGATGGTCAGCTGCCCGCCCCACCGTATGGGAAGGGGCGCGGCTTGCCAGAGCTGCTCGAGCTCTCGAACCAGCGCCGGGGAAAACCCCAGGATGGTCGAGTCTTCGCAGAATGCACTGGCACCGACCCCAGGAGTGTCTTCGTGAATGACGCGAGCAGCCGCCGCGAGCTGGCGATAGAGGCGCTTCGGGCTGCCATCGAGTCGGGGTAGGCCAGTGACGCTGCGCCGTTCACTGCAGAAGTTGCAGTCGTAGATGCACCCGCGCCCGACGTCGCTGAAGACGTGAGCGGTAGGCACGCCGAAGACGTCGAAGGATGTCCGAACGCCGAACATCTCGCAGGGAGGTGGCAACTGGTCGTAGTCGATCTCTGGCCCTCGGCCGGCAACTGAGCAGATCTTGCCATCGATGACCGCCCCAGCGACCCATCGTCCCGGCACATCAGCGCAGGCGGCCAGATCTCGGCTTGCGTGCGCGGCGGGGCGTTTCGCCAGAACGGCTTCGGCTACGCGCTCTCCGATCGCAGCGATGATATATTCCCCATCCCCGGACACAACGATGTCGAACAACGGTTCGATCCGCCCGTTCTTCATGAGCATCAGCGGGGAGGACGGATGATGATCCAGTTGCAGAGCTCCCAAGGGGCGATTCAACGCCTCTGTCGCATGCCGACCACCCAGCACGATGCATACGTCGTCCCCGAGAAGGGCGCGTACGTACCGCGCGACCGCTACCGCACCAGGTAAGCAGACGCTCATCGCGCCGATGAGAACGAGATTCGGGCGGATCGTCTCGAGACGCTCGTGCAGCACAGGGAGCGAGTCATCGAGGCTATTCATCAAGAGCACGGCCGGGCGTCGAGCTGCGCGTGTGCCGGCCCAGTTGCTCTCGCCCCACGGCCCAATCTTCTGCTGCGCGAGGTAGGCGGCCCAGCGACAGCCGTTGAACAGGCTCGCTGGGTCGGCGCTCGAGATCCCGAGGTCGCCGACTCCACCGGATTGGAACTGCGGTGCGGCAATCGCTAGGACGCGCAAGCTCACGACGGCATTCCGCCCGTACTTGCGCCCCGATCCCTGGGGCCTGCCGACTGCACGAGCAGAAATTCTAAGAACGTCGGAGCCCAGTGCGTCACGGTCGGCACTTTTTCCCCCCAGGCGCGGACTTCTGCGCCCAGGCGTTCAGCGATTTCCTCGGGTAACTGCGTTCCCATCCCGGAAAGTTGAGTGGCATTCAGCAGCCGCAGCCCCGACCGCAAACCGAGCCCGGCGAAGCGATCTAGGGTTTCTTGCATGCAAGAGGCGAATTCGGCGTCCGTTTTCCCGGGATGATCGGAAAGCTCGTTTGCTGCGCGGACGGCTTCACGGAGCTCGTTCCCACACGGCACGTGCGCGTGGGTCGGATGACGCGGCGTCCGCAACTCCGCGACCCATCTCCCGTACTCGCCCTCCAGCCAGGCGCGCCCGAGGCAGTTCGCCAGTTCGCCGAGCCAGTTCGCGCCCTCTCCGCACCCCAAGCGCGCCGCCCAAAGCAATCGAAAGAGCGTCTCGTGCATCTCGAGTTCCGCGTCTACGGCATGTTCCTCGCTCCACACCTTCTTTGCGCCCGTCTCGAACCGGCGTTTATAAGCGTGCCAGAGAGTCGGCTTGGCGATGAACACGCGCAGGTCCACGGTACGAGCCTGCAGAAACCGCGCTAGGTGTTCTAGCGAGTCAGTGGTCGCGAGCCGCTGAGCGAACTCCTGAACTACGACCGCATCCTCGACACGTGTTCGAGGCGATGGTTGGACCTGAACGTGGGACGTTTGATAGGCGTGCATTGGGTTCCCCGGGATCCGAGTTCAAACGACAACGTCGCCGGAACCCGTGTGCGTCGAACTAGAATTGACGAGTCGCTGCAGGGTGTCCGCGAGCACCTCGGGCTGGTGGAAGACATTGAAGTGGTCGTTGCCCTCGATCTGCACCACCCTCGCATTGGGCATCCGTTGAGCGACGTCGCGCGACGAATCCGGATGCGCCACCGGGTTGTGCTGGTTGACGACGAGCGAGATCGGGACGCGAATGCTGGACCAGTCGTGGAGGTCCGGACGGCTATAGAGACGCTGCACGAAGTGAGCGTACCGGTAGAGGCCCTCGCCAGAACGAAAGGGTACGGTGGCCATTTCAGCGATTCGAGGATCGGAGATGCCTGCGAGGCTCGCCAGTGCACCGCCACCAGACTCGGTGTTCTGCATGCCCGCTTCACCGAAGAGCATTTGTGAAAATAGTGCGGCCTTCTCTCGGTCGCCGCTCACCTGGGGAAGCAGGGCGAGGAGCCGACTTTCAAACTCGGTCTTCTTCGAAAAGGGAAAGCCGAACGACGCGCTCAGCGTAGTCAGCGATTGTACGCGGGGCCCGAGTTTTGCTGCGGCCTCAAGCCCAACCTGGGCGCCCGAGCACCAGCCCAGTACGTGGGCGCGCTCGACTCCATAGTGATCGAGCACGGCCTTCAAGTCCTCGATTTGCCCTTCGACTCCGCTGTGCTCTTCGAGGAACGAAGCATTCTCCAAGGGAACGTCCCGCGACTCCCACGTCACCACGCGCCAAGAATGCGCTAGACGCTCGATCAGAGGCGTCAGGAAGTCGACGGGCATGGCGTACCCATTGATGATGACCAGCGTCTCCGTTGCCTTGGTTGCCGCTTCATAAGCGCGGATTCGTGTACCGTCGGCGGAAACGACAATGCTCTTTTTGAGGAGCGAGGAAGCTTCGTTCACTTGGAACTCCTTGGCGAATTCGTTCATGTAGCTGAAGAGGTGGGTCCGAGAGAGGCCCGGGCTCGCCGGCGCGTCGGTCAAGAAGCGACGGTGTCCCGTGAGATAGTGACGGAAGAAGCCCATGGCTCGCTTCGCCGCCTTGTTGAACGTCGCATCATTCGCGACGCCGCCGGGCTCGAGGTTGTCGAGCTGCACGGCCGCCGCTGCGGCGGCTACGATGTCGCTCGTGGACACCTCCCGCTCGCTCACTACGTGGTAGACGGCCTTCGCGTCGCTCGACTGCGATATCTCGATGAACCGCGCAAGCATGTCATCGACCGGAATCACGTTGAGTGTCGTCTCCGGGTCGAACCCGAGAGATACATGCCCTGTCACCTTCATTAGCACCGGTTTCAGGCGCCACAACGTGTACAGGAAGCCGTATATTCCAGTGTTCGACCCTCCTGACATCTTGGACGCGCGCGGTCCAGCAACGACTGACGGCCGCAGGATGACGGCTCGCAGACCTAGCTGTGCGCAGCGCTGCACGACTTCGTGCTCCGCGAAGCACTTCGACTCCTCGTAGGCGTTGTTGAAGCTGCCAATCGGATGCAGGGCCTCGTCGATCGATCCTTGCTGGCGGCCGCACGCGTAAGCCGTAGAGACGTAGAAGAACCTCTCTACGCCCAGCGTCGCAGCGAGCTCGATCGCGTTCAGGGTTCCGTCGACGTTGGTCGCGCGAATCGCATCGGCCTTTCGATCCTCGAACCCCAGATTCGCAGCAAAGTGCCAAAATTCTCGCACCTGCGCCGAGCGCAGCGCGTCCGCATCCAGCCCGCAAAACGGTGTCGTCATGTCCGCATCGAGAGTGATGAACGCTCCACGCCCGGCGCGCGCGCGGAGTCCCGGATACGAGCCACGTGCGACTTCGACGGCGCGATGGATGCGGCGCGCCGCGCTTACTCCGCCCCGAGAGCGGGCTAGGGCCACGTGGTGTCCCGACGCCATGGATCGCCAGAGTAGGAAATGGCTGCCCAGGAAACCGGCGGCACCGGAGACGACCGTACCGTGCGCGGGCAACTGGCTAACAAGCGCCTCTAGAACGGCCTCGGAATCGTCCGGCACATTCGAAGACTCATGCGACATCCCCACATCCCCTCGATGCTCAAACCCCATACGACAGCCTTTCATGCAAGCGCCCGAGCCTGCCCCTCATGTCCCAATGAGATCCCGTAACCCAGGCGAGTTTTTTTTCATAACGAAGATAGGTCGTCAACGGAAAACGATTTGAGTTTGCACTTTCTTTGTAACCGCGTTCGCAAAGCTCGAGTGCGGCTTCCGCAGCTCGCGCTGTCATCATGCAGATGATCAGCACCACCAGCACTCGACATGCGCGCCGCCAAACACAGCTCGTCGATCATTCTCGGTCATGGCGTTTTCCGACAGCAGCGGGCCGCTCAATTCGAAGGGCAGCCGTTGCTTCGACGCTCCGATATGGACGCGCTTCGATCACTGCTGTGCACAGGCGCGCGTGACGCCACAAGCCTTCGCGCCGGAACGGTTGGCCGTATCGGAGAGACCATGAGATTGTAGGACAAGGCGGATTTCGCCATGGGGTTCGCTGTATCTGGCGGGGTCGACGACTCAGTGACGTTTGGGTCAACTCGCCACACACGACGTCAACCCCAGGCGGGTTGACCAGCCACACGGCAGTTTGGCGACACGGCGCGCGCCATCGATGCGTTTCTCGGCCATCATCACCAAACTGGGTCGGCCCAATCTGAAGAACGCGAACTTGGGCGCATTGGCCAGATCGGCGGCGGTGGGCAACTGCGCGCACTCGCCGATCGCGATTATGCTTCTGCCCAGCGGCAAGGTCGACCATCGCTTGG
>Ga0247768_1000225_pt1 | contig 20917 bp, 13 predicted proteins | sample UWRJL016104C6_FD_179944 | JGI IMG/M metagenome (GOLD analysis project Ga0247768, IMG submission 179944) | Plant litter microbial communities from Arlington Agricultural Research Station in Wisconsin, United States - UWRJ-L016-104C-6 | ecosystem: Environmental > Terrestrial > Plant litter >... | reverse complement strand
GACCCAGTCGAGCCAACGGCCGCCCCCGCCCCCGTGGCGCGCGAATCCATCGCCTCCACCCCTGACCGCAAGCCAGCGTCCACCCCCGCCCAGCATGCGGCCCCAAGGCTCGACTCCGCCCATCCCGGCAACGGTCGCCGGCGCGCCCGGTTTCCGCCCCGACGGCGGGCGGGTGCAAGAGCTCCTTTCGCAACTGATGAGCGCACGCAAGGACTTGGCCGAGACCAGCACCGAGCTGCGCAAAGTGACCAATGAGCGCAATGCCCTCCGCATCCGCCTGGTGCAAGCGGAGAACAGCGTGCGAGAGCTCAGCTCCGCGTCTCGCGCCGAAGCGCAGCTGCGCAGTGAATTCGTGGACGCTCACGCAGCCAGCAGCGCTGCCCTGCGTGCGCGCGTCAACGAATTGGAGGCGGCGCTTTCTGCTGCCACGAGAGCGCCCAAAGCGGCCGAATCGCTGAGCCTGCGTCAAATCCGCGGCATCGGCCCGGCATTCGAACGGGCCCTGCAAGCGCTGGGCATCAGCACGGTGGCTCAAATCGCAGCCCTCGAGCTCGACGACATCGAGCGCATCGCGCCGCTGATCAAATCACGAGCCGATCGCATTCTGCGCGACGATTGGGTCGGGCAGGCCAAGCAGTTGCTCGGCAAATAGCCGCTAATCCCCGCAAAACCCGGCCTTCCGGGCGATCGGCCCGACTTTTTGCGGCTTAAGTCGCGGGGCATGGCGCCGTTCCACGAAGGGGTGTCCGTGAAAAACTCCTTCTCCGCCCTCGGCGCCCCTGTGCGCCCGACCGCGGACGATTTGCCTGACGAGCGCCAGACCCGACAAGTGCCGTCGGGTCTGCGGCGCAAAGTGGCATTCACGATCTTCACCAGCGCCTTGCTGATCGGCCTGTGCGGGCTCGCTGCGGTGTTCACGTCGACGCTGGGAATCGAAGCGCCAAGCGAGCTGAAGCGCGCAATCCTGTGGCAGGCGGCTGTCGGCTGTGGCCTCGGCCTGCTTGGAAGCCTGCTCTTCGCGCGCTTCTACCTGGCACCGCTGATCCGCGTCACCGAGCAGTCCTTCTCCAGGCTTACGCGGTCCACCCAGGCGGCAATCGAGGCCGGGCGACTGAAGAGCGAATTTTTGGCCAACATGAGCCACGAAATCCGCACGCCCATGAACGGCGTGTTGGGCATGCTCGAGCTCTTGCGCGGCACCGCGCTCGACGCCAAGCAAAGGCGTTACAGCGACACGTTGAGCACCTCGGCCAACGGCTTGATGACGGTGCTGAACGACATCTTGGATTTTTCCAAGATCGAAGCGGGCAAGATCGAGCTACGCCCGGGCCCCTGTCGACCTCGTGCCTTGTTGGAAGAAGTGGCAGAGTTGTTTGCGGCACGCGCCGAGCTCAAACGCATCGAGCTCTTGTGTCACGTGCACCCAGACGTGCCGGCGCATGTCGAGGTCGATGGCGATCGGTTGCGCCAAGTGATCACGAATTTGGTCGGCAACGCCATCAAATTCACCGACGTCGGTGAGGTCGTGGTGCGAGCCAGCGTCACGGCCTTTCGAGACGATGAGTGCACGCTCGAGCTTACGGTGATCGACACTGGCATCGGCATCGGCGCCGAGCAACAAGCCTTGCTGTTCGCGGCCTTCTCTCAGATCGACGACAGCTCCACGCGCCGCCTGGGCGGCACGGGGCTAGGCCTCGCCATCTGCAAGAAGCTGGTCGCGCTGATGGGCGGCGAGCTCGGCGTGAACAGTGAGCCCGGCCGGGGCAGCCAATTTTTCGCACGCATTCCCGTGCGCGTGCTGGCCGCGGAAGCCACGCGCATCCCGGCGCCGAACCGCAATACGCGCGCGTTGATCGTGGACGACAACGCCACCAATCGCATCCTGCTCGAGGAACTGCTGTCGACCTGGGGGCTGCGTACTGCGTCGGCGAGCAGTGGTCCGGATGCCCTCAGCCTACTGGCCAAGGCCGACGAAAGCGACCCCTTCGGGCTCGTGATCACCGACATGCACATGCCGGAGATGGACGGCTTGACCTTGGCGCGCCAGATCAAGGTCAAGCACGCCCATCTACCGCTGTTGATGCTGACCTCACTCGGCGACACGCGCACGGGCGAAAGCGAGCGCGGGCTGTTCGCGGGCGTGCTCAGCAAACCGGTGCGCTCGGCCGAGCTGGAATGGAACATCGCACGCGCGCTCGGTGAATCCGGGCGCGCTACGAGCTCGGCCGACGATGAAACGAGCTCGATCGTGATCGCCGCCAGCGAACCACGACGCTTGCTGATCGCCGAAGACAATCCCATCAATCAAGAGGTGCTGCTCGGCGCACTGCACAATCTGGGCTACGCGGCGGACGTCGTGAACAACGGGCAGCTCGCCGTCGAAGCCTGGCAACGCAACGTTTATCCCTTGATTTTGCTGGATTGCCAAATGCCCGTGCTCGACGGCTACGAGGCCGCGCGTCAGATCCGGCAACTGGAGAACGATGGCGAGCGGGTGGCGATCATTGCCGTTACCGCACACGCGCTGGTGGGCGAACGAGAAAGAGCCCTCGCTGCCGGCATGGATGACTATGTGACGAAGCCCCTGAACAGCAAGCTGCTCCGGGAAGCCCTCGAGCGCTGGTGGCCGCGCGAGACCATGTGGCCGTGCCTACCGGACGACCACTCGCTGCCGACGCCGCTGCCCGAGCCCGGTACTGACGCGCATGATGTGCTCGACGCCCTCGACCCGAGCGTGCAGCGCAGCCCCGGGGTAATTCGGGTGTTCTTGCGGCATGTACCGGACCAGCTGGCCTCGCTGGCGAGCGCGCTGGACGACAATGACCCCGAAGCGCTGCAGGCGGCGGCGCACAAGTTGAAGGGCAGCTGCCTGTCGGTCGGTGTCCCGCGCATGGCAGCGTTGTGCGAACGCTTGGAGAGCGAGCCCGCAGACCCGGGCGCACGCCAGATGAAAGCGCAATTGGACGGGGAATTTGTGCGTGCTCGCAGGCAGCTCAATCAGTCGTTGCTGCTGAAAAGCGCGTGAGCACAGGCTCCGGCCGCTTGCGGCCCCGGACCTGTGGCGCTACTGCCTTCGGGTGAGCGATCGAGACCCTGAAGCCATCGTCGTGCGCGGCGCGCGCGAGCACAATCTCAAGAACGTCACCCTCTCGATCCCCAAGAAGAGCTTGGTCGTGATCACCGGCGTGTCTGGCAGCGGCAAATCGTCGCTGGCCTTCGACACCATCTACGCGGAGGGCCAGCGTCGCTACGTGGAGAGCTTGTCCAGCTACGCACGGCAGTTCCTCGGGCAAATGGACAAGCCCAAGTACGACACCATCCGCGGCCTCTCGCCGACCATCTCCATCGAGCAGAAAACGGCCTCCAGCAACCCGCGCTCCACCGTCGGCACGGTGACCGAGGTGCACGACTACTTGCGCGTGCTGTACGCCAGCATCGGCGTGCAGTTCTGCCCCAAGTGCGAGCGCAAGGCCGAGGGTCAATCCGCGCAGCAGATCGTGTCTTCGATCTTGGAGTATCCGAAGGGCAGCAAACTAGTGCTCTATGCTCCCCTCGAGCGCCAGCGCAAGGGCGAGCACCGCGAGCTGTTGCTCGACGCGCGAACGCGCGGCTTTTCCCGGCTGCGCATCGACGGCAAGTTGGTCACCCTCGACGACAGCGTGGTCGCCCTGGACAAAAAGTCCAAGCACAACCTCGATCTGGTCGTCGATCGCATCGTAGTCGATGCGAGCGCGCGTGCGCGCATCACCGATTCGGTGGAGCTCGGGCTGCGCGAAGGCAAGGGCGTGATCAGCGTCGAGACTCCGAGCGAGGAGCGCGTGTTCAGTGAACGCGTCGCTTGCCCGCACTGCGAGCTCTCCTTTCCCGAGCTCAGCCCGCAGTCCTTTTCGTTCAATTCGCCGCTCGGGTTCTGTACCGATTGCAACGGCCTCGGCTCACGTCCGGAGATGGACCCGGAGCTGGTCGTGCCGAATCCCGCCCTGTCGATCAAGGAGGGCGCGATCACACCCTGGGCCGCCGCCGCCGCGCGCGGCGAGGGTTGGGTCGCGAACGAGATCGAATGGGTGCTGTCCGTCTTCGGCATCGACAAGAAAAAGCCCTGGAACAAGCTGACCCAAGCCCAACGTGACGCGGTCATGTTCGGCGGCAAGAAGGGCGGCGAGCTGTGGGAGGGCTTGGTCAACCAGCTGATGCGGCGCATGAAGAGCACCAGCAGCGAGGACATGAAGCAGTACTACCTGCGCTTCTTCTCCAGCAAGGTCTGCCCGACGTGCCACGGCGCGCGCCTGCGCCCCGAGAGCCGCGCCGTCAAAATCGCGGGCGAGAGCCTGGATACGCTCTCGCATCAGCGGATCGAGCAAGCGCGTGCCTGGATCGACAGCGTGCCGCTGAAGGGCGCGGACGCCGAGATCGCCGCCGAGCTCAGGAAGGAGATCGGCTCGCGCTTGGGCTTCCTGGTCAACGTCGGCCTGGGCTACCTCACCCTGGATCGCGCCGCCGCCACTCTTTCCGGCGGTGAGAGTCAGCGCATCCGCCTGGCCTCGCAGATCGGCTCCGAGCTCACGGGCGTGATCTACATCCTGGATGAGCCGTCGATTGGGCTTCATCAACGCGACAACGGCAAGCTGCTCAAGACGCTGAAGGCGCTGCGTGACGTCGGCAACTCCGTGATCGTCGTCGAGCACGACGAAGAAACGATGCTGGAGGCTGACTACCTGATCGACTTCGGCCCGGGCGCGGGCGAGCTCGGTGGAGAGGTCGTCGCAGCCGGCACGCCGGCGCAGGTGATCAAGAATCCCAAGTCGCTCACCGGCGCCTATCTATCGGGAAAACGCAAGATCCCAATCCCCGCCAAACGCCGACCAGGCAACGGCAAGGCGCTCGAAATCAAAGGCGCGAGCGAGCACAACCTCAAGAATTTGGACGTCCGCTTCCCGCTGGGCACGTTTCTGGCCGTCACCGGCGTGAGCGGCGCGGGCAAATCCACGCTCATCAACGGCATTCTGTTCCCGGCGCTTTCGCGCGCATTGCACGACGCGCGCAGCCCGATCGGTGAGCACCAAAAGCTGCTCGGCATCGAGCACATCGACAAGGTGATTGGCATCGATCAGAAACCGATCGGTCGCACCCCGCGCTCGAACCCGGCCACGTACACCAAGGTGTTCGATTCGATCCGCGAGCTGTACGCCAGCACACCCGAAGCGCGGGCCTACGGTTACGACGCAGGGCGCTTCTCCTTCAACGTCAAGGGCGGCCGCTGTGAAGCGTGCTCCGGCGACGGTGTGCGTCAGGTCGAGATGCATTTTTTGCCGGACGTGTACGTCACTTGCGAAGAGTGCGCCGGGCGGCGCTTCAACCAAGCCACGCTGCGCGTCCTGTACAAGGGCAAGAGCATCGCGGACACCCTGGAGATGAGCGTGCGCGAGGGGCTCGAGTTGTTCGGCGTGCACACGAACATCACGCGCGGCCTGCAAACCCTTTCGGACGTCGGCCTCGGCTACGTGAAAATCGGGCAGCCCTCGCCCACCCTGTCCGGGGGCGAGGCGCAGCGCATCAAGCTGGCGCGTGAGCTCTCGCGCCCGGGCACCGGCCGCACGCTGTACATCCTCGACGAGCCGACCACGGGCCTGCACTTCGCGGACGTCGAAAAGCTGCTCGAAGTACTGTCCCGCTTGGTCGAGGCCGGCAACACCGTGCTCGTGATCGAGCACAATCTCGACGTCATCGCCCATGCCGATTGGGTGATCGACCTCGGCCCCGAGGGCGGCGGAGCGGGTGGCCAGTTGGTGGCCGAAGGCACGCCGGAAAGCATCGCGCGCGTCAAAAAGAGCCACACCGGGCAATACTTGGCACGGGTGCTCGATCGCGCGAGCTCCGCGCCGAAAGTCGCGCCCGAAGCTGCACGCAAATTGCCTGCAGCGCGAGCACGCAGCGCACGAGCATGAGCCGGATGCAGCTGTTCTTCGACCTAGACGGCACGCTGACCGACTCTCGCCCCGGGATCTTGAATAGCTTGCGCCACGCGCTGACGGCGCTAGGCAGAGCAGTGCCCGCGGACGAGACGCTGTCGCGATTCATCGGGCCACCCACTCACGACAGCTTTCGCGAGCTGCTCGACTCGAGCGATCCGGAATTGAATGCACGCGCGATCGCGCTCTACCGGCAGCGCTATGCCAAGCTCGGCCTGTTCGAAAACAGCGTCTATCCGGGCGTCGCGCAGGGTCTGGAGGCGCTCTGCGCAGCTGAAATACCGCTGTTCGTGGTCACCTCCAAGCCCGAGGTATTTGCCAACATCATCATCGATCACTTCCAGCTTCGCCAATATTTCGGCCACGTGTACGGCTCGGAGTTGAGCGGCGAGCGTAGCAACAAGGGCGAGCTGATCGCGCACGTGCTGAGGAGCCAGGGGATCTCGCACGAAACAGCCTGGATGATCGGCGATCGCCTGCACGACGTACGCGGGGCGAAGCAAAACGGGCTGCGCTCGGCCGGCGTGCTCTGGGGCTACGGCTCGCAGCAAGAGCTGAGCGCTGCCGGCGCCGACACGCTCTTCCAAGCCATGCCTGAATTGGTCAAGAGCTTCACCAGCTGAGAGATCCGGCGTAGCAGCGGGGCGGGGCGCCGTGCTATTTATCGGCGCTCGAAAATCTCTGGAGAAATGGGAGAAGCACGATATGTCGCAACCGACCTCGGACATTGCACTCATCGGACTCGCCGTGATGGGTCAAAATCTGGTCATGAACATGAACGACCACGGCTTTACCGTGTCGGTCTACAACCGCACGGGCAGCGTCACGGACGAATTCATGGCCGGTCCTGCCAAAGGCTCGAAGGTCGTCCCCACCAAGACGGTGAAGGAGCTCGTCGCCTCGCTCAAATCCCCGCGCCGCGTATTCATTCTGGTCAAGGCCGGCAACGCGGTCGACGCAGTGATCGACGAGCTGACGCCGCTGCTGGCCCAAGGCGACATCATCATCGACGGCGGGAATTCCCATTTCCCGGACAGCCAGCGGCGCTTCGACCAATTGAAGGCGAAAGGCATTCGCTTCGTGGGCAGTGGCGTCTCTGGCGGTGAGGAGGGCGCGCGCCGCGGCCCGTCGATCATGCCCGGCGGCGATCCGGAGGCCTGGCCGCACATCAAGGAAATCTTGCAGAGCGTCTCGGCCAAGGTCGATGGCGAGCCCTGCTGTGACTGGGTCGGCGAAGGCGGCGCAGGCCACTACGTGAAGATGGTGCACAACGGCATCGAGTACGGCGACATGCAAATGATCGCCGAAGCCTATGATCTGCTGAAGAGCGGGCTCGGTTTGTCCGCGGACGAGCTGAAAGCCGTGTTCGAGGATTGGAACAAGGGCGTGCTCGACAGCTACCTGATCGAGATCACGGCCGAGATCTTCGGGCTGAAGGACGAAGACGGCGGGCCACTCGTCGACAAAATTTTGGACGCGGCGGGTCAAAAAGGCACCGGCAAGTGGACCAGCAACTCAGCGCTCGATTTGGGCATGCCCGTCACTTTGATCGGCGAAGCCGTATTTGCTCGCGCGCTATCGTCGCTCAAGACCGAGCGCGAACGTGCGAGCGTCGCGCTCAGCGGTCCGAAGTCGGCGTTCGGCGGCGACAAGAAGGCGTTCATCGCGGACGTCATGCTCGCCTTGTACGCATCCAAGGTCGTCAGCTACGCCCAAGGCTACATGCTGCTGCGCGAAGCCAGCACCGAGTACGGTTGGAAGCTGAACTTCGGTTCTATCGCGCTGATGTGGCGCGGTGGCTGCATCATTCGCAGCCGTTTCTTGGGCGACATCAAGAAGGCCTTCGACAAGAACCCCGAGCTCGAGAACCTGCTGGTCGATGATTTTTTCCGCAAGGTGATCGACGAAAGTCAGACCGGCTGGCGGAAAACCATCGCCAACGCCGCCCTGCTCGGCATCCCGACGCCGTGCATGAGCTCGGCCTTGGCCTTCTACGACGGCTACCGTCGTGAGCGCCTGCCCGCCAACCTGCTGCAAGCACAGCGCGACTACTTCGGCGCGCACACCTACGAGCGCACCGACAAAAAGCGCGGTGAGTTCTTCCACACCAACTGGACTGGCCGCGGCGGCAACGTCAGCTCGCGCTCGTACAACGCATAGCCCTCGCGCCGCTCGGGAACAGGCCGGCTTTCGCCCAGAAAGCCGGCTTTTTTTGCGAGCTCAGGGCTGCGGAACGAGCTCGACGAGCGCCCAATCCGACTCGTGCTCGGCGTGCTCGCGTCGGAAGCCGGGCGCGAACGCAGCGCTGATCTCGGCTTCCATCGTGGCCAAAAAACCGGTCAAAATCACTCGCTCTGCGTGCAACGCGTGGCGTGTCAAGTCCGCGGCGCACGCCAGCAGCGCGGGCGCCTCCAAGTTCGCGACGACCAAGTCGAACGTTCGCTCGGGCTCCGCTGCGGGCAGGGAGAACCGACAGCGTTGCTCGAGCGCGTTCAGCACGGCATTGCCCTGGGCGGCTTCGATTGACACCGGATCGATGTCGATTCCCCATGCGTACTTTGCACCCGACAGCAGAGCCACGAATGAAAGAACGCCGGTGCCAGATCCGAAATCGAGCACTGACTGTCCGCTGTGCGCTCGGCACGCGCGTTCGAGCGCGCGCGACGCCAGGCGCGTGGTCGCGTGCGTGCCATCGCCGAAAGACAACTTGGGATCGAAAAAGATGCGCTGCGCCCCCGGCGGCGCAGGTGTCTCATCCCAGGCCGGTTGAATGACGAGGCTCGGGGTGAGCTCGACTTGCCCCAAGTGTCGAGTCCAGGCACTGGCCCAGTCCGAATTCTCGTCGACCTCGATGCTGAGCGCGATGCCGTTCGGCCCAGGCGCCGCCTCGAGCAGCAACGCGCGCGTGCGAGTGGCGATCCCCTCGGCCGTCTCGCGGTCGGCCGCATACACGACCAGCCGCTTCGATCCGTCTTGTTCTTCGATGCCGCCTGCGCCAGCTTCGAACAAAAGCGAGCTCACCAGGCTGGATAACTTGCGGGGAGTGCGCACCAAAAGCTTCACCAACATCGACGCTTGCTCACTGCTTCCGACCACTGATTCAGGCGCCGTGAAAGCGATTCAGGTCGCTCCAGTAGTGGCCGAAGCCGCGAATCAGCTCGATGTATGCCTCGAACTCCGCCGGTTTCACCAAGTAGCTGCAGGCGCCCGTTTGGTAGGCGGCCGCGATGTCGTCCTCGGCCTCGGAGGTGCTCAGTACCACGACCGGGATGTGACTCACGGCTTCGGTCGCTTTCATGCGGCGCAGGACCTCGAAGCCGTCGACTCGCGGCAAGCGCAAATCGAGCAACACGAGATCAGGACGGGGTGAGCTCTCCGGATCGCTGTGCTGACCCTCGCGCTGCAAGTAATCGAGCGCTTGCTGGCCATCGCTCAAGTGAGCGATGCACTTCACGCGATCTCGAAGCTTGGTCAGGTTTCGCAGCACGATTTCCGCGTGCGCGGGGTCGTCCTCGACCAACAAGATGGAAATCGGAGCTGCTGTAGATTTCATGACTCCTCACGTTTGGTTGCGGGCAGAGTAAATGACACGGTCGTGCCCTGACCGGGGCCAGCGGAATCGATCCAAATGCGCCCGTCGTGCACGTCGATGATGCGTTTGACCAGCGCCAGGCCGATGCCGGTACCCTCGATTTCAGGCTGCAATTTCTCGAACAAACCAAACAACTTGTGCTGATGGCGTGGGTCGATACCAATGCCATTGTCCCGTACACGAATCACGATTTCGCCTTCGACCCGCTCGGCGATTATTTCGATGCGCGGAGCCGGGACTGTACTCGCGAACTTCACCGCATTGTCGATCAGGTTCTGGAATACCTCGACCAGCCGCAGCCGATCGCCATACAGGCTGACAGGCTCGCTCGTCAGCACAATGCTCGGTTTTTCCTGGGCAATTCGCCCTGCGACCATGCTCAGAGCTTCGTTCAAAAGCTCACTGAGCGGCACGCGTTCCGGAGCACTTTGCTTTCGTCCGACCCGCGATAGCTGCAAGAGATCGGTGAGCAACGCAGCCATGCGGTCGGCGGCCGTCTTGATGAACGACACGTCCCGAGCCACTCGCTCAGCGTCACCTCGCTGAGCGTCTTCCACCAAGAACCCCAAAAAGCTCTGGATGGTGACGAGCGGGCTCTTCAGATCGTGGGACACGGTATAGGTGAAGCGCGTCAGCTCGTCGTTCTTGTGATGGAGCTCTTCTTCACGCAGACGACGCTCGGTTACATCACGGCTGATGATCAACACCGAGTCGACCTCTCCCGATTCGGCGCGCTCGGGCACGATCTGCGCATCCCAGGTGATGGTACTGCCGTCGGACCGTTTGAAGTCGTCCTCCAGACGGGTCGGCGCTTTGCTGTCGAACACGCGTTGTATGGCGGCGCTCCACAGCTCGAGTTGGTCGCCGAGTAGGCCCAGCTCGCGGTTGGTCTTGCCCAGCGCGCTTTCGAGGGGGATACCGCTTACTGCCACGAACACCGGATTTACGTACGTGTACCGCTGCTCGCGATCGAGCCGGACCACAAGGTCGGGCAGGTTGCTCGTGAGCGTGCGAAAGCGCTGTTCGCTCTGCCGCAACTCTTCTTCGACGCGCGCGCGCTCGGTCACGTCACGCGCGATACCCACGTACAAGTAGGACCCCTGAGTGGGCATGCGAGTCAGGGTCAAATCGATGTCGACGCGGGTTCCGCTCTTGTGCACGTGGGTCGTCTGGTACGAAAGGTGCGGTTCGGACTCCAGGCGACTCACGACCGAGCTCCACTGAAAACCCGCTCGCCCGCTGAACGTGGCCACCCCCGCGCCGATCACCTCCGTTCGGGCCCGGCCCAGCTGGCTGCAGGCTGCGGCATTGGCGTCGACCACGACCCCTTTGGCATCGATGAAGATGCCGTCTTTGATGTACTCCAGCGTGGCCCTGAGTCCCGCTTCGCCGGCGCCTGGCAAGCCGCTCGCGACAGTATTGGCCAAATCTCCCATCCTCGAATGCTCCGGGCTAGGCGTCGAGCGCTTCGCGCACCTTGCCTGCCAACTCTTTGAGGGAGAACGGTTTTTGTATGAAATGAAAGCCCCTTTCCAGCACACCGTGGGGCGCGATGATGTTCTCGGTATAGCCGGACATGAACAAGACTCGCAGGCTGGGCATCGTCAGCGTGAGTCGCTCGTAGATCTGGCGGCCGTTCATGTTCGGCAAGACCACGTCGCTCAGCAGCAAGTCGATGCGTGATCGGTGTTCTGCCGCCAACTGAAGCGCGTCGCTGCCGCGTGCCGCGCTCAGCACGCGATAGCCCTGGCTATTCAGGAATTTGGCGACCAGTGATCGTACGAGTACTTCGTCTTCCACGAGCAGGATGGTTTCGCTGCCCTTGGGCAGGTCCGGATCCTTGAACGCGGCCGGAGCCACCGGCTTCTCCGACACCGCGGGCAGGTAAATGCGAAACGTCGAACCGTGACCCACGTCCGACTCGACCAGCACGAAACCGCCGCTTTGCTGGACGATCCCGTAAATGATGGACAGGCCGAGGCCAGTTCCACGCCCGGGCCCCTTGGTCGTGAAAAAGGGCTCGAACAGTCGTGACAGCACGCCATCGGCCATCCCTACCCCCGTGTCCTTGACCGACAACAAGAGGTGCGGCCCAGGGCGCGCGTCCAAGTGGCTTTGACACAATTCGGCGTCGACCTCGACCTCGGAGGTTTCGATGCTGAGCTGTCCGCCCTGAGGCATGGCGTCCCGGGCGTTGACAGCCAAGTTGATCAACACCTGCTCCATCCCGCTCGGGTCGACTCGCACTGCACGCAGGTTGGCGCCTGGCCGGAACACGACCTGCACGTCCTCACCGATCAGGCGCTCCACGATGCGCATCGCGCCGGAAAGGAGCTGGTTCAAATCCAGCAGCACGGGCTCGACCAATTGCTTGCGACTGAACGCCAGCAATTGTCCGGTCAAAGTCGCCGCGCGCTGCGTGGCGCGCTGGATCTCCAGCAGATCACCGTGCGCTGGATCCCCCTCACGAACCCCGCTCAGCAGAATGTCGGTAAAACCGCGGATGCCAGTCAATAGGTTGTTGAAGTCGTGAGCCACGCCTCCGGCGAGCCGTCCCACCGCGTCCATCTTGGAGGCTTGGCGGAGCTGCTCCTCCAGTCGACGCTGGGCAACTTCTGCCTGTTTCCGCGCCGAGATATCGCGCAATGCCGTGAGAATCGCGAGACCGTCGCGGACCCGCACTGACACCGTGCGCGCCTCCACCGCGAGCGCACGCCCCGAGCGGTGCACGACGATCAACTCTGTCGGCGGGCAGGGCACGCCGGCCAAGCAATCGTTCGCCATGGCACGCGCGGTAGGCAAGGAATCAGGGTGAAACATGCCCAGCTCCGGCACCGTCTTGCCCACCACCTCGTCGCGTCGGTAGCCGAACATTTCCTCGGCGGCGCGATTGATGTCGATGAAGGTGCCCTCACTGGTCACGAATTTGCACGCGTCGGGAGACGACTCGAAGAACACGCGGAAGCGCTCTTCGCTCTCCCGGAGCGCAGCTTCGGCTGCCCACCGGGACTCGACCAGCCGCCACTCGCGCAGCGCGCGTTCGGCGGTATGCGGCAAGCCGGCGAACGCCTCGCGTGACTTCACCAAGTAGTCGAGCGCGCCAGCGCGCATCGCGCGCACCGCAGTCTGCTCATCGCCGTGACTGGTCATCACCAGAACCGGCAGCCCCGGTTGGCCGTTTTGGGCCGACAGCAAGTCGAACGCTTTGCCGTCTGCCAGATTCAAGTCGGCGAGGATCAGCGCGGGCAGCTTGTCAGCGATCGCCCGCTGAGCCTCGGCCAGCGATGCGGCAAAGCGCAGCTCGAAGCCGCCATGGGCCGAAAGCACACGCGCCACGGCCTCGGAATGAGCGGGGTCATCCTCGACCACCAAGATATCAGGGCGAATGCCGCCCTCTTCGATCATGCAGGGACAATCCTAGCCATTTTCGCGCCCCGATCTATATCAGCACAGCCCACGGGCTGTCTCCTCTTCGGCCACAAAATGCCGCGGCCCGCGCCGATTCCTCGACGCGGGCCGAAACTTTCAGCCCGACGACCCCCGGGTCAGTCGGTAATCGCCGAACTGAACGTGTCCGCGGCTTCCTTGTTGTCGATGCAGAACGTCTTGAGCCCGGCCGTGAGCGGGCACTGCGTGTTCTCGTCGCAGTCCATGGCGACCGACGCGCAGAAGCCGTCGGCGCCGCACACCTGACCGTTGAACGGGTTGTTGTTCAGGATACCGCTGGGCGAGCAGTCGCGGTCCACCGCGCACGCGCGTGTGCACGCGCCTTCGTGGCACTTGAAGTCCGTGCTCCCTCTCTGGACGGCGCAATAGCTATCGCTGGTGCAAGCGCCGCTCGGGACGCACAGCTTGGTCTTCCCCGCATCGCAGGTCTGATTGGCACCGCAGTCGATGTCACGCGCGCACTTCTTGTAGCACTGCTTGTTCGCTGCAGCGCAGGTACATTCACCGACCGCGCATACGTCGCCCGCACGGTCGAATACCGGCTTCGTCTCGCAGCTCTTGTCGTTCGTGCAGCCCTGCGCCACCTGGTCACCGACGCACGTGAGCGTGTCGGCGTTACAGGTCAGACCCGCGAGCGAGCGCGTGCGTGAATGAGTCGGGCATCCCGTCGGAACGTCCACACCGGCAGCGACCACGCAGGCCTCACCGTAGCTGCACAGGTTGTCCGTGCAGTGCCAAGTGTCGTCGCCACAGTCGCAGTACGTGGCCTGTTCGAAGCAAAGCGTCTTGGCCGTGGGCGTGTCGGGCGCATCGCAATCGATGCCCGCCTTGATCTGTTCGGCGATGTCCGCACAAGAAGTGACGGTCGCGGTATGCAAGCCGATCGGGAGCTGACAGCAATCGGCGTCTTCCAGACACTCTCCGCCACAGGACTTGCCCGTCGGTTCGATGCCGAAATCGGCCAGGTCGCAAGCCCCGCCGCCGGTCGTCGCGGACGGGACACACACCAAATCCTTGGCGCAGTCGCCGTTGACACGACAGCTCTCGCCGCGCGCGCCGAGTTGGATGCCGAGGCCACCCGTGGCGCCGCCCTCACCCATGTCACTCACCGTGCAGCGGTTGTTGAAGCAGCCGAGCGGTTCCGCGCAATCTAGTCGAGAAGAACAGCTCTCACCTTCGCCGCCGCGCTCGCGCGGTTCGGGTGGAGCGACCGAGCTGTCGCCTGCGCCTCCGCCGGTCGGCGGCGGGGGCGTCTTGTAACAGATGTTGTCGATGCAGCTCAGGCCGGCCTCGCAATCGGCCGTCTTGGTGCAGGACTGTCCCACCTTGCTGAATACTTGCGCCGGCTTGGTGTCGTCGTCACCGCAACCGACGAGTAGGGCGAGAGCCATGCTCGTCGCACCGATCAAGGACATTACTAGAGAGCTACGCATCTGTTCCTCCGATTATTGCCACGACCCCGGCGCTCTGTTTCGTTCGCGCAGTGCGAATGAACGACGGGATCAGTCTACGCCTCGAGACTTGGCCGAGCCCTGGGGCTCGGCCGTTCATTTCGTGATCAATTTGAATTCGATACGGCGGTTTTGCTGACGGCCCTTCTCCGTCTTGTTGTCCGCGATCGGAGCGTCAGGGCCTGCGCCGTGAGTATCGATGCGACCGGGATCGATGCCCTTCGAAACCAGGTAGGCCTTTACCGAGCCCGCGCGTGCCTCGGACAGGTCGATGTTCGTCTGGCGCTCGCCCACGTCATCGGTAAAACCCGTGATCAGCACGTTCAGGTCCTTGTACTCGCCCAGCACTTTCACGGCCTCATCGAGCAACTTGTACGAGCCTTTGCGGATCGTCGCCTTGCCGAAGTCGAACTCGATGCCCTTGATCACGCCCGCAAATTTGGCGACCGCCTTGGGCAGCTCGTCAGGGCAGCCGTCGGCGTCTTCGAAGCCGTTCTTGGTCTCCGGTTGCTCTGGACACTTGTCGATGTCGTCGGGGATGCCGTCCGCGTCCTTGTCTCGCACCGGGCAGCCGTCGGGTGCGACACCCTTTTCCGAAGGGCACTTGTCTTCGGGCAGTAGGATGCCATCGCCGTCCAAGTCCTTGTTCGGGCAACCGTCGCTTGCGTTCGGCGGTTGACCGTCCTCGGCCTCTTGCGGGCAGGGGTCGCTCGCGTCCGGAACGCCATCGTGATCGGTATCGACCGGCGCTGGGCAACCGCTCGGGGCCACACCGGCTTGCATCGGACAGGCATCGTATACATCCAAGAAGCCGTCGCGGTCGGAGTCGACCGGCGCCTTCGCGGGCTCGTACGGCGTGCGGCCGAGCGTGAAGCTCAGGCCCAGCAAAAATTCGGTGTTGTGCACCAAATCGCCGTTTTTGACACCGTTCAGCAGCATATTTTTCTGCATCAAGTCATCGCGAAAATCGAAGCGCGCGCTCAAGTACTCGTTGAACGCCCACTTGGCGCCGAGGCCCCAATGCATTTCCGGATCAGCGTCGTTGCCCAGCGTGTCGGGGTGGCTCTTCAGGGTCATGCCACCCAGGCCGAGCACGACGAAAGGAACCAAACGATAGCGCGGGTACTGCGCGATCAGATGCGCGCGGTAGGTCCAGACCGTCGCGCTGCGATCATCGATCGCCGTCTTGGTCGGCACCACACCGAGCTCGCCTTCGAGGCCAAGGAACGAGAGCGGATAAAAGGCTGCGCGCAGCCCGAGATCCAGCCCCGTGCTCAAGCTTTGGTGTCCGTACTCCGCATCCTGAACGACAGCCAGGTCCTGCAGGTTGTGCTGTGCCGCAAAATCGGCGACGCCTCCGTACAAGCCGAGCTCGAGCGCAAAGGGCAGCGGGCGATACCGCTTCCAGAAGCCGTCTCCCGTTTCGCTGCTGGCCGTGGCCGAGGCCCCACTCGAGCCCAGGCTGACCGAAGCGCCCGCGCTCGCGGCAGGTGCGGGATCCGCTGCACGGGCAGATGACGCCAACGTGGGGATCGACAGCAGGCATGCTGCGCTCACGAACTTCGACAGTCGCATCGTTCACCACCTCTCGAGAAAAAACGAACCGATAGACCAGCAAGCCTGGGGTGGGCAATCTTCAAGGCAGCAAATCGACTGTTGCAAACGGGTGCGCCCGCACAGAACTCCGGCCCGGCCGCGATCTCAGCCGTAAAAAATGCGCCAGCAGCGGCGTTTTTTGCAAATCGTCCGCAATTGTCTGGCGAGCACGGAACGACGCGCGCAGCGGGCCTCGATTCTGGCAAGCAGGACAGTGGGCCATCGCAAAAGAACGAGGCGCTTTGGCAGCCTTGCCCGACAATGTTAAATCGCACGCAGCAACCGTGCGCGTCGTCGTCGCTCCCAACGCATTCAAAGGCAGCCTTACGGCAGCCGAAGCCGCACTGGCCATCGCTCGCGGACTCACTATCGTGGACGACGCGATCGAGATCGTCAGTCTGCCGATCGCCGACGGTGGGGACGGAACGAGCGCCGTGCTGCTTGCAGCAGGCGATGGCGTGATTCGCGAGACGATTGTCCCCGACCCACTCGGACGCCCGGTGCGCGCGAGCTTCGGCTTGCTCGACGCAGGTCGCACCGCGGTGCTGGACGTGGCGACCGCATCCGGCATCGCGCTCTTGGCCCCACACGAGCGGGAGCCGCTCTCGGTCAGCAGTCGCGGCACCGGTAAATTGCTCAGCCTTGCACTCGACGCTGGCGTCGAGACGGTGATTCTCGGCGTGGGCGGCAGCGCGACGGTCGATGGGGGCGCCGGCCTGCTCGCCGCGCTCGGCGTTGGTTTGCTCGACGAAGCTGGCACGCCGATTGCTAGTGGCGGCGCAGGCCTGGCACGGCTTTCGCGCATCGACCTGTCGCGCGTCCATCCCGCGCTCGCGCGCGTGAAGTTGCGAGTCGCCTGCGACGTGAATAGCCCCTTGCTGGGTCCGCACGGAGCGGCGGTGCTGTTTGCTCCACAAAAGGGTGCAACGCCCGACGCGGTGCTCGAGCTCGAACGAAACCTGGCTCATTTTGCGGACGTGATCGAGCACACGACCCAGCGCGACGTGCGCAGCCTGGTCTCGGGTGGTGCCGCTGGCGGCCTCGCAGCCGGGCTGTTCGGAGTGCTGGGGGCGACGCTCGAATCGGGGATCGACTTGGTGCTCGAGAGCGTGGGCTTCGAGCGAGCGTTGCTCGGTGCCGACCTGGTGATCACAGGCGAAGGTCTTCTCGACCGACAGAGCCTGCGCAACAAAGGGCCGTGCGGCGTTGCCCGCTGGGCCCAACAACGGGGCGTGCCGGTCATGGCGCTGGTCGGCGGCATCGCGGACGACGTGCGCCTCGCGGATTTTTACGAATTTGCGGGCATCTTCTCGATCTGCCGCCGCCCCATGTCGCTCGAAGAGGCGATGCAACGTTGCGCGGAATTGCTGGAGAGTGCGGCGGAATCGCTGCTGCGCACGGTGCGCCACGGCCAAAGGCGATGATTTGGCGGCCTATGTCGGAGACGACTCTCGCCGGTTTCGGTGCCAACTCCTTTTTTATCCCTTCGCGCAACACTCGGGAAACACTCCGTTTTAGCGACCCCTCTTATGGCACTAGCGCTCGTCGAGGGGCTTCCTTCTGCCCTCGGCTCGTGCGAAACGAGAGAATGTGAGCCCAGCAACAAACCCCGAAGTCCGTCCTCAAGATCGGCCGCTGCAAGAAGACGTGCGCTACCTCGCGTCGGCGCTCGGCCAAGTCATCAAACGCCTCGAGGGAGAGGCGGTGTTCCAAGCCGTCGAAGACCTCCGCTCGGCGTGCCGAGGCCGTCGTCGCGGAGAAGCGACGGCCGCCGATCTCGACACACTCCTGGCACGGGTCGCGGACTTCCCGCTCGAGGTCGCAGCCCCGGTAGCTCGCGCCTTCACGCTGTTCTTCTTCTTGATCAACACTGCGGAGCAGGTGCACCGAGTGCGCCGAAGGCACGCCTACGAAGACGGCGCGGAGCTCGCTGCGCAGCCCGCCAGCATCCGCTGGGCATTCGAGAAGTTGCGCGACAGCAAGCGCAGTGCCGCCGACGTGCGCGAGTACATGCGTGAGCTCGAAGTGCGCCCCGTGCTCACGGCTCACCCCACGGAAGCCACGCGGCGTACGCTGCTGCAACTTCAAGCGCGCCTCGCGGACGACCTACTCAAGCGCGAAAATTCTCCGCCCGAGGAGCGCACGCGCATCGAGAACGCGATGGCCGCCGAGATCGAGCTGTTGTGGTTGACCGATGAAGTGCGGCGCGACCGTCCGAGCGTGCTCGACGAAGTAAGCTCGGTCATTTGGTATCTGGAAGACCGCCTGCTCGACGCCTCGGTTCAGGTGAGCGAGAACGCCGAGCGCGCGTTCCAGTTGGCGTTTGGCGAGCCACTCGGCTTTTCGCTGCGCTTGCCCATGGGCAGCTGGGTAGCCGGCGACCGCGACGGCAACCCGTTCGTCACTCCGGAAATCACCATGGCCGCTGCGCGACGTACGGCCCACGCGCTGCTCGGCTTGTACCATCGCAAGATCTGGCAACTCATCCAGCGCTTGTCGGTCTCCGACCGCTTGGGCGGCGTACCGGATGTGCTTCGTCAATCGCTCGAGCGCGACAAGCCGCTCTTGCCGAAGCTGTGGGAGATGAATCGAAAGCGTGACCAACACGAACCGCTCCGGCTCAAGCTCACGTTCATGTCCGGAAGGCTGGACGCAACGCGACGTGAGATCGCGGCCCGTGATTCCGGACAGGCCGAACGCGTCGCGGGTGCCTACGCTTCAGCCGACGAGTTCTGGCAGGATCTCGACGTCGTTCGTCAGTCCCTGGTGCACGCGCGCGCCGAGCACGCACGCCGCAGCTTGCTCGATCCACTGATCGGCCAAGTCGAAGTCTTGGGTTTCGCGGGCTACTACTTGGATCTGCGCGAGGACTCCGAGATGCACACGCGCACGCTCGCCGCGATCGCCAAAGCGGTGGGTGTGCCGGAGCTGGACGACGAGGCAATTCACCGCGAATTGATGGGCCTCCGCCCACTGGTCTCGGCCTACGCGCCGCTGGACGACGAGGCCGCGCGCACCGCCAAGCTGTTTCACACCATGCGTGAGGTGCAGGACGAATTCGGCGAGCGCGCAGCGCAGACTTACATCGTGTCGATGACCAAGACCTCGACCGATCTGCTGCGCGTGCTGATCCTGGCACGCGAAGCAGGCCTCGTGGATCTCGCGCGCGCAGAACCGTTCTCGCGCCTGGACGTAGTGCCGCTGTTCGAGACGCAGGCGGACTTGTTCAACGGGCCTTCGATCATGAAGAACCTGTTCGCCGACCCGGTGTACTTGCGCCAGCTCAAGGCGCGCAAGATGCACCAAGAAGTAATGCTCGGCTATTCCGACTCCGCCAAGGACGTCGGGGTCGTGGCAGCGGCCTGGGAGCTGTATCGCGCACAAGAAGCGCTGGCCGAAGTCTCGCGCGATGCTGGCGTGACATTGACGTTGTTCCACGGTCGCGGCGGCACGGTGGGTCGCGGCGGTGGCTCGCCCGTGTATCGTGCCTTCACGGCGTTGCCCCCGGGCACCGTGTCCGGCCGCGTGAAAATCACCGAGCAGGGTGAGATCATCTCCCAGAAGTTCGGCATCTTGTCGATCGCCGAGCGCAGCCTGGAGGTGATGCTGACCGGCACCTTGATGGCGAAGTTCTCGGACTTCCGCCGGGAGCTCGAGCCAGGCGCGGAAGCGCGCTACCGCGAAGTGATGGCGCGCCTGAGTGAATCCTCACAAGCCGCGTTCCGCAAGGTCGTGCACGACGACACGGCGCTGTTCCAAATGTTCCTCAAGGCGACGCCAGTGCGAGAGCTCGGTCACGTGCACTTCGGCTCGCGTCCGGCATATCGCGAGCGCGGAGCCGGCACGATCAAGGGCCTGCGCGCCATCCCGTGGAACTTCGGCTGGACGCAGATGCGCCTGATGGCTTCCGCCTGGCTCGGGGCAGGTACGGCGCTCGATCAAATCATCAGCGAACCAGGTGGTCTCGATCTGCTCAAGCAGATGGCCAAGAACTGGCCGTTCTTCAGTGATCTCTTGGACAAGATCGAAATGGTCTGTGCCAAGGCAGACATCGACGTGGCCCGCTTGTACGCGCGTGAGCTGGGCGCCGATCCGGTGGTGATGGGCGGGCTCGAAGCGGAGTTCAAGCGCACCGTGCAGTGCCTGCACATGATCCGCGAGCGCGACATGCTGCTCGACCACCGCTTCCTGCAGGGCGCGCTCACGCTCAGGAACCCGTACGTGGACGCGCTCAACCTGCTGCAGGTGGCCTTGCTCAAGCAAAAGCGAAAGCTCGCCGAGGACGACCCGAAGCTCAAATTGCTCGACGCCGCCCTCGGGACGACCCTGAACGGCATCGCACAGGGCATGCGCAACACCGGCTGAGGCTTCGCGACCTCAGATTTCTTGTGGGTAGGGTGCCCCGAGCGCGAGACGTCCAGGCAAGGCGGGCGTCCTCGCGCTGCGGGCGCCCGCCTTCCCGAGCGCTGGCCTGCGGCCAGCGCGGTGCGCCAACGGCAGTGGGCGGCACTGTTCGAGTGGGTAAGCGCGCTCTACGTTGAGAGTGGCGGCTTTCGCGAGAGAGAGCTGCAAGGAGAAGATGTGAGGCGCGGCACGACGAGGGAACGTCGAGCGCGGCGCGTGACGGCAGGTGGTTCTGGAGCCGCGGCCGAGGGAATGTTGGCGCGACGGGTGAGGTGTGATCCGGCTGCGTGTGCGTACGAGTCGGTGGAGTCCGCGCTCGCGTGCAGGTTCGGTGCTAGGGCGGAGTGACGCGTGACGAACTCCACCAACTCGTACGCCCTAATTGGTGGTGGCGAGCCTGCGGCCGCCACTGAATTTGCCGAATTTGCTGGACAGAAAATTTGGGAATGGGTTGTCCG
>Ga0247768_1000223_pt1 | contig 21071 bp, 20 predicted proteins | sample UWRJL016104C6_FD_179944 | JGI IMG/M metagenome (GOLD analysis project Ga0247768, IMG submission 179944) | Plant litter microbial communities from Arlington Agricultural Research Station in Wisconsin, United States - UWRJ-L016-104C-6 | ecosystem: Environmental > Terrestrial > Plant litter >... | reverse complement strand
TGAGGTCGGCGGACTTCGTCGAACTGGCCGCGGCCAGCCGCGACGCCTGCCGGTCGGTCATCCGTTCGAACACCCGCCGCGCGGTGCGGCCATTCCCGAACGTCCCGTCCTTCGGGATCTTGTCGAAGTACTCCAACAACGCGGCACCAGCGCCCTCGTCCAGCCGGTAGTCGTGCTTGGCGCACTGCGTTTCCACGATCGTCACCAGTTCGTCCGCGGTGTAGTTGGCGAACTCGATCGTGCGACTGAATCGCGATTCCATTCCCGGGTTGGATTCGAGGAACTGGTTCATCTCCGCGGAGTAGCCCGCCGCGATTACCACGACATCGTCGCGGTGGTCCTCCATCAGCTTCACCAGCGTGTCGATCGCCTCGCGGCCGAAGTCGGGGCCGCTGCCGCCGCTGCCCGCGCTCAGCGTGTACGCCTCGTCGATGAACAGCACCCCGCCCAGGGCGGTGGTGAACGCTTCGGTGGTCTTGATCGCGGTGCCACCGATGATCTGGGCCACCAGGTCAGCCCTGGCCACCTCGACCAGATGTCCCTTACGTAGCACACCGAGCTGCGCCAGGATCTGGCCGTAGATCCTCGCAACGGTGGTCTTGCCGGTACCGGGAGCGCCGGCGAACACCAGATGCCGTGCCATCGGCGGCGCGGACAAGCCCGCGTCCATCCGGCGTTTGGCCATCTTGTTCAGATTGATCAGCGAAGTCACCTCGCTCTTCACCCCCGCCAGGCCGACCAGCCCTTCGAGTTCGACGAGTGGGTCGGAAGCCAGCGTCGGGCGTGCTTGGGGTTCTACAGCGGCGGTGCCGACATCGGCGGTCGCGGCGGTGCCGAACGCGTCGGCAGTCAGATTACCGCTGCTGATGAGGTCCAGTACCTCGATCGCGGCGCCGGGCCGGGTCTGCCGTACCCCGCTGCCGTGGTTGTGCCGCACGGTGCATCCCGACACTCGCACCGCTTCCTCTGTGTCCACGCGGATTCCATCCGCAGCGCCACCGGAGAACTCGGAATCGCCAATGGTGCCGGAAGATCCTCCGTCGAACAGACAGCCCATCCCGGTACTGCCTTGCACCCGGCAGCGCAGCATGGACAGATCCGCGCCGGCGCCGACATACACGCCGTCGGCGCCGGCGCCGCTGATCTCGCTGTCGGCCAGTGCCAGCGCCGCGCCGGTCACGGTGACCCCGGCTCCCTTGATTCCCCGCATGCTCAGCCCACTGAACGAAGGGCGGGCGCCACCGGCCACTGAAAGCCCGGCGCCGCCACCGCCGTCGATCTCGATATGCTCCAGTCTGCCTCGGGCACCATCGTTCACCTCGATCGCCGCGCCGTCGCAGCCGACCACACGCAGCCGACGGAAGAACGGGTCGGAGCCACCGTCCACCCGCACCCCGGATGATGAGCACGCGGACACCGTGGTCTGTTCGAACTCCGTGACGCTGCGCTCGGTCAGCTCGATGCCGACGCCATCTACTTTGGACACTTCGCAGCCGGTAACCGTGCCAGCCGCGCGGCCGGCGAAATGCATTCCGCGCCCGCGGCTGCTACTCACCTTGCAGCCGCGCAACACCGGGGCACAGCCATCGGCCACGAACATCCCTTCGGCGCTGGCACGTTCCACCACGCAGTCCTCAAGCTGCACGTGCTCGGTGGTAGCCAGGTAAAAGCCGATCGCTTCGGCGTCGGACACGTTCAGCCGGGTAGCGGTCAGTCTTGCCTGCTGCTCGACCGCCACGGCGGGTTTGCCGGTGCCGGTGACGAGGGTGTCCTCCACGGTGAGCCGGGCGTGGCCATTTAGGCAAATGCCGTTCCCCGCGGCGGCGAGCACCGAGCAGGCGCGTACCAGCAGTGTCCCTCCTTCGGCGACGACCACCCCGGACGTGCCGAGATCGGCCAGCACGCACGCGTCCAGGACACCACCCTCGGGTGCGGTCACAACCACGCCAGCGCCGACAGTGTTACGGATCTCGCAATCACGCATCAGAATCGTGCCCTGATCACGGACGAAAACCGTGGCCCAGCCCGATGCCTGTACCGAGCACTCGGTGACGCCGAGCTGCCCCCGGACGACGAGGACGGCCGGGTTGTCGGAGTCGGCGGCCACGATAGTGAGGCCGGACAGCGCCGCGGACTCCGCGTCCAGCGCGATGGCGACGCCCTTGCTGGCGACGACGCGGACGGTTCCTGGCCCGTCCTCGGCGGTGATCGTCACGGCCTTGGTGAGCACCAGGTTTTCGCTGTAATGACCGGGGCCTACCACGATCACCGCGCCATCGGGTGCCACAGCGACGGCGTCGCCGATCGTCCGATAACCTTGACCAGGCGACTGAGTGACCATAATGACGTTCTTACTCACGTTCTCGGCTCCTCGATAGTGAGCTGTCGGCACTTGCCCATTACGCGCCGACTGATTCCAGCCGCCCGCCGAGACCCGACGTGGCCAATCCGTGCCGGGTCCGGCAACCGGCCTTGACGAACAGCCTCGTGAGGTGTTTCTCCACGGTTTTCTCGCTCATCCGCACCTCGATCGCGATCTGCCGGTTGGTTTTTCCCTGCCGGATCAGCGCGATGATTCTCAGTTCGATATCGGACAGGTGCTCACGCCGGGCACGCGTCACCGGCACCACGACCCCGCAGGTCTCCATGGATCGCTTGGTCTTGGCGGTCAGTCTGGCGGCGCCGATGGCCTGCGCGATCTCGTAGGCCTCGTACATCCAAAGCTGTGGCTCATTCGACGTGCTGCCTGCCAGCTGGCAGGCCAGCGCCAATTCGAATCGGTTCCCGCGCTGTCGGGCAAACCGCTCGGCGGCCCGCGCTCGTGCGCCGTCCCCCTCTACGAGTCCGCGGACGAACAATGCGGTTTCGAACGACTCCGCTGTATCCAGTGACTCGTGCCTGGCTTCGACCTCGTTGAGCACACGCCTGGCCCAGTGCGATTCCCCCGCTTCCATGGAGATCGCAGCCAGGCGCCGCAAGAGGAGCGAGGATCCCAGCTCTTCGACAACGCCTGGACGCTCATCGCGCCGGTAGCCCGCCCAGCCGACTTCGAGCGCACCGGCCACATCACCGTTGTGGTCACGCAACCCCGCCGCCACCCAAGCACGCAATACTGTGAGAGCACCCACCTCGGGCACCGAGGCCAGCCAGGACGCGGCCCAGCGGTCTTCACCCCGCCAGCCGCACATCTCGGCCGCGAGCAGCGAGGCACCCTGCCTGCTGAAAACATCGGCATTCACGGTGAGTTCCAACTGCCGCGCGGCGCTGAGCGCCTCTGCCCAAACGCCCTCAGCGTAACCTCGACAGACCTGGTGGTAGGCCGCAAGCGGTCCGTCGGTGGGAGCACGGTAATCCGATCCCAACACCGATTCGAAAACCGGGATCAGATTGCGGATTTCACAAGCCTTCTCAAGGGTAGCGTCCGGCTGCCGGCGGTGTCGGGTCCGACCGGCGATCGTCGGTGGGGAGGAATCGTCGCGCAACCAGGCCGGCATGAATCCGGACACGAGCTCGTCCAGCCGGGGTGAGGCTCCTTCGAACCAGCGTTCACAGAACTGAAACGGGCGCAACGCCCCGCCAGGACCGATGAGCGCGGTTCGGACGAATTCCGGCACCGGGCGTCCACAGTGGATGGCGGCCAGCGATGCGGCCATGGCCAGGTTGTCGCGTTCATCCGCGTCCAGTGTCGTGTCCGGTCGGATGTCCGCGACGACCTCGGCGACGAAATCGGCCAGCCGCGGGTAACTGGCACTGCGTACGAGAAGGCGAACCAGCTGAGACCTCAAGCGTGCTCGTCCAGCGCCCACATCGCAGTGCCACCATGCCGCGTGCAGATAGACTGCGCGGCGGACCGGATCCAGGATCGTCGAGACTTCTTTGCTCAGCAAAGCGGCCAGCTCAGGTTTGGCAGGCAGCGACCGGCCCGCCATGGCGATGTGCCCCGCGACGATCGACACGGAACGGCGGTCACCGCGTTCGGCGTTGTGGAGCAATTGCTCGGCCATCCGCCGGTGCAGCAGGCGGACCACATCCTCGCCCGCTTGCCCGGTCACCGCGGCGCCCAGCGCGCGGCAACAGCAACGGAGCCGTCCGCGCGCGTCGCTGTCGAGGACACCACTGAGTACTAGCCGGTCGGCCGCCTGCCCGACATCGAGCGAGGAACGCTGGGTGGCGGTGGCGAGAACCGGTATTTCGTCGACCCCGAAGCCGTCCGTTTCCACAGCGAGGATTACCAGGTCCCGCCCGAGGTCGCCGAGGACGGCGACCTCGGTAAGGAGTTCTTGCCCGGCGGGCAGCACAATGGGTTCCCCGGGGTCGCGCAGGCATAGGTGGCCGTGCACGCCGACCAGTCTTCGCCGCGCGCGAAGATCGGCCATAGTGGACACCAATGTTCCCGGATTTCCGCACAGAGGACCAAGATTCTCGCGCAGAGCGGTAGGCACAACGTCGTCGACTGGCATGCCCGCGACTTGCCGGAGCAGGCTGTCCACGTCCTCTTCGGCTAGCGGACCAAGGTCGATCACCTGGTCTGCGAGCGTGCACAGCTCGGCAGGCTCGGCGGCAGAACCGGCGGTATATGAAGCAACGACAAGATGTCCGGCGCGGTGCACCGCCGCCAGGGTGAGCATGGGCTGGGAAATCCGGTCGGCATCGTCGACGATCAGTGTGATCGGCCCGTTCGCGCTGACCCTGGTGAACAGTGTTGTAAGCGCATCACGCAGGCAGAATTTACGCCACGAGGAAGAATAGCCATCCGCTGTACACAGTCGGCTCACTGCGTTGATCGAGTCGGCCAGCCGCGGATCGGAATCGAGCCGCTCGTACTGTGCGCGGACGGCGGCGAGAATTGCCTCGACACCGAACAGGTCCCACGCCGGATGCCCAAAGGTACCGGCAACGTCGAGCACCACGGCCCCGGCTGCTCGCAACTCATCCCGAAATTTCCCCAGCACAGCGGATTTCCCGCTACCGGCGACCCCTCGCACCACCAGCAGCGCGGCGCCGTGCCGCTCTCGTCGCAACGCGTCGAGTTCCTCCCGCCGGCCCACGAGCTCAGTACGCTGCCGCACCATTAGCCCAGACCCCTCTCACCCTTTAACCCGTCCCCTGGATATGTGGGGACCCACCAGAGAAATCCCTCCCTCGAGCGGACGACAACGCCGATCGACCGACGCCTCCCCTAACCCCTTTCATTGAGCCAGCCGCAGCGAAAGACGACAAGGTTATTTCGTATAGACCTGAGTGTCAGATCGGGCACCCCAGAGGATACGACGACAGGTGAAGCACGGTGCCCCTCGGCGCCGACTCAAGCAAGCGGAAAAGCTTCAGATCGCGACCAGCGCAAACCTTATGTGAGTTTTCGGATATAAAGCAATGTACAAATGTCCCCTTCTTGATTCGGGACCACCAGACTCACGTGAGCGTGGCCGGATAATGCGCAGTGTGGAATCCGCACTCGACGTCTTCAAGGCAACGGGAAAGCCGCTCATCTCCATCACCGGGCCGTCAGGGGTGGGGCGGACGACGCTGCTCGCTCAGCTCAGCGAAGAACTCACCCAACGTGGCTCACGTGTCTCGGCAATGCGTTTCACTCCTGGCGGCGACGTCCTGCCGGCGCGGTTCGCACTGCGCCCGGGCCCTGCCGGAGCCACACCGGCCTCTGCCGTCCAGCTGCCTGGCCCGGAGCGACTCGAATCGATCCGGTCGCCGATCGGCCCGGTCGTCGGCGCCTGCGATGATCCGGAGGTGGCCAGCCGGGCCGCCGCGGCCGCGGCGGCTCCGCTTCTGCGGGACACCGGAGAGGCAGCGCTCCTGATCGACGACGCGCAGTGGATCGACCGCGACTCGCTCGCCGTTCTCGAAGCACTGACCCGCAGGCTCGCCGGAAGCCCGGTGCTCTGTATCTGTTCCACTCGCACCCCCGTCCCAGGCCCGGCAGGGATCGCCGGCGTGGTGAAGATCCGGAACCTACGCCGTGATGGCCTGGCGCATTCGGTGCGGCTGCGGACGCTGACCACTGGCGAAATAGCCCGGCAGGTCACAACGGCCACGCTGGCCGCACCGGACGCCGAACTGGTCGCAGAGTTGCGCGAAATCAGCCGAGGCCTGCCGGCGGCGCTGCACGATTCGATCAGGATGCTGCGGGAAAATGGCTCGATCCAGGTGATCGACCAGCGGGCGTATCTGACGCTGGGCACCGAGCCAGCGTGTCCGCCGCGGCACAACCAGCTCGTGCGGGCGATACGCGATCTCGGGGCTACGGTCTTCTCAGCGGCGAAGGCGGTCGCTGTGCTCTCCCCGCTTGGCGCGGCCATGCCTCGCCTAGTCAGCGAGATACTGGGCAAGACCGAGCAGGAAACCATTGCGCTGCTGGAGATCCTCCGCCGGGAAGGCATTCTGCATCGGGGCAGGGCAGGCCGGTCGTGGCGGTTTCCCGTCCCCTTGGTCACGGCGGCGCTTACCGCTTGCCTGGGCCCGTTCGAACGGCGGCAGCTGGCCGCAAAAGCCGTCACCGCAGTCTGGACGGGAGCCGCGGAGTGCGAAGATCCAGATTACTTTGCCGACCAGGTCGCCGACGCCGGACGCTTGCTCGATCCACGGCGGGCTTTGGGGGAGCTACTGAGACGCTCCGCCTCGATCCAGGAGGACAACGCCGAACGGGCGCTGCGATGGCTGGGCGCGGCCGTCGACCTCGCGGAAAACCGGGCACAACGCGCGATGGTCATGCTCATGCATACCTCAACTTGTCACCTTCGCGGCGACTACGAGCAGAGCCTGCACGGTGCGCAGCTTCTCCTGAACGACTTCGCTGATCAGCTGTCGCCGGACGCAAATCAGGAGGTCCAGGTGATGGCGGTGTGTGCGTTGAGCAGTGTAGGCGACACCGAAGCCCTTCGAGAGATAGTCGAGCAGCGACGGCAATGGGCCGGCGGCTTCGCTCAGCGCACAGTCACCCGGGCGCTTGCCTGCGGCATGCTCGACCGCTGGAGTGAGGTAGACGGCGTGCTCTCGGCTGCCGGCGACCAATGGCGCACCGGCAACGAGACCTCTGCCATGCTCGGTGCGCAGTTTTCAGCACTATCCCGGCTGTGGACCGGACATCCGGACGATTTTGAGCGAAGCCTTGCCGCCCGTACACGCTGGCCTCTGCGCTCGGTGAAGCGACACCGGATCGATCAGGTCAACTCGCACCTGACCGCGTTACTCCTCACCGGAGACCTGAAACGAGCCGAGAAACTGCTGAGCGACGAAGATCTTCCGACCGACGTACTGCGCCTGTCCGATCGCGCGATGATCGCGGCACTGGGGGGGAAGTCCGGTCTCGCCGTCGACCTCACCAGACGCAGCATCGCGGACCGATCCGACCGGGGGTACGACCCTGGTACCACGGGAATGCATCAAGTCACCGCGTCGGTATTAGTTTCACAGGGCAAACTGAAAACCGCCAGAGACCTTTTGGCAGCCGCACGGGCCACGACGCCGATGCTGTCGCACCTGCTCGACGTCGCCGAGGCGCAGATCGACCGGGTGTTCGGCGCGAACGAGCGCGCGGCGTCGAGAATAAAGGGTTCATTGGAGGCCGCGGCGACGCGGGGACTTGTCATCGGCGCCGAAATCTCCTGGGCGGAACTCGCCGACCTCGCGCTGGAGTCCGGCGATCCAGACCAGGCGCAGCGATGCCTCACCGCGATCGAACAGGTCGCCAAGGGGATGCAGACCGGCCGCGCGTGGGCTCAGGCGTGGCTCGTACGAGCGACAGTCGGCAGAGACCGGAAGGCTGCCGCCGAATGCCTTCGGTCGGTCCGGGAGCGAGGCCAGCCATTCGAACTGGCTGTGGCGATCGAGCGATTGGTCAAGCATGGAGTCGGCGACCCGAAGCTGTTGAACGAAGCCTACGAGATCTTCGGCGGTCTCGATGCACTGCTGTACCGGGCGTGGTTGCGAAATCTGATGCGAGTGCACGCCGTCACAGTGCCCGGCCGCCAGAGAACCGTCGCAGAGAACGAATATCTGCTCGCCCTGCTGGCGGCCGAAGGACTGAGCAACAAGCAGCTCGCGACCGTGTTGCGCACCAGCGACAAAAGCGTCGAAGGCCGGTTGAGCCGACTGTTCACGCGCACGGGTTACCGCTCCCGGATCGAACTGTCCACCGCGATGCTCAACGGCGAGTTTGTGGCGTCATGATGGTAGTTGGCACACAGATGTTTCCCGTTCCGGCTCGTTCACGAAGGCTCAATTTGGGGTTAGATCACGCCGGCCCGCATCGCGTACGCTACGGCTTGAGGCCGGTTGCGCAGCTGTAAGCGGTTCGTGATCGTGTACAGAATGTTCTTCACGGTTCGTTCCGAGCAATTCATCTCGTTGGCTATGTCGCCGGTGTCCAGGCCATCTGCCATCAGTTGCAGGACAGCGATTTCGCGTTGCGTCAGACCGGATGGACTCAATCCGTGTCCGGCCAGCAGTTCCCGATGCAGGCGTTCGGTGTGTTTGAGCAACTGGCCTAGCAGGTCCGGCGGGATATGAGCGCCACCGGCGGCGGTCGAATGAATGCACTGGATCAGCCGTTCGTCGGCCGAGGCTGAACGTGGCAGGATCGCCACGACTTGGCATTCCACAGCGACAACCAGTTCGACTTCCTTGATCTCGTCAATGATCAGCACGATGGGCTTGCCGATATTAGCCGCTGTCCGGCGCAGCAGAGCGATTCCGTCCGATGAAAAATTGTCGAGTGCCATGACGACGATATCAATGTTGCCCTGATGCCGCTCTGGGAGCACCGTAAAGCTGGGCTGCGACGCAAGATAGCTATTGAGACCGACTACCGTCAAGTGATCCAGGCCACGAACGGCCAAACGAACATTTTCCATGATAACAAGTATCGAGGTTCGGTCTTCACGTTGTCTCAATGGATCCGGCCACATCTTAACGGTCCGCAGCATTCGAGTGGATATGAAGGTATTTTCATTTCAGCAGAAAGAATGCTGCGCCAGGAGCCCCGACGCAGGCGGCGAGCGCACCAGCACGAGACGGCCACGGCACCACCGTCCTCTACCCGGCAGCACTAAACGACGCCTCAGCAGCAGTGGCACGCACCCGCTATAGCTGATCTACCAAGGCGATTCGGCTCCCCTCCCCCGGAGCCCCGGGAGCGCAGTGCCGCCCTGGGCCAGGTGGTCCGCCGCCGACTTTCACCGACGAATCCACCTTGCACCAGTGCGTCGGCGACCACGGCATAGTTGGCTCGCGTCCCACGGCTGCGGGTGTACGGGCCTGTCCGTGCGAACCGTCGGTGACCTGAAGCCGGTCCAGGACTGGTCTCGGGACACGTTGCTGGTGATCGACGCCAAGATCACCGATGACGACTGCTCGTGATGGCTAGCCGAGGCCTTGCACGGCACTGATCGGATCAGATCCCGATTCGGGGTTGGCCGCTGGTGGCGCTGACGCCGCCGTCGACTGGGATCTGAGCCCCAGTCACGTAGCTGGCGTCGGGGCCGGCAAGAAAAGCGACCACCGCTGCGATCTCGTCGGCCTCGGCGGTCCGCCCGAAGGGGATGCGCTCCTCGAACGCGGTTACGATCGGGTGGTCCAACCCGAGTTCCCCGGTGATGCCGGTGTCGCGGGTGAAGCCAGGGTGCACCGCATTGACCCGAACCTCAGGGGCGTGGTCCAGTGCCATAGCCCGGGTGAGGTTGACCACCGCACCCTTGGCGACATTGTAGGCAACCATGTTGTAGTCGCCGCCCAACGCCGCGCCCGAGCCGATGTTGACGATGCAGCCGCGGCGGTCGCGCAGATGCCCGATGGCCGCCCGGCTGGTGTGGTACAAGGCGTCTAGGTTGATCGCCATCGTCGCCCGCCACTGTTCGGGCGTCACGGCCTCGATGGCACCGAACGCCGGCGCGCCGGCGTTGTTGACCAGAACATCGAGGTGCCCCAGGTCTGCAACCACTCCGGCGATCAGCGCCTCGACCTCGACCGGCACGGTCACGTCGGCGACGCGAACGAGCATCGTCGTGCCAGCGGCGGTCTTCTCCAGCTTCTCGGACTTCCGTCCGACCACGACGACGGTCGCGCCCTCGTTGGCGAACCGGTGCGCGATCGCGGCGCCGATGCCCGATCCGCCTCCGGTGACCAGGACGACCCGATCGGCAAAACGACTCACAGCTTCCGCCTTTCCCGTTATCCGCCAAGGGCACGCTACGGACTAGGACACCCGATATGCTTGGACGGCAACGCCATGCCGGTAGCACATCCGTGCCACCGCAGACGAGGGGAGGCACGTGACGGACAAGGGCGGCCCGTTCGCCGTGGATGTCACCGCGCCGGGCAATGCGGACCGTCACTTCGACGCGTTCCGTCGCGGCTGGGAAACCCAGACCGGCGACGCGTATCCGGCGCCCAGATTCACCCCGGGGCGCGCCGGCGACTTCCGGATCAGTGCCCAGGCCGTCCAGGTGCACGACTCGGTGCTGTCCGAGGTCCGCAGCGAGTCGATGACCGGCACCAACCACGGCACCGTCGACCACGCCGACCAGGTGCTGATGCATGTGGTGCGGCACAACACCTGGCGCTTCACCCGAGGGCACCAGCACGACCTGACCGTGCCGGTCGGCGGCTTCATGGTGCAGCGGACCGGCCCGCCGACATTCGAGGTCGCGCAACACACGGCGGCGCGGATCATAATCATGCCCGCCGCCGGGCTCCGGTCACTGGTCGGTGACCGGTTGATCGCCGGCCCCGCCGCCACGGCGGAGATGGCGCTGCTCACCGCGCACGTGGACATGCTCGCCCGTATCAGCCAAGACCTTGCGCCGACCGGCGCACAGGCCGCCTCCGACGCCCTAATCGAGCTGGTCAAGGGCGTGCTGCGACGGCAGATCGACGGCGCCGAGCCCGGGCTGGCCCTCGCCCTGGCCCACGCGGCACAGGACTTGGTGAACCGCCGACTGGCCGAGCCCGATCTCTCCCCGACGATGCTGGCCCACGAGCTCAACGTCTCCGTGCGGACGTTGCACCGGGCATTCTCGGCGGCCGAAGAGACCGTCGCCGGCTACATCCGCCGCAGCCGGCTCGAACGGGCCCGCCTGGACCTGCTCCACCCCACAGACCGGCCTAGCGTCTCGGAGCTCGCCGCTCGGTGGCAGTTCGCCGACAGCAGCCACTTCATCCGGGCCTTCAAGCGGCAGTACGGCCGAACCCCGGCCGCCTACTCCGCGGGCATCGACCAGATCCAGCGCGGATCGTCCGGCAGATCCGCGACGTCGCGGGGCGCGATGTCCCAGCCCCAGGTCCGGCGCTCTGCGTCGTAGCGCGGCCCTCTAGTGGCGCCGTAGCAGCGAAGGCCGTCCAGACGGCGCGGATCCGCTCCGACGGCAACTCGAAGTCGGCCGACGGCGGCGAGCCGATAAGCCAAGTGGTGAATTGAGTGCCGCCGGCCCCGAACACCAGCAGGGCACCGATGCCATAGCCGGCACCGGCCCAGGCGAGGTGGTACACCTCGGCCGACTGACTCGGCGACGACGGTCAGGTCGATGCCGGGCGGGACCCGGTTGGCGCCCGGCATTCCTCGTGGGTGAATCCGCAGATTAGGCCCATATCCCGGCTGGTGGCGATGGCCGCCCACGACGTTGTGCCACATCGCCGCGGTCAGCGCAAGCAAGGGTTGAGCGATGCAGGTGGTCACACCGTCGATGGTGCGGCCGATCAGCTCGAGACCGGATGGGATGAGTATGACAGCGTGCTGAAAGAACTTCACTCGAGGGCGCGCGTCCAAAGGATGTTCACAGGAGACCTTAGCGGCTGGCCTTGACATCGATCCGAGAACTGTCCGCCGCCAGGAAAGAGAGGAAACCGCTCCGCAACCCTGGCAGCGACCAAGGCGAGGGTGCCAGCGCTGACCGAGTCGGCGGGCCAGCAGGTCGGAGTCGGCGCGGGCGACGCTTATGTCGTGCTCGCGGCCCGACCGTGCGTCCGAGGTCCACAGCGGCCACCCGTCCGGAGTGGAGACGACCTGTTCGTTGCCGCCGTGATAGGGGTGATTGCCGGTCCACCACAGGTCTGTGAGAGGACCACTCGGTCGCAGGTATCCCCCGCGTCGCACCAGCGCGCCCCGTGGATCACACAGCGCCGCGAACAGCTTCTCGGAACAGCTCAACGTCTTCGTCGGCCCTGGTCGACACCCATCAGGAGCGCTCACGAACTCCGATCATCGGTGCTCCCCGTTACCTTTTTCGTGGTTCCTGAACCAAGGGGCCCGTGGCCGGCCAGGCCCGGCATGACTTAGTCCCCCAGTCGAACCCATGATACGGACACGGCCACCCGCAGGGTAGGTCTCGTCGCAGGCGCGGCTGCCGACCGTCGATGCTCGTCTGGTAACCACGTCTGACTAGACGGATGACATCTCGGATGACCAGTGAATACGCCGTCGGCCTCGACCAGATGGGCAAGCGGCTGCACGATGCGCCGCTGCTCAACGGTGAACCGAAGCTGCGGGCGATGTTCGACAAACTCGCCTCTCACGGACCGATCCTGGTCGTGGTGGACCAGCCGGCCGCCATCGGTGCGTTGCCGGTCCCGGTGGCGCGAGCCTGCGGTTCGCCTACCTGCCCGGACTGCGATGCGCCGCATCGCCGATCTCTACCCAAGCAACGCCAAAACCGAAATCCGCGACGTGTTCATCATTGCCGATGCTGCCCGCACCCTGCCGCACACGCTGCGCCGGATCAACGTCGATGACGGCGCCCCGGTCGAGCTCGGCGTGCTCGTCGGCTACGACGACCTCGCCGCCGAAGCCACCCGGATCAGCAACCCCCGTCCGCGGCCTGCGTACCGGCATCCACCCCACCCTCGAACGCGTCCTCGGCCCCAAGCAACGCATCTCGCCGTCCTGGAAATCCTGTCCCGCTGCGGCGGGCCCGCCGGGCTCCGCGAGCCGGACGCCGGAAACTGGCCTCGATCGCCACCAAAACGGGCACCGACGCGGTCGCCCGGACTTTTACCGCCGGCATCACGAACCGCGCCTGCGCCACATGTCCGCCGCCTAAGGCGCGGCTTGAGCGCTGACCACCTCTCAAGCCGTGGGCACTGATGCATCGACCACAGCGTCGGTAAACGCTTGCGTACCGCGGAAATATGTTGCCCGACAGGTTCCCGGCTCCCGAGGGATTCTCCGCCATCGTGACCAGGTCGTCCGCTGGCAGGTTTCTCGATGCCGAGCGCTCGACACAATGGCGGCAACGGCACGCAGTCCTGGAGGAGGTAACCGTAGTTACCCATGACCTGCAGGTAATCCATGTCGCCGCCAGACAGCCGGGCACGATGAGTGACGGCTTCAAGTATGCACAAGATACGTTTACCGAGGGCACGAATCATCGGCAGTTCTTCCGGCAATCTCGCCCCGGACGGGCTCGTGCGCATTCCGTTGGCTTGTTCGTTGGATGATGACGACACTCTGGTCATGACGAGCGTTGTCCGTGGACACCGCGACCACACGCTTCCCATGCCTTCGGCTTCGCCTTCAGTCATTCTGCCGAGATCGATAACGTGGTAGCCGGGCAATGCACGAACCGTGAACCTGATAACGAAATAAATTCCGAACTTAAACGATCCGTTTCATTCCAAGAAGAACTTCACGCATAAATTAAGACATCGATGTAAAGAGTGGATAAATAATGTACTGGCTCGGTTCGGACATGCACAACCTTGACGGCTCCGGCTCGACTATTGCCATCGGGGCGGCGTTCTTATTGCTCATGCTGTTGTGGTTATGGGCGTCGGTGCGAATAATACGAAGGACGGGTTATTCGGGCTGATGGGTTCTTGCCGGCTTGATTCCTGTAGTCAACATAGTATGTTTCTTCTTGTTCGCATTCAAAGAATGGCCGGCACAGAACGAGTTGAGGACACTGCGCGCGTTGACAAGGCAAGCAGGCGGCCTGGCGGTGGCGGACGCCCGCCGTCAATCTCGTCGCTGATCAACCGTTGCATTCCGACTGTTCCAGAGCGGAAAGCGCGTGATCAGGATTACCATCGGCACGGCCGGAGTTCGGCTGGTCCCGCAACAGCTGGAGGTCACTAGGTGACGCGACACCCGGAGGTCTTCATACCGGGTGCTGCGATCTCCGTCAGGCAATCTGCCACGTCACCGCGGCTCTGCGTGCAGCGCGAACCGAAATACAGGAGGCTTTCACCACAGAGCACCATCCCTAACATGAAAGCGTCAGCCCGCCGTCAGGAATACGTCTAATCAACCAGAACCAAACGGTACAACCAAACCCGCCGCGCGAAATAATTCCGGGTCGACAAGGCGAGTTTTCAATATATCTCGGAATATCCCCGGGTGCTGACCCGCGACTTCGCCTGCTTCAGCCGTCTGCCCGAAATGAATGTGCACCAGGATCAAACCCTGCATTGTGACCGCCTTCAGGTGCTGGTCACCCACAGAATCCGCCCAAGTGTAAGCAGCCGTGAACAGGGCCGTGGCACGTGTGTGGTCGCCCCTGTCGATACACGCGAACCCCATTTCGGACCGCAGCCGCATTTCGGCCGCTCGGTCGTCAAGTCGTTCGGCTGCCCGGATGCCGAACTCGAAGCTGGTGGTCCGCTCATCCCATTGTTTAGAGGCAGGCAGGGCGCCAACCGTCGCGACCGGAAGTTTCCAGGCTCGCTCGTACTCCCCTGCGTCGAATGCCTGCCTCGTCGCGGCGGCAAGGTTGGTGAGTTCCAGATCGAACCATTGCAAGGCCGATTCGCGCGACTTCGCTGGATCAGACTGGGTCGTTTGAACGGGCAGAGCTATTTGACCTGGCAGGTGTGTCTGGTCATCGACCGGTGGGAGGCGAAACCTCCTCGGATTGAGCTCGCGCGCTGCGGCGTTGGCACTGTTGATGTACCAGTCAAGGAGACGTTGCACCGCCTCGACACGGTCGAGCCAGGAATCAGTTGCCTTCCCTTGTTCGGCCGCATAGAAGCGCAACAGGTCGTAGAGCTGGAAACGATCGTTCCCTGGCGCGCCGATCAAATGGCCGTCGACCAGCACCTTAAGATGCCTTCCGGTGGTGACGGGCGATTGCCCGGTGAGCGCGGCAGCGGCGTGGGCACTGAAAGTAGCGGTTGGGTGGAGGCCAAGCATCCTGAATGTTCGCGCCTCTTCCGGGCCGAGTGCCTGATAAGACCAGGAGAACACCGACCGCACAGCGGTGGCCTGGTCGTCGGCGACTTCGAACATGTCTAGCCGGGCACGGCTGTCAAGAAGGTCGTCGGCCACGTCGGACAGCTGTAGCGCCGGGTTCTGGACGGTCCGGGCCGCAGCGATCCGCAGCGCCAGTGGAAGCCCGGCGCAGAGTTCCGCGATTGTGTGCGCCGCGGCCGGTTCAGTATCGACACGGTCAGTGCCCGCGACAGCCGCCAGCAGAGCCACCCCGTCCTCAAGAGTCAGCATCTCCAAGGTCTGGAAGCGTGTTTCAGCCCTGAGCGCGAGACCGGTGAGCTGGTTCCGGCTAGTCACCATGACCAGGCATGAGGCGGCACCGGGCAGCAAAGCGACGACCTGCTCGGCAGAGGCCGCGTTGTCGAGCAAGATCAGGATCCGCTTGCCCGCTACCCGATTCCGGTACTTGGTTGCGAGGACGTTCTCGTCGGCATCCGGCGAACCCAGGCTGGGGTCGAGGCTGTTCAGGATCTGGGTCAGTGCCTGAGCGGGCGATATTGGACGACGTGGGCCGAATCCGCACAAGTCGAGGTAGAGCTGCCCGTCGGGAAACCGATCCGCCAGCCAGTGCGCCACATGGACGGCCAGCGCGGTCTTGCCAACCCCGGCCGCGCCTTGTATCGCCAGCACGCGGTCCCGCTGTGGCGGAGATTCCCGGTGATCGCCGGTTGCCCATGACTGCATCGCGGAAACTTCGGCGACGCGACTGACGAAATTGGGTACGTCGTGTGGAAGCTGTGCTGGGACCGACGCCGATCGCATCGCGGCGGGCGGCGAATAGTCGCCGCGCGATGGGTCGAAGCTGGTGTCTTTGGCGAGCATCCGCTCGTACAGTTCCTGCAGCGCGATGCCCGGCCGAACACCGAGTTCACTCGCGAGCACCTGGCGGGCGTCGTGAAAGGCCTGCAACGCGTCGGCTTGCCGGCCCATCCGGTAGAGAACCAGCATGACCAGCTCACGCAATGATTCACGAAGAGGATGCTGAGCGACCAGGGAGGTCAGCTCATCTGCCAGCGCCGCGTCGACCTCGCCAAGGCTGAGCTGCGCCCGCGCCCGCTCTTCGACAATGGCGACGTACACCTCGACCAAACGAGCTCGTTCAGCCTCGGCGAAGGGACCAGGAATGCCGTGGAACGGGACGCCCTGCCAGAGTCGTGTGGCGCTTGCGAATTCGGTACCTGCTTCGGCGAGCTTGCCGAGGCGAGCGAGTCGCCGACCCGTCGCATAGCGCTCCCGGAACTGGTGGGCGTCGACCTCGGCTGGGTCTAGATCGAGGCGATAGCCTCGATCGTCCGACTTTAGCCAGCCCGCGCGCCGACGGAAGTTTGCGTCGGGTTCGAGGACACGGCGCAGGCCAGCGACATAGGTATGCACACTGCCCGTCGCCGTCGCAGGCGTGGCGTCACCCCACATCGCGGCGATCACTTCGCGAAGCGGTAGCGCACGACCTTGCTGCATCGCCAGCACGCCGAACAGGCACCGTCGAAGCGGCGGCCCGAGGTCGACTTCCCGGTCGCCCAGCCAGGCTCGGACCGGTCCCAGGACCCGCACCCGGAGCCCTGCCCCTGCCGCCACATCCGTTCCCACCGGCTCAGGGACGGTGCTCATGTCTTCTTCCGGGAGACCTGGTGAGGTGGCATGTGGCTGAACCGCCTGCGATCCGTGAGGGAAGCCAGATTCGAGACTTGGCACGCGTGTCGCATCCGACCTCCCTGGTTCGTCAAGACATCGTGAAGGAGATGGGATGATCATACTTGACCTCGATACCGCCTGCGTGAGCTTCCCCCCGGTTTGCCGGACACGGCGGGTGCGGGGTCACGTAGCTTCGTCCGGTAACCACTCGAGGACCTCAGACGTGACGGGGTGCGCATTCCGATGCTGGAATGGCGTCATGTCGGGCTATACCAGCTGAGACTCGCTTTTACCCACTTGAATCAACCGTTCCCCACATGAATCCCACAAGGATTTTCGTCAACGCGCACCAGAGCTTGATCCAGTGTTCCACCGACCGGGACACATGCTGACTATTCACGCAGTTACACCGGCGCGAGCTGGACAAATAGGCCCCGTTTCGGCCAATTAGCTTCAATTATGATGTCGAAGCGAACCGACTGTGTCACCATATACTCAACGACATGCAAAGTGGCCATGTTCTGGAATACGACGCCGTGACGAGGGGATACATCGTGGAATTTGAGCACGAGGAGCACGACTGCTCGGATAGCGGTTCGTACGAAAATTTCGCTCACACTTCATGGCTGGACCGATCAGCACGACCGAAGACCGCCGTGATTGTGCCACACCTGGAACTGGCCGCCCACCTCGACCAATGCGTGGACGAGTTGGTCCAGATGAGTGGTGATCAATCGAACGCGCAGGCCCGTGAACGCTACGTCGACCTCATGGTGGGATTAGCTGAGGCCGCCACCGCAATCCGTACTTCCAGCGCCGGCGACCAGGAGGAAGCCACGGCTCGGCTACGCTCGGCGATCGAGTGTCTCCGGCGAGTGGATGCGACCGAACTGACGTTCCCCTCTGACTACGTGTGGCGAACACAATATCCCTGATGGCCAAATAGACCGAAGTATCCTTGTTAACCGAAGATACTCCGCGCCTCGAGACGGGGCCGGCCCTGCACTCGAGGAACGGAGCGAGATCACTCCACGCGTTGTCCATACGTGCACCGCACTGGGACACCGGACACATTATTCAGAACATGGATGATCTCACGATCAGATTTTCGGCATTCTCAAATAAAGATGCACACCACCAACCGGCGCGCTTAATGAGCAACAATCGTTCCTGGAGATTTAATTTCGATTACGAAACAAAATCTGAAAACTATACGAAAGACGAGCCGCTGTGCCGCTATCGAACTACAGGATTGTCATCACCCTAGACACTGAATCTTGTTCGTCGTGTTGACGCGAGATTGTAAAGCCATGAAACAGGGAGAGACGGCAACCGAAAACGTGCGAATTGTACGGATCGATGAAGATCGCGTGCACTTATTCGCGACAAAAAGCAAGCAAGAGTTCTGGCCGACCTGCGCGGAGTTCCTCAACCGGCAATGAAGTGATCTCACTAAGTCGACCAGCGTGGGATGACTGGTCGAGACCGCGAGCGCTCGTCCAGCATGTCGCGCGACTCCTGCTCGCCGAACGCGTCCACCAGGCATCCGATGAGGCCGCCGCACACTGGGAGTCTTCACCCACGCCGATGCTCGTCCTGCGCTGGTTCCGCGAGGCCACCCCTGTCGCGGCTCTGGCCCGAGACAACACGATGGGAGGCAGCCGAGTACGGCGCAGCGATCTGTCCAAGGAAATTGCGCTAGGCAATTACCTGCTGACGTGGAAGTTGTACGTTTCGTAGCGAGACTTCGTTGATCCCGCGTCCTCCCAGCTGTAGCCGTAGCGACCGTGGTGGTCGAGACGAATGGTGGTATCGGCCATTACATCAAAGCCGCAGCGCCGGGCGCGCTCAGAGAAAGCGAAATCTTCACCGAGGTACCAGTAGCCGTTACCGTCGACGACGGGCATCGGCCAGAAGTACGGCGTGATGGCGCGTCCGAAGCGCTCGTTGCAGACCGGCAATTTCTCCTGCTCGGCGATGCTCTCGTAAAGATCGCGGCGAGTGTACAGAAATCCCGTGGGGGCGTAAAGGATTTCGATGAGACCGCCGCCTTTTCCGAAGACCACATCACTGGTCTCGTGCAGCAGATGGCAGGCGAGCGCCCGCGTATTCTTCTTCGCATAGATACCGCAGACCATAGGGAGATCGTGGCTGCGCAAGAGATCGATCGCGTCAACCTGAAAACTGATGTCCGAGTCGATCCACATTAGTTCGTCAAAACCGTCAGCAAGGGCCTCGTTGGCCAGTTCATTGCGAGCCTGATCGATAGCGCTGGATCCAGGTAGGCGTCGTACGGTGTAACCGCGCGCCTCAAGATCGGCCAGCCCTCGGGCACATTCGGGTTCGATGTAACTGCCAACGGGGACCAGGACGACGCAGCGACCAGGGGCCATTCCAGGGTTTCCTCTCCTACGGTTTCACCGGCAAAAGTAGCGGCCTGACCGTCGCTCGCTGTGCGCGTACATCGATCATGGGGCACTTCGGGGGATTTCCCTCACCGGGCCTGCGGGGAGCATCTACCGACGTTCCTGCCTGAGGGGGCGGCTGAGAAAGGGGGCGCTCCGGTAGGACCTGTGGTTCTCACGCCAGGCCGGCCCTACCAGGAGCTCGTGTGCCAGTGTCGCCTATCTGCCGGCGTTCGTCGTGTCCAACTCACGGCGCAGACCACCACGCCGCCGGCTTGTCGGTTTATCCATCCTCATCAACGGCCGACGCTCAATGGGTGATCCTCAAACCTCTGCTTCCGCCCGCAGGCAACACCACCGACAAAGATGGGCCCCAGAGAAGCATTCCTGACGCGTCGCCCTGGATGCGATCTTCTACCTGGCCCGCGGCGGGATCGCCTGGCGCCAGATGCCCAGCGACTTCCCGCCCGCGATGACCATTTACGACATCTTCCGCCGCCGGGTCAAAACCATTACATGGCAACGAGTTCGCGACGCGTTACGCGATCGGATCCTCCTCCGCGCAGGCTGACTGGTATCGCCCAGCGCCGCGATCGTCGGCGCCCAGACCGTCCGCGACGTCGACACCGTGCGGGTCCTGACGTGGACGGGATAACCAATCTTCCACATCCGTGAACGAGCCACTTCCCCTTCAATTGTTACGCGAAGGGCCGACCGCTCGCCCCCGTTGCCCTCGTGAACTAAGCGTCGTCAGATATGTATGTTCATGTCACCGACATACCACGTGTCGTTCTTCTTTTTCACCTTCAAAGTCAGGCTGAACGAGCTCGTATCGCCCGACGAGCCTATCAGTTCGAGTTCACGCAGTGTCTTATCGCCGATTTTGATCGAAGTGTCCGGCACCGAGGCGGAATCATCCTGCACGTCGACGCCATCCACTTCAACGTTCACCTCAGGCGGCAGTGGAATGCCCGGCTTGGCCCACGCGTCGTGGAGCTGCCTCATCGCGTTGACGGCGTCGCCGTCGTTCGCGCACATCTTCGCAGGGTCTCCGGCTTCCGTCTGCGCTACGACCGCACTCGATTGACAGGCCTCGACGTAGTCCTCCTGGATGACCTGAGTGACCCACTTGACTACCGCCAGGCCGGCGGTATGGCCACCACTCGGGACGGCCGCGCTTTCCGAGGGCGTCGACGGGACCGAACCGATGGCGTGGCCCTGCTCCGGTGAGACCGGCGCCGCACTCCCGCTGCTCGCACCGAGTTTCCAGTTGCACGCGGTCAGCCCTAACAAGAGACTGATTCCCACCGCCACCAGAATTCCTGCGCGAGAGACACTGCCGAGCCCCACGGCACTGGATCCTTCGTTTTTCAAAAGTACTCCTCGTCGACTGTCCACTTTTTCCGCACTTCCCCTATACATCATTTTGCGTCTGAATCGGTGCCTTTTATATAATTTTCTACCCAGGCGGCGTAGGAGGTCAGGATGACCACTTTTGGTTGCACGATCCGCATCGCTGGCGCATTGGGCACCACCGGCCTCGACCGGTAAGCCGGCGCTGAATCCGGTCCGGCCCGCCGGTGCCGCGGCGTCGCCGCCCGCGGCACAGTGCCGCGCCCGAAGCAGGACCGTGTTTCCCGTTCCCGCGCTGGTGACGACCATCTCCGTGCCATTCTGGACGTACACGGCGAGCTCGTACGTTGGTCCAAGAACCCGGCAGCATGCCCTGATCCGGGAGGTTAGTGCTGAGGTGTCGGGCACTTGCCGGTCTGGGCACCAATAGAGTTGATCTCAGCGTTCGACCGCGGATCACCCGTATAATC
>Ga0247768_1000222_pt1 | contig 21074 bp, 15 predicted proteins | sample UWRJL016104C6_FD_179944 | JGI IMG/M metagenome (GOLD analysis project Ga0247768, IMG submission 179944) | Plant litter microbial communities from Arlington Agricultural Research Station in Wisconsin, United States - UWRJ-L016-104C-6 | ecosystem: Environmental > Terrestrial > Plant litter >... | reverse complement strand
GGGTGATCACCTCCCCGTCCTGGTGGCGCCGCCGGTCACTGCGGTTCCGCATCACGCTGAGGGCCGCCGCGGTCACCTTCGTCTGCCTGCTCGGCCTCGCGTTCCTGGCGGGAATGGCGCTCGGGCCGCTGCTGATCAACTCGGTCGACGACGAACTCCGGCCGGCGTTGACCTCGGCCGAGGCCGCTGTCGGCGCGGGCCGCCCGCCCACGCTTGTCCCCGGTATCGAAGTGCGGGTGCTCGACACGGCGGGCCAGCCGGTCGACGGCTTGCCCGGGCCCGCGTTGGCGCCGGGGGAGATCCGGCAGCTGAAGTCCGGGCAGCCGGTGCGCACCGCGGGTGTCGGCGGCGGCCCGGACTGGCGCTGGCTCGGCTCGGTGATCAGCGCGCCGGACGGCCAGCAACGGCTCGTCGCCACCGGAGCCGGGCTGGCCGGCTTCGGCAAGGTGGTCGGCAACGGCTCGTTCTGGCTGGTGCTGGTCGCCACGCTCGGCGGGCTGCTGGCCGCGCTCGCGACCTGGCTGGTCGTGCGCTCGGCGCTGCGGCCGGTGGCGAGGATGCGGGGTTCGGTGCGGGCGCTGCCGCCGGGCGCGCGGCTGCCGCTGCCGGGTTCGCACGACGAACTCCACGAGCTCGCCGACGAGTTCAACGCCCTGCTGAGCAGGCAGGAACAGGTCAGCGAGCGGCTCCGGCGGTTCACCGGCGACGCCGCGCACGAGCTGCGCTCGCCGGTTGCCTCCATCCGTGTTCAGGCCGAGGTCGCTGTCGCCAACCCCGACGCCGACCTCGCGCACGAGACCCTCGAAGACATCCTCGCCGAGGCCGAACGGCTCTCCGTGCTGCTGGACGGCCTGCTCGCGCTGGCGAGGTCCGACGCCGGGGAGATGTCGCCCGCCAGCCACGTCGAGCTGGTCACCGAGGCACGCGCGGCGGTCGAGCGGATGCCCGCCGGTTCGCCGGAGGCCCGGGTCAGCGGGGTCGTCGGCCAGGCATGGGCGTACGCCGCGCACAGCGAGGTCGAGCTGGTGCTGGACAACCTGCTGCGCAACGCCTGCCGCTACGCGGAGAGCCAGATCGTCGTCTCGGTGCTCGCCAGGCGGTCGACCGTGCGCGTGGTCGTCGACGACGACGGGCCGGGCATCGCGCCGGAGCATCGGGACAGGGTTTTCGACCGCTTCTACCGCGTCGCCGACGACCGCGCGCGCTCGTCCGGCGGTACCGGCCTGGGGCTCGCGATGGTCGCGGAGACCGTCCGCCGGCGCGGCGGGCAGGTCGTCGTCGGGGAGTCGCCGGAGGGCGGCGCCCGGTTCCAGGTGACCTGGCTGGCGAGCCGGTAGGGTTCCCGGCTCGTGACCCCTTCTGTGATCGCCGGCGTGGTCGTCGGAGCCGCCATCGTGCGCGGCGGGACCCTGCTCGCCCAGCAACGCGCGTGGCCCGCCGAGGCCGCGGGGCAGTGGGAACTGCCGGGCGGCCGCGTCGAACCCGGCGAGTCCGAAGTGGACGCCCTGCGCCGCGAGTGCGCCGAGGAGCTCGACGTCGAGATCTCGGTCGGCGAGCGGGTCGGGCCGGACGTCGAACTGCCGGGCGGGAAAGTGCTGCGGATCTTCGCCGCCGAGCTGGCCGAAGGCGAGCCCCGGCCCGTCGAGCACCTGGGCCTGCGCTGGCTCACCGCCGACGAACTGCTCAGCGTCGTCTGGCTCCCCGCGGACCGCCTGCTGCTCCCCGACCTGCGCGCCCTGCTCTGACGCCCCCTGCTGACGAGTCTCTGAAGGCCACCTTGAGGGCGTCTGCTTGGAATGTAAGACATACGTGGCGTGGCCGACGGGGTGTCCTGAACGTCAAGTTGTGCACTCGTGAGCGTTGCGGCCGGTTCTAACCGGCCGCAACGCTCACAAGACCCACCCGCGGACCCCTTGATGACGCCCTCAAGGTGGCGCTTTCAGGGCACGTTCACCCGGCGCCGATGAGGCGGAGGGCGGACTGGAGGCGGTGGTCACCGCGCTCGGCCGCCCGGGTGGCACCAGACTTGCGCACGCGGGCCAGCTCCGCCGGGTCCCGCAGCAGCGCGTTCGCGCCCTCCCGGAGTGGGCGCAGGGTCTCCACGACGGCGTCGGCGGTGGCCTCCTTGAGCGCACCGTAGGTCGGGTACTCCGAGGCCAGCTCCCGCGCGTCGCCGCCGGTGCAGGCCGCCAGGATGTCCAGCAGGTTGGCGAGGCCCGGCCTGGACTCCGGTTCGTAGGCGGGCTCGGTGAGCCCGTCCGTCACCGCGCGCCGGATCTTGCGGCGGATCAGGTCGGGTTCGTCCAGTACGAACACCACGCCCGCCGAATCACGGTTCGACTTCGACATCTTCCGCGTGGGATCGGCGAGGTCGCGGACCCGCGCGCCGGAGGGCGGCAGCACGGCTTTCGGCATCGTGAACACCTCGCCGTACGTCCCGTTGAACCGGCGCGCGAGCGCCCTCGCCAGTTCCACGTGCTGACGCTGGTCCTCGCCGACGGGCACTTCCGACGCGCCCTGCAGCAGGATGTCCGCGGCCATCAGCACCGGATAGGTCAGCAGGCTCAGCCGGACCCCGGCCTGCCCTTCCGACTTTTCCTTGAACTGGATCATCCTGGCCGCCTCGCCGTAGCTGCAGGTGCATTCCAGTACCCAGGTCAGCGCGCCCAATTCCCGGGCGATGTCGGACTGCACGAATACCCGCTCCTGGCTGATCCCGGCCGCGAGGAGCACGGCGAGTTGCTCGGTGGCGAGCGAGCGGAGCCGCGCGGGATTGTGTGTCGTGGTCATCGCGTGCAGGTCGGAGACGAAATAAAGATCGTCATCCCCGCCCTCGGCCGCCCAGCGGCGGACGGCACCCAGATGATTACCCAGTTGGATATGTCCGGACGGGGTGATGCCGGAAAGCTTGCTCATGGTCTCTTCCCTCGGTCGTGACGCCCGAAGGGGAGGCCTTGGAGACAGAAAAGGCCGCCCGTCCGGGCGGCCTGTGGTGTCAACGCACAGTTCTCATGGCCGCCTGCCGGGCGGCCACCACTGGGCGATGCTGGTGCGCATGGGGCCAAGCATAACGGCCGGACGGCACGCGCTGTCAAGGACGCCATGGTCATCGGCCTGTAAAGAAAAGTCATGAATGGGCAAATGCGGAAATAAGAATTTCACCTATCCCGGGCGCAAGATCGCGAATGGTTACAGCGAGCACACCAATAGTCGCTGCCGGGATCGGTAAATCGGGTCTACCTTTGTTGTATGTACATAGCGCTGATGAACCACACGGCACCGATAGAAGAAGTCGACTACCAACTCGCGGACCACGCGCAGTGGCTCGCCAAGCACTTTCGGCAAGGTCATTTCCTGGCCGCCGGAAAGTGCGCGTTCCCGGCGGACGGGGTGATCCTCGTGCGGCCGATGCCAAGGGGGAAACTGGACGCCGTTCTCGCCAGTGATCCGTTTGTGGCGAAACACCTGTCGAAGTACGAAGTGATCGAATTCTCCGCCACCAGGACCGCACCGGAACTGCGGTTGATCAACGAGGCTCTCGTCCACTAGCGGCCGGCGGTCATTCACCGAGGAATGGCCGCCTCACACCCAGGGGGCGCGTCGGTCGCTTGGGGTCGTCAGTGTTTTCCAGTGTTCGTCCGGGCAACACTCGCGACCCGAGGTGATCGAGGCCCCGCGCTCAGGCGGCTTGCAGCTGTGCCTTGGCCTTCTTGAGGGCCAGCACCGGGCACTTCTTGCACCGCGACGACGAACGGCAGCACTTCTTCTTCACCTTGCCCGCCTTCATGAGCTTGCGGACCGTCGCCTGCGGGGTGCGGTCCTTCTTGCCCACGTCTGCTCCTCGGCTCGCCGGTGAAACCCGGCCTTCAGGTTAGGTGAGGCTAACCGACTATGGGGCGTGGGCCTGCTCACAATCCGGCTACGGGTATCCTGGTGTAGTCCGCGTGTGGCCAGAGTTGGCCGCTGCATGCCTCAGAGAGCAGCGCGGCCACCACACCGACCTTTAAGTTCAGGAGTTCAGCCGTGCCCGCAGCCAGTGTCATCGCCACCGAAACCGGCTTGTCGGACCCCAGTAAGACCCGGCAAGACATGCGCAATGTCGCCATCGTCGCACACGTCGACCATGGCAAGACGACCCTGGTCGACGCCATGTTGCGGCAGTCGGGGGCCTTCGCCGACCGTGCCGAGCTCGTCGACCGCGTGATGGACTCGGGCGAGCTCGAGCGTGAAAAAGGCATCACGATCCTCGCCAAGAACACCTCCATCCACCGCCAGACCGAAGACGGCCCGGTGACGATCAACGTCATCGACACCCCCGGTCACGCCGACTTCGGTGGTGAGGTCGAGCGCGGCCTCGCCATGGTCGACGGTGTCGTGCTGCTGGTCGACGCGAGCGAGGGCCCGCTGCCGCAGACCCGCTTCGTGCTGCGCAAGACCCTTGAGGCGGGCCTGCCGGTCATCCTGGTCGTCAACAAGACCGACCGCCCCGACGCCCGGATCTCCGAGGTCGTCGAGGAGACCCACGACCTGCTGCTCGACCTCGCCAGCGACATCGAGGACGCCGACCACGACGCGATCCTCGACCTGCCCGTCGTCTACGCCTCCGCCCGCGCGGGCAAGGCGAGCCTCGAGCAGCCCGGCGACGGCGAGGTCCCCGACAGCGAGAACCTCGACCCGCTGTTCAAGACCCTCATGCAGCACGTGCCGCCGCCCTTCGCGGACAAGGAAGGCCCGCTGCGCGCGCTGGTCACCAACCTCGACGCGTCCAACTTCCTCGGCCGCATCGCGCTCATCCGCATCCACTCCGGCAACCTGCGCAAGGGCCAGACCGTCGCCTGGATGCGCGAGGACGGCTCCACCCAGTCGGTCCGGATCTCCGAGCTGCTGATCACCGAAGCGCTCACCCGCGTCCCGGCCCTCGAGGCCAGCGCCGGCGAGCTCGTCGCGATCGCGGGCATCCCCGACATCACCATCGGCGACACCCTCGCCGACCTCGACAACCCGCAGGCCCTGCCCCGGATCTCCGTGGACGAGCCCGCGATCTCCATGACCATCGGCGTCAACACCTCGCCGCTCGCCGGGCGTTCCGGTGGCGACAAGGTGACCGCGCGGCTGGTCAAGGCCCGCCTCGACCAGGAGCTGATCGGTAACGTCAGCATCAAGGTCCTCCCGACGGAGCGTCCCGACACCTGGGAGGTCCAGGGCCGTGGCGAGCTGGCGCTGGCCATCCTGGTGGAGCAGATGCGGCGTGAGGGCTTCGAGCTGACGGTCGGCAAGCCGCAGGTGGTCACCCGGATCATCGACGGCAAGCTGCACGAGCCGTTCGAGCGCCTGTCCATCGACTCGCCCGAGGAGCACCTCGGCAGCATCACGCAGTTGCTGGCGGCCCGTAAGGGACGCATGGAGCACATGAGCGGGCACGGCTCCGGCCGGATCAAGCTCGACTACGTGCTCCCGGCGCGCGGCCTGATCGGGTTCCGGACCGACTTCCTCACCGAAACCCGCGGCACCGGCATCGCGAACCACGTGTTCGAGGGCTACTTCCCGTGGGCGGGCGAGATCCGCACCCGGCACAGCGGCTCGCTGGTCGCCGACCGGTCCGGCCCGATCACCGCGTACGCGATGATCCAGCTCGCCGACCGCGGCACGTTCTTCGTCGAGCCTGGCGCCGAGGTGTACGAAGGCATGGTCGTGGGCGAGAACCCCCGCGCCGAGGACCTCGACATCAACATCACCAAGGAAAAGAAGCTGACGAACATGCGCCAGTCTTCGGCCGACGTGATGGAGACCCTGGCCAGGCCCCGCAAGATGGGGCTGGAAGAGGCGCTGGAGTTCTGCTCCGTGGACGAGTGTGTCGAGGTCGCCCCCGACGTCGTCCGCATCCGCAAGGTGACCCTGGACTTCGGTACCCGGGCCAAGGAGCGGTCGCGCAACAAGAACCGCAACGACGGCGCCAACGGCTGAGTCCGGCCGGGCGGCGACACTGCTCTGAAGGCCACCATGAGGGCACTAGACGCCCTCATGGTGGCCTTCAGAGCATCACGGGCCCGCACTCCCACTCCGGAGATGGCGAGAAGTGGGCCGGGTGGAACCGGCGGGGCGGGGTTCGCGTCCTTCGAATGGCGGTAGCGGATCCGGTAACGGGAGTTAACGGGGCTTCTGGCAATCTCGGTGTCGCGGTAGGCGCCCCCATGGCAGCATGGCGGGTTCACGGGAGGGCTTCGGAGGGGATCAAGCGTGCGGGCGAGGGCCAAGGCTGCGGGACCGATACTGGTGCTCGTGGCCATCGTGCTCGCGGCTTGCAGCAACACCCCGCCCCCGCCCCTGGTCACCTCGCAGGCCGCCTCGCCGCCCGCACCGCCGGTGCCCGCGCCCTCGCAGATCGTGGTCGGCGTCGACGACGTCATCGGCGGTTACAACCCGCACAACCTCGCGGACTCCTCGACGATCACCTCCGCGCTGTCGCAGTTGCTGCTCCCGTCGGTGTTCCGCCAGAAGGACGACGGCACGTCGCAGCTCGACAAGACCCTGATGCGCTCGGCCGACATCATCTCCGAGCAGCCGTTCGTGGTCGCCTACGAGATCCGGCCCGAGGCCTCCTGGTCGGACGGCGCCCCGATCGCCGCCGAGGATTTCGACTACCTCTACAAGGCCATGCGCGCCGAGCCCGGGGTGATCGCGCCGGCGGGGTACCGGCTCATCTCCGACCTCCGCTCGCGTGATGGGGGCAAACGGGTCGAGGTGTCCTTCTCGCAGCCTTATCCCGCTTGGCAGACGTTGTTCACCAACCTCCTGCCCTCGCACCTGCTCAAGGACGCGCCAGGAGCCTGGAAGGGGGCACTGGCGACGGCGTTCCCGGCGGTGGCGGGCCCGTTCTCGGTCAAGAGCATCGACATCGCCCGCGGGGAGGTCATCCTCGAACGCAACGATCGCTACTGGGAGAAGCCCGCCGCGGTCGACAGGCTCATCCTGCGCCGCGCGCCCCAGCCGGATCTCGTGGCCGCCCTGCGCAGCGGGAACGACCAGTTCGCCATCTCGAGGACCGACGGGACGGGGCTCCCGCTCTTCAACTCCCTCGGTGACACCGTCCAGCTGCACACCGTCGCCCAGCCGCTGATGGCTGAGGTCCTGTTGCGACCGGTCAGCGCGGCCCTCGCCGACGACCAGGTCCGGGCCGGGGTGGCGGCGCTCGTCGACCGCGCCAAGCTGATCGCGAAGGGGGCCGACGGCGGGCCGTCGTCGAGCCTGCAGGCCGACGCGCTGGTCCATCCGCCGTCCACCCCGGGCTACGCCGCGACGATCCCGTCCACCGGGCCGCCGAAGGCGCCGGACGCGGGGAAGGCCGAGGAGCTCTTCAAGGCGGCGGGTTACACAAAGGACACCGGGACGTGGCGCAAGGCGGGCAGGACGCTTTCACTGGTCATCGCCTCGCCCGGCACGCAGGAGCCGTACGCGTCGATGGCGAAGGAACTTTCTAGTGAGCTCATCGCGGCCGGAATAGATGTGTCCGTTATCACTCCGCCCGCCCGGGACCTCTTCTCCACGCTGCTGGCGATGCCCGTCTTCAACGGAGTCCAGCAGGCGACACCGGACGCGGGCGGGAACGTGGGGGTGGACATCGCCGTGGTGCCCCAGGCCGTCGGCGGTGACCTGGCCACGGTGCTCGCGTCGACGTTCGGCTGTTCGCCCGAGCAGGTGGCGGCGCCCGCGACGCAATCGGTCGTACCGGGCAACTCGGCCGCTTTCTGTGACGTGAACCTCCAGCCGACGATCGATTCCGCCTTGACCGGGCAGACAACGGCCGCCGCCGCCCTTTCCACGCTCGAACCGGAATTGTGGCGGCGAAATGTCGTCATTCCGTTGTTCCAGCTCGCCGATACCCTCGCCATCGGCTCCGGAATTTCGGGTGTGAGTGCAGGTCCGCCGATGGAGGGCCCATTCGGGTCGGCGGTGAACTGGACCCGTGGCGCGAAGTAACGATTGCGCCAGGTGGGCTAGCAGAGGTCACACGAGAGAGTGGTTCAGACCGTTCGCCAGAGTGTCGAGACGATTCCAGCACGTAACCATTATATTTCCAGACGTCAACTAGACGTCACCCTTTGGTCACGATCCTCCCTCAAGTGGTGACCGCGTGTGCTTTTTCTTTCTACCGTCCACCGGCAGTGCGCCAAATGAGTGTCGCTTGGCGTGTCATAAGCTCCGGCCAAACTAACCGGAGCGGTTGTGGGTCCTTGTTCCGATGTCAAGGGCTCAGTGCTAGGAGGGCACACTTCATGAGGAGATCCAAAGCAGTCTCTGCTTGGTCAACGGTGGCCGCGGCCGCGCTCTTGCTGAGCGCTTGCAGCAGCGGCGGCAGCACCGACACCGGGGCGAGCAGTGGACCGAACGGCTCATCGGGCGATGTCAAAAGCTTCGCGGTGGGCAAGGCCGAAAGCGGCGACAACTTCAAGCTCGCGAACACGCCGGGCTACGATGCCACCGTGACCGTCGGTATCGACGACGGCTACTCCGGGTACAACAACGACAGCCCGGACACCAACAGCTCTTACAACACCTACGTGCTGACTTCGGTGCTCTCCGGCGCAGACGTGCTCGACGGCAACAACAAGGTCCTGCTCAACAACGACGTCTTCGCGTCGTGGACGGTCACGTCCGCGTCGCCGCAGGTCGTCGAGTACAAGCTGCAGCCGAACGTCAAGTGGTCCGACGGCGCCGCCTTCAACTGCGACGACCTGTACCTGTCGTGGCTCTCGCACAGTGGCCAGGCCAAGGGCCCGGATGGCAAACAGGCCTTCCTCTCCGCCTCGACGACCGGCTACGAGCTGATCAACAAGGCCGAGTGCAAGGACCCGCTGACCTTCGACACGACGTACACCTCGCCGTACCTCGACTACAAGGGCCTGTTCAACTCGACCGCGATCATGCCCGCGCACATCCTGGCGGCGCAGACCGGTATCGCCGACATCAAGACCCTCTCCCCGGCCAGTGACCCGGCGCAGCTGAAGAAGGCCGGCGACTTCTGGACGAACGAGTGGAAGGGCTTCAAGAAGGAGATCATGCCGGCCTCGGGGCCGTACATGATCACCGCCTTCGACGAGAACGCCAAGTCGGTCACGCTCGAGAAGAACCCGATGTGGGTCGGCGGCAAGGGCGGTCCCTCGAAGATCGTCGTGCGCGCCATGGCCGACACCAAGGCGATGGCCACCGCGCTGCAGAACGGTGAGATCGACGTCGCCGCTTCGACCCAGCCGGACGCGACCGCCGCGACCACGCTGAAGGGTCTCTCGGCCCAGGGCGTGACCTACGGTTCCGGTTCGCAGCTGACCTTCGAGCACCTCGACCTCAACTACGCCCGGATGTTCAAGGACGCCGATCTCCGCAAGGCGTTCTTCCAGGTCGTCAAGCGCGACGAGATCACGGACAAGCTCCTCAAAGAGGTCCAGTCCGACGCGAAGCCGCTGAACAGCATCGTGTTCTTCCCGGGTGAGGAAGGCTTCCAGGACCAGTACAGCGCCAAGGCCGGTCTTGGCGCGGACGTCGCCGCCAAGACGCTGACCGACGCCGGTTGGGCCAAGGGTGCCGACGGCATCTTCGCCAAGAACGGCGTGCGTGCCTCGTTCAAGATCACGCACAACTCGAACGCCCGGCGCAGCCAGACCGTCGAGATCATCATCTCGCAGGCCAAGGCCGCCGGTATCGAGGTCAAGGACGAGACCGACGCGAACTTCCTCAAGGGTGGCCGCGTGAGCACGGGTGACTACGACATCGCCCTGTTCGGCTGGTCCTCGGCGCCGTTCAAGGCCGAGCAGAAGTCGATCTACGTCACCAAGAAGGACGACAGCAGCCAGAACTACCAGGGGCTGTCGGACCCGAAGATCGACTCCTCGTTCGAGACGGCCGTTTCGGCGACCGACACGTCCGTCCAGATCAAGGCGTACCAGGCCGCGGACACCGCCATCGCGGACCAGTACGCGACACTGCCGCTGTTCCAGACGCCGTCCATGTTCGCGTTCAAGGGCATCGACCGGGTGTACATGCAGTCGTACAACGGTGTGCTGTGGAACGCGGGTGAGTGGGAGCAGGTCAAGTAGACCTGGGTTTTACTCTTTCTCTCAATGATCGACCTGGTGGGACCGGGGGCTGGCCACGAGCCACCCCCGGTCCCCTCCGGAAGTAGCTGTTCACCGTAGAGTTACCCAAGCTACGGTAGACAACCGGGCACGGGGCCGGCACTTCGGAGACCAGGCCCGGACGAGGAGCAGTTCGTTGAACCTGGTGATTTACATCCTTCGCCGCTTGGCGATATCGATCCCGGTCCTGCTGGTCGGGACTTTTCTGGCATTCTTCATGGTCGCCGGCACCGGTGATCCGCTGGGAGAGCTGAAAAGCAACCCCGCGATCTCCAAGGTGTCGCTCGCCGAAACCGCGCACCGGCTTGGTCTGGACCAGGGCGTCGTGCCCCGGTACTTCACCTGGCTCGGCCACTTCCTGACCGGGGACTGGGGCATCTCGATCGCGCAGGGCAACGCGCTGGCCCCGGTGGCCCCCAAGGTGATGGCGGCCTTCGGCGTGACCTTCAAACTGGTCGTCGGCGCCGAAATCCTCGCCCTGATCCTCGGCATCGCCATCGGCGTGCTCGCCGCGGTGAAGCAGTACTCGGTCATCGACTACCTCGCCACCACCTTCGCCTTCCTGCTGTTCTCGATGCCGATCTTCTGTGTCGCCATCGTGCTCAAGCGGTACGCCATCGAGGTCAACGGCTGGGTCCGCGACCTCGGGCTCAGCGACTGGCTCGGCAACCCGTGGCTGCGGACCGTGAGCCCGGAGAACCTGAAATCCGACGGTGTGGGCGACTTCCTCGTGAAGTACGTGGGCGCGTTCCTGCTGCCCACCCTGTCGATCATGGCCATCAGCTTCGCGGCGTACAGCCGTTTCCAGCGCGCGTCGATGCTGGAGACGCTGAACGCGGATTACGTGCGCACCGCCCGCGCCAAGGGCCTCACCGGCTCGCGGGTGATCTTCAAGCATGCCTTCCGCAACGCGCTCATCCCCGTCACGACACTGTTCTCCGTGAACTTCGCCGGTGTGCTGAGCGGCGCGATCATCACCGAGACCGTGTTCAACTGGCACGGCATGGGCGGTCTCCTGGTCGAGGCCGTCACGAAGAACGACCCCAATGTGATGATGGGCTGGCTGGTGGTGATCGCCTTGACAGTGGTCGCCGCAAACCTGATCGCTGACCTGTTGTACGGCATCTTGGACCCGAGGATTCGCGTTGGCTGACTTGAACTCGCTGCTCGCGAGCGACCCGTCCGCGGTCGCCGCCGAAGGCACGCTCCCCCCGGAGGCTCTCCCCGAGCCACGCAGCCAGGGCAAGTTGGTCCTGCGCAAGTTCCTGCACCACAAGCTCGCGATGATCAGCACGGCGATCCTGCTGCTGATCGTGCTCCTGTGCGCGCTGATGCCGATCTTCTGGTCGCACAACTACGAAGACAGCTCGAACCCGTCGTTCGCCGTGCCCAGCGCGTCGTTCCCCCTTGGTACGACGCAGGTCGGCAAGGACATGGTGTCGCAGATCCTGCGCGGCACCCAGTACTCGCTGCTGATCGCGCTGACAGTGTCCATTCTGTCCACTGTGGTCGGTGTCGTGGTCGGCGCGCTCTCGGGTTATCTCCGTGGTTTCACCGACTCGGCGTTCTCACGGCTGACGGACCTGTTCCTGATCATCCCGCAGCTGGCCGCCGCGGCGATCCTCGCGAAGGTGTTCGGCGGTGGTACCTGGTACATCGTCGCGCTGGTGCTGGCGTCGTTCGGCTGGATGCAGATCGCCAGGATCACCCGCGCCGAAGCGATGTCGCTGTCACAACGAGAATTCGTGGAGTCGGCACGGGCCTCCGGCGCGAGCACCCCGCGGATCATCTTCAAGCACCTGGTGCCGAACATGGTCGGCAGCATCACGGTCAACGCTACCCTCGCGGTCGCGCAGGCCGTGCTCGCCGAGGCCGCGCTTTCGTTCATCGGCCTGGGCATCCAGCTTCCCGACACCTCGCTGGGCCGGGTCATCCTGGAGAACTACGCCCAGCTCCAGAACCGGCCGTGGCTGTTCTTCGGCCCGTTCGTGGTGCTGGTGCTGATCTCGCTGTCGATCAACTTCATCGGCGACGGCCTGCGGGACGCTTTCGACCCGCGGCAACGCCGCCAGAAGGCCTGACGGTTCGACGAAAATGGCGGGTGGCCCGGGTGGGCCACCCGCCATTTCGCTTTGCGGGGCAAGCGGTTCGTGAATGTGGGAATGGGGACGTCAGACGTCCCCATTCCCACATTCATCGGTTTTGTCGGTGGTCTCTCGCATGCTGGTCCGGTGCGAAGCGGACCACGCGGCTACCGGCGCCGCACACCCGATCGGACATCCCACTCGCCCCGGTCCAGCGAGCCGTACTCGACGCGGTCCGTCGCCTGGCCGATTTTCGACACCGTGCTCCGGATCATGGCCGAGGCCGTCCAGCGCCGCAGGTGCACGGTCCGGGCACTTGCCGATGAACTCGAACAGGGAAGCCGACGGTGCTCCGCGATCCCTCGCCGAGCCCTGCTTCCCTTGCTGGGCGGCGCTCAATCGGTCGCCGAGGCCGATACCTGGCATCTGTGGTTACGTTCGGGGCTGCCCGGCTGTCACTGGAACGTGAGATCGGGTTCGCCTGGGAGATCGATCTCACGGGGGAACCACGCCGCTGATGACAACTACGCCACCACGTTGGCGCGTAATGCCCGCTACACCGCCGCAGGCATCGTGGTGCTTCAGACGTTGCCCGCCCGGCTGCGGACCGTACCCGAAAAGGTTCTTGCCGAAGTGCGCGCGGCCTGCGAAGCCGCTCGCTCCCGACCACGGCCTGACGTGCACCTCCGTTGACCTCGGAACATGAGTGTGGGTCTTGTGAGCGTTGCGGCCGGTTCTAACCGGCCGCAACGCTCACAAGACCCTTCGTCTGACGTCCCAATCTCCACATTCACAAAACCCGCTGAAGCGGGGAAAACGCTCTTACTTCACCGGAGCCAGGCGGCCGGCTTCCCAGGCGGCGCGGCGCTCGGCCTGGAGGACCGGGTTGGCCACGGGCGCGGCGGAGAGCAGGCGGCGGGTGTAGTCCTGCTGCGGCGAGTGCAGGACCTGGTCGCGGGTGCCGACCTCGACGAGCTTGCCGTACTGCATGACCGCGACGCGGTCGGCGAGCAGGTCGACGACGGCGAGGTCGTGGCTGATGAACAGGCACGCGAACTGCAGGCTCTGCTGCAGGTCGAGGAACAGGTCCAGTACCCGCGCCTGCACCGAGACGTCGAGCGCGGAGGTCGGCTCGTCGGCGATGAGGAGTTGCGGGTCGAGGGCGAGCGCGCGGGCGATGGCGACGCGCTGGCGCTGGCCGCCGGAGAGCTCGTGCGGGTACCGGTTGCGGTAGTGGCCGCTCAGCTCGACCTTGTCCAGCAGGGTCGCGACGCGGTCGTTGAGCTCCTTGCCGCGCAGGATCTTGTGCAGCACCAGCGGTTCGGCGACGGACTCGCCGATCGTCATCTTCGGGTCCAGTGTGGACGCGGGGTCCTGGAAGACGATCGAGAAGTAGCGGCGCAGCGGGCGCAGTTCCTTGTTGGACAGCTTGGTGATGTCGCGCCCGGCGATGGACACGGTGCCCTCAGTGGCCCGCAGGAGCCCGATCGCGCACCGCCCGACGGTGGACTTGCCCGAGCCGGATTCGCCCACCAGGCCGAGGATCTCGCCCTTCTGGATGCTCAGGGAGACACCGTCGACGGCGCGGTTCTTCTGCTGGCCGCGGCGGCCCGGGTATTCGAGCGCGAGGTCGACGATCTCCAGTGCCGGGGCGGTCACCTCGATCTGCGATTCGAGCTCCGCGTCTTCCAGGCGGATCTCTTCGGCGATCTGGGTCGCGGCGGTGCTGTCGGCGATGACGCTCTCGAACAGGCGCCGGTTCTCGGGGCGCTGGCCGAGCACGGGGACGGCGGCGAGCAGGCGGCGGGTGTAGTCCTGCTTCGGCGACGCGAAGAGTTCCCGCACGGGCGCCTCTTCGACGATCTCGCCCTGGTACATCACCACGACACGGTCGGCGAGGTCGGCGACCACGCCCATGTCGTGGGTGATCAGCACGATCGCGGTGTTCAGCGTGTCGCGGAGCTTGCGCAGCAGGCCGAGGATCTCCGCCTGCACGGTGACGTCGAGGGCGGTGGTGGGCTCGTCGGCGATGATCACCTTCGGGTCGCAGGCGATCGCCATCGCGATCACCACGCGCTGCCGCAGGCCACCGGAGAGCTGGTGCGGGTACTGCTTGAACCGCTCGGGCGGGTTCGGGATGCCGACCATCTCCAGCAGCTCGATGGCGCGCGCGTCGGCGGCGGCCTTCGAGATGTCCTGGTGGGACCGGAGCGACTCACGCAGCTGCCACCCGATCGTGTAGACCGGGTTGAGCGCGGTCATCGGCTCCTGAAAGATCATCGCGATCTCGTTGCCGCGGATCTTCCGGAGCTCCTTCTCCTTCAGCCTGGAGATGCCTTCGTCGCCGAGGCGCACGTCACCCGAGATCGAGCTCGTCTTGGGCAGCAGCCCCAGCACCGACATCGAGGTCACGGACTTGCCGGAGCCGGACTCGCCGACGACGGCGACGATCTCACCGGGCGCGACGTCGAAGCCGATCCCCTTGACGGCGTCGACCGTGCCGTCTTCGGTGCGGAACGAGATTGTGAGATCCGTAATGGACAGTACGGATCCGGACGGGCCTGCGAGGCTCGCCGACGATGCTTCTGTACTCACCAGATGCCCTTCGTGGGGGTACGGGTTGCCATGAGGTGTACCCACGACTTCGTGTGGGTGTCTACCCACCGACTCCGCGCGAGAATAACCGAGGTCGGCCGGGTGAGACTCGGAGCACGGCAATTATCTTTAAGCCGTGACCTCTGCGATACCCCGGAAGCTGCTCCTCGTCCATGCCCACCCCGACGACGAAAGCATCACCACGGGCGGCACGATAGCTCGTTACCGGGCGGAGGGTACCGAAATAACCCTGGTCACCTGCACACTCGGCGAGGAGGGCGAGATAATCCCGCCCGACCTGGCGGAACTCGGCTCCTGGGCGGGCGATCAGCTTGGCGGCTACCGCGCCGGGGAGCTGGCGCTGGCCTGCGGTGAACTGGGCGGGTTCGGCCACCGTTATCTGGGCGGGATAGGCCGCTGGCGGGACTCCGGAATGGCGGGCACGCTTTCGGCGGCCAATCGCCGCGCCTTCACCGTGGGCTCACCCGAAGAGCAGGTTACGCAACTGGCGGCGATCCTCGAAGAGGTGTGCCCGCAGGTCGTGGTCACTTACGACGCTTTCGGTGGTTATGGGCATCCGGACCACATCCGGGCCCACGAGATCACCATGGCCGCGACAGCGAACGCGGAGTCCGTCCGGCGGGTGTTCCACATCGCGGCGTCCGAGAAAGCCACTTCGCGTGGTTTGGCCGCCTTGCGCGCCGCGGGCGGGCTGCCGTTCCGGGTGGCCGACGACGGCGAGTTGCCGGTGATCCCGGACGAGCGCATCACCACAAGGCTCGACATCGGCGCGTATCTGCCACGCAAGCGCGCCGCGTTGCGGGCGCACGTGACCCAGGTCACAGTCGCCGCCGACGACTGTTTCGCGCTCTCCAACAAGATCGCCCAGCCGATCCCCGATCACGAGTACTTCGTGCTCGCCTCGGGACCGGCGGACGGCGCGGAGGCCGATCTCTTCGGCGGGCTCGACGGGGTGCGGCATGCCTGAGCCGATGACCGGCGCGCGCCGGGTGCTGCTCGCCGTCCTGATCCTCGACGCCGTGGTGCTCGCCGTGCTGGACCTGTTCTTCCTGCCGCTGCGCCTCGACGGCGTCTTCTTGCCGAAACTCGGCGATTTCCCGCTGCCGATCACGGTGGTGGCCGCGGCCGTCACCACACCGTTACTGGTTTCCGCCACCGCGAAGCTGGTCCGTCCGGGGCTTTCGTGGATTCCGCTCCTGGTTTGGGTACTCGTGGTCATGGTGGTCGGTTTGGCCGGTCCCGGCGGAGACCTCGTGCTCATCGGAGACTGGCGTTCCCTGCTGCTGCTGGCGGGTGGCGCGCTGCCGGGTGCCTTGGCGCTCGGCAACGGCCTCGCCGGGGTGATCCGGGGTTCGGCGGTACAGGGAGGCAAGGGTGGCTGAGGCCATTTCGGACAGTCAGGTGGTGGCCGTGCTGCGGCCGTTCGTGCGCGGCTGCGGGCCGATGCTCGACGCGCTGCGCGAGTCGGACCCGCTGGGCCTGCGTGCCCGCGCGGATTCGGCCGACGAGCTCGCCGAGGTCGAATCCGGCCTGCGCGAGAAGCTGCTGAACGGGCTCACCTCGGTCAAGGTGCCCGGGACGGCCGCTTGGGCGGCGATGGACGTGGACGAGCGCACGCACTGGTGGGTGAACCGGGTCGGCCGCTTCACCGCGTTGCTGACGTCGATCCCCGGCCTCGGTGGCGCGCTGGCCGACAGGCTTCCCGTGCAGGACACGCTCGGCGCCGCCTCGCAGGGCTTGCTGCTGTGCGCGATCGCGGGGGAACACGGTGTGCTGGAACTCGGTGACCGCGTGCGCCTGATCGCCTGGGTGCTCTTCGACCGCGACATCGATCCGGTTGTCGCGGCGGGAAAGCACGCGGCGCCGGAGGTCGCCGAGCGGCACGCGGCGGCCGAGGACGTCGCCACCGAGGAACTGACCGAGGAATTGACCGAGTCGAAGAAAAAACACGGCAAGATCACCTTGAAGGCGTCGATCGGCACGTTGTGGCGGCTCGGCCGATCGCTGATGGGAATCGTCGAGGAGCTGGAAAAGCGGCCGCGTGGCCGCTTTTATCACCGTGCACTCGGCATGTTGCCGATCGTCGGGATGGCCGGGGACTACCTGGGGGAGCGCTCCGGCCTGAAACGGGTGGCGAAGCGCGCCGGCAAGTGGTTCGAGGTCAGCGCCAGAACATGACGACGTACTGCCCGGCCTGGGCGTAGAACTCGTCGCCCCCGACGGCGCTGAAGAGGTAGAAGGCCCCGTCCCACAGGGTCTGGCTCGCCTGCGGCACCGCGAAAAGCAGGGCGAAGAGCACCAGCGGCGCCCACGGCCGGGCCTTCGCGCCGAGTTCCCGCGCGTCCGGGGAGAGGAACGGCTCGATCGCGCCGTAACCGTCGAGCCCCGGCACCGGCAGGATGTTCAGGATGAAGGTCACGATCTGCAACAGGGCCAGGTAGGAAAGGCCCACCGCGAGCCCGGCGGGCAGGGTGACCAGCGAGGTGACCAGGGTGAGTACGACGCCGATCGCCAGGTTGCTCAGCGGGCCGGCGAGGGAGACCCAGCTGGCCGTCCCGCGTGAGCGCAGCGCGCCCCGGTTGATCCACACCGCCCCGCCCGGCAAGGGAATGCCACCGATCGCGAGGAACAGCAGCGGCAGGAGGATGGAAAGCACCGGGTCGGTGTACTTCCGGACGTCCATCGTCAGGTAGCCCTTGTGGGCGATGCTGTAGTCACCGCCCTTGTACGCGGTGAGCGCGTGGCCGAACTCGTGCAGCGTCAGCGACGCGACCCAGCCGCCGATCACCAGCAGGAACACGCCCAGGACCATCAGCGGGTCCCGGTCGACGACGCCCGCTTCGTCGCCTAGGGCGGCGATCACCCCGCCGACGACGGTGACCCCGAGGATGCCGAAGAAAACAGGACTGGGACGTACTGCTGATCTCTGCACCCCTCCAGTCTTCCGTATGGCCTTTGTGAACTTTCGTCGCACCCGGCGCGTCCCGTACGGCGTGTCCCCTTGCGCATCGCCGTCCGGGTATCCCCCAAACTTGGTACTCCGCTTGACCTGGCCGCACTACACAGGTGTAATCACATGGATGTCATTCGACGCTCCAGGGGGAGCGACGGTGACGTTTCGACACCGCCAGCCTGGGGAGTGCGTGGAAGCGAGGAGGCGGACGTGCGGTTGGACGCCGAAGGAAAGGAATGGGGGCACGTAGTGGGTTGGGGAGAGGACCCGGAGCAGCAACCGGTCGATCTCACCGATCTCTTCGATGCCACCGAGGAGCAGGAATGGCAGGAGCGCGCCCTTTGCGCGCAAACGGATCCGGAGGCGTTCTTTCCTGAAAAGGGCGGCTCCACCCGTGAGGCCAAGCGGATCTGCCTGGGGTGTGACGTCAAGGACGATTGCCTTGAGTACGCCCTGGCGCACGACGAACGCTTCGGTATCTGGGGTGGCCTGTCGGAGAGGGAACGCCGCAAGCTGAAAAAGCGCGCGGTTTAGCCTCGTAGGCATGGGTTACCCGTTTGACGACGGGGCCAGGTCGTAGGGTGGCCGCTGACCACCCGCCTCCTGTCCGGGAGTGATCGTTTGCACCAGCGCGCTCCAGCACCACCGTCGTTGCGCACCGCCCCGGTTCTGGCAGTTTTGGTCTGCCACAACGGGGAAAATTGGTTGCCGCTGGCGCTCTCGGCCTTGCGCCGGAGCACGATACGACCTCGTCACGTGCTCGCCGTCGACACGGGTTCCAGCGACCGCACCCCGCTTTTGCTTGCCGAGGCGGCAGATCCCGGTGGTGTGGTCGCGGAACCCGGCTCGCCGCCAGCCCTCGACGGAGTCGTCACTCTTTCGAATGAAACGGGATTCGCCGCCGCCGTCAACGAAGCCGGGGTACAGGCCGTCGAACGCTGGGGTGACCCCGGCGCATGGATCTGGCTCCTGCACGACGACTGCGCGCCGGAGCCGGACTGCCTCGAACTTTTGTTGCGTGCGGCCGAAGAAGCACCCTCCGCGAGGGTGCTCGGCCCGCTCGCGCTGGACTGGGCGGACCCCCGCCTGATCGTCGAGGCGGGGCTCTCCACCGACGCGTCGGGTCATCGCCAGCAGAGCGCCCCGCCCGGCGAACAGAGCACCGAGGTGCTCGCCGTGCCGAGCGCGGGCGCGCTCATCCGCCGTGATCTGTGGGAAGAACTCGGTGGGTTCGACACCGGTTTCCCCTTGCTGCGCGAGGATATCGACTTCGGGTGGCGGGCGAACTCGGCGGGCGGACTGGTGCTTTCGGTGCCGACCGCGCGGCTCCGGCACGCGCGGGCGGTCACCACCGGCCAACGTGAGGTCGGCGCGCTGACAACGTCGGTCGCCGCCGCGAACCGGGCGCACGGCCTGCGTGCCTTTCTGGTGAACTGTTCGCCGTTTTCGTTCTGGGTGGGCCTTGTCCGCCTGCCTTTGCTTTCTTTTCTGCGTGCGCTGGCGTTTCTCCTGCTTCGCCGGACTTCCGAGGCGCGGGCGGATTTCGCCGCCATCGGTTATCTCCTGAGCGGCCGGGGGGACCTGCGCGCGGCGCGTTCCCGTCGCCGGGCCGTCGCCGGTTCCGGCACGGTCAAGGGCTTGTTCACCAGCCGGACGACCCGGCTGCGCAACGCCGCGCGGGCCGGGATCGTCGATCTCGTCCGGCGCCGGGTGGAGAGCGAGGCGGCGCTCGGCAGGTTGCCGGAGAGTGTCGCGAGCGAGTCCGCGTGGATCCCGCCGGAAGCCATGAACGCGGAAAACGGCGCGCGGGCGGCCAAGCCCGTCGGGCCGGAGGCGTTGCCCGCGGGCGCGTTGCGCGGTGCGGGTTCCCGGGGTTCGGGCCTGCGGCGGCCGAACGGCGTGGTGGCCGTCGCGTTGCCCGAAGGGGCAGAAACGAACGGCCTGCGGGTCCAACCTCCTGGCCCGGATTCCGCTCCCGCGAAACGGCCTTCGCCGACCAGGAGAAACGCCGGATCGGTGCCGGAACCCGATCTTGTCTTCGTCGAGGTGAACCGCCGCCGGATCCTTTCGGCGACCTTGTTCGCGCCGCCGGTGTTCCTCGTGCTCGTGCTGACCGCGCTCGGCCTGGTGATCAACGGAAGCCGGCTGGGGCTGGACCTTTCCGGCGGGAAGCTGCTTCCGGTCGGCGGTCTTGGTGAACTGTGGTCGACGTACTTGGCCGCGTGGCACCCGATGTGGGGCGGCACGGCGAGCCCGGCCCCGGCGACTTTGCCGGTCTTCGGTGTGCTCGGCGCGATCTTCACGCCGATCGGCGGCCCGGCCGCGCTGGCCGCGGTGCTGCTGATCGGCGACCTGCCGCTGGCCGCGTTGACCGCCTACGCCGCGACTCGGCGGCTCCGCGTGCGCCGCTGGGTGCGGGCCGCGGTGGCCGCGGCGTACGCCGTGCTTCCGGCCGCGACGGCGTCGGTGGCGCAGGGCAGGCTGGACGTCGTCGTCGTGCACATCCTGTTGCCCGTGGTGATCGCCGGCATCGCCGGACTGCTCGTGCGGGCGGACTCCGGCTGGCTGCACGTCGCCGTTTCGTGCGCGCTGGGGGTCGCCCTGCTGGGCGCGTTTTCCCCGCTGGCCCACGGACTCGCGCTGCTCGGGCTGGTCGTCGGGTTTGTCGTCCTGCCGTCACCGACGGGCCTCGCCCGGCGCATCGCCGCGGTCGGGATCGTCGTGCTGCTCCCGCTCGCGCTCCTGCTGCCGTGGCCGACGGTGCTGCTCAAGCATCCGGAACTTCTGGTGCAGGGCCTGGGCGGCGCGGCACCGCCCGTCTCCGTCACCGACTTGGCCGGGCTCGACCCCGGCGACGTCGGCGCGTGGCCCATCGGGATAGCGCTTGTCGTCGCGGCGCTGTGCGCGTTTGTCGTCCGGCCGACGATGCGGGCGTCCGGCGGCCTCTCGTTGGTCGTGCTCGGCGTCGCCGGGCTGATCCTGGTCCGCCAGGTCTCGGTGACACCGCTGCAGGGCGGCGCGCCGTCACCCGGCTACGCGGGTGTTCCGCTGCTGGTGATCAGCGCCGGGCTGCTGTGGGTGATCCTCGCGGTTTCCCAGCGGGGCAAGGAAGAGCCGATCGCGGTGGCCTGGCTGCCGAAGGTGGCCGCGCTGGGCGGCGTGGTGGTGCTGCTGGCGCTCGCCGTCGGCGGGGTCGTCGCGGGCAGGCAAGGCCCGCTGCACTCCGGCGAGGACGGGACCCTCGCACCCGCGCTCGCCGCCGAACTCGCGTCCAGCGGCCGTTCGGTGCTG
>Ga0247768_1000210_pt1 | contig 21909 bp, 17 predicted proteins | sample UWRJL016104C6_FD_179944 | JGI IMG/M metagenome (GOLD analysis project Ga0247768, IMG submission 179944) | Plant litter microbial communities from Arlington Agricultural Research Station in Wisconsin, United States - UWRJ-L016-104C-6 | ecosystem: Environmental > Terrestrial > Plant litter >... | reverse complement strand
TGCCGCGTTTACTGCACCTTGACCCGGACGCTTTGCGAGAGCGCGTCGTCGGCACGTCGGGCAAAGGCGAGGAAGCGGGGGTAGTCTTTGGGTTGCACGCGTCCGGCGGGCAGGTTCACGACGCGGACCAAGGACAGCTCGCCGGGCTTGGCCGTGTCGGCTACTTGCACGGAGCGATCGCCGTCGGTGATCGTGCCCGGCAGCAAGTCGTTCGCCAGCGTGGCGCCGCTCGGCAGCACGAGGCGCAAGTTGATCTCGCGGTGCGTCGCCTCCGCCATGAGCAGCGGAGTTTGGCGTTGGGGCAAGGCGGCGAGCTGGCTGATGCGCGGTCCGAAGGGCGGAGCGATCAAGAGCAGGTCGCCCGAGCGCTGCGCAAAGGCCGGAATTCTGGCCTTGGCGCGGATCACCAGCGGGCTGTCCAGGTCGTCGAAGTGATCGAGCGCGTAGCTCTTCAGCTCGAGCCCGCGCAGCTCGGGGCCGAGCAAGCGCGACTCGAGCACGTCGCGCAGTTGCTCTTCGGGGATCTCGGCCAGGGCATTGCGTAGCCCCATGGCGTACTTGCCGTAGAAGCTCTGCTCGAGCTCCAGCTCTGCCGAGCCATCGGCGCTCAGCTGGATTTTGCCGCCGTAGCGCACGTTGTCCTGCGCGCCCGCGAGCGGTACCTTGGCCGCGACCGGCTTGTCTTCCGAAAGCACGTACGCGGGCATGCCGCGCGCTTCCGCTGAGACATAGGCGAAGGGCGTGTACTTGCCGCCAAAGCTCAGCCAAATCGGATCGCGCTCTGCGCTCACGCGTAGTAGCGGCTGGGTGAACAGCGAGGCCTCCGAGAAGGGCCCATTCGGCGGCAAACTGAGCCGATTTTGCGCGACCGCGTAGTGTACCTGGATGCGTAGCGCGCGGCACAGCGTGATGTAGCCGCGCCATTGGTTGCCGTTTTTGCCGATCACGACCCGGCGGCCGTCGCTCTCGTCGCCCTCCTGCACGTTGGCCAGGATCCAGCGGTACAGCCGCTTGGCGCGTTCGGTGCGCGAGCTCTCCGGAACGCCCTCGACGATGTGCTCCGCGATGCGCACCAGGCGTGGATCCACGGGCGACATGTCCGCCACCGCGTCGCTCATCGAGCGCAAGCTGTCGTTCAAGCTCACGCCCCAGCCGAGCTGCACACTCGGCAAGAACTCCGTAATCGGCGCGCCGAAGGGTTCGACGGGCGCGGCCGGGCTATTTTGCACGCGCCAACGCCGCACCACGAGCGGCCCATTCTCGGTCACTTCCGGCTGCGGCACGTCATTGCGTGTTTCGATCGAGAGCGGCTTCTGTTTGGGCGAAATCACCACCAGCTCGCTGCGCGCGTAGGCGATGTTCTCTTCGCGGAAAAACCAACGCGGGCCGGAATAGTTGAGCCCGCGCTGGCCATCGCCCGGGTTGCTCTCGATGCGTTCGGTCTCGATGTAGTCGCCGACTTCCAGGTGCGGCATGGTCACGGTCTGCTTGCCCTCGATCAGCTCGGGCTCGAGCACCTTGCCGCCCTTCTTGATCACGCGCATGTGCAAGATCAGCCCGTTTTGTAGCTGTTGCTCGGCCATGGAGCTGATTGCTTCCGCGCTCTGCACGCGGATCAGCTCGTGCTCCAGCATGCGGCTCGAGCCATCGGCGTGAACCCAGAACGCGGCGTAGTCGAGCACGCGCGCCGCGGTGCCCGGCAGCACCGTGCCGGATTTCTCGTATTCGTCGATCAGGGGTTGGGTCTTCAGTCGATACGGCTCGAGCTCACTCGAGCCTTCGACCAGATCCAAGGCTTGTTCGAGCGGCGCGGTGGGCGCGCCGTTTTGCACTGCGTCGACCAGCGCGCGGACCAGCGCGTCGTGCGAACCGCTGGCGTAGCGCGCGTCCGCCAAATCCAAACGAGCGCGGGCGTTGCGCGGCTCCTTCTTGATCGCGGCTTCGAGCTTGTTCCAATTCTCCTGCTCGTTGCCGGCGCGCACCATCACGTCGTAGATGCGCTCGGCGATGTCCTTGCGTTCCGGACGGCGCGCGCCGATCCGCTTCAGCTCCGCGAGCACGGTCTGATAGTCCTGTTGGCCGAGCGCGCGCGCGAGCACGATCTCACTGTCGGGATCGAGCTTCTTGATGCGCTCCACCAAGGCGTCCGCGGTCTTGCCATCGCCGACGGCATCGAAGGCGGAAACCGCGGCGCTCAACGCATCCGGGTCGTCCGGGAAGCGTTTGGCGAGCTCCCGCACGCTGCTCGAGTTCTCCGACGCCCAGCCGAGCTCGTTGTACATGCCGGCCAACGCCGTCAAAATGTCCGGCACCTCCGGAAACGTATCGACCAGCGTGGCCACGCGCCGCACGCCTTCGGTCATGCCGCTCTTCTCGGCTTCCCAAAGCGCGAGTGCGAGCTGCGAGCTCCACAGCTTGGCATCTTTCCTGATCGCGGTTTCGCGCAGCGCGCGGCTGAGATCGCGGCGCTGGCTCTGACCGAAGATGGGATCGCCCGAGCCAAAGCCAGCCGCTGCATCGAGCACGACGCCGGTCGCGCGCGTCGGATCTTTGAGCAGGGGCTCGAGCATCACCGAGGCCACGTCGCCTTGGCCCTCTAGATTGGCCAAAAAGGCGCCGGTAAAGCGCAGCAGGTCGTCGCCGGGGTCGGTCAGCGTGCCGTTCTTGACGAAGGCGTCGAAGACGTTGGCGCCCGCTATGACCTCGGGCGGAACGACGGAGTAGGGGCCGGTTGGGTCGTCCGAGACGCTGGCTCCCAGCGGCCTGCCATCGGGGCGCAGAAAGCGCAGCACGACCTGCGGCTCGCCCACTTTCAAGAGCACGCGGTGCCTGCCACGCGCGAGCTTCACGCGCACGCCGAGGCGCGTCCACACGCCCCACTCGCGCGGGTCTTTCTTTTGCACGAGCTGGTCGTCGACCCACATGGAGAACGTGCTCTGGGGCGCAATCAGCACTTCTTGTGCCTCGGGCAAGTCGAGGTACGTCTCGGCGTAGAACAGGCCCGCCCCGACCGGCTCATCGATGTTGAAGCTGCAGCCCGTGCGCTTCACCGCGAGCACGCGCGGCGACTCGCCGACGGCCGGATCGGGATCCCAACGTCGCGCCCAGGGGCCGGGCAACTCCGCTGGAAATGGGCGTATCGCGTCGCTCGCGACGTTGCGCCCGAAGGGCCCCGCGATTCTGATTTTGCTGGCGCAGCCGTGGAGATCGGCGGCCGAATCGTCGAAGCCCTTCTTCGCTTCTTGGTAGGCCTCGAGCCGCCACCAGTCGACCAACTCTTCGCGCGCGCGCCAGCCAATGTTGCGCGGATCCTTGAGCGTGCTTTCGACGAACGGCTTCCAGCGTTGCCAGAGATCTTTGACGTTGTGGCGGAAGGCGACCGCTTGGTGCGCCGCGTACCAGGCCACGAACGGCGCGCGCTCGTCGTTCGATTCACGCGCGGCCTTGAGCGCTTGCAAGTAGTGCTCGGCGACGACACTGAACTGACCGTGCGCGGAGGCCTCGAGCCCGAGCGCGAAGTGGCCGACCATGTCCTTCGGGCCGAGCTCCACGAGTCGCGCCTTGGCGCGCGTCGCGCGTTCGGTGTTGCCGTTCGGCGCGGTCAGCTCCGCGAACAGCCAGCGACCGACCAGCGCGGAGTCGTCGCTGTCGTCGGCGTCCTTGCGTAGGGCCTCGACGCTTTCCGTTTTGGTCGTCTGAGCATGCGGGGCGCAGCTGCCGAGCAGTCCGAGGCACAGAACCCAAGCCGCAACATGAGGGCGAGACGGCAGACGCATCACTCGATCACCAATCGGGGGCTGAGGGCGCGGTCGGCCGCTTCGCAGAAGCTCTTCCATGCCGGGTAGTCTTTGGGGGTCACGCGCTCGACTTTCACGATCAGGCGGCTGGAGACCGTGACCTGATCATGATCCTGTTGCACGCTGACCGAATAGGATCCGAAGCGACCGTCTTGCGTCGCGGTGCTGGGCGCAGAAATGATTTTCGAGCCAGGCGGCAATTTGATCGTGTACTGATCCTCGAGCGTGGAGAACGCCAGCAGGCGCACGTCGTGCCGACGCTGCGAGAGCGAGGCATAGTTCGGGGTCAGGCGGAAGGAGTTGGTCACGGCCATGCTCAGCTGATTGCCCTCACGGCGCGCGAAAGACGGGGCAGAACCGCGCACCTTGATGTGCACGGGTTCCTCGACCTTGGTCAAATCACTGGTCACGATGCCCTGGTTTCCGGCAGCAATCTCGAAGCCCGGGAACTCGCGACCGAGGTCGTTGTTGATGCGGTCGTCGCGTGTGGCTTCCGACTGGTACTGGCTGCGCCATTGCGGCGCGTTGAAGCCGCCCGTGGCGTAGTCGAATTCGAGCTTTGCTTCCCCGCCCTTGGCCAATTGCACTTTGACCTCGCGGCGCACGAAGTTCTTCTCCGGCAGGGCGTTCGGCACGTGGGTGACCTCGGTGTTGCCTTCATTTACCAGCAGGCCCAAAGCTCCGATATCCATCCGCGGCAGCTCGTTGATGCCGGTCAGCTCGGCCGTGCCGTCCAGGTACAGGTTCATCGAAGGCACGTAGGCGATGGCGTGGTCGAAGGCCGCGAAGCTTGCGATGCTGGAGCGGAAATCGCCCTTCATTTGCGTGCGCAGCACGACCATCGTGGTTTTGATGCCGAGCTCGTTCAGGAGCGTGGCGATCACGGTTGCCTTGTCTTTGCAATCGCCCCAGCCGCGCGCCACCGTCTGCACGCAGCGGCGTGGCTTGAAGCCGTAGATGCCGAACTCGAGCGCCACGTAGCGCGTGTTCTTGGTCACCCATTCGTAGACCGCTTTGACCTTGTCGACGTCGCTGGTCTTGCCCTCCGTGATCTTCCTGGCGAGCTTTCGCGTCTCGTCGTCCAAGTCGAACTGATCTTTGACCAGGCCCCAGTACCAGCGCCCGAGATCCTTCCAGTCCTTGTACGTGGACACGTGCACGAAGCCCAAAACCTCCTGCAGCGGCGGCATGGCCGGCTCGGGCGCGACGGCTGCCACCTGCGCCGCAAAGAAGTGATAAATCTTCTGATTACCCTGCACTTCGTTGCTTTGCTGCAACTGGGGCACGTTCTGATCGATGTAGAACGTGCGCGTCTTCGGGGTGATCAACACATACTCGGCGTTTTGCACCGGGTCGGTCCCCTGCAGGTAGGTGATCTCGCCGAAGTAGTTGCCGAAATCGTTCTTCGGCGTCACGTCGTCGACGCGATAGCGCAGCTCCACCACATCACCCGGCTCGAGGCGTGGGAATTGGATGTAGAACGTGCGCGCGGAGGTGTAGGTGGCAATCGACGGATCGTCGGCGGGGCCCTCACCGGATTCGATCGCCTCGTCCACGCGACCATCGCCCCGGTACACGCGCGCGCCGCGCAGCTGCACCGATTGGCTGTCCGCTTCGTAGCCGAACCCGTACTGCCTCGCGGCGGCGGCGGCCGCGTCGGTCAAGGGCTGGAACACGATCTGGCGGTAGGAGCTGGAGAGCCCGTTTTCGAACACCGTCGACACGGTCAAGTCGCGCAAGACGCGACGATTCTGGCCGTTGGCCGGCGCGTGGCGCAGCTTCAGGAATTTGCTCGATTCCCAGGCGTAGGCTTCGTCTGCACGCGGCCGCTGCGGCTCGAGATGCTCGACGTAGTCGCGCACGTCTTTGTCCTGCGGACGAATGCGCAGGATGTCGCGCAGCAGCGCCAATTGTTCGTCCTTGCGCCCCAGATCGCCGTCGAGGTCTGCCAGGGCGCGTAGCGAGGCGGTGTCCTCCGGCGCGAGCAAGAGCGCGCGGCGGTAGGTGGCGACTGCGCGCTCCGGCTGACCGAGCGCGCGATACGTGCGCGCGGCCAAGGCCAAGGCCCAAAGGCCATCGGGGTGGGTGTCGAGCAAGCGCCCGACCCAGCGCTCGGCCGCGGCGCGATCGCGGCGCACCGTCGAAAGCTCGATCTTTTGGCCGATGAAGCCCGCGTCGTCGAAGCGCAGCGCGGAATAGCGGCTCTCCGCCTCGGCAGCCTCGGTGGCGCGGCCCAGCATGCGCAGCTGCGAGGCATACATGTTGAGCAGGTTGACCGAGTTGGGGTTGCGCGCGACCGCGCTCTCCAGCGTCGAAAGAGCGGTGCGCGGCAGGCCTGCGAGGTTGTACAGCTCGACGCGGCCGCGCAGCGCGAGCGAGTCGTCGGGATCGATCGCCAGCACTTGGTCGAAGTACGGAAACGCGTCGCGCCAATTGGGGCTCGTGCGCCGGTCCAACGCGCGCGCCAAGAGCACGTCGCGGTTCGGCTGTGGATCGCGTGCGGCGATGGCTTCGGCCTTCTTGATCCATTCGCCGGACTGGTTGCGATCTTCGGCGAGCCGCCCGGCGAGCAGCGCGCGGCGCACCGTGGGCTCGTTGTCCGCTGCCTGCTTGGCAAAATCACGCGCCTCGTGGCGGGTCGGGTCGTCGCCGCCGGTATCCGCCAAGTAACGCGCATAGGCTTCGAGCGCCGCTGCGGGGGCTGCCTTTTTGCCGGCGGTCAGCTTTTGAAACAGCTGGATTGGACCTTCGGGGCCCGCCTGCGCGCGCAGCGTGTTGCTGGGCTTCTTTTTGGCGAAGGTTTTCGCGAACGCTTGGCTTTGCAGCAGATCGTTGGAAAAGATCAACGACGGGTCGGGCGCGCCATCCGGCCCGGCCACCCGCACCGAACCGACAGGCGAGGCGTCGTCGCCGCAAAGCTTGACAGTGAGCTCGTTCGGGCCGGGTTCGAGATCGACCCAGGTCGCCGAGCGGTCGTAGTCGTGGCCGCGATACGCGCTGTCTTGCAGCACCAGATCGCCGTTCCAGAACAACTTGAAGGAGCCGCCAGCGCCCGCCCACACGCTCAGCTTGCGCTTGGCCTTGGGCGCGCTCACGAAAGTGGTGGCAAACACGCATACTTTCGCCTCCGGTCGCACGAGCGAGCCGGCGTCCAGGTAGCCGTAGGGAAACACCGCGGGAACGGGCCGGTAGCGCACGGGGCGCTCTTTTCCTGTGTATGCCTTGCCCGGCACGATTGGCTGTAGCAGCTCGGGCTCCGGGCCACTCGGCGTGTCGAGTCCCGCCTTGCCCTCGTTGTCGAAGGGGCCAACAATCTGCCATTGGTCGATGTAGCCGAGCGCGCGGATCGAATCGCGCGCGGCCTTCAAATCTCCGCGTCGGGCGCGGCCCAGCGCCGACAGTGTGCTGGCGTACGCACGCGCGGGCGCACTCAGGTGGGTATCGCGCGTGGCAGCGCGCAACGCCTCTTCCACGTGAATCGGATCGGCGCGGTCCCAGGTGCCCCAGATCTTGCGCAGCGTGGCATACACTTCCGGACCTCGCGCGAGGTCGAGCTGTTTCGTGAGCTCGTTCAGGTCGCGATGAAACGTGGTCTGCCCGGCGTGCGCGACGCTCAGCACGCACAAGGTGCCGCAGAGAACCGCGAGTGCCTGGACAATCGATCTTTGGGCCGGCCTGTTTTCCACGGGCTTAGCTTTACCGCTTGGCGATCCGGTTGGGCCGGAAATCGGAGCTGGCGCGCGGCCCTGGCAGTCACTTTTTTATTCCCGCGGCTGCGCCGGCCGGCCGAGATTCGAAACTTGCCCACATCGGCAAAGGAGCGCGAGGGGGGCACGGGCGAGGCACGGGCGAGGCGCGGGCGAGGCACGGGCGAGCGCCGCGAGCGCTGCGAGCACTTACGAGCGCTGCGCGCGCGGTCGTTGTCATGGTTCGAGACAACGGACTTGTGGGCTCGGGAGCGGTCAGATAGAACTGATGGCTCAGGTTTCTCGCCCGATTTGTGACTTGGACAGCTAGTCGCCGGCAGATTTTGCGGTCGTCTAGCGGAGGCTCGCGATGGTCAATCCCCAGATGGTGATGTACGAGGAGGAGTTCAACCAGATCCAGACGGTCGTAGACCGATTGGTTCGGGAAGCGAACGCCAAGGTCGTCTTCATCGTCGACAAGAACGGTCAGCTCATCGCGGCGAGTGGAGAGGTCGACAACATCGACACCACGTCGCTTGCGTCTCTCACTGCTGGCAATATCGCCGCCACTGGGGGCATCGCCAAGTTGCTTCGCGAAAACGAATTCGCGACGCAATTCCACGAAGGCGAAAAGGCCAACATCCACATCCAGTTGGTCGGCAACCGCGTGATTCTGGTGGTAATTTTCGACTCGAAGTCGAGCCTCGGCTTGGTTCGCCTGCGCGTCCGCAAGGCCAGCGACGAGCTGAACCGCATCTTCGAAGCTCTGCTGAGCAAAGTGCACGAGCCAGGCAGCGATTCGCCGTTTGCCGAGATCACCGACGAGGACATCGACAACCTTTTCAACGACTGAGGCGCCGGGCGATGAGTTTCATCAATTACATGGCCCGCGAGATCAACTGCAAGATCGTCTACTACGGGCCTGGGCTGTGCGGGAAAACGACCAATCTGCAGTACATCTACGAGCGCACCAATCCGGACGCGAAGGGCAAGATGATCAGCCTCGCGACCGAGACCGAGCGCACGCTGTTCTTCGACTTTCTGCCGCTCTCGCTCGGTGAAATTCGCGGCTTCAAGACTCGCTTCCACCTGTACACGGTGCCAGGCCAGGTGTTTTACGACGCCAGCCGCAAGTTGATCTTGAAGGGTGTGGACGGCGTGATCTTCGTCGCCGACTCGCAAATGGAGCGCCTCGAAGCCAACGAAGAGAGCGTCGAGAACCTACGCACCAATCTGGCGGAGCAGGGCTACTCTTTGGAGAAGATCCCCTACGTCATCCAGTACAACAAGCGCGATCTACCGAACGCGGTGTCGGTGGAAGAGCTGCGGCCGTTGATCAACCCGATGAACGTGCCTGATTTCGAGGCCAATGCGCGCAGCGGCGTGGGCGTGTTCGACACGCTCAAGGCCGTCAGCAAGCTGGTCTTGAACGAGCTCAAGCGCGGCGGCTGAGGCGCCCGTGCCCGGCTTCGGGAGAGAAACGCCGAAGCTCGCGCGCGCCAAGCGCCCGCCCAACGTGACTCGCGTGGGCCTCGAGAGCGCGGCGCTTCGCTATTTGGAGCGCTTCGATTGCTCCGTGGCGAGGCTGCGCAAGGTGCTGAGCGAGCGCATCGCCAAGGCGGCTCGCGCAGGCGTGCCCGAGGCCGCGCCGGCGCCAGCAATCGTCGAAGAGCTGCTCGTGCGCTATCAGTCGTCCGGGCTGATCGACGACCAGCGCTTCGCCAAAAACTTCGCCGCGCGTCAACGCGATCGCGGCATGTCCACGCGCATGATCGAACAGAAGCTGCGCGCTCGCGGCATCAGCGGCGAACTGGTGCAGGAGCTCTTGCCCCGCGGCGGGTCGGCCGGCAGCGAGCTCGAGGCAGCGCGTGCCTTCGCGCGCAGGCGCCGCTTGGGGCCACACCGAAAGCCCGACGTACGCGAGGCGTACCGCCGCAAAGACCTGATGGCCATGGCTCGCGCTGGCTTCAACTACGACACCGCGTCACGCGTGGTCGGCAACTCGTCGTCGAGCGACGAAGAGCTCTAGAAGCGCGCGAGCTCGTTCACCCGCGGGGGTGAATTACTTCTTGAGCTGCTGGCGGCGACCGCGGTTCTTGGCCTTGAACTTCGAGCGGAGGAGCTTGGAGCGCTTGCGGTCGAGCTTACGGGGGGTCTTGGTGGGGATGTACATGAGGGGGGCAGCTTCTAAGCCGAAATAGGGGTCTGCGCAAGGTGGTCGAGCCCGCCTTTGGAACGTGCCTCGCCAGATAGCTGCACGCTTGTTCCCTGCATTATCGCCGCCGGGCTGGAAACTCCTCACGCCTGGCTCCGTAGAGCTTGGGAGATGAGCCGCCAGCGTTCGACCTTACTGATCCCCGTATTTGCTGCAATTGCACTGGCCAGCGCGTGCCAATCCGACGATGCCGAGACCCCGACGGGTGCCTCGGGCATGGCTGCTGGTGGAGCCTCGCACGCCGGCACGGGCGGAGTCGTGTCGGGCGCGGGCAGTGCGGGACGGGCCGGTAGTGACGCGCCGGTGTCAGGGGGCTCCGCAGGCACTGGCGCAGCTGGGGCGCCGAGCACGGCCGGCGGCGCAGGAGCCGACGACGGGAGTGCGCAGGGGGGCGTGAGCGGTGACAGCGGGAGCCCCGGCGATGCGGGGAGTGCCGGCAGTGGCGGCAGTGCCGGCGACTCGAGCGACTCGGGCGACGGAGTACAACGCTACGCGTACGTCGCGACTTTCCTGAGCGGGCTATTGCCGGTCTCGATCGATCCGGTCAGCGGCAGGCCAACGAAGCTTGGCTCGACCATCAATCCGGGCGCACAGCTGTACGCGGTCAGCGTCGATTCGGCGCACCACCATCTGTACACCGCGGAGCAAGGTACGAAGAAGATCAACAGTTACGCCATCGCCGCGGACGGCAGCTTGCCTGCCCAGCCGACCTCGACGACGACGATTGCTGGCCGACCGACCTCGCTCACGCTCGATGTCCGAGGTCGCTTCGCCTACGTTGCCAGCAGCGACGAGGACAAGAGCATCTACACCTTCGAAATCGACGCGACCAGCGGAGCGCTCACCGCCGTGGGCGAGCCACTTGCGCTCGAGGCCACGAGCCCTGCCTACGTAGCGGCCGATCCGAGCGGGCAGTTCGTGTACGCTTCGCAGAACGGTGCGTTCGGTATTCGCGCTTACCGTGTCGACCAAAACACGGGCGCGCTGAGCGAGCTTCCGGGCTCGCCCTTCGGTCTTACGCAGGTATTTGCCGGCGCGATCGCCTTCCACCCCGCGGGCGGCTGGCTGTTCAGCGCTGGAAATGGCCTCAACGCCTTCGCCATTGACGCGGTCAGCGGCGCGCTCACACGTGTCGAAGGCTCACCCTTCTCGACCCAGGTGGCGTCGGATCCTTCGGCCACGAACCTCGCCGTCGAACCTCGCGGCAAGTACTTGTACGCGACGAGCTTTTTGAACCCGCCGCGCGTGTTCGGCTTCGAGATCGACTCGAGCAGCGGCAAGTTGACGGCCGTACCCGGCGAACCGATCAAAGGCGGCTCGCCGTACTCGCTGGGCGTCGAGCCCTCGGGACGCTTCGTCTTCGCCGGCAACGACGACGGTACGACCTCGGTGTTTTCGCTGCTGCGCGCGAACGGCACACTGCACGAAATCGACGGTTCACCGTTCCCGATCGGCGGCTTGCAACCGGAGCTCGCGTTCGCGAGCGCGCACTAGCTCAGAAATCAGCTGCTCTTCGCGGTCAGCAGTTTCTCGATCAACTGCGCGGAGTAGCCGCTCAGCTCCCGGAACACCACGCCCATCCCGGCCGGATCGGATTCGACGCGCACGACCACACCAATCCCTTCGATGGTCTCGATGCCGCCAATCACGACCGTGAAGCGCAGGTCGACCTCCGTGCCCACGGGCAGGGGCGTGCTCGTTTTGACGAACGCACCCGAACGAGAAATGTTCGTCACGTACTCTTCGACGAACTGATCGAAGGACTCGAACTCTTTGTTGATCGTGACTCGCTCGGACTTGCGCGCGTTCGTCATGGCTTCCGATTTGGTGGTTTTCACGACCGGTCTACCGTTAGCACGGTAGGCTAGCAGCACGCGAAAGCGAGCGAAGGGCCGAGCTTCCGCCACTTTGCCGGACTTGGGTCGAGAGTGGTTATTTGATGGTCACCCAGGCCGTCGCGCTCCGTCGCAGCCTTCGGCGTCGCGGTCCGTGCTCGCGTCGATTCGCCGTGTTTTGCTCGAGCGGCTCGCCGAACCGGGCATTGAGCTACAAGTGCCCAAAACAATAGAAGTTTCAGTAAGATCCGATGCGCGTTGCAGCACCCTCGGTGAACCTCACGTGAGCGGGCTATTGGTCGCAGACGAGCACCACCTTTGGACCCCTGGTCTACGATCCCGGGCTCCGGGGGCAGAATACGCCCTCCCCAGTCAACCGGAGTGGCGCTGAAGCGCGCCACTCGGCGAGCTGACTGGGGCAGCAGGTGCGGGCTTACTTACCCTGCAGATCGAATTGCTCGATGTGATACTCGCGGCGCGGGTTGAACTCGATCCGCCGCATGTAACGCTTCTCGGCTTCGACCACGGCGGCTTTCTCTTCGCCTTGCATCAGGTCGACCACCGCGGGGTGCGCGTTGACCACCACCGAGTAGCCCGAGAGCGTCGACTTTTCACGGCGGATCTGGCGCAGAATTTCGTAGGCGATGGTGGTGCGCGATTGGATCTGACCCGTGCCGTCACAGTAGAAACAGGTCTCGTGCATGGTGCGGTTCAGGCTCTCGCGCGTGCGCTTGCGCGTCATTTCGAGCAGCCCAAGCTCACTGATGCGATTGATGGTCGTCTTGGCTTTGTCCTTGGCGAGCAACGTCTCGAGCGTGCGCCAGACCTTCTCGCGGTTGTGCGAGACGTCCATGTCGATCAAATCCAAGATCACCAGCCCGCCGATGTTCCGGAAGCGCAGCTGGTAGGCGATCTCTTCGATCGCTTCCAGGTTGGTCTTGAACGCGGTCTCTTCCAAATCGCGGCTGCCCTTGCCCACGTAGCGACCCGTGTTCACGTCGATCGCAGTCAGCGCCTCGGCCTGGTCGATGATCAGGTAGCCGCCGCTCGGCAACGGCACTTTGCGGCTCAATGCTCGGGCAATTTCGTCTTCGATCCCGTAGGCATCGAAGATCGGCTCATCGCCGCTGTAGTACTGAATGTCTTTCACGCGCGTAGGCATGAACATCTCGACGAAGCGGACCAGGCGCAGGTACTGCTCCTTGTCGTCGATCACGATGCTCTCGATGTCGTCGGTGAACAGGTCGCGCGCCGTCTTCAGCACCAAATCCAGCTCGGTGCACAAGATCGCGGGCGCCTTGGCGCGCTCTTTCTTGTTCGAGACGTCTTCCCACAACTTCACCAAGTAGCCGATGTCGGCCTTGAGTGACTTTTTGGTCAAACCCTCGGCGACCGTGCGCACGATGATGCCACCGGTGGGCGGCTTCATCGGCTCGACCACGTCGCGCAGGCGAGCGCGCTCGCGTGCTGAGCCGATGCGCTTCGAAACCCCGACGTGCTCGACGGTGGGCAAATACACGACGTAACGACCGGGCAAAGAGACGTGGCTGGTGACGCGCGCGCCCTTGGTGCCAATCGGCTCTTTCGAGATTTGGACGATCACCTCGTCGCCCTCTTTGACGACCTCGGTGATGGGCACCGAGCGCGAGACTCGGCTGGTCGGTTTGCTGGTGCTGGCGCTGCTGCCAGTGCTGCTGCCGGGCCGACGGTCGCGGTTGCTGCTCTGGCCGCGGGCGCCGCGCGCGTTGCGGTCTTTGCCGCTGCGCTCGCTGCGATCGCGGGCACCGCGCGCCTCCGGACGGGCCTCGCGGGGATTGCCGTTGCTACGTGCGGGAGCTGGGGCGCGCACTGGGGCCGGCGCGACTGGCGCGACAACGGCTGCGGCTACGGCTACGGCTACGCCCTCCACGGCCGCCTCGCGTCCACCACGGCGACGACGACGGCGACGGCGACGGCGCGTGGCATCTTCGCCCGGCGCCTCACCGGCAGTGGGCAGTGCGTCGCCCTCGGCGATCACGACCTCTCCGTCTGCTTCGGGGTCGGCGTCATCGTCTTCCTCGGCCTCGGCATCGCCCTCGGTGCTGACCTCGGCCACGACGGATGAGGCGTCCGAGGCATCGTCCTGGTCGTCCCAGGCCGCGTCGACCGTGGAATCGATCACGACGGCTTGGACGATCGTCTCGTCTTCTTCCGCGTCGTCGTTTTCGAGCTCGTCCTCGGGCTCTTCCTCTTCCTCTTCCTCTTCATCATCGGCGCCGCCGGAGCCGGCTTCATCGGCAGGCACGGCCGCTTCGTCATCGCTTTCGACCGCGTCCGCGTCTTCGCCTTCGGTCACGTCGTCGTCGTCGTCCGCGTCGTGGTCATGATCATGGTCGTGATCGTGGTCGTGGGCTTCGCCGGCCGACGCGCCCGCCTGGTGGCGCTTTCCGCCGTCACCCTTGGAGAAGCGCTCAGCGTCCTCGTGACGCCGGGAGCCGGACAAATACGCCTCGAAATCGTCGGGCCGGATCAAATCTTCGACGTGCAGGAACGCGGCGCGCTCCATACCTACGTCGATGAATGCCGCTTGCATGCCGGGCAGCACGCGCGTCACCCGACCGAGCACGATATTGCCGACGGTACCGCGTGCGGCAGCGCGCTCGATTTGGAGCTCGGCGATGATCCCTTCTTCGATTAGGGCGACGCGGGTTTCACGAATGTCACAATTGATAACGAGAGTATTTCGGGGCATGGCTTCCGGGTGCCACGTCGCAAAAACCCCAGATTTTGAGCGCGAACGCTAGGTAGACAGGATCAGCGCGGAGGCGGGAGACGACTCGGCTCGAAGAGCGGAGTCGTGCCGGACCGCGCAGCGAATCGCAGCCGAGCGTCGCCTCGAACCGGTGAAACCGGTAGGGACGCTGGGCGGTGCGACAGTCGAGCTTGCGTGCGGGGGCAAGACACGGGGATTTCTGGAGGGGGCGAAAAAATGAAAAAGTTTGTTGGGGAGGTGGAGCGTCTCCACCTCAGGCGGGCCCACTCGGGCCATTCTTCCCCAGCTCGATCACGGACATCCCGTATCGACGGGGCAGAGTCGCTTCGCGACACAGCCAGGTCACCATGCGCAGCCCGATCCGTCAAGGGGGGGGAAGTATTTAAACCCCCTTGAAAATGGCTTGGTCGTCGGGCCGGTCTGCGGGAGGTGCGCGATTGGGCCGGGATTCTGGGCGACTTCGGGGCGCGCGGTCGCGGGCAGGCTGGCCTTCGACTTGCGCCGCCGCGCCCTCGCCGAGATCGCGACGGCTGCTTGCGCCAGGGCAGCTCCTTCCCAACACTACTAGCGGTCGAGCGACGCATTCGGGGTTCGCCCTGTTCGCTCTGCGCGCCCGCGCGCCGCGACGTCGCAGATTTCCAAACCCAGCCGAGGGAGGTGCTCCATGTCACTCATCGAGAAACGCTGCGTCCAGAAAGCAACCAAGCTCGACTCCGCTCGAATCGAAGCCTTGCTCGCGGAAGTGCCCGGCTACAAGCCGGACGGAGCGCGCGCCAAAATCAGCAAGGACTACAAGTTCGCCGACTTCTACGAGACGATCGCCTTCGTCAACGCCTTGGCGTACATCGTGAACCAAGAGGACCACCACCCGGATCTGACCGTCAGCTACAACAAATGCAGCGTGGCCTTCTCCACCCACGATGCCGGCGGCCTGACCGAAAACGACTTCATCTGCGCGGCGCGCATCAACGCACTGATTCGCGGGTGATAGAAGCCTCGCCGGAGTGGAACGCGGCGCTCAACGCGGCCACGCCGTTCGACCAGGACGACCTCGCGCGCTTCGCACCCGGGGGGTCGCGGCACGATCCGAGCTACGCGCCGAGCTCGGCTTCCCGCGCCAGCTAACCCAAAGCCAGGCTCACGGTTCGCGATAAAAACGCGGCACGCGACGCGAGATGTCGGTCAGGATCTCCCAGGGGATGGTGCCCAGGTTGCGCGCGATTTCTTCGGCTTTGATTTCGTCTTGGCCGAGCGGGCCTTTTTGGGGGCCGAGGATGACGCATTCGTCGCCCACGCGGACGTCGCCGATTTCGCTGACGTCGAGCATGGTCATATCCATGCTTACGGTGCCGACGACGGGGGCGCGTTTGCCGCGCACGAGCAGCGAGCCGCGGTTCGAGAGGCCGCGGCAGAAGCCGTCCGCGTAGCCCACGGGAACGGTGGCGATGCGGCTCGGGCGCGTGGTGTGGAAGGTTGCACCGTAGCCGACGGGCGCACCCGCGGGCAGATCGCGGAGCGCGGCGATTTCACTGCGCACGCGCATCACCGGGCGAAGCTCGGGACACAGGCCAAGGCTGGGCTCGACGCCGAACAGGGCGATGCCGGGGCGCACGACGTCGTAGCAGGCGCGCGGGCTCTTCAGCAGCGCGGCGCTGTTGGCAGCATGGCGAAGCTCGGGGCTGATGCCCTCTTTGCGCAGGGTGAGCGTGGCTTCTTCGAACAGATCGAGCTGGTGATTGATCGACTCGGGATCGGAGGAATCTGCGCAGGCAAAGTGGGTCATCAGGCCCTGCAGCTTGACCTCGGGGAAGCGCTGAAGCGCCTTGGCCATCGCGCTCACGTCTGCCGGGAGGATACCCAGGCGCGCCATACCGGTGTCGATTTTGACGTGAATGGGGTGGGGCTCGGCGCCGGCGAACTTCACTTCATCGGCGATGGCTTCGAGCTGGGCGGCGTCGTGTACGACTGGGATCAGGTCGTGGCGAAGCAGCTCGCCCCAGGCGCGGCCGTAGTAGCCGCCGGTGATCAGGATCGGTACCTGGATGCCGGCTTCACGCAGCTCGATGCCCTCTTCCAGGAGCGCCACGCAGATGCCGTTCGCGCCGGCGCGCTCGAGCGTTCGTGCGACGGCTTTGGCGCCGTGGCCGTAGCCATCGGCCTTGAGCACTGCCCACACGGCGGCGCCGCCGGCGGCGCGCTGCACGAAGCGCAAATTATGTCGCAGGTGCGCGAGATTCACTTCCGCGCGTGTGGGGCGCACGGCATCCGACGGGATGGCGCGCTGCGGCCGCAAGACGCGTGGAAGAGGCGTGGCCAAGGCCGGGGAAAGCGCGCTGAGTGCTGGGTGCCGCGTCATCGTGCTGCCACACTGGTTACCGGAGGCGCGTAGGAGGCGTCAACTTAATCGCCATCGGGAATGAATGTTCGCGTGCTGCGAACGACAAGCGCGCGTTTCAAAGTGCCTCATTCTGGCCGCGCTGAACTTTTCGTGCTCGTGGCCAAGTGCAATTTGGCGTCAGCTTTCGGTCACACTTTCGGTCGCACTTCCGGTCACAGCTACTGAAAGCAACGCTTCATGCAGCCCTTGTAGTCCGCATCACACAGCATGCATGCGGGATCGGAGATGCTCGCAGCTGGACCGCACGGGGCCTGACACTTGCTGAAGGTGTCGCGGCAGGCGGCGTTGCATTTGTCCTCGGGCGCCTGCACTTGTTCAGTGGTCGGCGAAGGGGGTGCTGTTCCTGCGTCCCCATACCAACGCGTGGCGATTGGAGGGGGCGGCGCGTGAACGCTCGTCGGTGCCGGTACCACCAAGTAGAACTGACGCGCCTCGGCCTTCCGATCGTCGCCGATGTCGAGCGTCGGACGATTCACGTCCCCGTTCGCGAACGCGTGCATGCGCCTGCGCGCGTACTCGATGCGATCGCGCGGTTGTCCGTAGGTGTACATGCCAAGCCACTCGCTCCAACACGCCCGGCGATGCGTGGGCGCCGTGTCGACCTCCAAGTCGAGCCGGTAGCAGTGCTCGAAGCGCACGTTGCCTTCGTAGATCGATTGCACGCTGGGCCCGCACGCGCAGGCGATCAGCAGCGCGATCAGCCCGAGCACTAGCCAGCGAAAGCGCAGTGGGGGCGGCGCCTTTCGACCGCCTTGGTTCTGGAACCCGCTGAGCACGGCACCTGTTTTCCCCGACAGTGCCGGCAGGCGCAAGCCAGAGCACGGCGAACCCAGCATGTGCGGGCTTTTCTCGTGCTATGCCAGCCGCGGAATCATGTTCACTGGTCTGGTTGAGCTCAAGGGCACCCTCGCACGTCGTTCGCGTCGCGGCCCCGGCTATCGGCTTGCCGTCCAAGGTGCACTCGGCGCGCTCACGCTCGGAGAGTCGATTGCGGTGAGTGGCGCGTGCTTGACGGTCGTGAGCGAAAGCACCGATGGCCGTGGCTTCGAAGCCGACGTCTCGCTGGAAACCGCCAGCAAGACCACGCTGGGCGCGCTGGCGATCGGCTCAGCCGTGAATCTCGAGCGAGCGCTCAAGGTCGGGGATCGCTTGGGCGGTCACCTGGTGAGCGGTCACGTGGACGCGGTGGCCGAGCTGCTACGCGTGGCGCCGGCCGGAGAGGCTCGGCAGCTCACGGTCGGCTTCCCGCGCGAGCTTGCGGGCTTCATCGCGGCCAAAGGCTCGATCACGCTCGATGGCGTGTCGCTGACCGTGAACTCGGTCACGGACAGAGAGCTTTCGGTGATGGTGATCCCACACACGCTTTCTGTAACCACGCTCGGTGAGCTGAGGCCCGGCGCGCCGATCAATCTCGAAGTGGACACGTTGGCGCGCTACGCGGTGCGCTTCCTCCAGGTCAGTGCTGGCAACGCCGAAGCCAGCCTCGCGGACGCGCTGCGCCAAGCCGGCTACGAAGGCGCTGGAAAGTCATGAAGAGCGACACGACACATCCGATTCCGAGCCGTGCGCTCGATATTGCGCCCGAACATTTGCAGCGCGTGCGTGCTGCGCTGGATGACATTCGCGCGGGCAAGATGGTGATCTTGGTCGACGACGAAGATCGCGAAAACGAGGGTGATCTCACGCTCGCGGCCGATCGCGTCACGCCCGAGGCGGTCAACTTCATGGCCATGCACGGCCGCGGCTTGATTTGCCTGACGCTCACCGAGGAGCAGGTGGCGCGTTTGGAATTGCCGCTGATGAGCGCCCCGGGCCGGAGCGGTCCACGTCTGGGCACGGCCTTCACGGTCAGCATCGAGGCCAGCGAGGGCGTGACCACGGGCATCAGCGCACAAGATCGCGCGCACACCATCCGCGTGGCGAGCAACCCGCACGCCCAACCCACGGACATCGTGGTGCCGGGGCACGTGATGCCGTTGCAAGCGCGGCGCGGCGGTGTGCTGGTGCGCGCCGGTCAAACCGAAGGCTCGGTCGACCTGGCGCGGCTTGCCGGCTTGAACGAAGCGGCCGTGATCTGCGAGATCATCAACGACGACGGCACCATGGCGCGCATGGGCGATCTGGAGGCGTTTGCCACGCGCCATGGCTTGCGCATCCTGACCATCGCCGATTTGATTTCGTATCGCCTGCAGACCGAGCACTTGGTGACGCGGCTGTCGGTGGGCGACATCGTGCTCGATCGCACAGGCACCTCCTGGCACGCGATCGTGTTCGAAGCCGTGTTGGAAAAGCGTCAGTTCTTGGCCTTGATCAAGGGCCCGCTCGACGGCAACCGCGCGACGCTGTGTCGCATGCACGCCGGTTCCACCTTGGCCGACGTCTTCACCTCCACCAGCGGAGACGGCGCGAAACACCTGGACGAAGCCATCGACGCCATCGAGCACGAGGGCAGCGGCGTGATCGTGTATTTGCCTCCGCAGGGAGATCTTCGAGACGATCTCGAGCGCCTGCTGCGCAGGAACGAGCCCAAGAGCTCGCCGACCGCCGCGACTGCACACGCTGCTGCCACGGCAGCAGCCGCGCGCCCGCACGGGGGCACGCTCCGAGAATACGGCCTCGGCGCACAGGTCTTGCGCGAGCTCGGGCTGTCCAAAATCCGGCTTTTGACCAATAATCCCCGGAAAATCGCGGGCATTCAGGGCTACGGCCTGGAGCTCGTCGAGAGTGTGCCGTTGGTTTCTATGCAGCGCCCGGTTTGAGCTCACTTGCGCCCGGCTGGTGCTAGCATTCGCGCCCCACACGGAACCTGCTACGTCGCTTCAGGAATTTCATGCCCAACGCTCCCGAGTCACTGGAAGGCACGCTGATCGTCCCCAACGGGACCCGCTTTGCCATCGTTGCCGCCCGCTTCAACAGCTTCATCGTCGAGCGCCTGGTCGAAGGCGCGCTCGACGCACTCCGCCGTCACGGCGCCGACCCCGCCAAGATTACGGTCGTGCGCGTGCCGGGCGCGTGGGAGATCCCGTTCGCCTGCGCACGCCTCGCCAACAGCGACAAGGTGGACGCCGTGATCGCTCTGGGTGCCGTGATCCGCGGCGCCACTCCGCACTTCGACCATGTTTCGAACGAGGTCTCGAAGGGCGTGGCGCAGGTCGCGCTGTCGTCCGGCACGCCGGTGGCGTTCGGGGTGCTCACCACCGATACCATCGAGCAAGCCATCGAGCGCGCCGGCACCAAGGCCGGCAACAAGGGCTTCGACGCAGCCTTGGCCGCAATCGAGTTGGTCTCGCTCGGCCAAGCTCTCGGTGAAGCCGGGTTCTGACCCGAGTTCAAGATGGGCGCACGTACCCAGGCCCGCGAGGCCGCGTTGCAAATGCTGTTTGCGGTCGAAGCGGGCGGCACCGAAGTCGAGCGCGCGATCGCCGATTTTTGGGCGGAGCTGCCGGCTGAGGACGCCGAGGGTCGTCCCTACGCAGACGCGCTCGTGCGCGGCGTGCTGAAAGATCTGGAAAAGACCGACGCGCAGATCAAAAAGGCCAGCCAAAATTGGCGGCTGGAGCGCATGACCCGCGTCGACCGCAACGTGCTGCGCATGGGCGCCTGGGAGCTCCTCGCACGCGCGGACGTGCCGCGCGCGGTGATCTTGGATGAGGCCGTCGAAGTGGCCAAGCGTTTCGGCACCGAAGAGAGCGGCGCGTTCGTGAACGGTGTGCTCGATCGCATCGCCGAAAACCTCGGGCGGACCGACGCCGACGAAGTGCCGGCGAAACCCGACGCAAGCTGAGTCGACTTGGACCTTCGGTTCTCGACCCCCGAGCTTCGCAAGCTCGACTTGCTCGGCACCGAAATCATCGTCTCGACGATCGCGGTCGACGAACGGCCGCCGCACGGCGTCACTGGCCTGCTGGATTTTCGCCTGGCTGGCCGCATCTCGCGCTTGATTCAAGCGGGCTTTGCCACGGGCAAGGTCGGTGAGGTCTTGCTCATTCCGGGCAAACCCAAGTTGCCTTTCGACAAGATCTTGCTCTTCGGCATCGGCAAGCAGTCCGAGTTCAATGACCCGGTGTTTCGTACGGTCTTGAACAAGATCTTGCGCACGTTGGAGGGCCTGCGCGCGCGGACGGCCGTGGTGGAGCTCCCGGGTCGGCACTTCGACGCCATCTCCCCCGAACGCGCCGCTGACATCTTGCTCGAATCAGCGGGCGGTCAAAAGGAACACGACGTCTGGACGTTGATCGAGTCGGCCGAGGCGCAGCGCGCCATTACGCAACACATGATTCAGGAACGTCGGCGCGTCCGCCAAGAATAGACGTTACCGAAACATTCACTATTGCCGGCAACGGTTAGCGATATCAACGATATGCGCTGCACTGCTGCGAGGCGCGGATTCCGTCGGTGGCAGGCACGGGCGAAAGCCGAGATTGTGCCGAGAGCGAGTGTGCTAGTGAGCAGGTAGGGTCAAGCACTGAGGGGTGTTTCATGAGCCGTGTTACTCCGTGCGTCGTCGTTTCGAACTGCGCTGACATTGCGCTGAGCTACGGACAGGTCGTCGGCGCACTCGGACAATAGGCGATCCGATGCCGGCGTCGTCTTCCGCGTTTCGAATCGCACTGCTGGTCGCTGCAGTGATTGCCGTCTCGCTGGCGGCGTTGCTGCTGCGCGCCTTGGCGCCGGCCAGTCTCGAACGGGCCGTTCGGCGTCTAGAATCGAAGCCATTTTGGCTTGGGGCCGCCTTCACGGTCCTGACGGGCTTCCTGGCGTTACAGCTCCTCAACACCTTCTACCCTGGCTATCTCGACCACGCGGAGGCGAACATCGCGAGCGTGTCGTGGCTGGTTCGGAACGGAGCGCCTCTTTATCATCCGTTCGATTCGGCGGCTCGCTACTCATTGCTCTATGGGCCAACCGCTTACTTGCCGTTCGTGGCCGCGTTGTGGCTCGGCGGCGGTGCCACGCTGTCGTTGAAGTGCGTGGTGCTGCTGGCAAACGTGCTGATGATCTACTTCTTGTGGCGCACTTACCGTGCGCTGTTCGATGCCTGGCGAGCGCTGTTCATGGTCAGCGTCGTGCTGCTATTCATGCACTTCCCGCTGCCCAATCACTATTTGCTCCAGGTGCGCGCGGACGTCTTGATCTTGAGCGCGCTGTCCGTGGCGCTGTTTGGCGCGACCCGGAGCTCGGGCCTCGCCGGGCCCGTCGCGCTCGCGCTCGGTACCGCGTTCATCG
>Ga0247768_1000208_pt1 | contig 21974 bp, 19 predicted proteins | sample UWRJL016104C6_FD_179944 | JGI IMG/M metagenome (GOLD analysis project Ga0247768, IMG submission 179944) | Plant litter microbial communities from Arlington Agricultural Research Station in Wisconsin, United States - UWRJ-L016-104C-6 | ecosystem: Environmental > Terrestrial > Plant litter >... | reverse complement strand
TCCTTGGATCGCTCGAGCTCCGGAATGTAATCGGTGACCGAGCGATCCAAGGAGTCGAGCAGGCCTTGGCTGAGCGCGCGCCCCACGAGCGTGGCCGCGAACGTCTTGCTCATCGAAAACCCTGGCAGCTGCGTGGTCGCGGAGACGCCGTGAAAATAGCGCTCGTAGACCAGCTGGTCTCGGTGAATCGCGAGAAATGCTCGAGTTTCATGGCTCTCGAGCAACGCCTCGAGTGAACCTGCGGCGGCGTGTTCGGTGCCGGCCAACGGGAATTGAGCCTCTCGATCGCTGCGCGCGAGCGGCAGCGGTGCGCTGGACGCCCGCACGCTGCGGCTGGCGAAGACGCTCGCACTCCGCAAGGTCGGCTTGTTGTAATAGAGGATGCGCCCAAACAGGCAGCCGGAGCACGCGAACGAGATCAGGAGCAGGCCGAGAAGCCGCTGAAATCGCCGAACAATCTGCTCTGGCCGAGACTCCACGTGAGGCCGGCATACGCGCATTTCGTCGATGACGATACGCCAACTGTAAGGGCGCGCGGGTCTACGGCGTTCTTCGGCCATGACCCACGGAGAACGTTGGCTCACGGTCCTGACATTACTCGCCGCGGGCGCCCTCGGCGGCTGCAAACAAGAAGAAGCACCGTCCGTGCCGGCCAGCGCAACGGACAGTGTTTCTGCCGGCGCTCCCGCCCCGCCCCTCGCCACCTCTGGCGCTGCCCAACGAACCAGCGTGACGAACCGCAAAATCATCCGCCAAGCGGAGCTCGAGCTCGAAGTGGACGCGCCGGGCACGACGCAAACCCGAATCGAGCGGCTCGCCGAGCAACACGGGGGCTACGTGGTCAGCGCCGCGCGCAACACCGAAATCGGCTCCGCCGTCGACGTGAGTGTCACGGTCACGGTTCGTGTTCCGCAAGCCGAGCTCACGAGCACGATTGCCGAGCTCAAACATTTCGGGCGCGGGGTCGGCTCGGAGCGCATCACCAGCGACGACGTAACCGACGAATACATCGACCTCGCCGCACGCAGCGCTAGTCAAAAGCAACTCGAACAGCAATACCTGGAAATCTTGAAGCGGGCAGCGACCGTCAAAGACGCCATGGAAGTTCAGCGAGCACTCGCCGAAGTCCGCATCGAAATCGAACGGATGGAGGGTCGGCAAAAACTTCTGGAGAAAGAGAGCGCGTTTTCCACGCTCACCGTCCGCTTGAGGGCAGCCGTGCCCCAAATCGCGGTCGCAGGCCGCGACTTCTCGGGCACTTTCCGACGCGCCTGGTCAGACGCGCTGAGCTTGAGCACCGACATGATCAGTGGCGCCATCCGCCTGCTCGGCTTCTTGGCGCCGCTGATGCTGCTGATCGTGCTGCCGGGCGGCTCGCTGATTTGGGTAATTCGCCTTTTGGCGCGGCGCAAGAAAGCAGCTTTGCTCGCGCGCTTGTCGGCTACTTGAGGTTCTCGCCGCCGACGTACTCGTCCGACCAGTCTTCGCCTTCGAACGGCCAGTACTCTTCGTCGTCACCGAGGTAGCGGGCGGCGTCGAGAGAGTCGATGATGGTTTGGGGCAGCAGGCCCTGGGACAGCGCTTCGACCTCGATTTCGAGCGAGCGCTTCTTGCCGAGGACGGTCTCGATGCGACCGAGGCGCGCGCGACGCAGCAGGCGCGAGAGGCGGCGATCGAGGCGGGTCAGCGTATCTTTGGCGAGCGTGAGCTCCTGAGCCTCGACCGCGACGCGTAGCTTCTGGGCGTCGTTGTAGAGCAGCGTGGCACGCTCGCGATCGGCGGCCAGCAACCCCGAGAGGTCTTCGCCCTTTTGGCCCACGGGGCCGATCTTGGAAGGCAGCGCGGCGCGCGCAGCGCGGGCTCGAATTTGCAGCGCTTCGAGCTCTTTCTCGAGCCCATCGAGATCGCTGGATGATTTGCCGCTCGAGGCGCGCTCCGCTTCGCGCAGGAGCCGCTTGAGCTCGGCAATTTGGCTCTCGATGCGCTCGACTTTGTCGAGCTCGGTCTGGCCGAGGGCTTGGCTCGATTGGGGGCGAATCGACTTCGGCGAAGCCAGCCGTTCGCTGGCGTTGTCAAGATCGCCCATGGCGCGGCGCAGCCCGCTTTGCTGGTGATCGAGCTCAGCGAGCCGGCGTGCAGCTCGACCGTAAGCGGCGTCCATGCGCACCAGGGCTCCGAGCGAGCGAGCCGTCTCCTCCGACACGCCGAGCCCTGCGCTGGCCGGATCGATGCTGGTGCGAACGGCGGCGACCAGCTTCTGAATCGCGGTGTCGTCGGTGCTCAGTTGGCGAGCAGCGTCTCGCACCGGGTCGTAGCGTTTGAGAAAAGCGTTCAGCTTGGCGTCGGCTTGTGGGAAGCGACACGTCGCCAGGTCGATGTACGCGTCCAGGATGTACGTCTCGTCCTGATAGCCGTGCTCGAGCTTGAGGCGCTTCAGTTCGTCGATCGAATCGCGCGCGCCATCGTAGTCCTTGGCCTCGTAGCGAGTGGTCGCGGTCTCGTACAAGGCCTCGGGCAGGTTATCCGAGTCGTGCGGGACCAAGTAATAGTAGTAGCGCGCGTCATCGAAGCGATACTGCTCGTGGGCGACGCGGCCCAAGCCGAGACGCGCCAAATCGCGCACGCGGAAGAAATCCGTACCGCCGAAAAGCGCGGCCTTCTTCGGTGTTTGCTTGGGATCGGCGACTTTGCAGAACAGCGCTTCGCCCTGCTTGTAGTCCTGCTTTTCGACGGCAATCACACCCGACAGGTACGTCGCCTGCGCCCAGAAGCGGGATTTTTCCGAGACGGTTGCATACACGGCGCGCGCGTCTTCCGGCCGATGATCGAGCTCCGCCACGCGGCCCGTCAGGTACGCGACGTCGCCGCGCACTTCGTCTGGCGCGCCGGGACCTACGCCCTTCAAATCGCTCAGCATCAGCTGCGGCTCATCGCTCTCCAGCGCCAAGTCCACCAAGCTGTGCACCGCGCGGCGGTACCAGATGTCGCTGGGCGAAGCGCTGAGCAGCTGCGTCAGGTAGCCGCGCGCCGGCTGATAGGCGCCGCCACGACCCAGCGCGTCGCCCAGCCAATAGATAGCGGCTCGACCCTCGTCCGAGTTCTTGAACGGATCGAAGCGTGGCGATTCGACGATGTACACCAAATCGCCAATCGCTTCGTCTCTTCTCCCAGACGCGATCTTCTCTTCGATCGCCCCCAGTTCGTCGCGAATTCGCGATAGGCTCAGCGGCACGCTGGGGGCCAGCTTTTGCTTGTCGAGCGCGGCTTGATACGCCCGCATGGAAGCCCCGCGCGTTTCCGTCGAATCGACGGACGCCGCTTTGGGCGCGCCGTCCGGAGCTGGTTCCGGAGTCCCGGGGGTAGGCGGCTTCGACGGCTGTGCGTATGCCGTCACGTTCCAAACCAGAGCCAGGCTGAGCGCCGCGAAGTGCTGCGCGAGGCGCCTCATTTGCTGACCCGCGCTCGCAGCCGAACCCGCAGATCGTACTCACCGTCTTGATCGTCCGGAAAGTCTTTACCCATGTCGGAGCTGTCTTGGATGATCAAGTGCGCATCGACCAGCTTGCTCTCCGGGATCACCACCGAGAAGCGCGAGCTCTGCCAGGTGCGGTACTCCTTGTTGCGCGTGTCGAAGCGCTCGATGTCCACGCCCAATACGTGGTGACCGGGCGCCACGGAGTGCTCGTACACGATGCGCTCGTCTTCGGCGGAGAAGCGCTCGGGCGCCGTAAACACCACGCCGTCGTCGAGGGTGACCGTGAAGTTCGAAACTCGCGCGTCGGTGCCACGCGTTTCCACCACGACTCGTACCTTGCTGGCAAAAAGCGTGGTGGTGAGTGCGGAGACTCGGCTGCGCAGAGTCGCAATGTCACCAAGTAGCTTGTCGTACTCGGCGGGCGGTGCCTGAGTACCCCCGTCAGCAAACTCGTTGGCCTCCGGGTTCAGTGGCGAAGGCTTGCTCGCCTCGCTGGCCCCGGCCGCCTTCGCTGGCGGTGGACCGCCCAGATCGTCACTGCCAGCGGCGGGCGCGGAGTCGGACTTGGACTCGGCCTTGTCCGCCTTATCAACCTTGGCAGGCGCGGCCTTTTCTTCGGGCTCTTTGGCGGCACGCTTGGGTTGTGCCAAGGCCACGAAGGACAGCAAGAGCAGCGGGGCCCCGAGGAACGCGTAGCGAATGCGCATGGCAACTCTCGACGCTATCACGCGCCCGGGCCGGAAAGAAGCGCACGGGCGCGAGCCGGAAGCGCGAAATTTCCCGCGAGATAGTGCGGTTTTCGAGCCGCGCGCACCGTTCGGTACATGCGCTCGAGTACGTCTGAGTACGCCTGAACACGCGCAGGCGTCGGCTCAGCTGTGAAAGGGAATGAACAGACTGAGACCGCCGGTGACGGTGATGTCGTTCACGATCTTTTCCAGACCCAGTGCGACACGCTTCTGCTGGTGGATGGCATCGCGTACGTCCCAACGGAAGGCGAGCCACTCGGTCAGATAGAATTTCATGCCAAGCCCGGCGGAACCGGTCATTCCGGTCGCCGAGGGTTGCACGGTGGCACCAGCGCCGGCCGACAAATAGAAATCGTAGCGACTGATGCCCCCGCCCATCCAGCGCACTTTGCCGTAGGCCATGGACCAGATCAGGTGCCCCATGAAAAACTGCATCGTTTCGTTGGGCGAGCCGGTGATACCGACCAGACCTTGCTGGCGCTCGGCGATCGCGTCCAAAATCTCGTAGTGCTCACGCGTGCGCAGGTAGCTCGCCTCGAGCCCCAGGTCTTCGGTGAAGTGGAAAGTGTACGCGCCGCCGTAGGTCGGCGCGCCATCCGTAATGTCGCCCGCGAACCAACCGCCCATCGCCGACAACTCATGGCGAAGCGACTTCTTGATCAGCCGCGGCACGACTCCGCGATAGGCACGCTCACCAATCAATTGTTGCTTGAGCGCTTCGTCCACACACTGCGCCGATGCTCGGGATGGCTTGCCGAGCAACACCACGGCGCACAACAAGGGCGCGATCAGGGATTGGGGGGTACGACGGAACAGCAAGTCGTTACACCGGATATCATAGAAGGCGCGCTTTCGGCGAAACCTCCGTGAGATGATCGCGAACGACCGGCCGATTGCCCGGCAAGCACGCAACACGCCTCGTTTTGTCGAATGAATTGCGAGTACGACCCGCTCGCACTCGACCCGCGCTAACCTCACCTTTGGTCGATGTCCCGCCGCACTTTCGGATTTTTGATGCTCGTTGCGACGCTCGCAACGAGTCGCGTTCACGCTGAACCAGAGCCCATCAAGTCGGCACCGAATGCGTCCTGCGATCTCGAGTCGACCGCGATTGGTCGCAGCGCGTGCCGGCTCGCCGCGTCGCTCTCCGGACAAGCCGACGCGGCGCTCGTCGTCGCCGCCGCCGCCGCAGGTGACGACCGCGTCGCGCTGCCAGCCGCGGTCAGCGAGCGGCTCGCGCAGCTCGTGGCCGCCAAGCTCGGAAGCGCTGCGCAGCCCAGCAAGCAGCCGCTCGCGCTCGCGCAAGCACAGCAAGCCGCCAGCTCGGCACGCGGACTGATTTATCTCACCGTGTCGTTGTACCGAGATCGCTTGGACGTCAGCGCCGATGTCTTCACCGGCGCTGGTCGATTTTGGCAACGTGTGAAGAGCCCTGGGCTGAAGTTGAAAGCGCACGCCTTTGCCACCAGCACGCTCGATCCGGAACTGCGTGCGCTGTTCCCCGCGATCCCGCTGGTGGTTTCACGGGTAGACAAGGCACAGACCGTCGAGCGCGATATTCTCGCGCTGGCTTGCGGGGACTTGCGCGGCGACGGTTCGAGCGAAATTGCCACAGTGGGCCGGCGACGAGTGCAGATTGGACGCCTCGAACATGGCCGCTTTGCACCCCGGGCCAGCCTCAATTGGGCTGATAGCTCTGCGATTGCCCCGAGCCCACTGCGCGAGCCGATTGCCGCTTCGACGGTTCCAGAGCCGGGCCGGTTGTGGGTCGGCCTGAGCGATAGAGCCGATACCCTCGACTTGTCCGGCACGCTGCAAGTCGCCCACAAATGGCACGCCGTGATGCCCTGGCCGGGCGCCGGTTGCACGCGACGCGCGGGCCTCGGCTACGACGGCAAAGCGCGAGCGTGCCCCGGTTCCAGTCCGATGCCGAGCGTTGACTTTGGCGCGCCGGTCGACGCGTTCGACAGCCGCGCACTGACCGATCACAGCGGGCGGATTCACACCGTGCGCGTGGCGCGTGCGGTCGGCGCTGATTTCGCGCGCGCGCTCGATTCACTGCATCCGGAAGTGATTGTGCCGAACGTCGGGGCACAAGTGGCCGTCGGTGACTTGGACGAAGACGGAGTGCCAGAAATCGTGAGCTCGTCACCGAGCCTGGACCGGCGTGCCGATCAACTGCTGGTGCGCACCCTGACGGACAATGGTCAGTTGCGCGAGCGGCTGCGCATTCCCGTGCCGAGCGGCATCGATGCGCTGGCAATCTGCCCCGGAGACGGTCGGGCGATGGCGCCGGTGGCGCTCGCTACGGGCGACGGGATTTGGCTGATCCGGTGAATCGCCTGGGACGGCGCACGTTCCTTTCGGCCCTGGGCGCGACGGCTTCCGCGAGCGCGCTGGGCCGGACGCCGAGCGGTGGCGCTTTGCGCCTGCGTTTACCGCTCTATTTCGGCGGACTCGACCCCCACTCGCTCGATGATCCGCTGTCGGCATTGTTCGCCGGCGCGATCACCGACCCGCTATTTTCTTTGGACGGCAGCGGCAAACCCTACCCTTCCCTAGCAAGCTCACTGCCCGAACGCAGCGCGGGCGGCTCTCGCATCACGTTGCGCCCCGAGTTGATCAGTGCGCGCGGCAAAGCGCTGTCCGCGGCCGACGCAGTCTTCTCATTGAAGCGCGCGCAGGGCTTGGGCGGCGCCGCAGTGCTGGGCGCGTTTCGTCCGCCCAGCGCAGACCCCAAAGATCGACTCGCATTGTTCGTACCGGAGGCGAGCCCCGATGCGCTCGCGCGTGCCCTGGCGAGCCCACTGACGGCGCTCGTGCCGCGCGGCTTTTCGGCGCTCGCGCCCGATGGCACGGGTGCCTTCAAGGCAACCTTCGCGAACGGGGGGCTCAGCCTGATACGCAACGAGAACGCGGCACGCGGAGCGGCATTCCTCGAGCGCATCGAGCTCAGCCGGGCCTCGGATTTGGCCGATGCGTTGCGCGCATTCGAGGCCGGGCAAGTCGACGTCGGCTGGCTCGGCAACGGACTGTATCGCCCCAAGGCCGGTGCCATTCCGCTGGAGGGCCCTGTTTTTGGCTGGATCGTGCTCAGGACAGGCCTGGACGCGAAGACCTGGGGCGCGCCCGGCATCGCCGCACAGCTCACGGCGGCTCTGCCCGGGTCGGCACTCGCGCGCTTTGGTGTGCGCGCGCTGCCCGCTGCCGTCGCGGGAGTGCGCTGGGGCGGTGGACCAACATCGCTCCTGGTCAGCGAAGACGCCCCGCACTCCGTCGAGCTGGCACGCGCGCTCGAACCGCTGCTGAGCTCGAGTGGCAACGAGATCCGCGCCACGCCAATCCCCCGCGCCACCTGGCTCGAGGCACGGCGCTCGAGACGCTACGGCCTGCTCTTGGACTTCGTGCGCGCCGAGAGCGCTGACGTGACTCAGTCCGCGCAAACGCTCTTGGCAGCGGTCGATCCTGCGTTGGCGCGGCGTCCACCCAAGAACCTGAGTTCGGTCTTGGATGCGACGCGCACGCTCTCGCTCGGAATCGTCGGTGACGTACGAGTCGCGGGCGCACATAGCCCAGAGTTCGTGGGCTTGGACACGTGGCAACTCGGCAGCGTTTGGCTCAATCCAGAAAAGCGCTGACCGCCTCGCCGCTGTCCCGCTTCACTGGGGCAGCTTGCTCGGAACCGGCACTTTGCCGCCTTTTCGCAGATAATCCACGAGGACTTGGGTCAAGCGATCGTCGGCCTTGACGCAAGTCAGGCTGACGTCACCACTGACGGCACCCTTGCACTCTTGGCGGCGCTTGGTAACCGCGGCGTTGATCGTCGAATCTTCGCGAAGCGCGGCCTGCACGTTGTCGTCCAGAAAGCGCCACTCCACCTTGGCGGTCTTGGGCGCCGGAGGCTTGTCGAGCGTCACCTCCTCTTTGGCGAGCGTGACACACAAGCCATTCCAGCGCAGCGCCTCGTAGCCGCCACCTGCCCCGCTGACTTGCATACCGCCGGCATCCCCACCGCGCTCGACGAGCAAGAGCACCTCTTCGTCGAACTCGAGGAACGAATTGTCGGAGGCGCCACCGGCGGCGTTCCAAGCCTGAGTCTTGCGCGTGAGGTAACCGCGGGTGTAGCCAAAGCCGTTGCCGAACAAATACAGCGCGAGGGAGGGCGAACCGGCATTGCACATGCGCTTGCTGAATTTCTGATCGGGCAGACAGAAGCGGCCCGACTTCACGCACGCCGTGGGCACGCTGATCGGCTCGGCAGCGGGGCTCGCCTTCGCCTCCGAACTGGGCTCGGCCGAAGCCGCCGCTGACTCTTCGCCGGCGGGCGCGGGGCTTTTGGCCTCTACGGGCGGAGTGGCCTGCGCTCCGCCACAGGCCGCGAGCGAGAAAGCAAATGAGCAGATGAGGAGCTTCATGGTGTTGGCGTCAGGTGTGATTTGATGGTGGCGAGCGTTTCGGCATCGAGGGTCGAGGAGCGCTGAACGATACGACCGTCGCGGTCGACGACTAAGATCGTGGGGAGTCGTTTTTCGCCGAGTGCGTCGGCCATTCGGAAATCAGGGTCGAGAAAGATCGGATACGAAATGCGACTTTCGGCCAAATATGCGCTGACCACACTGGGCGTCTCGCCCACGTTGAGGCCGATCACGCGGAGCCCGCGCGCGCGGTAGGCGGCGTGGAGCCGCTCCAGCTTGGGGCGCTCCTGCTCGCAAGCCGTGCACCAGGTGGCCCACAGATCGATCACCGCGACGGACCCACCGAGCGCCGCCTTCAGCGACTCCGCGTGGCCGTCGCTGCGGCTGAGTTCCACGGCGGGCAGCGTCACGGCGCGCGGCGCGGGTGAGCTGGCCGAGGCGCAGCCGAACAAACCAAGTGTAAGCCAGATGAAACGATGCATCAAAAGCCACCCGAGTAACCGAGCGAGAAGATATTGGCGAACAAACCGTTGTCGCGGAAGTAGTGAACGTAGCCGATATCCAACGCGCTTTGGCCGCGCGCTAGCCAAAGCAACTTCAGGCCGTATTCTTGGGCGTGAAACTGGGCCAGATCCGAGTCGGCCGTGCGCGGGGGCCGCAGGCTCTCCTGGCCCGAAAATGCGGTCGTAAAGAAATCCACGCCGGTTTGCGTGTAGTAGCGGAACGAGCCGCGAGCGATCAGGCGCGGCAGCAAGTATTGGTGCAGTTCGAAATCGGCGGTATGCGCGCTGAGCTGAAACGTGTCCGTGTAGTAGCGATACGCCGCGCGCAGGGTGGTGTGGCTATCGGGCAGGTGCTGGGCGATGCGCGCTTGCGCGGCCTGACGCGTGCGCGAGCGCGGAAACAGCTCTTTCGTGCGGCTCGTGCCACCTTCGACGGGCACGGAGTTGTAGCTCGTCTCGAGCGTGCCTTGCTGAAAGGTCAAGCCGTAGTTTACATCGAAGATCGTGGTGGGAGACAAGAGCTGAGAGAAATTCAAATTGCCGTTCAACGCCGTTCGATTGCGCCGGCCATAGCGATCGCCGTTCGGCTGCAGGTAGTCGAAGCGATCGAAGGTCGCTTGTCCATTGATCCCGAGCGTCGCATTGTCGTCGGCCATGGCGTGGCTGTAGCCGAGGCCGAAAGAGCCGGAGCCGAACGGTTCTTCCTCATGCCAAGCCAAGTTCGAGATCAGTTGGTCGTCGTCGGTCAGGTCGAAGCGGCTGGTCACTTCGATGCCGACCGCTTCGTTCACGGCTGAAGCGTGAGACACGACGTCGAGTGCGTTGACGGAGGCAGCGCTCACTATATCGATCGGGATCACCACTTCGTGATGAATGCGCGGAGTTTGGCGAATCCCCACCAGCATCAGCGGTTGCACGATCAGCGCGCGTTCACTGCCGGGGCCGGCGAGGGTTCCGGCCTTGGATTGATAGCCGTGGCCGTCTTGGTAGAAGCTGGTCAGCCGCAGTCGAAATTCATCGATGCGCGCCTTCGATTGTCCCAGAATCGCCGCATCACTCGCAGGCTCGGCGTGACACACCGCGGCGATCGCCAGGCTTGCGCAGACCAGCACGAGGGTCCGCAGCGTCGACGCGCGGGGACGCCTCATCGGCTCAATTCCCGCAGCCACAGCCACCGCCCGCGGGCTTCCCATCCGCACCGGCGGCGCCTTCGCGTGAGGTGTGAAACTTACGCGCCGCACGGCGTTCGAGCGCATCGTCTTGAGCCGGCATGGTCGGATCGGCCAGGAATTGGCGGCGATTTTGCGGCACGATGGCGCAGGCACTGCTCGCCGACAAGAGCAGCAAAAATATCCCAAACGCGAGCTTTTGCCCGAACCCTCGTAGCCGTTCGTTCACTCGGCAGCCTCCATGCCTGGCGCACCAGCGGTCTCTGGGCTCGAGTCTTCATTCGGCGGTGGACCCGCTTCACAACCGCGCAGCGCGGGGTCAGGTGCCGTGCTCGGCTGAAACCCGGCATCCGCGCTGGCGGCGCACAGATCGCCCTCGGGATCGTCGGGGAATGAAAGCACGCAACCCTTCAGGCAAAGTAGACTGGCCGTCAAGCACGCGCCCGACAGCCACTTGAGTGCCTTGCCTCGAACCACCGTGCGCATCTCAGAAATGGGCCACGAAGGCCGCTTTGGGGCTGGCCCCATCGACCGAAACCGAGATCGCGATTTGGTTTTGCTGCGAGGGAGCGGTCAAGAGCAAGTACGCGCTCAGCCCGACGCCAACGGCGCCCACGATCGCGGCGGCGGTGCTCACGTCGCGCAGGGCGCGTCCGGTCTCGCTCGCCTGCTTGCCCGCGCCGTCACACAACCGCAACGTCGGACTGCAATGGTCCTCGACGACGCCGCGCTGATTCATGGCGAAGAACCCGGTCACCGCTGCCACGGACAGAGCGGACACCCCAAGCGCACCAACCAGATACGGGAAGAGCGGAGCCGGCTCGCTCGCCGGCGGGGGCGGCGGCGGTTGAGTGACTGCCTCGACGCGCGGCCCAGGATCTGCCGGCGGCTCCGCGCGAGCAATGGCGGGTACGCCGCCCAGCAGCAGACCGAGCATGATGGAGAGCGGTCGGCAGCCTCGACGAACCTGTGCTGAAGCTTGCGAGCCAGGCATGTTCGGCGGGGACTCTAGCGAAGCCGCCCTTTTTTGACTAGCGCGCGTCGCTCGCAACCACGCTGACTGCTTCTGGTTCGGTGCAGGTGTTGGGATCGGGCGGGCACACCAACCTCACCGCATTCTCCGATTTCTGGTCGAAGCTCTGATTGAAGCGCTGAAGCCAGTCATCCCCGTGGAACATCCCGATATGGGTGTGTTCCGCGTCGAAATCGAGCCCGGCCGAGAGCGCCTGAAAGCCTGCCACGCGCAAGAGCAGCGCGCCCTGAAAGCCGTCCGGCAAGCTCTGCAGCCGGCCCCGGGCCACGGCCGGCCCGCCCGCGAGCTGTACCAAGTGAATGTCGGTCAAACGGCAGCGTCGTGCGAGCGAGCCGGTGACGGACAAATCACGCAGCGGAAAAGCGCTTGCAACCCACTTGGGTAGTGAGCCCTGCGCGGAGAGAACGGCCAGCCCCGGCGTGGCGTCACGCAGGTCTGCCCGAAAGCTCCCGCCCAGCTCGAGGTTTGTCTGGGCGCGCGCGAAGAGCGAATCCAGCTTCACGTCCGCCCACCAGTTCGAGATGGGGTCGGGCGCGTTCGGCAGCGCCGCGTTCCGCACGTGCACCGCGCCCGATCCGTGCACGGTGCTCGCCACCAAATCCAAGGTGTCCATCTTGAAGTCTGCGGCCAAATCGGTGCTTACACGGGTGGCGCCGATTCGGCCGCGCGCGGCCACTGCAGCCAAGTGCGCGCTGCCGGAAAGCTTGCCCGCCTTGCGAGCCAAGAGCGCGCGCACTTCGAGCGCAGGCACGTTCGCGGCCCAACCGTTGCCGTCCCCGACACCGCTTTGCAAACTCGCGTTGCGAAGCTCCACGTCGACCCGACCATCACCGTCGCTCGCCAACAGGCCCTGGTCGAAGTTTGCGCTCAAGCCGACGTCGCCGCGCGTCAAGAAATCGCCCCAATTCAGCTCCGTTTGTCGAGACTTGCCGGTCATGGAGAACGACGTCGAACCGCGCGGGAGCAGCTTCGCGGTGCCGGAAAGCTGCAGCGACTCGGCACGCGACCAGGGGCAATCCGCATTCTGCGTGGTGTCGCCGAGCGTAACCCCGGTGGACATCAAGTGCGCGCTCAGCTCACCGCTGTGTCGCGCGAGATCCAGCGCAGCGAATTCGGCGGCCAGGGTCGACTTGCCCGAGAAGCGCATGTTGCCCGCCTCGACCACCCAAGCCGCGGGCGCAGAGGCTAGCTTTCCGTGCAGGGCGCCGAGCGCATCGGTGCGTAACGCTGCGTGCACCTCTACACGCGGGGTCGCGGCGGTTTTGGTCGGCTTCGAGCCAAGCACCGCGCGCGGCCGATGCAGCGTGGCCCAGAGTTCGACGCTCTTCTCGGGTTTGTTTTTTTGTTGGGCGAACGTGCCACGTGCCTGCGCGGCGGTCGTTAACCGCACGCCACGACCTTCGCCCTGAAGCATGGGGATGTCGGCTTTGAAGTGCGTCAATTGCAGGCCGTCGGCCGCCTGCTCCGAGTGCGCGGTGGCGATCACCCCGGGCGCCCGAACCACGAAACCGTCGCTCGAGGCGCTCAAATTCCAGAGCTTAGCCTGTCCCGAGAGGGCGTTGCCCCGCGCGTCGCGCTCTGCCTCGACGTGCGCCTGCAACCCAGCCAAGACGAATTGCCCGGATTCCTTGCCCAGATCCGCATGAAGCGAGCGGCCGCTGAGATCGGCGCTCAGCTTGCCCGTGAGCTGCGCGAGATCCCCCCGCTCGAGCCGAACGGCGAGTGCGCCCGCGTAGTGCAGACGCTGGGAGTTTTTCGCGCCGAAGCTGGCGCTCACACCGTCGCTCTCGAGCTGCGCCTGGCCGTCGAGCAAGGAGTCGGCGTAGCGGCCGTGGGCCTGCAGCGAAAGGGCACCGTGAGAGAGCGCGACGCCGTTGCCGAGCAGCCAGCGATTCAGCCAACTCGCATCGCCAACCTGCACTCGAGCTTCGTTCAGGCGCGCCTCCTCGAAGCCAAAATCCCGCGACGTGTCGCGATTGCCGCTGACGATGGTGGCCGACAAGTGCTCGATGCTGGGCGCGTGACCGGGCGCGATCGGCTCGCGCAGCACGCCCCTGTCGATCGTGAGGGTCGCTTGGCTCCCTAGCTGCCCCTCGACTCCGGCGTGCACTTCGAGCCGCTCCGCGTCGAGCTCACCCTGGGCCACCCTCAGCTCGAAGCCACGCTGCACGATCTCCACGCGACTCTGCGGCGTGAGCACACCACGCCGAGTTTCCACGTCTAGATGCAACGATCCAGTGGCCGAAGAAATGCGCGGCGCCGGCTCGCCGGCGAACAACGCGTAGAACTGCGGGTCGAGGGTAGGCGAGTCCAGGCGCACGTGCGCGGAGATGAACTGCAGCGGCTGGAAGCCCTGATACGGGCGCACATCGAACGGATGCACGATGCAGTCGATCTGCCCATGTATGCCGGATGCAACGCGATACCCGCCGGCCGTCAGCAGCCCCGGCTCGAGCTCCAACTTGCCCGGCTCCACCCAGAGCGTGCGCGCCGGCTTCAATTTGAACGCCCCGCGCACGCGGCCTTTTCCGAGATAGCGAAAGGTCTGCACCCAAACCTCGGAGACATTCGCATCGACATCATCGATGTGTATCGTCCACAGGTTGTATTCCGCATCGGTGATCGGTCGCTCCGGCACCCGGGCCTCGAACACTGGCGGCGACGGATACTCGGGAATGGGCGGGAGCGTGCCCACGAACGGCTCGTTCTTTGACCACGGCTCGATTCTCTGACGCATGCGATAGGCCACGCCCTCCCCGCGCAGGTGCGATGCATGGAAGGTACGCTGCGCGAGCTCGGTCAGATGCAGCACCAAGAACGCGCTCGTCATGTCTACGGAGAACTGAACGTTGTGGTCCCGAAAGATGAAGCGCACATTTCGAACGTGCACGCGCCCCGGCAGCACGCTCCAGCCCCCGGAGATGGTCACCTTCACCTGATCGGTGCTGTTGAAGGCGAGCGGCAACAAACCGAAGTTCAAAAACACGTTTGCGCCGACCAGGTAAACGAACTCGAGCCCCGCCAAGCTCCAAAGCACCACGCGCAACCAACGCGGCAAGCGCCGGCCCTCGCGGCCAGCGTCGCCGCTGCGCCATCGGTTCCAAGCACTCCTGAGCCGTGTCACTCCCCCGGCAATGCACGAGCCGGGCCGCGACGCCCGCCGCCGAATTCGCGCATTTCAGCGGGATTTTTGCGGGGGCAAATTGGCACGTTGAGGCATTGTCGCTAAACGACGGGGCGGCGCAGACTGCGGTACAAGTCCGCGGTTTGTCTGGCGATCGCCGACCAGCTGAACATCGCCTCCACACGCGCGCGGCCCGCTTTGCCGAAGGCAGCGGCGCGTGCCGGATCCGAAACGAGCTCGTTGACGCGGGTCGCGAACGCGCGCGCGAAGGCGTCGCGATCTTTGGGTGCACCAAGCGGCGTGCCGTCGGTTTCGAAGTGAACCAGGTAGCCGGTCTTGCCGTCTTCGACCACCTCCGGAATACCACCCACCGCCGAAGCAACCACCGGAGCACCGCACGCCATGGCTTCGAGGTTCACGATCCCGAACGGTTCGTAGATCGACGGACAGACGAACGCGCGCGCGTGACTCAAAATTTGAATCAACTCCGGGCGCGGCATCATCTTCTCGATCCAACGCACGGGACCGCGCGAGCGCTCGAGCTCCGCGACCAATGCCCGCACTTCCGCGCCCATCTCTTTGGTGTCGGCATCGCCCGCGCACAGCACGAGCTCGACCTCCGGCGCAAAATAGCGCGCCGCTTCCAGCAGATGCACGATGCCCTTTTGACGGGTCACGCGACCTACGAACACCACGTAAGGGCGCTTCGGATCGATGCCTTCGCGCTCGAGCACGTTTGTCTTGGGATCCGGCTGAAATTGCTGGGGATCGATGCCATTGTAGATGATGTGGACGCGCGCGGGATCGACCGCCGGATAAGCAGCCAAGATGTCTTTGCGCATGCCGGCGGAGACGGCGATTATCGCATCCGCCGCCTCGATCGAGGTTTTCTCGCAATAACTAGAGAGCGCGTAGCCTCCGCCGAGCTGCTCCGCTTTCCAGGGGCGCAGCGGTTCCAGACTGTGTGAGGTCATCACGTGCGGCACGCCGTACATCAACTTGGCCAAGTGCCCGGCGAAGTTTGCGTACCACGTGTGGGTGTGCACGAGCTCCGTGCCGCGCACCGCTTTGGCCATCAGCAAATCCACCGACAACGTGCGGAGCGCGGCCAACTCCGGAGCATCGCCATCCAAAGCCGCCCAAGGCTGATAGGCACCGGCAACTTCCGGCATCGCGCGGGCGCCCCCGAAGCAATGCACGGCGAGGTCGACCAACGGCGCGAGCTCGCGAGCCAAATATTCGACATGCACGCCAGCTCCGCCATACACCTCGGGCGGATACTCGCGGCTCAAGAGCGCGATTTTCATGACTGAAGCTCTCTCACCGACGAATCACAGGCGGACAACGTCGTCTTTACCGAGCACTACGATGCCATTGTCGCTGAAGGTGAAGCCGCGCGCGCGGTCTTCTTCGGGGTCCACGCCGATGCGAGCGCCGGGCGGAACCTTCACGTTCTTGTCCAAGATGGCGCGGCGAATGATCGCGCCGCGGCCCACGTCGACACCGTGCATCAACACCGAGTCTTCCACGTTCGCGCGCGAGTGAATCGAAACGCCGGGAGATAGAATCGAGCGACGCACCGCAGCGCCCGAGACGATCACGCCCGCCGCCACCATCGAGTCGATGGCCATGCCGCGTCGCTGCTCTTCGTCGAACACGAACTTCGCGGGCGGCAGGGCGCCCAACGACGAGTGAATCGGCCACTCGTGATTGTACAAATTGAAGATCGGATGAACGCTGATCAGATCCATCTGCGCTTCGTAGTACGCGTCGAGCGTACCCACGTCGCGCCAGTAGCCTGCATCGCGCTCCGTCGCGCCCGGCACCTTGTTGGAATGGAAATCATAGACCGCGGCTTGGCCCGCATCGACCATCGCAGTGATGATGTTGCCGCCCATGTCGTGCGCGCTGTCCTTGTTTGCAGCGTCCGTATGCACCGCGTCGATCAAGGCCTTGGTGTTGAACACGTAGTTGCCCATGGAAGCGAACACGTGCTTCGGGTCGTCGGGTAACCCCACGGCATTCTGCGGTTTTTCGACGAAGCTCGCGATCTTGTTGTTGGCCCCCGGCGTGATCACGCCGAAGCGCGAGGCCTCGTCTTTAGGCACGCGAATCGCCGCGACCGTGACGCTCGCGCCCGACTGGATGTGGGCATCGATGATCTGCTCCGGATCCATGCGGTAGATGTGATCCGCACCGAACACGCAGATGTAGTCCGGGTTCTCGTCTTGAATCAGATTCAAGTTCTGGAAGATCGCGTCCGCAGACCCCTCGAACCAACGCGGGCCGAGCCGCATCTGGGCCGGCACCGTCATCACGAAGTTGTTGAACAACGGAGACATGCGCCACGTCTGGGCGATGTGCCGGTCGAGGCTGTGGCTCTTGTATTGGGTGAGAACCGCAATCCGCAGGTAGCGGCCGTTCACCAAGTTGCTGAGCGCGAAGTCGATGATGCGATAGTTCGCACCGAAGGGGACGGCGGGCTTTGCGCGATCGCGGGTCAGCGGCCAGAGCCGCTTTCCTTCGCCACCAGCAAGAACCACTCCGAGCACGTGAGGGCGTTTGGCCATACGGGAAAAATCCTGCCGGAAGTCGTGGCCCGACGAAAGGGCTTTCTAGGCACGATTTCGCGTGCCGCGACCAAGGCCGGGATTGCCCGACAAAACCCACCCATCGCGAGAACCCGAGCGCCGCTGCTGGCCGATTCGGGAGTGAGGTGGGGCGTTTTGACGGCGGCGGCCCGAAAACACGCCGCTGAGCCCGCGCCGGTTGGCACCGGGCGTAGAGTCGTGGTCCGCTTCGGTGTAGGCCGTCGAAAGGAGCACTTCCATGCTGTCGCTGCGCAAGATTTTAGTCCCGATCGATCTGTCGCCCGCGAGCATCCGCGTGCTCGAACAGGCGCGCGACTTTGCCGCGAAGTTTGCCGCCACCATCGACCTACTCCATGTCTGGACCCCACCGGCAATGCTCGCACCGGAGGCTCTGATAACCGGGGTGGGCGCTACCGCGCAGCCGTTCTTGGAGTGGTTGGGCAACACCGCGCGCGAACACTTGACTCAATTCGAGGGCCAAGCGCGCGTGGCAGGCATCACCCTGACGAACAGCTACTGTGAGCTCGGCGATCCGGCCACCGCCATCATCGAGCGCGCGGCGAGCGGCAGCTACGATTTGTTGGTCATGGGCACGCATGGGCGTACCGGGCTATCGCACGCGCTGATGGGCAGCGTGGCCGAGAAAGTCGTCCGGCGCGCCCCGTGCGCGGTCCTCACCGTGCGAACCGGAGACTGAGGTCGCCTGCGGCGGCCCCGCGCCGCGCACGATGTAGGACACGCTTCGACAGCACGAAAACCGCCCAGAAATTCAGCCGTTTGTGTGGCGCGAGGGCGGGCAGTAGACTGGTCGTTCGGCGCCACGGCAAGACTCGACAGACAGATTTGCATGCAGCTAAGGTCACTCAAGCGTTGGCTAGTTGGTTCCAGCTTGGTGCTGGGCTCGCTTGGCGGTCTGTGCATCGCGCCGGATACGGCTTGGGCGCAAGGCCCCAGCAGCGACGGGGACGGGCTGAAGCGCGCCCGAGAGCAATTTTCTCAAGCGCTGGCGCTGCAAACCGGCGGTGATTGGGCGGGAGCGCTCGCGCTCTTGAAAGAAGTCGCCGCCGTGAAGCCCACCCCCCAGGTGCGCTTCAACATTGCGTTGTGCGAAGAACGTCTCGGCTTGCTCGTCGCCGCGCTAGGCGACTACGAGCTGGCGGGCACGGATGCGCAGGCCCAAAAAGCCGATCAGGTTCGACAAGAGGTGGACGCGCGGCTCGAGTCGCTCAAGGCGCGCGTGCCGCGTGTGGTCGTGAAGCGCGGTGAAGGCGCTGACTCGGCGACGATCTCGCTAGATGGCGTTTCGCTCGGTGATTCGGTGCTCAATAGCCCACTGCCCGTCGATCCGGGGCCGCACGTGGTCGAGGGCGCGGGAGCCGGTTTTCTACCGTTCAAGCAATCGTTTCGCGTCGCCGAGCAGCAGACCGCGACGATCGAGGTGAAGCTCGAGCTGGCACCCGTCAAACCCGATCCGCCGCCGCCCCCTCCCCCGCTGCCCCCACCCCAGACCATGCGCACCGCGGGTTTCATCGTCGGTGGCGCGGGCATCGCCAGCTTGCTGGCTTCTGGCACCATGTTCTATCTGCGCCACACCGCGATCAGCGATCTCGACGAACAATGCGGGCCTGATCGCAACAGCTGCCCCGACAACGCGCAGAGCACGATCGACCGCGGCAAATTGTACACGACGCTGGGCAACGTGACGCTCGCGGTCGGCGCGCTGGGCCTCGGGGTGGGCGCGACACTGGTCATCGTCGGCGGACGCTCGAGTAGCCGCTCGAACGTCGGCATCGCGCCCGGCGCGGTGGGAGCGAACGCGGGCGGCGCGACGTTGATCGGAAGATTCTGAGCGCGCTGCTCAGAACCCCGGCGTACGGATCGGCGAGACGAACGTGCCGCTGCTCGATTGCGGCTTGGCGACCGTCGGCTCCTGCTTTTTGGGCGGCACGGTCCAACGCTTGACGGGCGCGGCCGATTTGGCGGGCGCGGCGGACTCTGCCGGCGTTAGCGGCAACGGTTCCATCGGCTTGACCGCGGGTTCGTCCAACGGCGGAGCAGGATCGCGGGCCACCGCGAGTGTGGGCGCCACCGCGGGCGGATCGACCGCAGCGACCACTGGTGGACCAGGGCGACGACTGATCAAGAGAGCAACGATGATACCCAGCGCCGCGACCAGCGCCGCGGAGAGCGCCGTGCGCATGCGGTTGCTGCGTTCTGCGCTGCGCCGGCTGTCGCGAGCGACCGGCTGCGGCTCGCGGTTACTGGCGCCTGGCAGCGACTCCTGCCCCTCCGCGCTGGGCGTCACTTCGCGACTCGAAACCAGGCCTTCCAAAACGGTCGGCGCTTCGTCTGGCGATTCACTTTCGCCGAGGCGTGGCGCGGATTTGCCCGCTTCGCGGCGATCGGCCGCTTCGAGCGCGGCCTTGATCAGGCTTTTTCGCTTCTCTAGGCGATCGGGCAAGAGCGCGCGCAGAAACTCGGCCACCTCTTCGTCGGTGCTCGGTCGCATCGACGGTGGCAGCGCGCGCGTCAGGCCGATCAGCATGTCGTTCGCGGTCGGGTAGCGTTTGGAAGCGTCCTTGGCGAGTGATTGCAACACCACCGCTTCGAGCCCCGCCGGGTAACCAGGGACAATCGCGCTGGGCGGCGTGACCGGCTCGTCATCGCTGATGCGGCGAATCGTTTGGCTCTGATCGTCACCGCGAAAAGGGTGCGTACCCGTGGTCATCATGTACAGCAGGATGCCCATGGCGAAGACGTCCGTGCGGCGATCGATGCGTTCGCCGCGCAGCTGCTCGGGCGACATGTAGGCAATCTTGCCCTTCAACTGCCCGGCCTCGGTGTCGCTCGCGGCCCGGCCAGTTGCCTTGGCCACGCCGAAATCCACCACCTTGACCACGCCCTCGTAGGTCAACAATACGTTTTGCGGAGACACGTCCCGGTGCACTAGGCCAACCAGCGTGCCGTTCTCGTCGCGAAGTTCGTGAGCGGCGTGTAGGCCTCGGCACGCTTGCGCGGTGATACTGACCGCGATCGCCAGAGGGATCCCCCCGCGGGTCGCGGCGTATTTCATGATGATGTTGAGCGGTTCGCCGTCCACCCACTCCATCACCAGGTACAGGATTCGATCGACCTCCCCGAGGTCGAGGATTTCGATCACGTGCGGATGGCGCACCTGCGAGGCGAGTGACGCCTCGTCTAGAAACATCCGCTCGAAATGCAAGTCGTCGACCAGGCCGGGCAGCATGGTCTTGATCGCGACCATCTTTTGAAAGCCGCGCGTGCCCCTGAGCCGCGCAGCCCACACACTCGCCATCCCGCCCTTGGCGATGGGAAGCAGTAGCTCGTAGCGCCCGAGCACCTGGCCGGCAGTGAGGTCGTCGAGCATGCGTGTCCGCGGGACTCTGACACTACCATAGCTCTCGTTGCCGGTGGTCGCTTCCCCGGCAGCGCAAATCCGTCGCGATTTATCGGCGATTAGTGGGTTCGCGCCTGATCCCCCGCAAATACGCGGACTGCCTCACCAGCCCCTTCGGCCGGGGGCAACGGGCGTAACGCCAGCACTGCACGAGCGTCCGCGGAGCTCGCGAGCACCGACGAGGTGGTCGTCAAAATCCACTGCACCCCCGGTAAAGCCTCGCGAAATGCCCGCAGCAGCTGCTCCTGAACACGAGAGTCCTGATGTAGGTCTACATCGTCGACGGCGATCACCCCCTCGGATTCTCGTGGGTCACGATCTGGGTAAGCTGCCCACAATGTGCGCACGGACAACGCCGCGAAGCCAGCCAGGTGGCGGGCTCGGGTGGGCAGCGCATCGAAGGGCAACTCCCGCGTGCTGCCTTGAACTGAGAACATGGGCTCGAACGAGAACGGATCGATGCCTCGGTACGAGCACCCGACCAGCTGCAGCAGGGTGTCGACCGTACTTTGCATGGCGGCACCGAGCAGCTCGAAGCTGCGTTCGCTGCGAGGTCTGGGCAGGGCGAGCGCGCTCGAGATTGCAGCGTAGGCCAAGGCCTGCTTGGTCTCGCGTGCTAGGTCCGACCGAGTCGCGTCCTCCGGGCTGGCGCTAGCGCGCACGTCGTAGCGGGCGACGGTTCGGGCCGGTGCGCTCAGCGCGATCGGCTGACGCGAAAACCAGCGCGTGCTGGGGATGGATAGAAAGGCGAAACCGCCCTCGTTCGCCAGGCGATCGAAGAGCGCCTGTTCGCGGCGACGGAGCGCTTCTTGCTCGTCGTTTTGGCTCAAACGGGCGTTGGGGCTGACCACGGAAAGGGCGTGCGGACGCAGCGGTTCGTCTTGGCCCAATGCCCAATCGCAAGCGGCGAATGGCGACGGAGCCGACTCGGCCGGATCGGTGCGCGTCGGTTGCACGACGCAATGTCCGGGGCGCGTGCTGGCGAGAGCGGCGAGCACGCTGCTCTTGCCGACGCCACCGGCACCGTGAATCACGGTCAGGGCTCGGGCCTCACCGGCTTCATCCGCAAACGGCAGCACGAGCTTCTCGAACGGCCCAACGCCAACCAGCACCGCCTGCAGGAGCTTCATGCGAGCCTGACGAGTGTAGCGTTTTTCGGCACCGCGTTCAAAGCGGCCAATGCCCAGGCGCGACCGGGGGTCTGATTCGGATATAAGGTCGAGGCAGATGGAAATCCGAAGCGAGCTGGAGATCGCGGCACCCGCGGCAGAGGTCTGGGGCATTCTGACGGACTTTCCGCGCTACCAAGAGTGGAACCCCTTCATCACCGAGATCAAAAGCGAGGGCGTCGTCGGCGGCCCACTAGAGCTCTTGCTCAGCTTGCCGGAAGGGCGAGACTACCGCTTGAAGTCGACCCTGCTACGCATCGAAGAGAACTTCGAGCTCCGCTGGCGCGCGCACTTGCTGCTCCCCGGCCTATTCGATGGCGAGCATTTT
>Ga0247768_1000205_pt1 | contig 22156 bp, 24 predicted proteins | sample UWRJL016104C6_FD_179944 | JGI IMG/M metagenome (GOLD analysis project Ga0247768, IMG submission 179944) | Plant litter microbial communities from Arlington Agricultural Research Station in Wisconsin, United States - UWRJ-L016-104C-6 | ecosystem: Environmental > Terrestrial > Plant litter >... | reverse complement strand
GGGTTCTCGGCCGCTGCTCAGCGCAGCACGGCGGTGAGCGCGGCCGCGGCCGCCACCACTTGAGGCCCCACGGTCTCCGGGTCCAGCGTTTCGAGCGAAACCACCCCGACACTCGCGCGCAGCCCCGGCACCCCGCGCACCGGCGCGGCGACACCGAAAGCGCCCGCCTGCAGTTCGCCCGCGGTGGAGACCCAGCCCTGCTCCGACGAGCGCATACTCATCGCCTTGCCCGCCGCGCCCGCGGTCAGCGCGTGGGTGCTGCCGACGCGGTAAGCCACGTGGAAATTCGTCCATGACGGCTCGACAACGGCCACAGCCTGCGCCTGGCTGCCCTGCGCGACCGACAGATGCGCGGTGGCGCCCACTTTCTCGGCCAGCTCCCGCAGCATCGGATGCGCCGCCTGCCGAAGCTGCGGCAGCACCTGGTCGGCGAGCCTCAGCAGCCCGACCCCGAGCCGTACCTTGTTCCCGTCACGCCACACCAGCCCACGCTCGGAAAGCGGCACGAGCAACCGGTAGACCGCGGCCCGGCTCGCCCCGATCGCGACCGCCAGTTCGGAGATGGTCGCCGCCTCCCCACCGGCGTCGGCCACCGCCTGCAGCAGCGCCAGACCCCGGTCGAGGGTCAGCGACCCTTCGCTCACAACAGCCCGAGCTCCCCGAGGTCGGCCACGGGCTCCGTGAACGACGCGGCGGCGTAGCAGGCGAAGAGCTCTCGCACGGCCTTCGCGGCTTCGTCGGACAGAGCGCGTGCTTCCTTCGCCAGCGCTTCGCCGTCTGTGGATTCGAGCGCGCCGCGCACGTCTCCGCCGGACAGGCAGCGGGCGGACGCGACAAGCAGGTTGAGGAAGCCGTGGCAGACGACACCGCTCTCCTCGGTGTGCCGCACGGCCCGGTGCAGGCTGTTGGTCGCCTTGAACGACGCGCCGGTGAACCCACTGACCACGGCCAGGAAGTCCGCGACCTCGTCCACGCTGGGGAAGTTCTCGCTCGACAGGCCGCCACAGCGGATCTTCGGCCGGCTGCCGTGCTCGATCACCTTGCGCACGCCGTCGAGCCAGCCGACCCCGCGCCGCGGCTCGACCACGCGGATGACGTCCTCGGGCACGAACTCCGAGACACGCTCCAGCCAGACCTCGTCGACGTCGGACGGCGCCGGCATCTCCACCATGCGCAGATCGAGCAGCTCGTTGCGGGATTCGACGATGGAAATCGCTTTCGGTACGCCGCCGAGACCGGTGTCGATGATCAAGGAAAGCGGCAGCGGCTGCTTCGGCTTCACCTTGATCAACTCGGTGATCAGCTCCGGGAGGCGCGAGGCCTGGCAGAGGAAGACTCCCAGTACACCGGCATGTTCACCCCCCTTGGTTTCGAAGTGCGCCCGCAGTGCTTCGGGCATGGTTGCCTCGCCTGGCGGGAAGAGCGCCGAGTCGTCGACGAGCCGCGCGAAGAGAGGAGGGATTCCACGGGGACCGGGGGGAGTGAGTTCGACAGCGCTTGACACGACTGACACGCTAGTAGCGTACGACATCAGGACAAAATCGCCCGTTAAACGGACACTCTTCAGGGAGGGTCAAATGCCGTTCTACCGCCAGGTGGGCACGCTCCCGCACAAGCGCCACACCAGCTTCCGGAAGCCGGACGGCGGCCTGTACGCGGAGGAGCTGATGGGCGTCGAGGGCTTCTCGGCCGATTCGGCGCTGCTCTACCACCGCGGCCTGCCCACGGCGATCGTCGACGCCGTCGCGGTGCCCGACGAGCGCGGCACCCTCCAGCCGAACCACCCGCTCAAGCCGCGCCACTTCAAGACCCAGGACCTCAAGTTCGGCGCGGACGCCGACGCGGTGACCGATCGGCGGCGCCTGTTCGGCAACGCGGACGTGACCATCGGGTTCGTCCACGCCACCAAGCCCAGTCCGCTCTACCGCAACGCTGCCGGCGACGAACTCTTCTACGTCCAGGGCGGCTCCGCGACCGTCGAGACGATCTACGGCGCGTTGGAGGTCGGCGACGGCGATTACGTCGTCCTGCCGACGTCGTGCACCTATCGTGTGGTCCCCCACGGCTGGGTCAAGCTCTACATCCTCGAAGCGCGCGGGCACATCGGCCCGCCGAAGCGGTACCTGTCCGCCAAAGGCCAGTTCCTCGAACACTCGCCGTACTGCGAACGCGACATCCGCGGGCCCGTGGCGCCGATGCTCGCCGAGGGCGAGGACGTCGAAGTCCTGGTGCGGCACCGCGCGGGCCTGACGAAGTACACCTACGCGACCCACCCGTTCGACGTCGTCGGCTGGGACGGCTGCCTGTACCCGTGGGTGTTCAACATCGCCGACTTCGAGCCGATCACCGGGCGCGTGCACCAGCCGCCGCCGGTGCACCAGACCTTCGAGGGCCCCAACTTCGTCGTCTGCTCGTTCTGCCCGCGCAAGGTCGACTACCACCCGGAGTCGATCCCGGTGCCGTACAACCACGCGAACGTCGACTCCGACGAGCTCATGTTCTACGTCGGCGGCGACTACGAAGCGCGCAAGGGCTCCGGCATCGGCCTCGGTTCGCTTTCCCTGCATCCGTCCGGTTTCACCCACGGGCCACAGCCCGGCGCGGCGGAGGGCTCCATCGGCGCCGAATACTTCGACGAGACGGCGGTCATGGTCGACACGTTCGCGCCGCTCGATCTCGGGGAGGCCGCGGACGCCACGGAAGACCCCGGTTACGCGTGGACGTGGTCCGGTCGCGGACCGAAAGGGGCAAATACCTAACGGTTCGTAAATGTGGAAGTTTCCGGATGATTTGACCATGAAGTGCTCCCCATACTGGTGATTCCGGCACCTGGGGAGACCGAAATGACTCTCGACAGCCGCTCCAAAACCCGCACCCGCCGCAGAACCTGGTCCTTTGTTCTCGCGGTCGTGGTCGCCATCGCTCTGATCGCCGGGGTCCGCTGGCTCACCAGTGACTCCGGTGATTCCGCCGAACCGACGAAGTGCGGTTCCGACTCCACGGTCCTGAGGGTCACCTCCTCGCCCGAGAAGTACGGCGTTGTCGCGGAACTCGCGAAGAACTACAGCGGGCGGACGGTCGCGGGCAAGTGCGTCGACGTGCTCGTGAAGTCGAAGAGTTCCGGTGCGGCCATGCAGGCGCTCGCCAACGGCTGGAACGAAGCCGTCGACGGGCCCCGCCCCGACGTCTGGGAGCCCGCCGCGTCCGGCTGGGTGAACCTGCTTCGCCAGCGCCTGACCAGCAGCGATCACTCGACGATCCTGCCCGAAGGCCCGCAGCCGTCGATCGCGAACTCCCCGCTGGTGATCGCCATGCCGAAGCCGATGGCCGAAGCGCTCGGCTGGCCGGCCAAGGGAATCGGCTGGCGCGACCTGGCCGCGCTGGCGACCGACCCGCAGGGCTGGGCGAAGTACGGGCATCCGGAGTGGGGGCGGTTCCGGCTCGGCAAGACGAACCCGAACCTTTCGACGGCGGGCCTCAACGCCACCGTCGGCGCGTACTACGCCGCCACCGGGACGTCGTCCGATCTCAGCGCGGCCGACCTCGACAAGCCGGACGTGCGGACGTTCGTGAAGGGTGTCGAGCAGTCGATCGTGCACTACGGCGACAACACGCTCACCTTCCTGACCAACCTGCAGCGGGCCGACGACCGGGGCGCGGCGTTGTCGTACGTCTCCGCGGTGACCGTCGAAGAGAACTCGCTGATCGGCTACAACCAGGGCAACCCGACCAACGACCCGGCGAAACGCGGGCAGCACCCCAGGCCGAAGGTGCCCGTGGTCGCGCTCTACCCCAGCGACGGCACGCTCAACTCGGATCACCCGTTCACGGTGCTGACCTGGGCGGACGACCTCCACAAGCAGATCGCAGCGGACTTCCTCGGTTACCTGAAGAGCCCCGAGGCGCAGAAACACTTCGCGGACCTGGGTTTCCGCAGTTTCGACAACAAGCCGGGCGACCAGGTCACCGCGGAGAACGGCGTCCAGCCGGACGCGAAGATCAATGTGATCCACCTGCCCGGTCCGCCGGTGCTCGACAAGCTGCTCAAGTCCTGGAGCGACCTGCGGAAGAACGCGAACGTCCTGCTGGTCGTCGACGTCTCCGGCTCGATGGCGGACGACGTTTCGGGCACCGGCAAGAACAAGATGGAGCTCGCCAAGCAGGCCGCGACCACCGCGCTCGCGCAGTTCAGCGACACCGACCGGGTCGGCCTGTGGATGTTCTCCACCGGCCTCGACAACGGGAAGGACTACCGCGAACTCGTCCCGATCGGCCCGGTCGGGCAGCAAGGCCGCCGCGACCAGTTGCGTGACCGGCTGGGCGGGCTCTCCCCGCAGGGCGGCACCGGTCTCTACGACACTTCCCTTGCGGCGTACCAATACCTGCGCGAACACCTCGACCCCGACGCGATCAACGCCGTTGTCGTGCTGACCGACGGGCAGAACGCGGACCCCGGCGGCATCGACCTCGACAACCTGCTCGGCAACCTCCGCACCGAGACCGGCGGCGAAACCGTCCGCCTGTTCACGATCGCCTACGGCAGTGACGCCGATCAGGACATCCTCAAGCAGATCGCGGAGACGACACAGGCGGCCGAATACGACTCGTCCAAGCCGGACACCATCGACCAGGTTTTCACCGCGGTGATCTCCAACTTCTGAGCCGGAGCCGTATGAACACACGCAGAGAACTGCTCGATCGCTGGGGCCTGCTGCTCGCGGCCTTGTCCGCCGGGCTCGCCTGGGCGATCCAGGTTCCACTGTTCGCGGCGCTCGCGATCGGGGTGGCGGTGCTGCTGGCCCGGGCGGCCATCGCGGGGGCGAGCCGGAAGGACCGGAACCCTCCGGCCGCCGACCTGCCCGAGGTGGAGCCGGGCTCGAAGGAGGCGGAATGGCTCAACAGAGCCAAAAAGGCAGCCGAGTCCTTCGAGTCCATCAGTGCTTCGCTTTCGGACGGTCCGCTCGCCCGGCGGGTCGACGAAATGGAGACGGCGATCCACGAGACGGTGGAAACGTTGCACCGCCTGGCCGGACGGGCCACGACCGTCGGCAAGGCGATGTCCCGTATCGACAAACGCTCCCTGCTGGAGGAAAAACTCAAGCTGCGTAAGGCTTTGAAGACCGCCGGCCCCGATGTGCGGGCCGACATCGAGAAGTCGATCGAAGCCGTCCAAGCGCAGGAAGACGTCCGCACCCGGCTGGTCACCGCGCGCGGGAAGATGATCGCGCGCCTGCAATCGGGCGCGCTGGGCCTCGACAGCCTGGTCGCCAGGGTCGCCGAACTGTCCACCACGGCCGGAATCGAACCACTCCGCGGCACGGAGTCGATCGGCGAACTCAGCGAGGAACTCGAAAGCATCCGGTTCGGAGTGGCCAAGACCGAAGAGGCCACTCGCGGCTACATCGGCTGAACCTCACCGAACTTCGCCGTGCCCACCAGCGGATAACCCGGCAGGCCGATGTAGGCGCGGGCACCGGGTTCCGGCGTGCCGAGCACCCACAGCCGTCCTGTGGTCTCCACGGTCAGAAGCAGGCTGACGTTGGTCCTCGCCAGCGTCACCGCCACCTCGCGGCCGTCCGGAAGCAGCACCCGACCGGCGGCCCCGGCGACGATCAAGCCGTTCGCCTGGATCCCGCCGGCGAGGCGGATGCCGAGCTCGGTCCAGTTCGGCGCGCTGATCGCCCGGTGCAGCCGGTGGAGCAGGACAAACCCCCAGCAGCTCAGCAGCACGATCACCCCGGCGGCTCCGAGCAGCAGCCCGACCGCTAAATCGCCGACGGCGTCGGGTGCTTCAAGGCCGGCGAAGTTCCACACGAGATACCCGGCGACCACGAACGACACGACCGTAGTGATCACGTTTCGCCGCGCCGCGCTCCGGAAGTAGGCCGCGAGCAGCGGATCGTCCTTCGGCGCGGCCGGTGCGCGGGACAACGCGGGGAGTGCGGCCGACCCCGGGGCGGGCTCGGTGCGAATCCGGCCACCGGATCCGTTGACCATTCCGGGCAGCAACATGCCCACCCGCCCGGACGCGTCCGGGCCGACCAGCCACATCCGGCGCAGCCCGGCAAGCAAGGCCCGATGGGCGGGCCCGAGCTTGACGACCAGCCAGCCGCCGCCGGGCAGCTCGAAGCTGACCTTCCGCCCGGAAACCAGGATCTCGCGGGGCCGAGCCTCGAAGAACGGCTTGTCACGAAGTCCGTACGTCGGCCGGATCGCGTAGAAGTAGACGAATACCTGGAGCCCCCAGACCATCACGGCCAGGACGCCGATCACCACCAGCGGCATCGCGCCGAACACGTCGTCTTCCAGGAACATGATCGCGACGAGCAGCGCGACGGCGACCGGAAGGGCCACGATGTTCCGGCGGATGCGTTTGCGCCCGATCTCCATTATCCCGTTCAGCAGCGGATGTCCGCTGAGTGTCGAACCCGGTTGCGGCTCGAAGACCCGTACCCGATCCCGCGCGGCATCCACCGCACCCACATCGCCCGTCATCGGCTTCCTTTCCCGTTCAGGTGAGAAACCTACCGTGAACGGGAGCGAAAACTTCCCAATTTCCACAGCGCAGGTTAGCCTCACCTAACTAGGAGGTGAGCCGTGACCGAAGCCCCGATTTCCATCCGCCGCCCGCCGGCCCCGAACCCGGCCGAGCGCGCCAAGACGATCGCCACCCGCAACGGACCGGCGACGCTCATGCCCGCGGTGGAGCAAACCGGCGGCGACACCGAACGTGTGGTGCCCGCGATGCATCACGTGCACGTCAGCGGCAGCGTCACCATCCTGCTGCCGGACGGCCACCACCTGGTCGAGGCGACCCGGCAGACCGGACGCGGCGAACTCGCGGTGATGTTCGAGCTGACCGATCAGGCCCCGGTCCCGCTGCGCGAACCGGTCCGCGGCCTGCTGTGGATCACCGGCTGGCTCCGCGCGCTCGGCGACGTCTCCGCGCGGGCGCGGGCGGTGTCGATCGCCGAGACCCGGCCGGACCACCGGCTGCTCGACGTCGGCCACGGCATGACCCTGCTGCGACTGACCCCCGCGTCGCTCGTGCTGGCCGACGCCGAAGGCACGCACTCGCTGCGCCCGCACATGTTCAGCGCGGCCACCCCGGACCCGTTCCACGACTACGAAGCGAAATGGCTGCGGCATCTGGAGAACGACCACGCCGACGTCGTTGGCAAGCTCGCGAAGCACCTGCCACCCGGACTGCACGGAGGCCGCATCCGGCCGCTCAGCCTCGACCGTTACGGCATCCGGCTGCGGGTGGAGGCCGACAGCGGCGACCACGACGTCCGGCTGGCGTTCTCCCGCCCGGTGGACGGCCCGCCGCAGCTCGCGACCGAGCTGCGGCGCCTGGTCGGGTGCCCGTTCCTGAAGGACTGAGCCACAGCCGGGCGCGGCTGCCGACGTGGTCACCTGGGGGTCGTGAGTGTTTCGCGGGGTTAGAACCCCGCGAAACACTCACGACCCTGGGCGACCACGCTCACAAGAAGTTCAGGCCAGTTCGGGCGGGAAACCGCCGGTGGCGATCGGGCCCCAGCTGTCGATGGTGATCCGGATCAGGCTCTTTCCCTGCTTCCGCATGGCTTCGCGGTACTCGTCCCAGTCCGAGTGCTCTCCGGCGATGCTCCGGAAGTACTCGACAAGCGGCTCCACCGACTCCGGCAGGTCGAGCACTTCGGCGCGCCCGTGGAACTGCACCCAAGGCCCGTCGAAGTCGTCGGAGAGCACGCAGACGGAGACCTTCTCCTCGCGGCGGAGGTTCACGACCTTCGCGCGCTTGGGGTAGGTCGCGATGACCATCCGGCCTTCGGCGTCGATGCCGCTGGTCACCGGGGAAAGCTGCGGACCGCCGTCGGACTTGGTGGTCATCAGGATCGCGTGGTGGCGGGTGCGCAGGAACTCGAGGAGCCCCTCGCGGTCGACCTTTTCGTTGGTGGCGATATGGCTCGGCATGCCCACGAAGGTAGCGTGCGTGAATGAGCTCCGCCGTGCGATCGTGGCTGCGCCCCGAACGGGTCGAAAAGCCCTCGGTGATCACCGACCCCGCCGAGCGGCGCGCGATCGTCATCGAGCTGGTCGTCGTCTTCGGCATCACCCTCGGCCTGTCCGGCGTCCGTAGCCTGCTCTCGCTGATCGACTCCCTTCTGCGGCCCGCCCCGCTGTCACAACAGCAGGTCGCGCTGAACGTGCCGCAGGCCACAGCGGACCTGATCGACTTGCTGAAGCAGCTGCTCAGCGTCGTCCAGCTGGTCGGCTGGGGCGCGCTCGGGCTGTATCTGCTGTGGCGCGCCGGGTTCAAGCTCGCGGAGATCGGCCTCGACAAAAAGCGCCCGGGCCGCGACATCGCCTGGGGCTTCGGGCTCGCCGCACTGATCGGCATCCCGGGGCTGGCCCTGTACTTCGTCGGCTACAAGCTCGGCTTCAACCTGGCCGTGCTGCCTTCGACGCTCGGCGACACCTGGTGGCGGCCGATCACGCTGGTGCTTTCGGCCTTCGGCAACGCCTTCGCCGAGGAGATGCTGGTCATCGGCTATCTGCTGACCCGGCTGCGGCAGCTGGGGATGCGCGAGAACTCGTCACTGCTCAGCGCGGCCGTCCTGCGCGGGTCGTACCACCTCTACCAGGGCTTCGGCGGGTTCGTCGGCAACCTGGTGATGGGCCTGGTGTTCGGCCGGGTCTGGCAGCGCACGAACCGCCTTTGGCCGCTGGTCGCGGCACACACGCTGCTCGACACGGTGTCGTTCGTCGGGTACGCCCTACTGAAGAGTCACATCTCTTGGCTCCCTTAGTCGGGTCGAAAACCCATTACGCTCGGGAACCGTGATCAGTGATTCCGCCACCCCCCGGGTGGACAGCGAGGTCGGCCCACTCCGCGCGGTGCTACTCCACCGGCCCGGCAACGAGCTCAAGCGGCTGACCCCGCAGAACAACGACCAGCTGCTGTTCGACTCCATCCCCTGGGTCGGCCGCGCCCAGCAGGAACACGACGCCTTCGCCAAGGTCCTGCGCGGCCGCGGTGTCGAGGTGCTGCTGCTGGCCGACGCCCTGCGCACCGCGCTCGGCGACCAGCGCGCGCACACCGCCGGGGTGCTGGCCGCCGTCGACGAGCGCCGGCTCGGCAACGAACTCGCCGACTCGCTGCGTTCACACCTCTCCGGGGTCGACGCCCCGACGCTGGCCGAGGTACTCATGGCCGGGATGACCTTCGAAGAGCTGCCGTCGGCCGAGGGCAACTCGCTGGTCCGCAAGATGCACCACCCGCACGACTTCGCCGTCGACCCGCTGCCCAACCTGCTCTTCACCCGTGACTCCTCGGCGTGGATCGGCGACCGCGTCGCGATCTCGTCGCTCACCATGCCCGCCCGGCGCCGCGAAACCGCGCTGCTCGACCTCGTCTACGCCTATCACCCGCTGTTCTCCCACGCCGCCCGCGCGTATGGCGCGCACTCCGCGCCGATCGAAGGCGGTGACGTCATGCTGCTCTCGCCGGGCGTGGTGGCCATCGGCGTCGGCGAGCGCACCACGGCCGCCGGGGCCGAGTCGCTGGCGCGTTCGCTGTTCGCCGACGACGTCGCCCACACCGTGCTCGCGGTGCCCATCGAGCAGGCGCGCGCGACCATGCACCTCGACACCGTCTGCACGATGGTCGACACCGACGCCGTGGTCATGTACCCGCTGTCCCGCGACTCGCTCACCGCCTACACCATGCGGCCCGCCGGCGACGGCGCCATGAAGGTCGAAGGACCGGCGCCGTTCCTCATCGCGGCGGCCGAGGCCATGGGCATCGAGCGGCTGCGGGTGATCGACACGGGCCTCGACCCGGTGACCGCCGAGCGCGAGCAGTGGGACGACGGCAACAACACCCTCGCGCTCGCGCCGGGGGTCGTCGTGGGCTACGAGCGCAACGTGGAGACCAACGTCCGCCTGGAAGAGGCCGGGATCGAGGTGCTGCCGATCGCCGGTTCCGAGCTGGGCTCCGGCCGGGGCGGGCCGCGCTGCATGTCCTGCCCGATCCTGCGCGACGAGATTCCGGCGCGCTGATTCCTGGCGATTGATTAGGGAAGGCTTACCACAATAAGGATTACCTCATTTAGTATTGCCTATCTTTATGAATGGTAACCTAATAGGAGGAGAATCACCAGACCAAAGTGGAAAAGGCCGCATGTTCGGGTTACGGTGTAATACATGGCCCTCTTGAAAAAAGAACCGCGATCCAAGTTCTACGAGCTGTTGCAGGCGCAGATCCACAACGAGTTCGCCGCGTCCCAGCAGTACATCGCGCTGGCGGTCTGGTTCGACAACGAGGACCTTCCGCAGCTCGCGAAGCACTTCTACAAGCAGTCGGTCGAGGAGCGCAACCACGCGATGGCGCTCGTCCAGTACATGATGGACACCGATCACCACGTGGAGATCCCCGGTGTGCCCGAGGTCCGCAACGACTTCTCCGACGTGACCGAGCTCGTCGAACTGGCTCTGGCACAGGAAAAAGAGGTCGCCGCCGACATCAAGACGCTGGCGAAAGCCGCCCGTGCCGAAGAGGACTTCATGGCGGAGCAGTTCACGCAGTGGTTCCTCAAGGAGCAGGTCGAAGAGATCTCCCAGATGACCACACTGCTGAACCTCGTCAACCGCGCGAAGGGCAACCTCTTCGACGTCGAGGCGCACCTGCACCGTGAGTCGATCGGCGATGGTGGCGGCCCCGACAGCACCATGCCCCCGGTCGCCGGTGGCGCGCTGTAAAGCACAGTAAAAAAAACAGGTTCTCCATGACCGCGGGGGTGAATTCACCCCCGCGGTCATTCGTATTCCCGTCAGTCGAGCAAGCTCATGTCGAAAACCGGCCGCAGTTCGACACTGCCGGTGGCCGCGTCGGGTACCCCCGCGGCTATTTCAATAGCCCGTTCCTCACTCTCGACGTCGATGAGCAGGAATCCGGCCAGGTACTCCTTCACCTCGGCGAACGGCCCGTCGGTCGTCAGCGCCTTGCCCTCACGCAGGGAAACTCGCTTCGCCAGCTCTGGATCGGCCAGCCCTTCTGAGACGACCAGCTCGCCCGTTTCGGCCAAGGAAGCGCTGTACGCGAGGTGGCTGCGTCCGAACTCCATGCGCTGGTCGTCGGTGAGCTCTTCCCACAGCGCCCGCGACGCCGGGTTGCTGGTGATCAGGATCAGGTACTTCACGGCTCCTCCAAGGTTCTCGAAAAGTCTCTCACCCGGGATGTCGAAACCGGCCGCGCTGCTTCTACGTCCCCGACGAGAGGCACCCGGAAGAGGCGCCACAACACCGGAGGAAAGCTATGACTGCCCAGGACGAAGCCCAGATCCGCGAACTGATGACCGAGTGGGAAGCCGGTATGCGGACGAAGGACGCCAAGCGGCTCGTCGCGCGGTTCACCCCGGGGATCGTGCAGTTCACCCTCGCACCGCCGCTGAAGCAGGCCGACGCGGACGACCCGGCCGAGCTGGAGCGCTGGTTCGCCGGGTTCGAGGACACGCTCGACTACGAGGTCACCGAACTGTCCATCACCGCGGGTGAGGACGTGGCGTTCTGCCACAGCCTGAACAAGCTGTCCGCGACCCCGAAGGGCTCACCGCAGGGCTTTGAGCTGTGGGTACGCTCGACGGTCGGCCTGCGCAAGGCAGACGGCGAATGGCGGATCACGCACGAGCACACATCCACGCCGTTTTATATGGACGGTTCGTTCCGGGCGGCTGTCGACCTCAAGCCCTGACCAGGGGGAAACCCGGGCCTCCCCCTGGAGTAGCCCGGGTTTCCCAGGTGGCTCCGGCTGATTCAGCCGGAGCAGTCCTGACTGGCGCTGGTGAGCATGACGCTGTCCAACAGGCCCTTGTCGTCGAACCCGAAATGGTAGGTGCTGGCCTGGCTCGCCGGGCTGAACGTCCCCGAGTTGTTGGCGACCGTGGCCGGGTACCGCTTCATGACGTCGTCCCTGGTCGAGCCGAAGCCGATCCCTTCCGGGGTGTGTACCGACCCACGCGGCATGATCATCACCAGCCCGTGCGCGTTCGAAATCCACGCGGTGGTCGCCAAAGGGACGCCGGTCCCGCTGATTTCGTAGTAGACACAGGCGTCGTTGTTGCTGGTCTTGACCAGCGTCACGTCCTTCGCGGAAGCGTCCTGCTCGGTCATGCCCAGCTTCAGCTGCCCGAATCCGTCCGGCCCGAGCAACGGGCCGGCGGTGACCATCGCGGGGGGCGAAGGCGGGACCGGCGATTTCGGCGTGGGCTTCTTCGGCGGCGTCTCCGCGTCACCACGCGAACCCACCGACGTCGAGCTCAGCGGTGGCGACGTCGACGGGGTGGTCGGCACGGCGGGCGAGGGCGCGGAGCTCAACGGCCCGTCGGCGCTGGAAGTCGCCGCGCCGGTCTCCAAGGTTCCGGAGGACAGGGCCGCGACGTCCTGCTGGGTGCGAAACGGGCCCAGCGTCAGACCGCCCACGACCAGCAAAGAAGCCACCGCGGCCCCGGCCACCGCCGTCGTCACCGCCCGCTTACGGCGAATCCGCCGTGCTCCCGCGACGATCGCCCGCGGAGCGTCGGCCCTGGCCTGCAGGGCCAGCCGCTCGTCACCGAAGAGGCGGCGCAGTTCGGCGTCCAGCTCGTCATCGGATGCGCTCAACTCGTTTCCCTCCCTTCGCTCTCTTGTAGTGCTGCGCTGTCTTGAAATGCGCTGTCTTGAAGTGGTCGCGCTTCTTTGGCCCCCACGGCCAATTTCGTCCGCAGCGAGGCGATCGCCTTGCTCGCCTGGCTCTTGACGGTGCCCTGGCTGATGCCCAGCGCCGCGGCGATCTCGATTTCGGACAATCCCTCGTAGTAACGCAGCACCATCACCGCGCGTTGCCTTGGCGGCAGATTCCGTAACGCCTGCCACAGCGGCTCGTGCTCGAACGGGTCCGCCGGGCTGAACGGCTGGGTGTCGGGAATCTCGGCGACGAGGTTCTCCCGCTTGATGCGGCGCCAGCGGCTGATGTGCGCGTTCGCCATCGAGCGGCGGATGTAGGCCAGCGGGTCGCCGGTCTTGTGCTGGACGTGGGCCCAGCGCGAGCCCATCTTCTCCAGAACGGTTTGGACCAGGTCGGCCGCGTCGTGCGGATTTCCCGTCAGCGCATGGCCGTAGCGAAGTAATCCGGGCAGGCTGGCCTCCACGAACTCCCCGAAGTCCGTGAGCTCCCCAGCCACCGACGATCCCCTCCCTCGGTGCGCGGTCCCGTCGCCCGGGACGGGGTCTGCCCCGCCCAGAACTGCCCAGCCATCCACCCCTGACATGGCCGGCGCGACTGCCGTCACCGTATCGCCTCCTCCCAGCATGGTCTTGTCTGGCGTGTTCCCGCCATGCACAAAACGCATAACTGCCCCCGCAGGTTGTCCCGAAGCTTTACTCCTTCGAGGGACGCCTGGCTGGGGGTGGAGTTGCGTGGGGTTACCGGTTGGCCAACCTGGAGGGCAGTTCGAAGGAACCATCCGCTCCTGGAGGGAATTCGTGCACGCCAACCACGGCGTTACGCCCTATGGGCCCGTACACGTGCGGGAACCAGATCCCGCTGGGATGCGGCGGCACACCGGCCTCCCAGCGCAGCGGCACGCCGAGCCGGCCGGGGTCGATCTCGAGCAGGACGAGATCGGTCCGGCCGGCGTACAGCGCGTTCGCCGGGAGATGCGCGGTGCCCGGGTCCGAGCAGTGGACGAAACCGACGTCGTCCAGCGACGGCGCCCGGTATTCACCACCCTCGGGGACCGCGGCCCACTCGGCCGCGGCGCAGATGTGCAGGATCATCAGCGCAGGGTGAGCTGACGCCCGATCAGGCCGTCGCGCGAACGGCGCTCGGCGGCGTTCAGCGGTTCGGCGTCGAGGGACTTGAGCGCCGCCTCCAAGCGGATGCCCAGCTCCTTCGCCGCGCCTTCCCACTCGCGCGCGTGTGCCTCGGGGTCGAGGTCCCACACCGGCACGAGCAGGCCGTGCGCGCGGAACGAACCGGCGTACCGCGAATCGTCGCCGAGGCCGATCTCACCGGCCGCGGACAGGCGCGCGAGCGCTTGCAGCAGCAGGTTCTCCGGCTCCGGACGGACCCAGCGCAGGTGCGCCTTCTCCCCGGCGAGCACCCAGTACGCCCCCGGACTGAGACGCTCCGTCGGCATGATCGCCTCGTTGGCGCGCTCGAGCGACAGCCCGACGTCACCGCTCGAATCGGCGTCCTCGGGCAGCCACCACGAGAAGTCCTTGTGCAGCGTGGCTTCGAGCTCGGCGCCCGGGACCAAGAGGTCCTGCAGGCGCTCGCCCTCGGCGTGCGGGGAGGTCGTGTCCGGCACGGACAGCACGTCACCCGGCTTGGCGTCCAGCACCCAGCGCAGCGAGCGGCCCAGGTCGCGGCTGATGTCGGAGGACCGCGTCTGCACCTGCATCCCGACAAACGCCTTGCCGTCCGAGCGCATCAGCGCGGCGGCGGCCATCGGCAGCACGGTGGCCAGCGTGACGGACTTCCCGGAGTCGCCAGCGAGCGTCAGCTCGGCTGTCGCCGACGGCACGAACTCGCGCAGCGCGATCAGCTCGGGTTCGGCCGCCAGCCCTTCGAACGGCTGGCCCACGAACACATCGCGCACCTTCGGCTTACGGTCCGGCTTGGGACCCTTCTTGCGCCCGCCCTTGCCCATGTGGCCTCCTCGTCTCGGCCATCAAACGCTACCGTCCGCACACGCGCGAGCTACAGTCGGCGGGGTGTTCGACCCTCGCGATCCCACGTTCCTCGCCGACCCGTATCCCGCCTTCGCGCGGCTGCGTGAGACCGGTGAGGTGCACCGCCACGAAGAGCTCGGCCTCGCCGTCGCCGTTTCGCACGCCGCGTCGGCCGCCGTGCTGCGGCATCGCGGCCTCGGGCGGATCTGGACGGACGCGACGCCGTTGGAGCGGTTCACCTCGTTCAACCTGCTGCACCGCAACTCGCTGCTGGAGAACGAGCCGCCCGCGCACACGCGGTTGAGGCGGCTGATCGCCGGGGCGTTCGGGCGCGGGCACGTGCAGCGGCTGGCACCGATGGTGGCCGAGCTGGCGACGGGCATGGTCGATCAGCTCGCCGGGAAGATCGCCGCCGACGGCGAAGCCGACCTGCTGGAGTACCTCGCCCAGCCGTTGCCGGTCGCGGTGATCGCGGAGCTGCTGGGGGTGCCGGAGGCCGACAGGCCGCGGCTGGTGCCCTGGTCCAACGCGATCGTGAAGATGTATGAGTACGGCTTGCCCGCCGACGGCCAGGACGCGGCCGAGCGGGCGGCGGGCGAGTTCGTCGCGTACCTGCGTGAGCTGGCGGAGCGGCCGCTCGGCGACGACCTGATCAGCGACCTCCGCCGCGGTGGCCTGACCCCCGACGAACTGGTCGCGACGGCCGTCCTGCTGCTGATGGCCGGGCACGAGGCCACGGTCAACGTCATCGGCAACGGCGTCTCGGCGCTGCTCACCCACCGCGAGCAGTGGCAGCGGCTGGTGGGCGATCCGGGGCTGCTGGACCCGTGTGTCGAGGAGTTGATCCGCTTCGACTCGCCACTGCAGTTGTTCGAGCGGACGGCGACCACCGACGTCGAGATCGCGGGCTTCCGGGTCGCCGAGGGCGAGAAGATCGGCGCGCTGCTCGGTGCCGCCGCACGCGACCCGGCTGTCTTCGACGAGCCGGACCGGCTCGACATCGGCCGCACGCCCAACGCGCATCTCGGGTTCGGCATGGGCATCCACTACTGCGTCGGCGCTCCGCTGGCCCGGGTGGAGATCGCCGCGGCACTGAGCGCCCTCACCACCCGCCTGCCCGGCCTGCGCCTGGCCCACCCGCCCCGCCGACGCCCCGAGTTCGTCATCCGTGGCCTGCAAGACCTCCGCGTCCGCCTTTAGCCGTCAGGGCTTGTGAGCGTTGCCGCCGGTTAGAACCGGCCGGAACGCTCACAAGTCGGTTCAGCGGACGGAGTGGGAGGCGCGGGCGGCGCGGAGTTCGGGCTCCGGCGCGCCGGTCACCTTGAGCACCCGCATCAGGCGCAGCTTGGCTTCGTCGACCGGGGCCAGCAACTCCGTCCACCGCCGGACAGCCACCGCTGTCAGCACCGCGAGCACCGCCGCCGAGAGGTCGCCCAGCGCGATCAGGATCACGCTGTCGGCCTCGGCCTGGACGCCGTCACGCAGCCGCCACCAGATCACCAGCACCAGCAACAGCCAGTTGACGATCCAGGCCGCCCACCAGCCGAACACCAGCCTCGAAGGTGACGGACGCTGCTCCGCGGGACGGCGGAGGACGGCGTGCTCGAGCTCGGAGACGATCGACCCGGCCATCGCCAGGTTGTAGCCGGGGATGAACATCCCGAGCGCCACCTGCCGTGACGTCCTCGGCGGGTCCTCGCCGGTCTCGTCGGCCGCGGCGAGCCGCGCGACGAAAAGCCACCACAGTGCCAGCCCCACCGGGACCAGCGAAAAAATGGTCATCAGCAGGGCCGCCGTCACGACCAGCGTGTCCGACGCCGCCACCACAGTGGTGTTCAACGCCGAATCGCGGCTCTGCACCAGCAGCACGTACCGCCAGATCTCCGCACCACCGGAAACGACCGCGAGCACGGCCAGCACCCACAGCGTCGCGACCGTGCTGCGCGCGATGACACCCAGCCGCTGCAACGGGCTCAGCTCGTCCGACGCGGTGCCGGGCACGGCCGTCGGCAACCGCCAGGTCAGGTTCGGGAAACCCCAGCGAGGCGGCACCGGATACGACGGCGGGCCGGTGTAGCGCTCGACGACCGCCGGACGCCGGCGCGGCCAAGCCCCCGGAGGAGGCGACGCCACCCATCGCACACGCTGGCGCGGCCGCGCCTGGTACGGGTGCGGCTGCATCGGCGGCCGCCGCGGCGGGTAGGCGTGACCTGGGTGCATGCGCTTACAGGATCTCGGGTTCGGCGTCCGGCCGCTCGGCGACAACACTGCGCCCGGACGCGTGCCACTCCTTCATGCCGCCCGCCACGTTCACCGCGTCCCAGCCACTGGCGTTGAGCCAGGCCGACGCGCGGGCGGACCTGCCGCCGCTGCGGCAGACGACGTAAACCGGGCTGTCTTCCGGGAAGTCCGCGAGCTCGGAGACGCGGTCCGGCAGCTCGCCGAGCGGGATGTGCTTCGCCCCGGGCGCGTGCCCGGCGGCCCATTCGTCGTCCTCGCGGACGTCGAGCAGCGCGACCCCGTCCTTGGGCAGGTCGGAGATGGCCACGGTCGGGATTTCTGACGGGCTTACCACGGTCTCATGCTCCCATGTGATGTTGTTGTGCGCGTGTGAACTGCGCTGACACTACGTCTTACTTGCGGTGTTTGCCCTTGGACAAACGGGTCTTTTCCTCGGCCTGCTGCCCGAACCTGGCGACGGCCCTGTCCCGCATGAAACCGAGCGGGTCCGGGGCGTGCAGGCGGAGCATCACGCCGTTGAGGTCGCCGGGGACGCCGTACCGCGTGGCCTTGCTGACAAGGTAGGTGGTGACAAACGCCACGGGCACCGTGATCAGCGCCGGCTGGCTGGTGAACCACGGCGCCCAGCCGCCGGTGTACCCGCTGACCAGCGTGATGACCAGCGCCGCAAGCACCAGCCCGCCGCCGACGACCATGCCCGCCATCGCGCCGTGCCAGCTCAGCTTGCGCCACCAGATACCGAGGACCAGCAACGGACTGAAGGTCGACGCCGCGAGCGCGAACGACATGCCGACGCTGAACGAGATGTCCTCGGAGCGCAGCGCGACGGCGAGGATCATCGGCAGGAACGCCACAAGCGCCGTCGCCAGCCGGAAGTCCCGCACCCGGCCGCGACGGAAAACGTCCGTCGACACCACCCCGGCGACACTCACCAACAGCCCCGACGAGCTGGAGAGGAACGCCGCGAACGCGCCCGCCGCCGTCACCGCGCCCAGGATCTGCCCGCCCAGCCCCGGCAGCATCGCCGTCGGCAGTTGCAGGATCGCCGCGTCCGTCTTGCCGGTGATCAGCAGCTGGGGCACGTACATCCGGGAGAGCGCGCCCAGCAGCGTCGGGAACAGGTAGAACAAACCGAGCAGCAGCAGCACATGGACCGTCGTCCGCCGCGCCGCCTTGCCGTCGGGGTTGGTGTAGAACCGCACCAGCACATGCGGAAGTCCCATGGTGCCAAGGAAAAGCGCGAACATCAGCGAGTACGTCCCGAGCAGGTTGTCCACACCGCTCGAGTTCGGCCGCAGCCAGTCGGCGTTGGCCGTCCTGGCCCCGCTGATCACCGGCACCGGCGTGCCCTTGGTGAACTTCAGTTTCGTGCCTTGGGAAACCTGGTGCTGGGTGTCCGGCCCCCAGAACCCCGGGCCTTCGGCCGGGCCGCCGTCGACCTTGCCGTACGCGGAGAACTCGACCTTCCACTTGACCTGGATGGTGACGTCGGTCGTCACGTCGACGGTCGTGTCCGCCACGAAGACCGGCGGCGCCGCCGAGCCGAGCGGCCTGGCCCCATCCGGGCCGCCACCGGCGAAGAACACCATGCAGAGGATGAAGGTCGGCACCGCGATCGCGAACAGCTTGAGCCAGTACTGGAAGGCCTGCACCACGGTGATGGCGCGCATGCCGCCGGCGATCACGTTGATCGCCACCAGCGCCGTCACGAGCACCGCGCCGCCCCAGGCGGGCACCGGCAGGATCGTGGCGAGCGTCAGCCCGGCGCCCTGCAGCTGCGGGACCATGTACAGGATGCCGATGGAGATGACGAAGGTCGTCGAGAACTTGCGCAGCGTCCGCGAGCCGAGCCTGGCCTCGACGAAGTCCGGCAGCGTGTACGCCCCGGAGCGCCGAAGCGGGGCGGCGACGAACAGCATCAGCGCGAGGTAGCCCGCGGTGAACCCGATCGGGTACCACAGCGCGTCGGCGCCGTCGCGGAGCACGACCCCGGCGACCCCGAGGAACGACGCGGCGGAGAGGTACTCACCGGAGATCGCGGCGGCGTTGCGGCGGGAGCGGACCGTCCGGCGGGCGACGAGGAAATCGCTGGTGCTGACGGCGAACCTGGACGACCGGTGGCCGAGGTAGAAGGTCACCACGGCGACCAGCACGATGCCGGTCAACGCCCATGGGTTCAGCTGCACTGGGTGATCCTCGCACCTGAGCTTGTCGGCTCAGTCCTCGGCTAATTCTCGATCATGTCGACGAAGGCGCGCTCATGCCGTTCGGCGAGGCGGTTGTACCAGAGGCCGACCCCGAACAGCAGCGGGAACGGCAGAACACCGAGGATCACCCACGGCAACGGCAGCCCGACGATGGTGAGCCGGGCGAAGTCGGGCAGGAAGAAGAACACCGCCGGGAGCGCCCCCAGCAGCACCACGACCAGCAGGCCCAGCAGCAGGCCTGTCCTGAGCTGTTCCTTCACGAGGTCTTTGATCAGCAGCTCGCCCCAGCTGGTCTGTTCCTCCAGCTCGACGCGGGCGCGAAGGGTGTTGGCGGCCACTCGCGGGTCGGCGAGCACCACCCGTTGCCGCCGGGGCGGTTTGACCTGGGGCACCGGCGGCGGGTTCAGGAACTGGGCCAGCAGGTCGGGTTCCGGCTCGGACTGGCGGTTCAGGTTCTTGCCGAGGGTCGGGTCCGGCTTGCGGACCGGATCCTCGTCCACCGGGTGGTAGAAGTCGAAATCGTCGTCGCTCATCGGCGAAGGGTCCCGCTACGGGTTTCTCGACGAGCCGACCAGCCGGTCCTTCAGCTCGCGGGTATGCCGCCTGCTGACCGGCAGCACCTTCTCCTCGTTGCCGATGACCACCTGATACCCGCCCTGGCCCATGCGCAACTCGGTGATCAGCCCGAGCGCGACCAGGAACGACCGGTGGATACGCACGAAACCGGCCTTCTCCCAGCGCTCTTCCAGCTGCGCCAGCGGGATGCGCACCAGGTGGCTGCCGTCGGTGGTGAACAGGCGCGCGTAGTCGCCCTGCGCCTCGACCCACCGGACCGACGAACGCTGGATGAGCTTGGTGGTGCCGGCCAGCTCGACCGGGATCACCTCGTCGTCGTTCTTGACCGGCGCGGCCCCGCCACCGGGCGCGGCGTCCAGCGCGGGAGCGGACTGCAGCTTCTCCCTGACCCGCTGGATCGCGCGGTCCAGCCGATCCTGCTTGCACGGTTTGAGCACGTAGTCGATCGCGCCGAGCTCGAAGGCGTTGACGGCCTCGTCGGAGTGCCCGGTCACGAAGACGAGCAGCGGCGGCGGGTTGAGCGCCGTCAGCACCTTGGACATCTCCATGCCGGACAACCCCGGCATCTCGATGTCGGCGAAAACGGCGTCGACCGGCGGCAAACCGCGCTCCTTGCGCAGCCGGAGCTCCGGATCGTCGGAAGCGATCAACCGCCGCAGCGCTTCGGACGCGTCGACCGCGTCCAGCACCCTCAGGATGTAGGGGTTGCTTTCCAGACAGAAGACCAATTGGGACAGCCCATGGGGCTCGTCGTCCACGGCAAGGACAACGAGCTGGCGGGTCGCATCTTGAGCACTCACAGTGACTCGCATCCTGCCTATTGCAGGCGGTTATGTCCAGCCCCTTGGTGCCTGCTCACACCGGAGAACCGGACCGGGCGAGTGGGTGCCGGTATCCCCCGCGCCGGGGATACCGGCACCCACGGGTTTCAGTGGCCGAACGTGAACCAGTTGACGCTCACGAAGTCGGCGGGCTGGCCGCTGGTGAAGGTCAGGTAGACGTTATGCACCCCGGTCGTGGCCGCGATGTTGGCCGGTACGGTCCGCCAGCTCTGCCAGCCGCCGGTATTGGCGATCGCGAAGCTGCCGATGGGGGTGCTGGTGCGGCTGTCCAGCCTCACCTCGACCAAGCCGCTCACGCCGTCCGCCGCCCCGGACGCGACCCTGGCACTGAACTGGCGCCCGGCCGTGCCGCCGAAGTCGACGTTCGGATAGAGCGTCCAGTCACCGTTGCCCGCCGGGCCGACGGCCTGCCCGCCACCGGTGTCGGTCGTGGCCTGGGTGCTCACTCCGCCCTGCTGGCTGAAGGACTCGGCCTGGATGGTGCTGTAGGCGTTGCCACCGCCGGGGTTCGTCGGGGTGGTCGGCGTCGTGGGGGTGGTCGGCGTCGTCGGCGTCGTGGTGCCGCCGCCGGAGCCCTTGGTGGAGACCGACACGTAGTCGACGACCATCGGGTGCCCCGGCACGATCCCGGCACCGGGCGTGGTGGTGCCCGAGTTGTTGTTCGGGAACGCGCCGCCGATCGCGACGTTCAGCAAGACGAAGTACCCCGCATGGCTGGTCATGTTCGCCCACGTGGTGGCGTCGACCTGGTTCTGGCTGACGGAGTGGAACTGCTGGCCGTCGACGAACCAGCGGAAGACCTGCGGCGAGACGCTGGCGTCCCACTCGAAGCGGTAGGTGTGGAATCCGGCCTGGCAGGTGGTGCCGGGGCAGGCGCGGTTGGCGACGATGCCGGTGGTCTCGTTGCACGGGCCGCCGGGGTTGACGCCGCAGTGCAGCACGCCCCAGACGGAGTTGATCCCGTTGACGTTCTCCATGATGTCGAACTCGCCGATGGCGGGCCAGTTCCAGTTGTTGCCCCGATACGGCGAACCCAGCGCCCAGAACGCCGGCCAGTAGCCCAGCGCCGCGGCGCCGGTGACGTTCGGCATCTGGATCCGGCTTTCGATCCGCATGACCCCGCCCGCCGGCGGCTTGAAGTTCGACCGCTGCGTCTCGATGCGCGCCGACGTCCACGCGCCCGAGCCGTCGCGCTGCGGCGTGATTTTGAGGTTGCCCGCGCCGTCGAGGGCCAGGTTGTTCGAGTTGGTGGTGTAGTTCTGGATCTCGCCGGTGCCCCAGTTGCCGGGACCGCCCGGGTAGCCGAAGCCGGTGTCGTAGATCCAGTTGGCGGCCGAGGGCAGGGAGTTGGCCGCGCCGGTGAAGTCGTCGGCGAAGACCGTGGTCCAGCCCGTCTCCGGCGGTGGCACGGACGCCTGGGCCGTCATCGTGAGCGGGATGGTGACCACCAAGGCCCCGGCGACGGCGCCGAGCGCGGTCCACCAGCGTCTGCGTCGGGGCGGGGCGGTGGGCGTGACAGCTGTGACGGGCATGGGTGACCTCCTCGTCAACCCGAACCGGCCGATACCGGGCTTTTGTTGCCGGTCACAACAAAGC
>Ga0247768_1000204_pt1 | contig 22223 bp, 23 predicted proteins | sample UWRJL016104C6_FD_179944 | JGI IMG/M metagenome (GOLD analysis project Ga0247768, IMG submission 179944) | Plant litter microbial communities from Arlington Agricultural Research Station in Wisconsin, United States - UWRJ-L016-104C-6 | ecosystem: Environmental > Terrestrial > Plant litter >... | reverse complement strand
AATGAACGGACCCTCTACAGTGGGCGGTCGCAGTCGATGGGCCAGTCCGGCCACACCGAAATCACTTAGCTATGCTAACGAATATTACTTAGCTTGGCGAAGTAACTTCCCTCGCCGTACGGTCGGTGACATGGATGCGGTGGTTTTCGACCTCGATGGCGTGCTGGTCGACTCGGAACGGACCTGGGACGAAGTCCGCCAGGCCGTGGTCACGGAGCACGGTGGCACGTGGACGCCGGAGGCGACGCGGGCACAGCAGGGGATGAGCACCCCGGAGTGGGCGCGCTATCTCGTCGACGAACTCGGCGCGCGGCTGACACCGGAGCGGATCGCGGAGGTCGTGGTCGCGGCGATGGCCGAGCGGTACGCGGAGGGTCCGCCGGTGATCCCGGGCGCGGCGGAGACGGTCCGCGCGGTCGCTGCGCACTACCCGGTGGCCATCGCGAGTTCGTCGCCGCCGGTGCTCATCAAGGCGTTCCTGGAGGCGACCGAGCTGACCGGGCTGGTGCGGGTCGCGCTGTCCAGCGAGCAGGTGTCCGCGGGCAAACCGGCGCCGGACGTCTACCTGGAGGCCGCGCGGCAACTCGGTGTCGAACCGACGGCCTGTGCCGCGGTGGAGGACACCACGAACGGGTTGCGTTCGGCGCTCGCGGCCGGGATGGCCGTCTACGCGGTGCCGAACCCGCATTTCCCGCCGGACCCCGCGGTGCTGGAGAAGGTCACAGCGGTACTGGACGACATAACGGAGCTGCCGGGAGTGCTTCGCGAAGGTCTGTGACCACGCGAAGCACCCCCGGGACGAACCTGGCTAGATCTCGCCGTTGATGAAGCGCTCGACCTCGTCGCGGGCCGTCGAGTCGTCGTACTGCTCCGGCGGCGACTTCATGAAGTACGAGGACGCCGACAGGATCGGGCCGCCGATGCCGCGGTCCAGCGCGATCTTCGCGGCGCGGACGGCGTCGATGATGATGCCCGCCGAGTTCGGCGAGTCCCACACCTCGAGCTTGTACTCCAGGCTCAGCGGCACGTCGCCGAAGGCGCGGCCCTCGAGCCGGACGTAGGCCCACTTGCGGTCGTCGAGCCACGGCACGTAGTCCGACGGGCCGATGTGCACGTTGTTCTTCCCGAGGTCGCGGTCGACCTGCGAAGTCACCGACTGCGTCTTCGAGATCTTCTTCGACTCGAGCCGCTCCAGCTCCTTCATGTTCAGGAAGTCCATGTTCCCGCCCACGTTGAGCTGCATCGTCCGGTCCAGCTGGACACCGCGGTCTTCGAAGAGCTTCGCCAGCACGCGGTGCGTGATGGTGGCGCCGACCTGGGACTTGATGTCGTCGCCGACGATCGGGATGTTGGCGTCGGTGAACTTCTTCGCCCACACCGGGTCCGAGGCGATGAAGACCGGCAGCGCGTTGACGAACGCGACCCCGGCGTCGATCGCGGCTTGGGCGTAGAACTTGTCGGCCTCTTCGGAGCCCACCGGCAGGTAGGCGACCAGCACGTCGACGCGGGCCTCACGCAGCGCGGCGACGATGTCGACGGGCGCCTCGTCGGACTCTTCGATGGTCTCGCGGTAGAACTTGCCGAGGCCGTCGAAGGTGTGCCCGCGCTGGACGGTGACACCGAGCGGCGGCACGTCGGCGATCTTGATGGTGTTGTTCTCGGAGGCGAAGATCGCCTCCGAGAGGTCACGGTTGACCTTCTTGGCGTCCACGTCGAACGCGGCCACGAACTCGATGTCGCGGACGTGGTACGGCCCGAACTGCACGTGCATCAAGCCGGGTACCCGCGTGCCGGCGTCGGCGTCGCGGTAGTACTGAACGCCTTGGACCAGCGACGCCGAGCAGTTCCCGACGCCAACGATGGCCACCCTGACGGTGTTGTCTCCGGCCCCCTTGCTGGGGGCCGCACCCTCCGCGCGACGGTGCTCGCCCATGCCGGTGTCTCCTTCATTCGGTTAGCGCTTGTTGTAGGTGTTCGGGCGACGCGGCTCAGTCTTCCTGTTCGCGTTGCTCGGCTTGTTCGTGCGCGATCAGCTCGTTGAGCCACCGCACTTCCCGCTCGCTGGTCTCCAGCCCGAGCCGGTGCAGTTCGCGGGTGTAGCGATCGATCTTCTCTTCGGCCCTGGACATGGCGGCCCGTAAACCCTCACGCCGCTCCTCGACCCGGCGGCGACGACCCTCCAGGATGCGCATCCTGACGTCGGCCGGTGTCTTCGAGAAGAACGCCAAGTGGACGCCGAAGCCCTCGTCGTCCCAAGTTTGCGGACCCGCGTCGCCGAGAAGTTCGGCGAAATGCTCCTTGCCCTCGGCAGTGAGCTTGTACACACGACGTCCTCGTCGTGCCCAGGTCGACTTCGACTGCTTGACGGCCGTTTCGTCCGTCTCGGGCTCGTCCAGTTCTTCGACGATGAAGCCGGCCCTGAGCAGCCTTCGCAAGGTCGGGTACAGCGACCCGTACGAGAACGCGCGGAACATCCCGAGCGTCTCGTGCAGGTGTTTACGCAGCACATAGCCATGCATGGGTGCCTCGTGCAGCAGTCCCAGGATCGCGAACTCCAGCACGGCGCACCCCCTTCTCCGGGAACAAACGGCGGCCCGCGGCGTTGCCTTGGACTGCCGGTACCGATGTCAGCAACCTACCGCCCAACTATATCGCGCCGATACATCGAAGTGGCGTAGTTAACCTTTCGGGTGGCACTCGACGGACGCGTAGCGCATGGCGATATTCACCGGAGAGTTACCGAAACACCCGCGTGTCGGGTTTGCGCCTCAAGCTTTTGGCCGAACAGCCAATGGCCTACCGAGCCGGAACCCGTACTCTGTTGTCGTGCGAAACCAGCGGCAGGTCGTGGACTACGCGTTGCAGCGCCGTGCGGTGCTTGCCGGCGTCCAGTCCGGGCGCGTCGGCCCCGACGATGTGTGCGACGCGGGCCCGTATCTGCTGAAGGCCGCCAAATTCCACGGTGAGCAGGGCGAACAGCCTTGCCCGGTTTGCCGTAAAGAGGCGTTGACGCTTGTCTCCTGGGTTTACGGGGACGAGCTGAAGCACGTGGCAGGCTCCGCACGTGTCCAGGAAGAGCTCAACCGGATGGCAACAATGTTCTCCGAGTTCACCGTCTACGTCGTGGAGGTTTGCCGGACGTGTCACTGGAACCATCTGGTGCAGTCATACGTCCTGGGCACAGGAGATCCGCAAACGCGATCCCGCCCGCGAAGGACAGCGGGCCAGTGACGTCAGCTAAGAAAACCGCAGTTGACCACAGAGCGGCGTATCCCGAAGCGCCGATCTGGGAGGCCATTTCGTGAACGACCATCGTAATCGCCCCTGGCCCGGCCAGGAGCCTGATGAGCCCCGTCGCGCCCAATGGCCGACTGACGACGACGCCGGCGGCCCGCAATGGCCGAGCGACGACGCGCCCAGGCGGCCACAGCGCCCGACGCCCCCTCGTGGCACCCCACAAGGATCACCCCAGTGGCCGGGTGAAGACGACGCGCCCCGGCGTCCTCAGCGACCCCAGGGCCCGCCACCCGGCGCGCCACCGCGCCGTCCAGGACCGCCGCCACCGGGCGCGCGGTCCCCGATGGGCCCGCCGTCGCCCCCCGGTGGCTACCGCGCCCAGCAGCCACCCCCGCCGCAGCCGCCCCGGCGCCCCCGCGTCGAACAGCCGACGGGCATGGTCCGCCCGGTACTGGGGCCGAACGAGCGCGAACCGGATCTGCTGACCCATCACGAGCACAACGGCAGCAGCCCGAACGACTTCGACTACGACGACGAGTACACCGGCGAGCAGGACCGCTTCAACGAATACGGTCCTGACGAAGACGGTTTCGACGACGAGCCGCAGCTCGACGAAAACGGCAAGCCGATCAAGCCACCGCTGACCCCGAAGCAGCGCAAGAAGCGGCGCTGGCGGCGTATCCGCCGCACGCTGTACGTGCTTGTCGGGCTGTTCGTGGTGCTGCCGGCGATCGGCTTCGTGATCATGTACATGACGGTCGACGTGCCGACGCCGGAAAGCGTCGCGTCGAGCCAGAGCCAGGCCGTCACCTACTACTACGCCAACGGCGACGTGATGGGCAAGGACGTCCCGCCCAACGGGAACCGGGCGATCCTGCGCGAGGACCAGATCCCGGACGTCGTCAAGCACGCCGTCTACGCGACGGAGGACGCCACCTTCGAGACCAACTCCGGGTTCGACGTCACCGGCATCCTGCGCGCGGTCTACAACCAGGTCACCGGTGGTACCGGTGGTGGTTCGACGATCTCGCAGCAGTACATCAAGAAGGCCACCGAGAACGACGCCCCGACGCTGACCCGTAAGGCGACGGAGCTGGTCAAGTCGTTCAAGATGAACCAGACGTACACCAAGGGTGAGATCATCACCGCGTACCTGAACACGATCTACTTCGGGCGCGGGGCGTACGGCATCCAGGCGGCGTCGCAGTCGTTCTTCAAGAAGGACGTCGGGCAGCTCAACTTCTCCGAAGCGGCGCTGCTCGCGGGCCTGATCCAGCAGCCGGGCCGCTCGGAGAACCTCACGGTCGCCACCGGGCGCTGGAACACCGCCCTGGACCGGATGGTGGAGAACCACTACGTCTCCAAGGCCGACCGGGACGCGGCGCAGTTCCCGACCCCGGTGCCGCTGCAGGACAGCAAGGACACCACGGGCCAGGTCAACACCTTCATCAAGCTGGCCGTCCAGGCCGAGCTCGCGGACGCGGGCTTCGACGAGGACAAGCTCTACACCGGCGGGTACAAGGTCTATACGACCATCGACCCCGCCGCGCAGAAGGCCGCGGAGGAGTCCGTGGCGGCGAACATGAAGGGGCAGACCGACCCGGACATCCTCAACTCGCTCGTCGCCGTCGACCCGAAGACCGGCGGCATCCTCGCCTACTATGGTGGCCCGACGCTCGTGCCGAACCCGTCGGGCGGGCCGGATCTCCGTGGCGCCGACCACGCCGCCCAGGTCCGCAACCCCGGGTCGTCGATCAAGGCGTTCGACCTCACGGCCTACCTGAAACTGGGCAAGGGCCTCGCCGACACCTTCGACGGGACGAACAACCGGACCTTCCCCGGAGTCGTCAAGCCCATCCGGAACGCGGGCGAGAGCTCGAGCTGTGGCCCGAAGTGCACGGTGGCCACGGCGATGGAGATCTCGGCCAACACGGTGTTCTACGACATGGTCTTCAACATCGTGAAGCCGAAGGGCGTGATGACCGCGGCCAAGGAAGCCGGGGTCAAGATGGCGCCGGACGGCAAGGCCGTCATGGGTCTCGACAACAACATCGCCATCGGTGGTGGTACCACGGTCGTCACCCCGAGGGACATGGCCGGGGCGTACGCGACCTTCGCCGCCGAAGGTATTCAGCGCGACACCCACTTCGTCGCCAAGTTGACCAACTCCAGCGACGAGACCGCGTTCGAATACCAAGACAAGGGCAAGTCCGCCTTCGATCCCGACCAGGCGAAGAGCAAGCAGATCGCCGACAACGTCACCGCTTCGCTCGAACCGGTGATCAAGCACTCCAAGCTCACCTGCCCGAAGAACCACGAGTGCGCCGGAAAGACCGGGACGCAGCAGTACGAAATGCAGCCGGGCGACAAAGCGTCGTACGCCGACGACAACGCGCAGACCTGGATGGTCGGCTACACGCCGTCCGTCGCGACGGCCGTCTGGGTCGGTGGCGACGGCAACAAGCCGCTGCACGACAAGAACGGCAAGCCGCTGTTCGGGGCGACGATCGCCGGTCCGACGTGGCAGGACTTCATGGAGAAGTACCTGAACGGCAAGCCGGCGGAGAAGTTCGGACCGGTGAACTTCATCGGCCCGAACCCGGCCTCGGTGACCCCGACACCGCCGTCGACCACAGCCCAGCCGCCGACGCCGACGACGCCCACCACGCCGACCACGCCCACCACCGAACCGACCACCAGCACCTCGGAGACCACCACGTCCCGTCGCGGACCTGGCGGGCCCGGCGGGCCCGGCGGCCCTGGGACCTCCAGCACGAACCTGCCGGGGCTCGGTTTCCAGCCGGGCGGCGGTAATCCGGGACCGGGCGGCGCCGCGAACGGGGCGAAACTGCTACCCAATGATCCAGCCGGCTAACAGCCGGCAAGCGACGGAATAAGGGCGCCTCCACCGATTTCACGGTGGAGGCGCCCTTATTTGTTGCCGGGTACCGCGTCAGGGCAGCGAAATCACGCGACGCTCGGCGCCGGAGCGGTGGGCGGCTTCGATGACCCGCAGTGTCTCCACCGAACTCGCCGGGTCGACCGGAAACTCTTCCCTGCCATGCAAAGCGTCCCGCACTCCGGCGTAAAACTGTTCGTAGCGCCCGGTTTCCGTCGGCACGGTCTCGACGTCGTCGTTCACGCCCAGCACGCCCGCGTCGGATTCCGGCTCCACGCCCCAGCCTTCGTCGCCGGGGCGCTTGCCATCCTTGATCTGTGGCTCCTGCACGTCCAGGCCGTACTTGGTGAAGGTCGCCTTGGTGCCCATCAGCCGGAACCGCGGGTTGCGCGTGGCGGCCAGCGTCGAGGCCCACAGCTGCGAGCGGACCCCGCTGATGTGGTGCAGTGAAACAAAAACGTCGTCGTCGACGGCGACTCCCGGCCGTCGGCGGTCGACCTCGGCGTAAACCTCGTCGACCGGGCCGAACAGTTGCAGCGCCTGGTCGACGATGTGCGCGCCGAGGTCGTAGAGCACCCCGCCGGCTTCGGCCGGATCACCGAGCTCGCGCCAGTTGTCCTTCGGCTGGGGCACCCAGCGGTCGTACCGCGACTCGAAGCGGAAGACCTCACCAAGCTTCCCGGCGTCGAGAAGTTTGCGCACGGTAAGGAAATCGGAGTCGAGGCGCCGGTTCTGGAACACGGTCAGCCCGACCCCGGCGGCCTTCGCCGCGCTCACGATCGTTTCCGCTTCGGCCGCTGTCGGCGCGAAAGGCTTGTCGACCACAACCGGCAAGCCGTGCTCGATGGCGCGCAAGGCGAGCGGCACGTGTGTCCGGTTCGGTGTGCTCACGACTACGAGGTCCAGCTCGCCCGCTTGCGCGAAGAGCGCGTCCGCGTCGGCGACGACCTCCGCCTCCGGGTAGCTCGCGCGGGCCTGGCTCGCGCGTTCGGGATTGCCGGTGACGATCGCCGCGACGGTCAGCCCCGGGGTGGCCGCGACCAGCGGGGCGTGGAAAACCGCTCCGCCGATCCCGTAACCGAGGATCCCGACGCGTAAGTCAGAAGTAGCCATGGGCCTATTAAACAACACTGTTGCTTAATAGGCCAGCCGTGGGACACTGCTTCCATGACCGAGACCGGGGTGAACCTGCGCGGCGTGCGGCAGCACAACCGAGCCATGCTGCTCACCGCGATCCGCCGCGCGGGCGGACTGAGCCGGGTCGAACTGGCCGAGCGCAGCGGGTTGACTCCGCAAGCCGTGTCCAAGATAGTCCCGGAACTGATCGGCGCGGGCCTGCTGGACGAACTTCGGCTGCCCGCGGCCGGGGTCGGCAAGCCGAGGACGCGGCTCGCGATCCACCCCGAAGCCCGGTACGCCCTCGGTGTCCAGCTCGACCGCGACGAAGTCCAAGTCGTGCTGAGCGACATGCTCGGGAGTGTTGTCGCCGTGACCACCGCGGCCCTGAAACCCGGCTACACCCCGGACGAAGGCGTCACGGCGATCACCAACGGCGTCGACCGGCTGTGCACCGGCATCGACCGGGCCAAGGTGCTCGGCATCGGGGTCGGCACGGTCGGCCCGCTGGACCACCGCACGGGTGTGGTCCGCGCCGCGACGAACCAGCCCGGCTGGCACGAGGTGCCGCTGCGCGACCAGCTCGCCGCCCGCACCGGCCTGAAGGTGATCGTCGACAAGGACACCAACACCGCGGCGGTCGCCCACCAGTGGCAGGCCGACGCGGCCGAGCCCGCGACCGCGGTGGTGCTGGTCGGCACCGGAATCGGGGTCGGGCTGATCATCGACGGGCAGCTCTACCGCGGCCCCCGGACCAACGCCGGCGAGTTCGGGCACACGACGCTGGCGTTCGACGGGCCACGCTGCGCCTGCGGGCGCCGGGGCTGTGTCGAAATCCTGCACAACTCCGCGAAGAGCGCCGAGGAGGCCGCGGACATGCTCGGCATCGGCCTCGCCGACCTGGTCCAGGTGCTGGATCTGGAGCGGATCGTGCTGGCCGGGCGAGCCGTACGGGCGACGCCGGAGGTCTACGCCGAAGGCGTCGCGCGGAAGCTCGCCGAGCTGCTCCCGCTGCCGCAATGGCAACGGCCCCGGCTGGACATCAGCGACCTCGGCGAAGACGTCGTGGCGATCGGCGCGGCAGCGGAAGTACTTTCCGTGTTCTACGCCGCCCCGAAATGACGTATGCCTCACGTATGGCGCAGTAAAGTCCGCCGGGTGTCCGAACAGACCACCACACCGGAGCCCGTGCCGGCTTCCCTCACCCTCGATCCGGAACAGCGGGTGATCCCGAGCTGGAACGACCCACTCGCGGCGGCGGTCACGAGACCCATCGGCGGACCGCTCGGCAAGCACGCCGTCGTCGGCAGGCACTGGTTCTGGTCGCCGGTGCGGGTCGGGCTGCTGCTCGCCGTGATGGCGCTGGTGGCGAGCTGGTTCGGCAAGGCGTCGTGCATCCAGCAGTACCAGGACGACCAGGGCGTCAGCCAGCTCGACTGGCGATCCGGCAGGCCGTTCGTCGCGATGTGCTACTCCGACATCGTCCCGCTGTACTCGGCCGAGCGCCTCGGCGACCCGGCGACCTTCCCGTACAAGACCTCCTGGGTCGACGACGCCGGTACTCCGGACGCGCGCACCCGTTATATGGAGTACCCGGTGCTGACCGGGCTCTTCCAGTGGGCCAACGCGCAGCTGACCCACGCCTGGCTGACCGTCGCCGAGTCCGGCTGGCTGCCGTCGGCCTTGCCGGTGGCGGTGTACTTCGACATCACGGCGGTGTGGCTCGCGCTCGCCTGGCTGGTCGCGGTGTGGGCGACGGCGAGAACACACCGAAAACGCCCGTGGGACGCGGTCCTCGTGGCGATTTCGCCGATCGCGCTGGTCCACGCCTTCACGAACTTCGACGCCGTCGCCGTCGCGCTGACCGCCGCGGGGCTGCTCGCCTGGTCGAGGCGCAAACCCGCGCTCGCCGGGGTACTGCTCGGGGTCGGTGCCGCGGCGAAGCTGTATCCCTTGCTGCTACTGGGTGTTCTACTCGTGTTGTGCCTGCGGGCGGGGAAGATGCGCGCGTGGTCGACCACCGCGCTGGCCACCGCCATCACCTGGCTGGCGATCAACCTGCCGTTCGCGCTGCTGACCCCGAACGGCTGGCAGGAGTTCTACCGGCTCAACACCACCCGGCCGATGGACCCGGACTCGATCTACAACGTGATCTCGTTCTTCACCGGCTGGAAGGGCTTCGACGGCACGCTGTTCCGCGGTCAGACGCCCCAGCTGCTGAACATCGTCATCGCCGTGCTGTTCCTCGGCTGCTGCGCGGGCATCGCCTACATCGCGCTGACCGCGCCGAAACGACCTCGGCTGCCCCAGTTGTGTTTCCTCGTGGTCGCCGCTTTCCTGCTGACGAACAAGGTGTGGAGCCCGCAGTACTCGCTGTGGCTGGTGCCGCTGGCCGTGCTCGCCATCCCGCGCTGGCGGCTGCTGCTGGCCTGGATGCTGATCGACGCGCTCGTGTGGGCGCCGCGGATGTTCTACTACCTCGGCGCCGACCACCGCGGCCTGCCGCAGGGCTGGTTCCTCGGCACCGTTGTCGTGCGCGACCTGGCGGTGGTCGCCATCTGTGTGCTGGTGATCCGCGAGATCTACCGCCCGGCCACCGACCTCGTCCGCCTCGGCGGGGACGACGACCCCTCCGGCGGCTTCCTCGACAACGCCCCGGACAAACGCGTCCCCAAGCGCCCGGAACCGGTGCTGGAGCCCGCCTGACGTGTCATGAAAGGGTCTTTCAGGACAGAAAGTGTCATGAAAGACCCTTTCATGACATCACTTGCCCGCTGACCGGATGAATTCGATGTCGGCGGCCTGGCCGTCGGCGGGGGTCTCGACGATGACCGGCGCGCCCGCCTCGGCGGCGACGGCGGCGAGGATCTCCGGGTCGATCGTGCCTTCGCCGTTGACGACGCTGGCGTGCCTGTCCCGGTTCGAGCCGAACTCGTCGCGGGAGTTGTTGAGGTGCACCAGGTCGATCCGGCCGGTGATGGCCTTGATCTGGGCGACGGCCTTCGTCAGGTCCCAGCCGGCGGCGAACGCGTGGCAGGTGTCGAAGCAGAACCCGGCGCCGAACTCGCCGACCTTGTCCCACAGTTTCGCGATCATCTCCATCTCGCGGGCCATCGCGGCGTCACCGCCCGCGGTGTTCTCGATCAGCAGCGGCACCGGGAAACCGCCCTGGTCGGCCTGCCGCTCGAACATCTTGCGCCAGTTCGCGAGGCCGGTCTCCGGGTCTTCGCCCTGCCGCACGTGACCACCGTGCACGACCAGTCCCTTCGCGCCGAGCGCCGCGGCGCCCGTGGCGTGCTGGAGCACGGTCTTGCGGGACGGGATGCGGATCCGGTTGTTCAGCGAAGCGATGTTGACCGGGTACGGCGAGTGGATGAACACCTCGACCTCCGAGGCCACGATCTCCTCGGCGTTCGGGAATGGTGGTGGCGTTTTCCAGCTCTGGGGGTCGGCAAGGAAGAACTGGACGACGTCCGCGTCGCGCTCCCGGGCGGCGGCCAGCGGATCGTCGGCGTGGATGTGAGCGCCTATCTGCATGCGCTGCACGTTACCGCCGAATGGCCGCGGGCTGAGGGCGGACTTGGTGACGCAGGTGGGGTACCGTGAGCGCGTTCCGTGACCAACGTCAGGCCGAATGCAGGCACCTGTGCCCGTGGCGCAGCCGAACGCGGGAGGACGAACCCGATGGGGAAGAACGCGAGCCGGGTCTGCGTACTGGGCTTCACGCTGGCCAGTGCCGCCGCGCTGGTGTTTCCGGGGACGGCCGCCGCCGAAGACACACTTTCGGGTGACTGCGCGACGACCCTGCACGGCGCTCGCAGCCCCGGCCTGGCGGTCGACCTCGGTGCCCCGCTCAACCTCCCCGGCCTGCTGACCATCGGTCTCGACTCACGCTCCGGTTCCCGCCAAGACAAAAACGCCCCGCTGCTGTCGCTGCCCGTCGGCGACACGGTGCAGGCGCTCGGCGCCAGTGATCTGCCGGCCGTCGACGGCGTGTGCACCACGGCCCAGGGCCTGGTCAACGGCGTCGGCGACACGACCCAGAACCTGCTCGGCGGCGGCAAGACCACTCCGCCGGGCAATCCCACATCGCCCCCGCCCGGCAGCCCGGGCAACCCCGTCCCGCCGAACGGTCCCAGCGGCTCGACGAACCCCGTCACGACCGATCCGGACATCCTCGGCGCCGGGGTTTCGGTCGCCGGGGTGTTCATCAACGGCGCTTTCCTGCCCGGCGGCCTCGGCGCGTCGGTGATCATCCCGATCGCGGCACCGGCCGAAGCACCCAACATCGGCGGTGTCGGCGTACCCCCGGTGGTCATCGCGGACCGCTCCGGGACAGCGGAGGCCCTGCCCGTCACCAACAACGCCCCCGCCCGGCTGCCCCTGCTGCTCGCGGTGCTCACGCTGGCCATCGTCGCGGCCGCCCTCATCCGGACCTGGTCCCGCCGTAGCCCAAATTCCTGACCCGGGACGACGATGGGTGACCGCCGGTACCACTCGTTTGCGAGACCTTTCTGGACGGGCGGGCGTCACCAGCGTGGATTACCGTCGTTGATTGGGTATACCTGCCGGTAGGGAACGCGCAAAAGAGGGAAACGCGAAGGGGTCGAGAGCATGCCAGGTCGGACACGCAGGGCCACGGCCATCGGCGCTGCCGCTTTCGCTCTCGCGGGTTCGGCCGCGCTTGCCGTACCCGGCACCGCTTCGGCGGAGGTCAAGACGGTTCCCTGCGGCAGCACCATCCAAGCCAGCCCCGGCGACACCATCCACGGCACGCTGCTCGGACTTCCGCTGATCGACCTCGGGGTCGTCGGCACCGTGTCGACGACGCTGACGACTACGGTGAACGCCCTGCTCGGCACCGTCTGCTCGGTGACGGTCAACGTGGTCAACACGGTCGTTTCGCCGGTTCCGGTCATCGGGCCGCCGCTGGCGGGCGCGGTGAACCAGGGCGTCGAAGGCGCGACCCAAGGCCTGAGCGACGCGAACAACAAGGTGGGAGGCGCGCTCCAGGGCCAACAGCCGCCCGCGCAGGGCAGCCCACCCGCCAACGGCACTGGCGGCAGTCCGCAGGGCCCCGCCGGTTCGCCGGGTGGCACGCCGTCCGGCGGCACCCCGGCCGGGGTCACCCCGATCCCCGATTCCAACAGTCCCATTCTCACTGGCGGTTTCACCTCGTCGCCGAATTACAGCGGGCTGCCGTTCGCCTTCTCCACCGGCTATTCGCCGATGCGGGACTACAGCAACATCCCGATGGTGAACGCCGGTTTGTACTCGCCTTCGCCCGGTGTCCGTTACGGCAGCCAGGTTCCGGGTTATTCGCCGGAATTCGGCATCCTGGGCCAGAACGGGAAGCCCGCGGGCTCGTCCGGCATCCAGAACGCGGGACAGGCGGAGGCTTTGCCGGGTGAAGGCGGCGGCATGGCGGGCGGCGCCGGAGTGCCCGTGCTCATCGCGGTTCTCCTGCTCTCCGGAGTCAGCGCCGGCCTGGTCCGCACCTGGGTTCTACGCCGGATGGCCGCTGCCGCTTAGTCCGACCGCCTAGTATCTTTTCCGGAACCGACTCGTTTTACCCGTCGTCATGCCGTACGCCCCGATGGTCCGGAGGACTGTGCTCGTGCCGAAGTTCCACATCTGGCAGACCACCCGTAAAACGCTCACCGTCACCGCGATGGCGGCAGTGGTCACCGGAGGGGCATTCCTCACCACGGGTTCGGCGTCCGCGTCGACGATGCTGGCGGACAGTTGCGCCGGTTCGGTCACCGGGAGCATGGGCGACCAGGTCGCCGTGCGGGGCCAGTCGCTCAGCGACGTCGTCAAGACGGCCGCGAAGACCAAGGAAATCTTCCTGCACCTCAACGGCGTCGACCCGGACGCGCTGGCGAAGGCCATCGCGGGCAAGGGCGCGCTGACCATCGGCGAGATCCCGCGTGCCGCGGGCAGCACCATCGGCGGCAGCGTTGTCGCCTCCGTCGTCACGCAGGCACTGCAGAACGAAAGCAGCCTGGGCTTCTTCGACACCAAGAACCAGACGCTCGACGCCATCCGCGCCGGGGTCACCAAGAGCTGCGGCATCACGACGATCGCGTCGAACTACGCCCCGCCGAGTTCCGCGGGCAACAACCCGGCCGCCGCGCCGGGGACACCGAGCGGCAGCGGAACCGGGGTCAGCCCCGGCACCTCCCTCGGCACCGGGGGTGTCGGCGGCACGGGCATCGCGCCGCCGCGCGACTACAGCGACATCCCGGTCGCTTCGGCGGGCGGGTTCGCCATCCCGCCGGGCATCAAGTACCCCGCGAACAGCCCGCTCCCCGGCCAGCAGTCGCCGGAGTTCGGCATCCTCGGCGCCGGCTCGGACACCGGGCAGCCCAACCAGTCCGCGGACGTCCGCAACGCCGGGAACGCCGACGCGCTCGCTTCGCCGATGTCCGCCGACGACGTCCAGCTGCCGATGCTTTTCGCCGTACTCGCCCTGGCCGGGGTCACCGCCGCGCTGGTCAGGACCTGGGTGCTGCGAAAGGTGTCGTAGCCGCCAGGTAGTCTTACCTGGACAAACCCTCCTGTCACGGAACGTCCGTGACCGCGAGCCCATAGGAGGTGAGTGGTTGTGTCACGCCATTACGAGGTAATGGTCATCCTCGATCCCACGCTTGACGAGCGCACAGTCGCCCCGACGCTGGACACGTTCCTGAACGTGATCCGGACGACCGGCGGCAGTGTCGAAAAGGTCGACGTGTGGGGCCGGAGGCGGCTCTCGTTCGAAATCAAGAAGCACGCGGAAGGCATCTACGCCCTTCTCGACCTGAACTCCACGCCGGACGCCGTCAAGGAACTTGACCGGCAGCTCTCCCTGCAGGAGACCGTGCTTCGCACGAAGGTCATGCGCCGCGAGGTCCCGAAGCCGGGTGCCCGCGTCCTGCGCCGTCCGCCGGTGAAGCCCGCCAAGACCGCGGCTGCCAAGGCCTGAGGTAAGGAGACGTCATGGCTGGAGACACCGTAATCACGGTTATCGGCAATCTGACCTCCGACCCGGAGCTCCGCTTCACCCCGTCCGGCGCTGCCGTAGCGAACTTCACGGTCGCGTCCACCCCCCGCACGCTGGACAAGGCGTCGGGCGAGTGGAAGGACGGCGAGGCGCTGTTCCTGCGCTGCAACATCTGGCGGCAGGCGGCCGAGAACGTGGCCGAGTCGCTGACCAGGGGCGCGCGCGTCGTGGTTCAGGGCAGGTTGAAGCAGCGGTCGTTCGAGACCAAAGAGGGTGAGAAGCGCACCGTCGTCGAGCTCGAGGTCGAGGAGATCGGCCCTTCGCTCAAGTACGCGACCGCCAAGGTGAACAAGGTTTCCCGTGGCGGCGGCGGTGGCGGCGGATTCGGCGGCGGATCGGGGTCCGGCGGCGGTGGCGGCAACAGCGCGCCCTCTGATGACCCGTGGGGCTCCGCGCCCGCGACCTCCGGTGGCGGCGGTGGCGGTTTCGCCGAAGAGCCCCCCTTCTAACAACCACTTGTATTTTTTAGTATCCCAGGAGTGAATTGTGGCCAAGCCACCCATTCGCAAGCCCAAGAAGAAGGTTTGCGTGTTTTGCAAGGCTGTGAAAAAGGGCCGTCCCGAGTCGATCGACTACAAGGACACCAACCTGCTGCGCAAGTACATCTCGGACCGCGGGAAGATCCGCGCCCGTCGCGTGACCGGCAACTGCAGCCAGCACCAGCGTGACATCGCCATCGCGGTCAAGAACTCCCGCGAGATGGCGCTCCTGCCCTACACCTCGACCGCCCGATAAGGAGGCACGTCAATGGCGAAGATCATTCTCACCACCGACGTGGCCAACCTGGGTGGCCCCGGCGACATCGTCGAGGTCAAGGACGGCTACGCGCGTAACTACCTGTTCCCCCGTGGCTACGCCATGGCGGCGACCAAGGGTGCCGAGAAGAACGTTCAGACCATCCGCCGCGCGCAGGAGGGTCGCCGTATCCGCGACCTCGACCACGCGAAGGAGATCAAGGTGGCGCTCGACGGGCTCGGCCCCGTCCAGCTGTCCGCCAAGGCGGCGGCCGGTTCGAAGAAGCTGTTCGGCTCGATCACCGCGGCCGACGTCGTCGCGGCGATCAAGACCGCCGGTGGCCCGCTGATCGACAAGCACGTCATCGAACTCGGCGAGCACATCAAGACCGTCGGCAAGCACCAGGTTTCGGCCCGGCTGCACCCCGACGTCAAGGTGAACGTCCAGCTCGAGGTCAAGGCCAAGCAGTAAGGCCCAGCCTTCGGCTCGAAAGGCGGGAAGCTCCCTCAAGGAGCTTCCCGCCTTTTGCGTTCCAAGGGAACTCCGCCGCAGTTCACCGCGTCGAACGATGCGGGTTGACGATGACCGAGAGCCTTGAGGAAACTGGGGCATGGGGATTTCGAGAGGGGGCCGACAGTGATCCCAGCTGACGGCGGCAGTGTGAACATGTCTTCGCCGATGACCGCCTCGGGCGCGCCGGCTGGCGGGGGTTTCGAGTTCGATCCGGAGAAGATCGACGACGTCATCCGCCAATGGCAGGACCTACAGACCGACTTGCAGCATGACGAGAACGACGCGACTTTGATGGCCTCGGTGAAGGCGCCCGGCAAAGAGTTCGCCAGCGGCGACTTCGAGAAATCCGCCAACCCTTCGGGCAAGGCGTTCCTTGAGCAGAACGCGAAAATGCAGGACTACGTCAAGAAGTACATCGAGTCCTTGCAGGAAGCCAAGAAGAAGATCACCACCAAAGAAGCCGACAACCAAGCTGACATCGCGAAGACGGGTAATCAGGCGCAGTGAGCACTCACCGGGGTTTTGTCATCAGCTTTACCCTTCTGACGGCCGCGGTGGCGCTGGCCGGTTGCAGCAGCGGAGTCAAACCAGGCTCCGCCGGGAACATCCCGTCGCTGAGCTTTTCGACGCAGAGCACCGCGCCGCAGAGCACGTCGAGCAGTGACAGCAGCGGTTCCACAGGTTCGGCGCCGAAGGTCTCCTCACCCCTGAACCCCGCGCCATTGCTCAGCGACGCTTGCTCCGGGCTTTCGGCATCCCAGGTGAGCAGCTTCGGCTTGAAGACAGGTCAACCGCGGACCATCGAGACCGGGACAACCTGCTCCTGGCGATACAACGACGGAACCTCCAACACCGTCAACATCTCGCCGTTGGTGCCGAACAAAAACGGCCTGAGCGATCTGTACGACCAAAAGGACTCGAAGGCTTACTTCGAGCCGACGCAGATCGCGGGCTACCCGGCCGTCTACACCGACATAGTCGACAGCCGGAATCGCGGCCGATGCAGCCTCTACGTCGGAGTGACCGACCAACTCGCGGTTTTCGTCTTCACCCAGCTTGATGACGGTGCCGACGTCACCAAACCTTGCCCCGTCGCGGACAAGATCGGCGCCGCGATGGTGCAGACGTTGAAGAAGGGCTGATCCGATGTTGTTCCTCATCCCGATCGTGGCCACCGCCTACCTGACCCGCGACCAGGCAGGCACGTACGACTCGGCCGGCGGCGACAGGAAGATCGACTGCTACCAGATCTGGGATCAGATCACCCATGGCCCCGGGCCGGGCTCGATCGACCAGGGACAACAGGCCGCCACGCGGTTGAAGGCCAGCTACAACGACCGCTTGACCACGATCGACAAGCTGTCGAGGGACATGGATGCAGCCTGGACAGGCAAGGGCGCGGCCGCGGCGCAGGACGCCGGCGCCCACCCGCTGAAGGTGTGGATGCAGGATTCCGGCACGAAACTGGCGGACAGCGACAAGTACCTCGGCGAGCAGCACACCGCGTTCACCACGGTGGCGGCCAAAGTGCAGGAAGTCCCGCAGAAGCCACCGGACAACGGTTTCCTCAACTCGATCACGCCGTGGGAGACCGACACCGACCGCGCGATCAAGGACTACAACACCAAGGGCCAGGCCAACGTCGACGCCTTCAACGAGTACTTCAAGGCGAGCACGGCCAACAGCCAGGGCCTGCCGACTTACAGCGCGCTCGACGGCTCGGTCGACAAGGTCGGCATCACCGACGACGGCAAGAACGGCACCGGGAACGGCAAGGACAAAAACGGGAACGGTGGCGACGGGACCGGGACCGGGACCGGCACCGGCGGCTACCAGCCGGGGAACATCCCCGGTGGAGGCGGCGGCGGGTACACCCCGCCCAACATCCCAGGCGGTGGCGGCGGTGGCTACCAGCCCGGAAACATTCCTGGTGGAGGCGGATACACCCCGCCGAACATTCCCGGCGGCGGCGGTTACCAGCCCGGCAACACCCCGGGGAGCGGCGGGTACCAGCCCGGCAACATCCCCGGTAGCCCCGGATACACCCCGCCGAACTTCTCCGGCGGCACCTCAGCGGCCGGATACACCCCGCCGAACATTCCCGGCGCCGATTTCTCGGGCGGCGGGTTCGGTCCCGGCGGCTCCGGCTCGGCCGGGCTGGGCGGTTTCGGTGGTGGCGCCGGTGGCATCGGCTCGGCCGACTTCGGTCCCGGCGGCGCGGGAAGCATCGGCGCCGGTGGGTTCGGCCCGGGCGGTGCGGGCTTTGGCCCCGGCTCGAGTACCGGTGGCGCAGCGGGTTCCGGCATGTCGGGCGCGGGTTCCGGAGCCGGAGCCGGTGCGGGCGGGGCAGGCGGCGCTGCGGCGGGCAAAGCCGGTGCGAGTGGCATGAGCGGGATGGGCGGCATGCACGGTGGCAAGGGCGGAAAAGGCGGCGGGGACGAAGAGCGTACGTCCAAATACCTCGTTGGCGACGACCCGAACGATTTGTTCGGCACCGACGAACTCACCGCGCCACCGGTGATCGGCGAGTAAAAGCGGCGCGGCCGTGCGTGCCCGTGCCAAAATGAGCGCGCGCACGCACGGGAAACAGTTCTAGGGGGAAATCGCGGTGCTGGAAAAGCAGGCCACCGTCTCGACCAGCACCTTGATCAACCTGATCCGGCGACGGGACGGCGAGCCGCACACCGTGCTCGCCGAAACGCCGACCTGGTACAGCGACGAGGCTCAGCGCAAGGAAGCCGACAGCGCAAACGACGATCTCGCCCGCATAGGCCTGTACGGCCGTCGCGGCCTGCACCCGGGCCTGCTCGCCACCATCGAAGCGGTGGCCAGGCCCCAGCTCGAATACTTCGGCTGGATCGACGGCGGCTTCGAGGGCAAAGCGCTGCGCTACACGCTTCTCGGCGGCAGCGCGGGCGGCGAGGCTTTTGTGCTCGCGCGCAATCCCGAATACGAAAGCGTTGTACTGGCGTCGGTAAAACCCGAGGAACTGCTGGAAGCCTTCATCACCCAGATCCCCAAGCTCGCCCCCGGCCGGGGCAGCGCGCTCGCGGTGCCCAAAAGCCAGGTGATGAACGCGGGCAAGTCGTCGACTTCCCAGGACGACGGTTTCGCCGTCTTGCGCCGGGAAGACCGCAACTCCGGCAACAAGGAGGCGGAGGAACTTCGGCGGATTCTCGCGCTACGCCGAATGGGTGGCGGCAGCCTGTACGTGGCGGTGCGCGGCCGTAGCGGCGCCCGGCGGCGGATCGAACGCCCGGTGAACTACATCGATACGACGGAAGGCCGCTGGCTGACCGAAGAATTACCGGGCAGTGGCGAGCCCCTGATCACGTTCACCCCGGCCAACCAGCAGGTACTCGCCGAGCGGTTACAGAACGCACAGAGCAAGCTCTCCTCGTAGTAGGCCACTTAGCCGTTCAGCCTAGCGAGTGATCGCTCTACGCTCCGTAATATTCATCCACAGGCACACCTCCGCCCGCCCCCGGCGGCGACCCGCGACACGCCGAACAGCGCATAGCGCGCGACACGCCGCGCAAGCGAAAACAAAGTTCTCCACAGGTTACCCACACCCTCTGACCAGGTGTTTCCCCATAGTGCACAGTTGTTGTCCCCAGGTTGTACACAGGGGATCGCCGACCTGTGACTCGTTACCCTCATTCATCCCCAGGTTGTACACAGGCCGGTCCCCAGCCGGTTTGCGCTCGTCCTTCTGGGGGACATACCGTGCGTGCTTCCGGGGACACAGGATGCCCCAGCGGGCCAGGGACTCAGCGGCGTTTTTCGCCTCGCCGAGAGTGGGCCGGCTCCGCATCGGGGGATCCGGGCGTATGTTGGGTCTGGGACATAATCGAACTTGTGTTCGACTTACGAGGAGGTGTCTGTAGCGGTGGCGCTCACCGATGACCGCGGTCCCGCGTTCGCGGCGTCAGATCCAGGTCCCGGTGACCCGGGACCACGCTCCGAATTCGACCGCCAGCCGCCGCAGGACCTCGCGGCCGAGCAGTCCGTGCTCGGCGGGATGCTGCTGTCCAAGGACGCCATCGCCGACGTCATCGAGGCGCTCGGCCCCGAAGACTTCTACCGCCCCGCGCACCAGGCCGTCTACGACTGCATCCTCGACCTCTACGGCCGCGGCGAACCGGCGGACCCGATCACCGTCTCCGCCGAGCTCGAGCGACGTGGTGAACTGGGCCGCGTCGGCGGCGCGCCGTACCTGCACACCCTGATCGCGACCGTCCCGACAGCGGCCAACGCCGGTTATTACGCGGAGATCGTCTCGGAGAAGGCGGTGCTCCGGCGCCTGGTCGAGGCCGGCACCCGGATCGTCCAGTATGGCTATGGCGCCAACCAGAGCGACGGCGCGAGCATCGACGAGGTCGTCGACCGCGCGCAGGCCGCCATCTACGACGTCACCGAGCGCCGCACCAGCGAGGACTACGCCGCGCTGGAAGACCTCCTGCAGCCCACCATGGACGAGATCGACGCGATCGCGTCGCGCGGTGGCTCGTCGCGGGGCATCCCGACCGGTTTCATGGACCTCGACGAGGTCACCAACGGCCTCCACCCCGGCCAGATGATCATCGTCGCGGCCCGGCCCGGTGTCGGTAAGAGCACGCTGGGCCTGGACTTCATGCGCTCGTGCTCGATCAAGCACGGCCTGTCCAGCGTCATCTTCTCGCTGGAAATGAGCCGCACCGAAATCGTCATGCGCATGCTCTCGGCCGAGGCGAAGATCCGCCTCGCCGACATGCGCGGTGGCAAGATGTCCGACGACGACTGGACCCGCCTCGCCCGGCGGATGAGCGAGATCTCCGAAGCCCCGCTCTTCATCGACGACTCGCCCAACATGACGATGATGGAGATCCGCGCGAAGGCCCGGCGGCTCAAGCAGCGCAACGATCTGCGGCTGGTCGTCGTCGACTACCTGCAGCTGATGAGCTCCGGCAAGCGCGTCGAATCGCGGCAGCAGGAAGTCTCGGAGTTCTCGCGGCAGCTGAAGCTTCTGGCGAAGGAAATCGAAGTCCCGGTCATCGCGATCAGCCAGCTGAACCGTGGTCCCGAGCAGCGAACCGACAAGCGCCCGATGCTGTCCGACCTCCGTGAATCCGGCTCGCTGGAGCAGGACGCGGACATCGTGCTGCTGATCAACCGCCCGGACGCGTGGGAGCGCGACGACCCGCGGGCCGGTGAGGCCGACCTGATCCTGGCGAAGCACCGTGCCGGTCCCACGAGCACGATCGTCGTCGCCCACCAGCTGCACTACAGCCGCTTCACGGACCTGGCACAGGGCTAGCGTCTTGTGAGCGTTCCGGCCGGTTCTAACCGGCGGGAACGCTCACAAGGCTTTGTGCGCAGGTCGCGCGGGAATAGTTGACCGGTCCGCGGCGTCCAGTATGGTTGTAGTTGAACTTTCAACCTTGGAGGCGGCGATGACCTCACCGGCGAACCGAACCCCTGTGCTCTACCTGAGCCACGGCGCGCCCCCGCTCGCGGATGACAAGACCTGGACGCGGCAGCTGGCCGACTGGTCCGCCGGGCTGGTGAAGCCGAAGGCCATCCTGATGGTTTCCGCGCACTGGGAAGCGGCTCCGCTCACACTCAGCGCGACCACGACGCAGCCGTTGATCTACGACTTCTGGGGCTTTCCCGAGCACTACTACCAGGTGACGTATCCGGCGCCCGGCGCGCCGCAGCTGGCCGAGCGAGTGCGGAAACTCTTGCACACCCAGGAAACGCCGGTGCTCGACGCGCCGGAGCGCGGGCTCGACCACGGGGCATACGTGCCGCTGGTGGAGATGTTCCCGGAGGCCGACATCCCGGTGTTGCAGGTGTCGATGCCGTCGCTCGACCCGCAGGTGTTGTTCCGGATCGGGCAGAAGCTCGCGCCGCTGCGCGATGAGGGCGTGCTGATCGTCGGCAGCGGGTTCTTCACGCACAACCTGAGTGCCATGCGTTCGGTGCGCGGAAGTGCCGGCGCGCCGCCCGCCTGGTCCAGCGAATTCGACCACTGGGGCGCGGAAACGCTGCGGGCCGGTGACGTCGACGCGTTGCTCGACTTCCAGCACAAGGCACCCGCGGCGCAGATCGCGCACCCGCGCATCGAGCATTTCGCGCCGCTGTTCGTCTCGCTGGGCGCGAGCATCGAGCCGACGAAGGCGGAGACCGTCATCGACGGTTACTGGTACGGCCTCGCGAAGCGCTCACTGCAATTCTCCTGACGGCACGGACAAAAACCGGGCCCGGAGCGACATTGCTCCGGGCCCGGCTTCGTTCATCGGTGTTCAGTCAAGCAGAACGGCCAGCGGATCAGCGCTTGCCGGTCAGCGCGGCGAACAGCTTGGAGAACATGCCCAGCGGGCCGTTGTCCATCTGCGCCAGTGCCGGGACCTGCACCTGCGGGGTACCGGTCACGCCGCCGACGACCGGCAGCGAGGAGACGGCGGGCAGGGTCGGGACCTCGGTCGGAAGGGCCGGCATGGTGGACATGGTCGGCAGCTTCGTCGGCAAGGCCGAGAGCGTCGGCAGCTGCGTGGGCAGCTGCACCGGCAGGGCCGAGACGACCGGCAGTGCGGTCAGCGACGGAACCGCCACGGGCAGGGCGGGAAGGCCGCCGGCCTGGGGCAGGTCACCGCGCTGCGCGGCGTAAGCCGGCATCGTGGTGGGCAGGCTGCTCAG
>Ga0247768_1000201_pt1 | contig 22358 bp, 15 predicted proteins | sample UWRJL016104C6_FD_179944 | JGI IMG/M metagenome (GOLD analysis project Ga0247768, IMG submission 179944) | Plant litter microbial communities from Arlington Agricultural Research Station in Wisconsin, United States - UWRJ-L016-104C-6 | ecosystem: Environmental > Terrestrial > Plant litter >... | reverse complement strand
CGCCTCGGCCTCCATCGTCACCGCCGCGAAGGCCGCGTTAGTGACGTCCTGAAGTGCTCTGAAGGCCACCATGAGGGCACTAGACGCCCTCATGGTGGCCTTCAGAGCACGTTGACGCGGGGAGGGGGTCGTGAGTGTGGTGAAGGACTGCCCGAACACCTTGTGAGCGTTGCGGCCGGTTCTAACCGGCCGCAACGCTCACAAGTCTTTAATAGGCGCGCTTATCGGGTTTCGACACCCACGCCTCGAAAGGCTCGTTGAACGACGGATGCGATATCTGTTCGATAGGCACCGGCCAACTCTCCCGGGGCTTTCCGAACAATTCGTAGAATTCCCGGTCGTCGAATCCGGCCCGGGCGGCGTCATCACGATCCGCCGCGTACACCACGCGATCCACCCTCGCCCACAGCGCGGCGGAAAGACACAACGGGCAAGGCTCGCACGAGGAGACCAGCACACATCCGGTCAGCTTGAAATCGCCGACCACCTGGCAGGCCGCGCGGATCGCGACGACCTCGGCATGCGCCGTCGGATCGAGATTCGGTGTCACCTGATTGGTCCCGGTGGCGATGATTTCGCCATCACGGACGATCAGGGCCCCGAACGGTCCCCCGCCGGAAGAAACGTTTTCGGTAGCGAGCCGAACGGCTTCTTTGAGCCATTCCCCGGAATTCACCAAAGTCTCCTTGGTATTCATGTGCCGGTCAAATGTTCCGGGCGCACCGGGACACGGCTCAGCGCGAGCCCGGTCGCCGCGCGGATCGCCGCGACGATGGCCGGAGTCGACGAAATCGTCGGGGGTTCCCCGACACCGCGCAGCCCGTACGGCGCGTGCGGGTCGGCACGCTCCAGCACGTCGATGCTCATCGGCGGCATGTCGAGCACGGTCGGGATGAGGTAGTCGGTGAACGACGGGTTGCGGATCTTCCCGCCCGCGGTCTGGATCTCCTCCATCACGGCCAGCCCGAGCCCCTGCGCGGACCCGCCCTGGATCTGGCCGAGCACCGCCTGCGGGTTCATCGCCTTGCCGACGTCCTGCGCGCAGTCCAGGGCGATCACCTTCACCAGCCCGAGTTCGGTGTCGACGTCGACCACCGCCCGGTGCGCGGCGAACCCGTACTGGACGTGCGCGTTCCCTTGCCCCGACTCGGGGTCGAGCGACTCCGTCGGCCGGTGCCGCCACTCCACGGTCTTGTCGAGGATTTCCTCGCCGAGCACGTCGACCAGGTCGGCCAGCACCGCCCCGCTCGACGAAACGACCTTGCCGCCCGCGACGCTGAGCTCGCTCGCGGCGGTGCCGAGCTTGGCTTCCGCCTGCGCGAACAGCAGCGACCGCACCGCGAGGCACGCCGCCTGCACCGCTCCGCCCGTCACGTACGTCTGCCGCGACGCCGACGTCGAGCCGCCGTTCCCGATGGTGGTGTCCATCGGCAGGATGGTGACCTGCTCGATGCCCAACTCGGTACGGACGATCTGCTGCATGATCGTCACCAGCCCCTGGCCGACCTCGCACGCCGCGGTGTGCACGGTCGCGGCCGGTTCGTCGCCGACAACCTGCAGCCGCACCCGGGCCGTCGAATAGTCGTCGAAGCCTTCGGAGAAGCAGATGTTCTTGATGCCGACGGCGTAACCGACACCGCGGACGACTCCTTCGCCGTGGGTCGTGTTGGAGACCCCACCCGGCATCCGCCGCAGGTCGAGTTCGCCCTCGGCGGCCGGAAGAGGTTTGGCGCGCAAGCGTTCCAGGAGTTCCGCGACGGGAGCGGCCGAGTCGACGACCTGTCCCGTCGGCATGACGCTGCCCTCGGCCATCGCGTTCCTGATCCGGATCTCGACGGGGTCCACCCCGCAGGCCGCGGCGAGCTTGTCCATCTGCGACTCGTAAGCGAAACCCGCCTGCACCGCGCCGAATCCGCGCATCGCGCCGCACGGCGGGTTGTTCGTGTACGTGCCCCAGCAGTCGACGGACACGTTCGGCACGTCGTACGGCCCGACACCGAGGGTCGCCGCGTTCGCGACCACCGCGCCCGTCGACGACGCGTACGCGCCACCGTCGAGGAACAGGCGTGCCTTGACGTAGACCAGTTTCCCGTCGGCGTCCGCGCCGTGCTCGTAGTACATCCGGGCGGGGTGGCGGTGCACGTGGCCGTAGAACGATTCCTCGCGGTTGTAGACCATCTTGACCGGCTTGCCGGTGTGCAGCGCGAGCAGGCAGGCGTGGACCTGGATCGACAAATCCTCACGCCCGCCGAACGCGCCGCCGACCCCACCGAGGGTCAGGCGCACCTTCTCCTTGGGCAACCCCAGCGCGGCGACGATCTGCTGCTGGTCGACGTGCAGCCATTGCGTCGCGACGAAGAGGTCGATCCCGCCGTCTTCGGCGGGCACCGCCAGGCCGGATTCCGGGCCGAGGAACGCCTGATCCTGCATGCCGACCTCGTAGGTCCCGCTCACGACGACAGCGGCTTCGGCGGAGACGTCCCCGCGCCGGATCGGCACGTGCCGGACGACGTTCCCGCCGGGATGCAGGTCCGCGCCTTCACCGGCGACGGCCGCTTCGACGTCGATCACCGGTTCCAGCTCCTCGTAGGAGACCTTGATCCGCTTCATCGCGCGCCGCGCGGTCTCGGGGTGATCGGCGGCGACCAGCGCGACCGGCTCCCCCTGGTATCGGACGACGTCGACGGCGAGCACCGGCTGATCCTGGTGCTCCAGCCCGTAGCGGTTCACGCCCGGGACGTCGGCGTGGGTCAGCACGGCGTACACCCCGGGCACCTTCAGCGCCTCGCCGATGTCGATGCCGTTGATCCGCGCGTACGGATGCGGGCTGCGCAAAGTGGCACCCCACACCATGTCCTCGTGCCACAGGTCCGAGGAGTACGCGAACTCGCCGCGGACCTTGATCGTGCCGTCGGGACGCTGTGGACTCGCGCCTACGCCGCTACCACTGCTTTTTGTTGTTTCCGTTGATGTCACAGTGCCGGTGGCGACACCGGTCGAAGTGCCTGTCGCGGTGGTCATCGCGCCTCCCTCAGGGTCGCACTGGCCGCGCCGAGTTCGCGCGCTATCGATGCCTCGTCGGCCGTCCGCAGTTCGCCGTCGGACACGACCGTCCGGCCGCCGACCAGCAGCCGGGCGATCGGCGGTGTCGCACCGAGCACCAGCGCGGCCACCGGGTCGGTCATCCCCGCGTAGTTCAGCCCGTCCAGGTTCCACAGCGCCAGGTCGGCGAGCTTGCCCGGCTCGATCGAACCGATTTCGCGCTCCCGGCCGAGGCACCGGGCGCCGCCCATGGTGCCCATCCACAACGCTTCGCGCGTGGTCAGCGCCTTGGGACCACCGCGTTGCCGGGCTTGGAACAACGCCTGATGCAACTCCTCGCCGAGGCCACCGGACTCGCTCGACGCGGCACCGTCGACCCCGAGACCGACCGGTGCGCCCGCGTCGAGCAGGTCGCGGACCGGCGCGATTCCCGTGCCCAGCCTGCCGTTGGAGCTGGGGCAATGCGCCGAGCCGGTGTGGGTGGCCCCCATCCGCCGGATCGCGGCGGGCGCGAGGTGCACGGTGTGCGCGAGCCAGACGTCTTCGCCGAGCCAGCCGAGTTTGTCGGCGTACTCCGCGGGCGTGCAGCCGACTTCGGCGAGGCACTGCTGCTCCTCGTCGAGCGTCTCGGCGAGGTGCGTGTGGAGCCGGACTCCCTTGCGGCGGGCCAACTCCGCGGCGCCGGTCATCAGCCGCTCGCTCACGGAGAACGGCGAACACGGACCGGCGGCGATGCGCACGCGGGCGTTCGGTGCCGTGTCGTGGTACCTGTCGATGGCCTGTTCGGTGCCGAGCAACGCGGCTTCGGTCTCCTCGACCAGGTTGTCGGGCGGGAGGCCGCCGTCGGACTCGCCGCGGTCCATCGACCCGCGCACGAGGTGGATTCGCGTGCCGACGCGGTCGTTCGCGGAGACCAGCGCCTCGACCTGGTCACCGGCGTCGCGCGGGAAGACGTAGTGGTGATCGGCGACGGTCGTGCAGCCGGTCATGGCGAGGCGGGCGAGCCCGGCCGTCGCGGCGGCGTGGGTGATTTCGGCGTCGAGCCTGCCCCAGATGGGGTACAGCGCCACGAGCCACTCGAACAGCGTGTGGTCGGCGGCGAGGCCGCGGGTCGCCCACTGATAGAGGTGATGGTGCGTGTTGACCAGGCCGGGCGTGACGAGACGGCCACGGCCGTCGATGCGTTCGTCGGCGTCTCCGGCGGGCGCGGGGCCCTCGCCGACGGCGACGATCAGCTCGTCCTCGACGACAACGTGCCCGGAGTGGATCTCGGTGCCCGACGGATCGACCGTGGCTATCGCCGCGTTCTCGATGACCGTCCTCACGCGGTACCCGCTTTGACCGTCGCGGCGAGGCGTACCGCATCGAGGATCTTCTCGTAACCGGTGCAGCGGCAGAGGTTCCCGGCGAGCGCCTCGCGGATCTCCTCGTCGTTCGGGTTCGGGACCCGGTTCAGCAGATCGTGGGTGGTGACCACCAGGCCGGGGGTGCAGAAACCGCACTGCACGGCTCCCGCGTCCACAAAGGACTGCTGGACCGGGTCGAGTGTTTCGCCGTCGGCGAGCCCTTCGACGGTCCGGATCTCGCGGCCCTCGACCTGACCGGCCGCGACCAGGCAGGAGCAGACCGGGACCTCGTCGAGGTACACCGTGCACGAGCCGCATTCGCCCTGCTCACAGGCGTTCTTCGAGCCGGGGAGGCCGAGTCGCTCACGCAGTACGTACAGCAGGCTCTCGCCTTCCCACACGTCGTCGGCCTGCCGGGACTCGCCGTTGATCGTCACGTTCACGCGCACGAGCGCTCACTCCCCTGGTAGTCGTTCCACGCCCATGTCAAGGTCCGCCTGGCCAGTACCGCGAGCGCGTGCTTGCGGTAGGCCGCGCTGCCGCGTACGTCGTCGATCGGCGCGCTGGCCTCGGAGACCAACTCGCCGAAGCGGCGGCGGGCGGAGTCGCTGATCGCCCCCCTGGTGCCCCAGAGCTTTTTGTCGGTCAGCTCGCCGGAGAGGAACTCCTCGGCGGCGAGCGCCCGGCGCGGAGTGGGCGCCGAAGACCCCACGGCCGCGCCGATCCCCGCGCGCTCGGGGTGCAGGGCGATCGCGAACGAGCAGACCGCGATGACCATCGCGTTGCGCGTCCCGACCTTGGAAAACTGCTGCGGCGCGCCGGTGACCGGCACATGTACGGCGGTGATCAGCTCGTCGGGCTCCAGCGCGTTCCGCTTGACCCCGAGGTAGAACTCGTCGGCCGGGATGACCCGCGAGCCGCGGACCGACGCGACCTCGACCGAAGCGCCTCCGGCCAGCAGCACCGGATGGGTGTCCCCCGCCGGTGACGCGGCGCCGAGATTGCCGCCGACGGTGCCCCGGTTGCGGATTTGCGGCGAACCGACCGTCCGCGAAGCCATCGCCAGAGCGGGCAGTTTGTCACCCAGTTCAGCGATCACCCGTACGTACGGCACCCCGGCGCCGAGCCGCACCGAACCATCCGAAGTGGACCATTCGGCCAGCTCCGCGACCCCGGTCAGATCGATCAGCGCGGCGGGACGGCGATGGTCGAAGTTGAGCTCGACCATCACATCCGTGCCGCCGGCGATGGGGACCGCGTCCGGGCGCTGCGCCTTGATGGCGAGCGCGTCGGCCAGCGTGGTGGGACGGAGAAAATCCACTCTCGGCTCCTGGGGGTTGACGTAGTGACCCAGTACACACACCCGGGCCCATACCCCGCAACGGCGCCGAAGTATGAAACGGGGGCAGCGCGGACCAGCCTATTTGTGCTTTCCTACAACCCTGATGACAGTTCTGAAAACTCTGCTCGAGCTTCCGGGCCTGCGGTTGCGCCTGCGCACCGGGTCCGAACTGCTCGGTCGCAAGGTCACCCGGATCTACGGCACCGAGCTGCCCGATCCCGGCCGCTACCTGTCCGCGGGCGAACTGGTGCTCAGCGGCTTGCTCTGGTGGCGGCGTCCCGGCGACGCCGAGCCGTTCGTCGCCGCGATCGCGCGGGCGGGCGCGGCCGCGCTCGCCGCGTCCGGCGCCGATTCCGACGGCATCCCCGAGGACCTCGTCGAAGCCTGCACGCGGCACAAGATCCCGCTGCTGGAGGTGCCTGCCGAGCTGTCGTTCTCGGTGATCACCGAACAGGTGGTGCTCGCGCTGGCCGCCGGGTCGGAGGGGGCGCGCAAACGCTTGCTGACGACCGCGACCGACGACGCGTCGCTGCACACCCTGCTCGACCACGCCGCGAACGAACTCGACGCCGCGTGCTGGGTGCTGTCGGCCACCGGGCGGGTGGTCGCCGGGAGCCAGGAACGCCCGCCGCCGGTGGACGCACTGGTGACGCGGTTCGTCGCCGCGTATCCGAGGCCCACCGGGGCCGACGGGTACACCCTCCTTCCCGTCGGCGGGCGGCACGCCGTGCCGTGGATGCTGGCCGTCCGGGCCGAACTGTCGGCCGGTGCGGCCGAGATCGCGGAGGAACTGGCGGGGCTGATCGGGCTGGCGCGCTCGCGTGACGAGCAGGTCCGGCGGGTCGGCGACCGGGTCGCCGAGCCGCTGATCCGACTGCTCGACAGCGGCCCGGCCACCGGCCCCGAACTGGCGGGCGCCTTCGCCGCCAGCGGGCTGCCCGCCGAGGTTTCGCTGCGCGTGGTGCTGGCCAGGACACCGGGTGCCGACGCGGGCCGCGACCTGCTGGGCGAGCTGTTCGCCGATCACCCGGGGCAGGTTTTTGTCGGCGCCATCGGCGAGGATGTCTACGCCCTTGTCGAGGCGCGCGAAGATTGGCCCGCCGACTGGACGACGTCGGCGCTCGCCACATTGTCCACTGTGGAACCGCTACTCGGCGTGTCCCGGGTGCTGCTCGGGATCGGCGGCCCCGCAACGGTTTCCGGCCTGCGCGGAGCGAGCGAAGAGGCCCGGCACGCCGTGGTCGCCGCCGCCAACCGGCCCGAGCGCGTCGCGGTGGTGGCGGGCGAGGAGATCGGCATGCACCGGCTGCTGCTCGCGGGCGCGCCCGACGAACTCCGCTCCGCGCTGCGACGTCGTGTCCTCGGCCCGCTGCTGGCCTACGACGCCGAGCAGAACAGCGATCTCGTCCGCAGCGTTCGGGTGTTCCTCGAATGTTCGGGCTCGCCGGCGCGCGCGGCGAAGGTGCTTCACGTGCACGTCAACACCCTGCGCTACCGCATCGGCCGGGCGAACGAACTGCTCGGCGTCGACCTGACGAACTTCACCGAGCAGGTCGAGGTCTACCTGGCGCTGCTCGCCGAAGGCTGAACCCCCGCCTGACCGGGGAACCCGACCTGGGAGACTGGGGGTACAGGGTCGGCAACTTCTTTGCGCCCGTGGTGGAGGGCGAAATGGGCAAGCAGAAGAGCCGGCTGAGGGCCGCGAAGCAGCGGGCCGCCAGGGAGCAGGCGCCGCGGCGCGACTACGGAACCGAGCCGCTGAGCGCCGAGTCGATCGGGAACGTGCTGGTCACGGCCGCTTATGAGCTGACGAACGGCACCGCGGCCGCCGCGAAGGAGTGCGCCGCCGAACTCACCTCCGAGCGCTTCCCCAACAGCGTCGAAGAGGTCGACGCGGCCGCCGATCTCGCCGTCAAGAAACTACTCGATCGGGTGTTCAAAGGCGGCTGGCTGCCCGACGACTTGTACCAGATCACCCGGCGGCGGCTCGACGAGTTCGCCGTGAGTTACGTGACCGACAGGCTGGCCGCGTACCTCGAGCCGTTCCCGCCCGCGACGGTGCATCCGACCTGGCGCGACCAGCTGGAACAGATCGAAGCGGCCGTCTGGTGGTCGCCGGGGAAGGCGCACCTCGGGCAGTGGGCGGCCAAGCACATCCTGACGCCCGAAGAGGCGCTGATCACCGTTGTCGAGGTGTTCGCGCTGCTGGTCGAGCTGAGCCCGCTGGACCTGATCGTCCCGCTGCCCGGCACCGTGCAGAACCAGCGCCTCACCGGGCACCACGGCGTGAACGAGAAGATGCTGGGCCGGGTTCGCGCGTTGCTGGCCAAGGCGGAGTCGAGCGCGTTCCCCGAGGAGGCCGAGGCGCTCTCGGCCAAGGCCCAGGAACTCATGACCAGACACGCACTCGATCGTGTACTGGTCGAGGCCGACGCGGCGACGCAGAACATCGTCAGCTCCCGGCGCATTTGGCTCGACACCCCTTACCTGGACGCGAAATCGCTCCTGGTCGACGTCGTCTCCACGGCCAACCGGTGCCGGGCGATCTATCACTCCGCTTGGGGCTTCGTGAGCGTGCTCGGCGACGAGAACGACCTCGAAGCCGTCGAGCTGCTGATGACGTCGTTGTTGTTGCAGGCCACCAGGGCGATGATCGCCAGCGGTGATCAGCAGGCGAAGACGAGCGAGGCCCGTACACGTGCCTACCGACAATCCTTCCTCGTCGCCTACGCGACCCGGATCGGCGAAAGGCTGGAGCGCGCGACCGTCGCTACGATCGAAGAAGCACCGGACGCGGCACGCCTGCTCCCCGTGCTGGCGTCGCGTCGGCAAAAGGTCGACGAGGCCTTCGAAATCAAGTACCCCGCGGCCGTGGGCAAGCGTGTTTCGGTCCGCAACGCAGCCGGTTGGGGCGCGGGCAAGGAAGCCGCCGACAAGGCACACTTGGAGACCCGGCGCTCGATCGGCGATTGACTTGGACGAAGAGGATCGATGGGCAAGAAAAACCGGCTGAAACGGGCCGCGAAGGCGAAACAGCGGACGGCGAAGCCGAACCCACTGCGGCGTGAGGCGCCGGAGTACGACTTCACGGCAGCGGCGCTTCCGCCCACCGAGATCGCGGACCTGCTGCTCAGGGCGGCGTTCGAGACCGCCAACGGCAACGTCGGAAGCGCGAAGGAGTACGCCGAAACCATCGCTTCTCCGCGCTTCCTCGGCCTGCCCGCCGATGTCGAACGCGCCGCGCAGGTGGCCACGAACCACGTGCTGGTCAGGGTTTTCCGGGACGGCTGGCTGCCCGAAGACCTCCACCAGGTGATTCGCCGCCGACGTGACGGCATGACCGCGGGTTACCTCGTCGACCAGCTGGCCGTGTACGTCCAGCAGTTCGCGCCCGCGACAGTGCACCCGGTGTGGCACGACCAGCTCGAACAGCTCGAGGCCGTCGCCTGGTGGTCCCCGGGAAAGCCACACCTGGGTCAGTGGATGGCCAAGCACCTGCTGCCGTTGTCGGACGCGCTGGTCAAGGTCGTCGAGATGCTCGCCACGCTGATGACCCTGTACCCGGTGGGGCTGATCGCCGCGTTGCCGGGCACGGTGCGGAACCAGAAGGCGACCGCGCACCACGGCGTCAACGAGAAAATGCTGAGCCGCGTCCGGGCCCTGCTGGCGAAGGCCGAGTCGAGTTCGTTCCCCGAAGAGGCCGAGGCGCTCTCCGCCAAGGCCCAGGAGCTCATGACCCGACACGCCCTCGACCGAGTGCTGGTCGAAGCGGACTCCTCGGTGCCGAGCGTCGTGGCCACGCGCCGCATCTGGCTCGACGCGCCATACCTGGACGCGAAGTCCCTGCTGGTCGATGTCGTGTCGAAGGCGAACCGCTGCCGCGCGATCTTCCACGCCGAGCTGGGGTTCGCCAGCGTGCTCGGCGACGAGAACGACCTCGAATCGGTCGAGCTGCTGGTCACTTCCCTGCTGCTGCAGGCGACGAAGGCGATGGTCGCGGGCGGCAGTCGGCAGACCCGCGGTGGTCAATCCCGGACCCGCTCCTACCGGCAGTCCTTCCTCGTGGCCTACGCGACCCGGATCGGCGAACGCCTGGAGCAGGCGACCTCGGCCACCATCGCCGAGGCGCCGGAGTCCGCGAAGCTGCTTCCCGTTCTGGCCTCGCAGATGCGGAAGGTCAACGCGGAGTTCGAGGACAGGTACCCGTCGGTCGTGGGAAAGCGCGTCGCGGTCAGCAACGAAGAAGGCTGGGGCGCGGGCAAAGCCGCCGCCGACCGCGCTCAGCTGGACACCCGCCGCGCCGTGGACAAGGAGTAGGCCTTGTGAGCGTTCCGGCCGGTTAGAACCGGCCGGAACGCTCACAAGGCCTACAGCGGCTGGCGACGGACGAGGCGGTCCAGGGCGGGACGGTCGAGGGTGCCGAGGGTTTTGACTTCGGTGTCGTCCAGGGCGCCGCAGTCCAGGCCGCGGGTGAGGTACGCGGCAAGGGCCTGAGCCGTCGCGGGCTCGTCCATGACGCCGCTTTCGGTCTTCTCGACGTAGTCGCGCAGTCGCGCGGCGGCCGCCGGGAAGCCTTCGCGGAAGAACGTGTAGGTCGCCGCGAACCGGCTCGGCAGCTGGTGCGGGTGCAGGTCCCAGCCCTGGTAGAAGCCGCGTTCCAGCGAGCGCCGGACGAGCCGGGCCTGCTCCAGCCACGCCGCGCCGATCGCGTCGCGGTCGCCGACGGGCACCTTGTTCGTGGAGCCGTCCGAAAGGCGGACGCCCGTCCCGGCGGCGGCGACCTGCATGAACGACTTCGCGAAGTCCGCCGCGGGGTGTTCCATGCTCTGGTAGGCCGCGCTGATGCCGAGCCCGGCACTGTAGTCGTAGGTGCCGTAGTGCAAACCCGTGCACCGACCGCCCGCGGCCTGCACGATCCGCGACACCGCGACTGTCCCGTCCGGGGCGAGGATCGACTGCGCTGTCTCGATCTGCACCTCGAACCGCAGCGCGCCTTCCGCGAGTCCGTACGCGGTTTCCAAGCGCCCCAACACATCCGCGGCCGCCTCGACCTGCTCGACGGCCGTCACCTTCGGCAGCGTGACGACAAACCCTTCCGGCAGCGAACCGTTTTCGAGCAGCCCGGACAGGAAGAGGTCCAACGTGCGGATCCCCCGGTGCCGGGTCGCCTGCTCGAAGCTCTTGAACCGGATTCCCACGAACGGCGTGCCGCCCGTGGTCGCGAGCGTCCGCCCGGCCGAGACGGCGTCGGCGTCCTCGACGTCGTCGCCGGGGTTGCCGTAGCCGTCCTCGAAGTCGATCCGGAGGTCTTCGATCGGCTCGGTGAGCAGCTTCGCCCGCACCCGATCGGCGACTTCGGCGTCCAGCCCGAGCAGGTCGCCCTGTTCGAGGAAAACCCGCACGGCCTGCTTTCCCCAGTCCGCCACCAACCTGGTGCGGTACTGCGAAGCCGGGACGTAGACCGTGTGCACCGGCTGACGGCCGGTCGGCTCGCCGGGATACCGCGCCGCCACTCGCGCGTCCGCCTCCGCGAGGCGGCTGTCGACAGCGGCGTAGACATCGTGAGAAAGCCGACCGGCCATAGCTTTACTTGATCCGTCCTGTGTTTTTCGCGAGCTTGCGCGCTCAAGCGCGCCGTGGTCATCCTGCGTGCCGCGACTTGCGCCTACTTGATCCGTTCGTACGCAGGGAGGGTCAAGAAGTCCTCGAAGTCCTCGGCCAGCGCGACCTGCTCGAACAGGGCGACGGCTTCGCCGAGGTATTCGGCCGGGATGGCCTGGGCCAGCTCGGCGCGGACCTCGTCGAGCACCTTGCGGACCAGTTCGCCGGTGACCTTCTCACCCGTGTCCAGCTCGGTCCCGTTGTGCACCCACTGCCAGACCTGCGAACGCGAGATCTCGGCCGTCGCGGCGTCCTCCATCAGGTTGTGGATGGCCGCGGCGCCGTTCCCGCTCAGCCAGGAGGCGATGTACCGGACGCCGACGTCGACGGCTCCACGCAGCCCGGCCGCGGTCGCGCCGCCTTCGGTGCTCGCGACGTCGAGAAGCTGTTCGGCGGTCACGCTGACTTCGTCACGGGTGCGGTCGAGCTGGTTCGGCTTGTCGCCGAGGACCTTGTCGAACTCCTCGCGGCAGATGTCCACCATGCCCGGGTGCGCCACCCAAGAGCCGTCGAAGCCGTCGCCGGCCTCACGGCTCTTGTCCGCGCGGACCTTGTCGAACGCCTTCGCGGTGGCCTCGGGGTCGTTGCGGTTCGGGATGAACGCGGCCATGCCGCCGATCGCGAACGCGCCGCGCTTGTGGCAGGTGCGCACCAGCAGCTCGGTGTAGGCACGCATGAACGGCGCTGTCATGGTGATGCTGTTGCGGTCCGGCAGTACGAACTTCTCGCCCGCGTCGCGGAAGAACTTGATCACGCTGAACAGGTAGTCCCAGCGGCCCGCGTTGAGCCCGGACGCGTGCTCGCGCAGCTCGTAGAGGATCTCTTCCATCTCGAAGGCGGCCGGGATGGTCTCGATCAGGACCGTCGCGCGGACCGTTCCGTGGTCGATTCCGAGCGTCTTCTCCGCGTGGGTGAACACGTCGTTCCACAGCCGCGCCTCGAGGTGGCTCTCCATCTTCGGCAGGTAGAAGTACGGGCCGCTTCCCTTCTCCAGCAAGGCTTTCGCGTTGTGGAAGAAGTGCAGGCCGAAGTCGACCAGCGCGCCGACGCCTTGGCGCCCGCCGATTTCGAGGCCGCGCTCGTCGAGGTGCCAGCCGCGCGGGCGGACCACGATCGTGGCGTGCTCGACGTCGTCGCGCAGCTGGTAGCTCTTGCCGCCGCTCTCCAGCGAGATGGTGCCGCGCACGGCGTCGCGGAGGTTGACCTGGCCGGAGACGACGTTCGCCCAGTGCGGAGTGTTGGCGTCCTCGAGGTCGGCCAGCCACACCTTGGCGCCGGAGTTGAGCGCGTTGATGGTCATCTTGCGGTCGGTCGGGCCGGTGATCTCGACCCGGCGGTCGCGAAGGTCGGCGGGTGCTTCGGCGACCTTCCATTCCGACTCGCGGACCTCCCGGGTCTCGGGCAGGAAGTCCAGCTTGCCCGTGCGCTTGGCTTCGTCGCGGCGCTTGCCGCGTGCCTTCATGAGCTCGTCCCGCCGTGCGGCGAAGGCGTCATGCAGGCCGCCGAGGAACTCCAGCGCCTCGGGTGTCAGGATCTCGTCTCCACGCTCGACCGAGCCGCCGAGCACCTGAACTTGCACCATGCGAACACCCATTCGGTAGAAAACGTCCATACGGTTTTTACATCTCGGACTATAGTTTCTGCATAGCGGAAGCTCAACGGGAACGTCAGGAGGGTCATCCGTGGCGGAGGAGAAAACGGGGCGCGACGGTGGCGTGCAGTCCCTGCAACGCGCGTTCGACCTGCTCGAACGGCTGGCGGACGCCGGCGGCGAGGCCAGCCTGTCCGAGTTGGCGGCGCTGTCCGGGCTGCCGATGCCGACGATCCACCGGCTCATCCGCACGCTGGTCGCGCTGGGGTACGTCCGGCAGAACACGAACCGCCGCTACGCCCTCGGCGCCCGGCTGATCCGCCTCGGCGAGCAAGCCAGCATGCAGTTCGGCAGCTGGGCACGGCCGCTGCTGACCGAACTGGTGGACGAGGTCGGCGAGACGGCGAACCTGGCGGTGCTGGAGCGGGACGAGGTCGTCTACGTCGCGCAGGTGCCGTCGAAGCACTCGATGCGCATGTTCACCGAGGTCGGCAGGCGGCTGCTGCCGCACGGCACCGGTGTGGGCAAGGCGATCCTCTCGCAACTGCCGCCCGCCGAGGTCCGCGCGCTGCTCGAACGCACCGGCATGCCGTCGTACACCGAGCACACCTTCACCGACGCCGACGCGCTACAGCGGCACCTCACGAAGGTCGCGAAGCAGGGCTACGCGCTCGACGAAAGCGAGCAGGAGCTCGGCGTCCGCTGCGTCGCCGTCCCCGTACCCGGCGCGCCGACACCCGCCGCCGTCTCGGTCTCCGGCCCCGAAGGCCGCCTGACCAAGGAGGCCGTCTCGCGGATCGCGCCCGTCGTCCAGCGCATCGCGAACACCCTCGGCTCCGAACTCACCGCGAGGACGCTCAGCGCCTGACTACCCGAGCAGAGCGTCCACGAAGGCGCCGGGTTCGAAGGGTGCCAGGTCGTCGGGGCCCTCACCGAGGCCGACGAGCTTCACCGGCACGCCGAGTTCGCGCTGCACCTGGAAGACGATGCCGCCCTTGGCCGTGCCGTCGAGCTTCGTCAGTACGATCCCGGTCACGTCGATGACCTCGGAGAACACCCGTGCCTGCATGAGGCCGTTCTGCCCGGTCGTCGCGTCGAGCACGAGCAGGACCTCGTCGACCTTCGCCTGCTTCTCGACGACTCGCTTGACCTTGCCGAGCTCGTCCATCAGGCCGACCTTGGTGTGCAGCCGCCCGGCGGTGTCGATGAGCACGGCGTCCACCCCGGCGTCGACACCGCGCTTGACGGCCTCGAACGCGACGGCGGCCGGGTCCGCGCCTTCCTTACCGCGCACGACTTCGGCGCCGACCCGCTCGCCCCAGGTCTGCAGCTGCTCGGCGGCGGCGGCGCGGAAGGTGTCGGCCGCGCCGAGCAGGACGGTGCTGCCCTGCGCGACGAGCACGCGGGCGAGCTTGCCGGTGGTGGTGGTCTTGCCGGTGCCGTTGACCCCGGCGATCAGCACGACCGCGGGCTGCTTGACGCCGTCCACCATGTGCGGCAGCGCGCGGACGTGCCGCTCGTGGTCGGTCGACAGCGCGGCGGTGAGCACCTCGTGCAGCACCGCGCGGGCGTCCTCGGAGGTGCGGACGGCGCGCCGGGTCAGCTCGTCACGCAGCCTGCCGACGATCTCCGTGGTGGTCGCCGAACCGAGGTCCGCGACGAGCAGGGTGTCTTCGACCTCTTGCCAGGAGTCCTCGTCCAGGTCACCGGCGCCGAGCAGGCCCAGCAAGCCCTGGCCGAACACCGAGCGGGACTTCGAGAGCCGTCCGCGCAGCCGCTCCAGCCGTCCGGCGGGCGACTCGATCTCCTCGGCGGCGGGAGCTTCGGGCTCCGGCGGGAGGGTGACCTCCACCAGCGGGCGCTTGACCGAATCACGCGGGACGGCCGCGTCGTCGCCGACCGCGGGCTGGCCGTCGACCTCGGTGCGCTCCTCCACCGGGTGTTCCGGAGCCGCCGTCTGCTCACCACCGGGAGCGAGCGCGATCGCGCCGCCCGCCTGGTAGCCACCGGCGCGCGGCTTCTTCTCACCTTCGATCCGCTCGGCTTCGGCCAGGTTGATCTTGCGGCGGCGCGCGATGACCAGTCCCGCGACGAACGCGACGACCAGCACGACGACAACAACGACAATGATCCAGAACAAGGGGGTGTTCGACACGGCCGCCATCTTCGCATCCGTGACGAGGCCGGGCAGGACGGACCACCAAGTCCCGGCTCCGGTCAAAAGATAACGATGAATAACCTGATTGGGACGGAATCCAACATCATCGCTTGCGCCCAGCGTGACTCTGGACTACACCACAGTTGGTGGTCATGCGTGCACGCGACAACCTCCGGGTCGTCGGACTGATATCCGGTACCTCGATCGATGGCATCGACGTGGCGGCCGCCGAGTTCGCCGTCGACGGTGACGAAGTCGAACTCACCCCGCTCGGCCACCTCGAACTCCCCTACGCCGACGAGCTGCGCGCCGACCTGCTCACCGCGCTCCCGCCGAGCCCGTGCACCGCCGAAACGCTGACGCGGCTGGACACCCGAGTGGGCCAGGCATTCGCGGACGCGGCGCAGACCGGCATAACCCGGCTCGCCGAGGGACACGCCGACGTCGTCGCGTCCCTCGGCCAGACCGTCTTCCACTGGGTCGAGGACGGTGTGGCGAAAGGCACCCTGCAACTCGGCAGGCCCGCGTGGATAGCCGAACGCACCGGGCTGCCGGTCGTCGCGGACTTCCGGTCGGGTGACATCGCCGCCGGCGGCCACGGCGCTCCGCTCGCGAGCACCCTGGACGCGCTGTGGCTGCGCGGGATCGCCGTCACCAACCGGCATCCGGTGGCCGCGCTCAACATCGGCGGCATCGCCAACATCACCGTGGTCGCGCCGGGCAGAGACGTCCTCGCCTACGACACCGGCCCCGGCAACGCGCTGCTCGACCTCGCCGCGCACCAGCACACCGGCGGCAGGCTCCGCAGCGACGTCGACGGCGAAATCGCACTACGCGGCGAAGTCCGCTCCGATCTGCTGGACCGCCTGCTCGCGGATCCCTACTACGCGGCCGAACCGCCGAAGTCGACCGGCAAGGAACTCTTCCACACCGGCTACCTCGCCGCGGCCGTCGCCGGGTTGCCCGAGGTGACCGGCGAAGACCTGCTGGCGACGCTCACCGAGCTGACCGCGATCACGATCGCCGACGCCTGCGCGCGGCACGGTGTCGGCACGCTGGTGTCTTCGGGCGGCGGGGTGCAAAATCCCGCGCTCATGGCGGCGCTCGCCCGGCGGCTCCCCAGCGCGGCGCTGAAGACCAGTGAGGACTTCGGTTTCCCGAGCGCGGGCAAGGAGGCGTACCTGACCGCGCTGCTCGGCTGGCTGACCTGGTCCGGCGCGCCGGGCAACCTGCCGTCGGCGACAGGTGCGAATGGCCCGCGCCTGCTCGGGAGTATCACACCAGGTCGGTCGCCACTAGTGCTTCCGCACCCACTTACCGCTACCGTGGCCCGACTGCGGGTGACGGCGGGAAAGCTTTCTGGGGAAGTCTCGGACAAAAGTAGGAGAGACCTATGAATCCAGTCGATCTGGCGATCGTCGTGGCGTATCTCGCCGCGATGCCGATCATCGGCGTGCTCATCGGCAGGCGGCAGAAGTCCGCGTCGGACTACTTCGTCGGCGAGCGCAGCATGCCGTGGTGGGCCGTCACGCTGTCGGTCGTGGCAACGGAAACCTCGACACTGACTGTCATCTCGACACCCGGCCTGGTGTTCGGCAATGGCTTCATGTTCCTGCAGCTGGCTTTCGGCTACATCATCGGCCGCACGGTCGCGGCCTTCGTGTTGCTGCCGCGGTACTTCAAGGGCAACTACGTCAGCGCGTACGAGTTCCTCGGCAAGCGCTTCGGCCGCGGGGTGCAGGGCACCGCGTCGGTCACGTTCGTGATCACGCGCCTGCTCGCCGAAGGCCTGCGGCTCTTCGCGGGCGCCATCCCGATCAAGGCGATCCTCGACCACTACGGCATCCACACGGCCTACTGGCACATCGTCTTCCTGCTGACCGCGCTCACCGTCGTCTACGCGTTCGTCGGCGGCATCAAGTCGGTGATCTGGGTCGACGTCATCCAGTGGTCGCTCTACGTCCTCGGCGCGATCGGCGCGATCATCGTGCTGTCGGCGAAACTCCCGGCGGGCTGGACCGACATCGCGGCCGACCAGGGACGGTTCAAGCTGGCCGACTTCGGGCTGAACCTGATCACGCAGCCCTACGCGTTCATCACGGCCGTCGTCGGCGGCGCTTTCCTCTCGATGGCTTCGCACGGCGCGGACCAGCTCATCGTCGGGCGGCTGCTCTCCTGCCGCAGCCTCCGCGACGGCCAGCGCGCGCTCATCGGCTCGTCGATCGTGGTCTTCATCCAGTTCGGCCTGTTCCTGGTGGTCGGCGCGATGCTGTGGGTGTACACGGGCGGTGCCAAGGGAAGCACGGCGATGGACGTCGCGGCGGGCAAGTCCAGCCCGGACGACATCTTCCCGCACTTCATCGTCAACGACCTGCCCGTCGGCCTCGCGGGCCTGCTGATCGCGGGCATCCTCGCTTCGACCATGGGCGCGCTGGCTTCGGCGCTCAACGCGCTGTCGACGTCGACGATCGCCGACCTCTACCAGCGGTTCAGCAAGAAGTCGATCGAGGACTCGAAGCTGCTGCGGCACGGCCGGATGTGGACGCTGATCTGGGCCGTGGTGTTCGCGATCTTCGCGTCGCTGTTCACCAGCAGCAAGGATCCGGTGATCCAGCAGGGCCTCGGGATCGTCGGCTACACCTACGGCGCGCTGCTCGGCTCGTTCCTGCTCGGGCTGATGATCAAGAAGGCGCGACAGTCCGACGCCGTGGCGGCGTTCATCGCGTCGGTCGTCGGGATGGCGTTCATCATCCTGTTCGTCAAGTTCGACAAGGCGACCACCGCGGTGCACCTGCACTTCGGCACCGCGACCAAGACACTTGTGCCACTGGCGACCTACTGGTACACCCTCGTCGGCGTGCTGATCACGCTGCTCGTCGGCGGGCTGCTTTCCTTGCGCCACAGCGAACCCGACCCGAAGGCGGCCGAATCCGAGCGCGCCCCCGACCCGGAACCCGCCGAAACCTCCGTTTAGCCCCACCCCGTCACCCAGCCGGGTGACGGCTCCCCGGGCCAACGTGCCCTGAAGGCCACCATGAGGGCGTTAGAGTCCCTCATGGTGGCCTTCAGAGGCAGTAACGGGGGTTACGCGGAGGGGTCGGGGGTGGGGGTGGGTTCGAGTTCTTCGATGGGCTCGGCGTCGGCGGTGGGGGCCGCTGTCGGCTCGTCGGGGAGGATGTCCGCGCCCGGCTCCGCGATCTTCTCGCCCGCGCTGTTGCGCAGCCGCTGCGAGATGACCTTGGTGATGCCGTCACCCTGCATGCTCACGCCGTAGAGCGCGTCGGCGATCTCCATCGTCGGCTTCTGGTGGGTGATGATGATCAGCTGGGACGCGGCACGCAGCTGCTCCAGCAGCGTGATCAGGCGGCGCATGTTGGTGTCGTCGAGTGCCGCCTCGACCTCGTCCATCACGTAGAACGGCGAAGGCCGCGCGCGGAAGATCGCGACCAGCATGGCGACCGCGACGAGCGACTTCTCGCCACCGGAGAGCAGTGAAAGCCGCTTGACCTTCTTGCCCGGCGGGCGCGCTTCGACGTCGACGCCGGTGGCGAGGAGGTCGTTGGGCTCGGTGAGCACCATCCGGCCCTCGCCGCCCGGGAACAGCACCGAGAAGACGATTTCGAACTCGCGCGCGACGTCTTCGTAGGCGGCGGCGAAGACTTCGAGGATCTTCTCGTCGACCTCCTTGATCACCTGCAGGAGGTCCTTGCGGGTGTCCTTGAGGTCTTCGAGCTGCGTCGAGAGGAACTTGTACCGCTCCTCCAGCGCCGCGAACTCCTCCAGCGCCAACGGGTTCACCTTGCCGAGCAGGGTGAGGTCCTTTTCGGCCCGCTTCGCGCGTCTGGCCTGGGTTTCACGGTCGAACGGGATGGGTTGCGGTGCGACGACCGTCTCGCCGCGCTCCTTGGCCGACTCGTACTCCGCCATCTCACCGGCGCTCGGCGGGACGGGCACGTGCGGGCCGTACTCCTCGACGAGGTCGGTGAGGCCGATGCCGAAGTCCTCGGCGATCTTGGTCTCCAGTGTCTCCAGCCGCAGCCGCTGCTCGGCGCGCTGGACCTCGTCGCGGTGGACGGCGTCGGTCAGCTTCTCCAGCTCGCCCGTCAGCTCGCGGACCTTGCTGCGGATCTGCGTCAAAGCGGTCTCGCGCGTCTGCCGCTGCGCCTGCGCTTGGTCACGCTCGGCGGCGGCGCGCTGCACGGAGATCTCGATGCGCTCCAGCGCCAGCTCACCACCGTCGACGACAGCGGTGGCGATCTCGGCGCCGCGCGCCCGCGCGAGGCGCGACTTCGCCGCGCGCTCACGGGCCTGCTGCTCCGCGAAAGCCGCGCGCCGCAACGATTCCGCCTTGCCCGCGATGCCGCGCGACCGCTCCTCGGCGGTGCGCAGCGAAAGCCGCGACTCCATTTCTTCCTGGCGGAGCCTGGCGAGGTCGTCTGCGGCCTGGTCACGCTCGGCGGTGTCCGGGTCGTCGTCGACGGGCTCGTCGGAGAAGGCCGAAAGCCGCTCCTCCAGCTCCGCCAACGCCGTCAGGGCCTGCTCGCGGCTCTGCTCGACCTTCGCGCGCTGGCCCCGCAGGCGCTCGACCTCGGCCTGCGCCGTGCGCGCGGCCTGCTGCATCCTGTTCAGTCGCTCGGACGAGCGCGCCTTGCGGACCTTGGCCTCGCCCAGCGCGTCCTTGGCCTGGCTGACCTCGTCGCGGCGCGCCTGCTGCTCCGCCTTGGCGCCTTCCAGCTCGGCCGCGTAACGCTCGAAAGCGCGCTCCGCGGCGATCAACCTGTCCTGTGCCTCGTCTACGGCGGCCTGGACCTCGATCACGCTCTCGCTGCGCGAGGAACCGCCAACCGCCCACCCCGCACCGAAAACGTCGCCTTCGGGGGTGACCGTGCTGATCTCCGGGTGCACCGCGACCAGGCGACGGGCCGAGTCAAGACCGTCCACAATGGCCACTCGGTCGAGCGCGCGCTCGACGGCCGGGCGCAACGCCTCCGGCGCGGTGACGACTTCGTGGGCCCACCGGGCGCCGTACGGCAGCGACGGCCAGGCCGACCTGTCCACCACGGACTCGAACCCGCCGAGCAGAATGCCCGCGCGGCCGGAATCGTTGCTCTTCAAGAACTTCAGCGCCGCGAGGGCGTCTTCACCACCGGCGACGGCGACGGCGTCGGCGACCGGGCCCAGCGCCGCGGCCAGCGCGACCTCGTGCCCGGGCTCGACGGTCAGCAGCGCGGCGACGGAACCCAGGAGCCCCGGCAGCTGGTGCGACGCGCCGAGCAGGGCGCCCGCGCCGTCCTTTCGCTTGAGCCCCATGGACAACGCGTCGACGCGGGCCTTCTCCGAAGCGATCTCCCGCTCGGCGGCGCGCTCGGCCTTGACCAGTTCCTCGACCCGGGCCTTGGCCGCGTTGTTCGCTTCGACGACCCTGTCGTGCCGGGCCTGCAGGTCCGAGTCGTCGGACTCTTCGACACCGCCCTCGGCCTTCGCCTCTTCCAGCTCCTCGACCGCGAACTCGGCGCGGGCGCTGGCTTCGTCGAGCGACACGGTGAGCCGCTCGATCTCGTCGGAGGTCGCGCCGTTCTTGCTGCGCAAGGCTTCCACCTGGCCGGTGAGCTTCGCGAGCCCCTCGCGCCGGTCGGCGATGGCCCGGACCGCGGCCATGTGCGCGCGCTCGGCGGCCTGGACGAGGTGTTCGAGCTGCTCACGGCGCTGGACGGTCTCGGAAAGCATCATCCGGGCCTCGGAGACGGCCTCGGCGAGCTCCTGCTCCTGCTCGGCGACCTGCTCCGCCTCGGCGAGCAGCTCCTCGGGGTCGCGCCCGCCGCTCTGGGCCTCGACGTCGGCGGAGAGGTGCCGCTGACGCTCGACGGCGAGCCGCACGGTGCCGCGCAAGCGCTCTGCCAGCGCGGAAAGCTTGTACCAGGTCTCCTGCGCGGTGGTCAGCAGCGGCGCGTCCTCGGCCAGCGAGGATTCGAGCTCCTGCTCCTCGGCCGTGACCACTTCGAGGGCCTGCTCGACCTCGGCACGGCGAAGGCGGGCGAGATTCTCATCGGCCTCCTCGCGCGCAATGCCGTCTCGCTGGGTGACCAGGTCGTCGGCGAGCAGGCGGAGGCGGGAATCACGCAATTCGGACTGCACGGACTGCGCCTTGCGCGCGATCTCGGCCTGCTTGCCGAGCGGCTTGAGCTGACGGCGCAGCTCCGTGGTCAGGTCGCCGAGACGGTCGAGGTTGACCTGCATCGCGGTGAGCTTGCGGAGCGCCTTTTCCTTGCGCTTGCGGTGTTTCAGGACCCCGGCGGCCTCTTCGATGAACGCCCGGCGCTCCTCCGGCTTGGCCTCGAGGATCTGCGCGAGCTGCCCCTGCCCGACGATGACGTGCATCTCGCGGCCGATCCCGGAGTCCGACAGCAGTTCCTGGACGTCCATCAGGCGGCAGGTCTTGCCGTTCAGTTCGTACTCGCTGGCGCCGTCGCGGAACATCCGCCGCGTGATGGCGACCTCGGAGTACTCGATGGGCAGGGCGCCGTCGGCGTTGTCGATGGTCAGCGTCACCTCGGCACGCCCGAGCGGCGCGCGCCCGGCCGTGCCGGCGAAGATGACGTCCTCCATCTTGCCGCCGCGCAGGTCCTTCGCGCCCTGGGTGCCCATCACCCAGCGCAGCGCGTCGAGCACATTGGACTTGCCGGAGCCGTTCGGCCCGACGACACAGGTGATGCCCGGCTCGAACCGCAGTGTGGTGGCCGAGGCGAAGGACTTGAAGCCCTTAAGCGTCAAGCTTTTCAGGTGCACTGGGTGCTGACCTCTCCGGCTCCGGGGTTACTTCCCAATCCTCCAAGGCTACCCGGGGGCCGCCCGCGACCGTGGGATGCGGCCCCTTTCCTGGCGTGCCCTACCACTCCCGGCGCCTCAGCCGCAACACCTTTCACACCCGCCTCAACCGGCACGCGCCCGGCGCGGCTGGCGCGGGGCCCGCGTTTGCCCTGGTTACGGCTCCGCCGGGGTTCGGCCGGGGTTCGGGGGCGGGTTCGGCCGGGGTTCGGCGGACGCTATGAACGGACCGTTCATAGCAAAAAATGAGATGAACGGTCCGTTCATAGCACCGCCGACACGGCGACGGACGACGCGGGCGCCGGGCAGGACGGCGGCAACGGGACGGCGGGCGGCGCAGGGCACCAGGCGGGACGACGGCGGGGCGGCGGGCGGCGGCGCGAGGCACCAGCG
>Ga0247768_1000199_pt1 | contig 22377 bp, 21 predicted proteins | sample UWRJL016104C6_FD_179944 | JGI IMG/M metagenome (GOLD analysis project Ga0247768, IMG submission 179944) | Plant litter microbial communities from Arlington Agricultural Research Station in Wisconsin, United States - UWRJ-L016-104C-6 | ecosystem: Environmental > Terrestrial > Plant litter >... | reverse complement strand
GTCCACCCGGTCCAGCGCCCAGGTCGGCGGGTTCGGTTGCACGCCGGTCGCCGCCTGGGCGGGGGCCGCCATCGCCGCGGAAAGCCCGAACACCAGTGCGCCGCGGATCAATCGATTTCGCATACCTTGCGTCTACCCCGGGCGACCGCCGCCCACAAGATCAACTACGTCGCCCGATCAGGTATTCGTCCTCCGCAGGGTAGGGCTGGCCCCAGCATCGATGGCCGAGTCTCCACCAGTGCCCGGCCCCGGGTTTCCCGGAAAACTCGAACCCCTCGAACAGGCTTGAGGGGTAGGAAAATGGACAGGCAAAAGGGAATCGTCCGGATGGCGAGATGGAGCGCGGAGCATCCGTGGCGCGCGATCGTCGGCTGGGTCGTCTTCGTCGCGGTGTGCTTCGCGGCCGGTAGCTTCGCCGGTACCAAGGAAGCGTCCGAATCGAACTTCCGGCTCGGCGAGTCCGGCCGCGCGTCCGCGATCATCGCCGACGGTGGTTTCGCGGACCCGGCCGTGGAAAACATCCTCGTGACGGCGAACTCCGGCACGCTCGGCACCGGCGCCGCGAACGCCGCGGCGGCCGATGTGGCACAACGGATGCGCGCCCTGCCCGAGGTCGAGAGCGTCGCCGAGCCGGTCGCGTCGAAGGACGGCAAGGCACTGATGGTGCCGGTCAAGATGCGCGCCGACGCCGACGCGGCCAAGGAACACATCCAGCCGCTGCTCGACATGACGGCCGCGGCGCAGGCCGCCCATCCCGAACTCCGGATCGAGCAGACCGGCCAGGTCTCGCTCAACCGGGGCATCAACAAGCAGGTCGGCGCCGACCTCGTCTTCGCCGAAACACTGACCATGCCGATGACCCTGCTCATCCTGCTGATCGCCTTCGGCGCGATCATCGCGGCGGGCGTCCCGGTGCTGCTGGCGATGTCCGCGGTGGGCGCGGCGATCGGGCTGGCGGCGGTGTCCTCGCACGTGATCCCGAGCGTCGACACGGTCAACAACGTGATCCTCCTGATCGGCATGGCCGTCGGGGTCGACTACTCGCTCTTCTACCTGAAGCGGGAACGGGAGGAACGGGCGCTCGCCGGTGGGCGGCTCGACCATGTCACCGCCGTGACGCTGGCCGCCGCGACCTCGGGCCGGGCGATCGTGGTCTCCGGGTTCGCGGTGATCGTGGCGATGGCTGGTCTCTACCTCGCCGGTGACGTCGTGTTCTCGTCACTCGCCACGGGTTCCGTGATCGTCGTCGCCGTGGCGATGGTGGGTTCGCTGACCGTGCTTCCCGCGCTGCTGGCCAAGCTCGGCCGCCGCGTCGACCGCCCAAGGGTCCCGCTGCTCGGCCGCCTGTCGAACCGCCAGGGCCCGCCCCGGTTGTGGCCCGCCCTGCTGCGGCCCGCGCTGCGGAGGCCGGTCGTGACGCTGCTGCTGGCGACCGCGGCGATGCTCGCCCTCGCACTGCCCGCGCTGAACCTGAAGCTGACGGCGCCGGACATCGACAGCCTTCCCCGCGCGATCCCGGCCGTGCAGGCCTACGACCGGCTGACCGCGTCGTTCCCGTCGGAAGGCGAGACACACGTGGTCGCCGTCCGCTCCGACGCCGCGCAGAGCGGCAAGGTCAAGACCGCGCTGACCGAACTCGCCCGGGACGCGGGCGCCGACCCGCTGTTCGCCACCGAGTCGGGTGCGCCGAAGATCGAGACGTCGGCCGACGGCCGGGTCAGCACCCTCGACGTGCCGACCCCGTTCCGCGGCGATTCCGGCGAGGCCACCCAATCGTTGGAGCGCCTCAAAACCCAGCTCGTTCCCGACACCGTCGGACGGCTTCCCGGGGTCGAGTACGCCGTCGGCGGCAGTGTCGCGCGGAACGCGGACGACGTCGCGCACCAGAGCGAGAAGTTGCCTTGGGTGGTGGGTTTCGTGCTGCTGCTGACGTTTGTCATGATGGCGTTCGCGTTCCGGTCGGTGGTCGTCGCGCTGACCTCGATCCTGCTCAACCTGCTCTCCGCCGGTGCCGCCTTCGGTGTGCTGGTCGGGGTCTTCCAGAACAAATGGGCCGAGAGCCTGCTCGACTTCCACTCGACCGGGGCGATCGTCTCCTGGATCCCGCTGTTCATCTTCGTGGTCCTTTTCGGACTTTCGATGGACTACCACGTCTTCGTGGTCAGCCGGATCAAGGAAGCCGCGCTGCGCGGAGTGCCCACCCGCCGGGCCGTCGCCGACGGCATCATCGGCTCGGCCGGGGTGGTCACCAGCGCCGCGTTCGTCATGGTGTCGGTGTTCGCCTGCTTCGTCTTCACCAGCATGACGGAAATGAAGGAGATGGGTCTCGGCTTGGGCGTCGCCGTGCTGCTCGACGCCGTGGTCATCCGGATCCTGATCCTGCCCGCGCTGATGACGCTGCTGGGCAAGGCGAACTGGTGGCCGTCGAAGGGTGTCGCCAAGGTCGCCCGGGTGCCCGAGCAAGCGCCCGTCCTGGAGCCCGTGCACTAAACCTTGTGAGCGTTGCGGCCGGTTCTAACCGGCCGCAACGCTCACAAGGTTTTCAGCTCTTTTCGAGGTATTCGGCGCGCTCGGTGTCGACGACGTCGGCGATCATGTGCGCCAGGCCCAGGTACTTGCCGAGCGCGGGGTCCTCGGCGACGATCGCCTGCGAGCGCGACCGCGCCTCGGCGATGACTTCCTCGTCCCGCAGCAGCGAAAGCAGCTTCAGCCCCGACTTCTTGCCGGACTGCGACGAGCCCAGGATGTCGCCCTCGCGCCGGATCTCCAGATCCAGCCGGGAAAGCTCGAAACCATCCGTTGTGGACTCGACCGCGGCGAGCCGCTCGCGGGTGCTGGTGCCGTCCAGCGCCTCGGTGACCAGCAGGCAGACGCCGGGCACCTTCCCCCGGCCGACCCGGCCGCGCAGCTGGTGCAGCTGGCTGACGCCGAACCGGTCGGCGTCCATGATCACCATCGCGGTCGCGTTGGGCACGTTGACGCCGACCTCGATCACCGTGGTCGCGACCAGCACGTCCAGCTTGCCCGCGGTGAACTCGCGCATCACGGCGTCTTTGTCGTCGCTCGGCATCCGGCCGTGCAGCACGCCTATCCGCAGCCCCTTGAGCTGGTCCGCCTCGAGCTCCGGGGCGACGTCGAGCACGGCCAGCGGGGGCCGTTTGTCACCCTTGTCCGACGCCGGTTCGTCGCCGATCCGCGGGCAGACGATGTACGCCTGATGCCCCTTGGCGACCTCTTCGTTCACCCGCTGCCAGATCCGGGGCTCCCAGTTCGGCTTCTCCGCCACCGGCACGACCGTGGTCGCGATCGGCGAGCGGCCGACCGGCATCTGGCGCAGGGCCGAGATTTCGAGGTCGCCGTAGACGGTCATCGCGACCGTGCGGGGAATCGGTGTCGCGGTCATGACGAGCACGTGCGGGCTGGTGAACTCCGCGCCGCGCGAGCGCAGCGCGTCACGCTGCTCGACCCCGAACCGGTGCTGCTCGTCGACGACCACGAAACCCAGCTCCGCGAAGGCGACCGTGTCCTGGATGATCGCGTGTGTGCCGACGACGATCCCGGCCGCGCCGCTCACCGTGTCCAGCAGCGCCTGCTTGCGCTCCTTGGCACCCATCGAGCCGGTCAGCAGCGTGACCTTGGTGGCGTTCTCGGCCGCGCCGAGTTCCCCGGCCTGACCGAGGTCGCCGAGCATCTCCCGCAGCGACCGGGCGTGCTGCGACGCGAGGACCTCCGTCGGGGCGAGCAACGCGGCCTGCCTGCCCGAATCGACGACCTGCAGCATCGCGCGCAGGGCCACGATGGTCTTGCCGCTGCCGACCTCGCCTTGCAGCAGCCGGTTCATCGGGTGATCACCGGCGAGCTCCGCCGACAGCGTCTCGCCGATCTCCTTCTGCCCGTCGGTCAGCTCGAACGGCAGCCGCTTGTCGAAAGCGTCCTGCAGGCCACCGTCCTTGCGCGGGGACGCGGGCGCCGGGCGGGACACCGCGGAGTACCGCCGCTGCGCGAAGATCAGCTGGATGGCCATGGCTTCGTCCCACTTGAGCCGCTTGCGCGCGTTCTCCAGCTCGGCCCAGTTCGCGGGCCGGTGGATCTTGCGCAGCGCGTCCTCCAGCCCGAGAAACCCGTACCGCTTAAGCAGTTCCGGTGGCATCGGGTCCTCGACCGCGTCGAGCGTGTCGAGCACCTGGCGCACGCACTTGACGATCGACCAGGTCGGAACCCCCTGCGCGGCGGGGTAAACCGGGATCATCTCGGCGAGGAAGGTCTCCATCGCGCCGGGATCGGCGTCCTCGTCGAGCAGTTCGTACTCGGGGTTGGCCAGCTGCAGGGTGTCGCGGAACTGCGTCACCTTGCCCGCGAACAGGCCGCTCTTGCCGACCACGAGCGCCTTTTGGTGCCTGGCCGCCTGCGCGAAGAACGCGCACGACAGCTTGCGGCGGCCGTCGGTGATGGTCACTTCGAGCAGGTTCCCGTACCGCGCCTTCATCGGCCGCGAGGAAACCCTGTCGACCCTGGCCATCACGGTGACGTGCTCGCCGATCTCCAGGCCGCCGATGTCGGTCAGCTCGCCGCGCTCGGCATAGCGCCGGGGGTAGTGGCGCAGCAGGTCGCTCACCGTGTGGATGTCCAGCGACCCGGCCAGCGCCTTGGCCGTTTTGGCGCCCAGCAACGGTGTCAGCTTGTCGCGCAGCTCGCTCATCGCCCCTGTTCAATCCCGTTCGAGAATATGGGTACCCGTCTTATTCAACACCGATCAGCAGCACCAGGTCCGCCTGGCCGCTGGGGTAGCCGGTCAGCTCCACCTCCGGGTGCTCGAGCCGCACCTGCTCACCGAGTTCGGCGGTGAGCCCGCCGGGCGCGTCCAGCCCGGTCAGCACCGTCACCAGTTCACCACCGGCGGCGAGCATGCGGTTGAGCAGGCTCATCGCGGCGGCGACGAGGTTGGTCTCCGACGCCGGGGCGGGCTCGATCAGCACGACCTCGCCGTCGATCAGCCCGATCATGTCCCCGACGTGCGCGCGGCCGACCCAGGTCAGCGACTCCTCCCGCGAGACGACCAGCTCACCGCGCCGGGTGGCCGCCGCCGCTTCGGCCATCGCGACGACGTCGTCGTTGGTGCGGCGGCTCGGGTCGTGCACCGCGAGCGCGGCGAGCACCTGGACGGGTGACGCGCACGGGATGACCACGACGTCGCGGTCGGCCGCCATCAGGTGCCCCGCGGCCGCGTCGGCGGCGCCGGTGAGGTCGATCCCGCCGGGCAGCACCGTGACGTGCGTGCCGGCGGCTTCGTTGATGAGGCCGAGCATCTCCTCGACACTCGGGGCCGACGCCGTCCGCACCGCGAGCACGGCCACCCCCTCCGCGCGGAGCACCTCGGCGAGCGCGTCGCCGCGCACCACCGCCACCACCGTGCGGTCGACCCCGCCGCCGATCTCGACCGGGGTCGGGGTGAGCAACGGCTCGACGCGGATCGCGCGCGGCCGCCCGGCCCCGATCCCGGCCTCGATGGCCGCGCCGATGTCCTCACAGTGGACGTGCACCGCGTGGCTGCCCGCGCCGTCCCCGGCCACGGTCACGCTGTCGCCCAGCTCGCTCAACGCCCGGCGCAGCACCGGCAGCGCGGCCTCTTCGACGCCGTCGAGCAGGTACATGACCTCCCACGCGTGCCCGGCCGGAACACCGTGACCGTGGGCTTCGAGCGAGTGGTCGGGGACGTCCGACGTGCCGGTGATCACACCGACGAGCGCGTCGAGCACCGCCACCAGCCCGCGGGCGCCCGCGTCGACGACCCCGGCCTTGGCCAGCACCGGAAGCTGGTTGGGCGTCTCTTCGAGCGCCGCCGAAGCGACCGCCGCGGCCCGCACGGCGACCTCCTCCAGCGACCCGGTCTCGCCGCGGACGGCCGCCGCGACGGCGTGCAGGACGGTCAGGACCGTCCCCGCGACCGGGCGGGTCACCGCGCCCGTCGCGGCCTTGTCGGCCAGCTCGAACGCCTCCGCGAGCCGCGCGCCGTCGAACGGGCCACCCCCGGCCGCCGCCTCGGCGAAACCGCGGACGACCTGCGACATGATCACCCCGGAGTTGCCCCGCGCGGAGGCCACCGCCCCCTGCGCGAGCGTGCCGAGCGCGTCCGCCACGTCACCGCCGGCGCGCTTCGCCAGCGCGTCGCGCGCCCCCGTCATGGTGTGCAGCAGGTTCGAGCCGGTGTCCGAGTCCGCGACGGGATAGACGTTGATGCCGTCTATGTCCGGGCGCAGCACGTCCAGGCTGCCCGCGATGGCCGCCGCCCAGGCAGCCACCGCCGCCGCGTCCAGTACCCGCAATCCCGTAACCTCCAAGCCGGTCAAGGGCGAGGGTATCGACCCTGGTTCGGACCGCTCGGATTGCGCTGGTTACTATGTTGCGAGTTGCCCAGTCTTCTGGGCCCGTTTCTTTTCACTGATCTTGAAGGAGTTCGACGTGGCTGCCGTGTGCGACGTCTGTGCCAAGGGACCCGGCTTCGGCAAGTCGGTCTCGCACTCCCACCGTCGTACCAACCGTCGGTGGAACCCGAACATTCAGACCGTGCACGCCAAGATCGGTCTGTCACAGCGCAAGCGCATGAACGTGTGCACGTCTTGCATCAAGGCTGGCAAGGTTGTGCGCGGCTGACGCGAGTTTATTTGGGTGCCTGAAAGGCCTCGGCGGACCTCGGTCCCCCGGGGCCTTTCTCATGCCCAGGGCCCGGCGCCGGAGGGGCCCGCGCCAGTGTGGGGGTACGGGCCTTGTGAGCGTCCCGGCCGGTTCTAACCGGCCGGAACGCTCACAAGGGCCGAGGTCTGTTAGGGGAGTTTCCAGTCCACGGGCTGGGCGCCCTGCTTCTCCAGGAGTTCGTTCGCGCGGCTGAAGGGCTTCGAGCCCCAAAAACCGGCGTGCGCCGAGAGGGGGCTCGGGTGCGCGGACTCGATGCACGGGTACTTGCCGAGCATCGGCTTGAGGTTCCGGGCGTTGCGGCCCCACAGGATCGCCACGAGCGGTTCGTCGCGCTCGGCGAGCGCCTTGATGGCCTGGGCGGTGACCTCTTCCCAGCCCTTGCCCTGGTGGGCGTTGGACTTGCCGGGCTGCACCGTCAACGCCCTGTTGAGCAACAGCACACCTTGGTCGGCCCACGGCGTGAGGTCGCCGTTGGTCGGCAGCGGGTGGCCGAGGTCGTCGGCGTACTCCTTGTAGATGTTCACCAGGCTCTTCGGGAGCGGCCGGACATCCGGCGCCACGGCGAAGGAGAGCCCGATGGCGTGGCCGGGGGTCGGGTACGGGTCCTGGCCGACGATCAGCACCCGCACGTCATGGAACGGCTGCTGGAAGGCCCGGAGCACATGCTCCCCGGCGGGCAGGTAGGTGCGGCCCGCGGCTATCTCCGCGCGCAGGAATTCTCCCATCGCGGCGACCTGGGGGGCCACGGGTTCGAGGGCTTTCGCCCAGCCGGCTTCGACGATCTCGCTCAAAGGACGCGCAGTCACGGCGCGCGAGCTTATCGCTAGCCGTCCAGGCGCCTCAGCTCGGCACGGAACTGTTTCGCCCGGCCGACATAGCTGTCGACGACACCGCGGATCAGCTCCGGCCCGAACGAGGTGTTCGGCCTGGTCTTGGCGGGGACGCCGAGCGCGACGTGGCCAGACGGCACGTGGAAGCCGTAGGAGAGCACCGCGCCCGCGCCGACCATGCCGCCGTCCTCGATCACGCTGCCGTTCAGCACCACCGAGCCCGACGCGATGAGGCAGCCGGTGCCGATCCGGGCGCCTTCGACGTGCACGGCATGCCCGATGGCCGACGACGGCCCGAGGATCGTGGGGGTCTCTTCGGTGCAGTGCACCACACAGCCGTCCTGCACGTTCGACCGCTCGCCGATCTCGATGTAGCCGTGGTCCCCGCGCAAGACCGTCTGCGGCCACACGGACGCGTAGGCGGCGATACGGACGTCGCCGATCACCGTCGCGTCGGGATGGACGTAGGCGTCGGGGTGGATGCTCGGTTCGAGGTCACCGAGCGCGTAGATCGCCATTTCTGCCTCCAAAAACCCCAGTGCCCCAAAATTCCACGGCGGCCCGCGGAAAATCCCGCCATGCGACCAGTCTCACGTCGAAGCCGGTAATGCCTTCGCGAAGCACCGGCTTTCCGGCTCGTCCTTGTAGACCCCGAAGTTCTCGATCGGGTGATATCCCGCGGAGAGATACAGCCCGATCGCCTCCGGCTGCTCGATGCCGGTTTCGAGCACCACACGGGACCGCCCGGCGGCGGCCGCCGTGCGTTCGAGCTCGGTGAGCATCGCGCGGGCGTAGCCCCGGCCGCGCAGGGACTCCACGACGTACATCCGCTTGACCTCGACGTCACCCGGCCGGAACTCCGGCGCGGGCCCGTCGTGTGCCCGCCACGCGCCGGACGACACGGGCACGCCGTCGAGATAGCCGATCAGGAAGATCCCGCGCGGCGAGCGGAATTCGGCGACGTCGACCGGCGTCTTGTCGGGGCTGCCGTAGCGGACCACGTACTCCTGCTGGATTTCGGCGATCAGCTTCACCGCGTCGGGGTCGTCGTAGGCGGCCACCCGGATGTCCATGGGCCCAGGCTATCGCCAGTGCTCCCAGCCGGCGGTGTGCTCGTAGGCCTTGCCGTCGACCGTCACCCCGGTCCCCGGCATCGTCACCGAACCGAGCCGCGCCCAGCCTTCGGGCAGGTCGGCGAAGGGCGGGAAGGTGGCGACGAGCGCGTGGTCCTCTCCACCGGTGAGCACCCAGCGCAGCGGGTCGGAGCCGAGCGCCGAGCCGACCTCGCGGAGTCGCGCGGAGATGTCGAGGCGCTCGGACTCGACGTCGACGCCGACCTTCGACGCCGACGCGATGTGCCCGAGGTCGGCGAGCAGGCCGTCCGAGATGTCGATCATCGACGTCGCCCCGGCCACCGCCGCCGCCGGACCGGCCTCGTACGGCGGTTCCGGGCAGCGCTGCGCGTTGACGACGCCGACCGGCGAGCGGAATCCCCGGCCCAGCACCGCGAGCCCGGCGGCGGCCCAGCCGAGCCGCCCGCACACCGCGACGACGTCACCCGGCCGCGCTCCCGAACGGGTGACAGGCGCCCGGCCTTCCAGGTCACCCAATGCGGTGACACTGATCACGAGCTGATCCGCCCGCACCATGTCCCCGCCGACGATGCCGACGTCGGCCCGCGCGGCCTCCTCCCACATTCCGTTGGTGATTTCGGCGATCACCGACGCCTCGGTGTCGGCCGGGCAGGCCAAGCCGATCAGCACCGAGGTCGGCTTCGCGCCCATCGCCGCGATGTCGGCGAGGTTCACCGCGATGGCCTTGCGGCCGACGTACTCCGGGCTCGACCAGTCGAGCCGGAAATGCACCCCCTGCACCAGGACGTCGGTCGACGCGACGACCCGCCCGTCCGGTGTCCCCACGATGGCGGCGTCGTCGCCGGGACCGAGCAAAGTGGACGACGGATGCCGCCTGCCCTGCGTGATCCGGCCGATCAGGCCGAACTCGCCCACCTCGGCGACCGTGCCGTTCTCCGGTATCCCCTGCGGTGACACCCGTCACCTCCGTTCGTTCTGATCCGCGAATATTGGCCACCGATAGTCGGATGCCCTATGTTTTTCCCAGTTCGGGTACTTCTCTGTTCCTACCCTGAGCGAATCGAATACGACGAAGGGGCGCGCCGTGGTCCACGCATACATCCTCATCCAGACCGAGGTCGGCAAGGCCGCCGCAGTGGCGGCCGAGATCTCCGGCATCCCCGGCGTGACCAGCTCGGAGGACGTCACCGGGCCCTACGACGTCATCGTCAGGGCGGCCGCGGACAACGTGGACCTGCTGGGCCAGCTCGTGGTGGCCAAGGTGCAGAACGTGGACGGCATCACGCGCACCCTGACCTGCCCGGTGGTGAATCTTTGAGCCGTGCTGTAGTTAGCCTGTGGCTGAGACCGACACGGAACCGGGCAGTGGAACCGGCGCTGAAACGGGCACTGTGGACACCGACACGGGCGCGCCGCCGCGCGGGCTGATCATCGCCGCCGCCGTGCTCGCGGTGGCGCTCGCCGGGAGTGTGGCCGTTTTCGGGGCGGTCTCAGGCGGTAGTGGCGGCGAAACCACTGCCGCCGGGCCGCTGCCGCTCGTCGCGGTGCCCGCGCCGCATTCGGGCGCGCCCGAATGCGTCACGCTGACAGCGTCGGTACCCACGGAGCTGACGTCGAACGGCGCGAAGTTAGCCGTACGCGAGCTGGCGTCGCCCGCACCGCCGTCCACGATCGCCTGGGGTGAAACCGACCCGGTCGTGCTGCGCTGCGGCCTCGACAAGCCGCCGGAGCTGACGCCGACGGCCGAACTGCGGGTCATCGACAACGTCCAGTGGCTGCAAGTGGCCGGTGAGGGCGCGGCGACCTGGTACGCGGTCGACCGCGACGTCTACACCGCGCTGACCATCCCGGACACCGCCGGGACCGGCCCGCTCCAGGAGATCTCGACCGCCATCGCGGCCCACCTCCCGGCCCGCCCCCTCCACTTCTGAAAGCCCGCACGTCCCTTGTGAGCGTTCCGGCCGGTTCTAACCGGCCGGAACGCTCACAAGGGCGTGGGGTCAGCGGAGGCCGGTGCCCCGGGCGAGGGCGGTGTCGACGAGGGTGGAGAGCAGGGTCGGGTAGTCGACACCGGTCACCTCCCACATCTTCGGGAACGCGGACTTCGTGGTGAAGCCGGGCATGGTGTTGACCTCGTTGACCACCAGCTCGCCGTCCTCGCGGACGAAGAAGTCGACACGCGCGAGCCCCTGGCAGTCCAGCGCGCGGAAGGCGTCGACGGCGGCGGCACGCAGGCGCGCTGTCACCTCGTCGCTCAGCTTCGCCGGGATGTCGAGCTCCGCGTCCTCCCCGAGGTACTTCGTTTCGAAGTCGTACCAGGCGTTGTCTTCCTCGCTGAGCACGCGGATTTCGGCCGGGAGCGACGCCTCGATCCGGCCGTCCGGGAACTCCAGCACCCCGCACTCGACCTCACGCCCGACGACGGCGGCCTCGACGAGCACCTTCGGATCGGTCTTCCTGGCGAGCGCGATCGCGTCGTCCAGCTGATCCCACGAGGTGACCTTGCTGATCCCGATCGACGAACCGGCGCGCGACGGCTTGACGAACACGGGCAGCCCGAGCCGCTCGCGGTCCGCTTCGGCCAAAGTGGACCGATCGCGCCGCAGGCTCACGTACGTGCCGACCGAAAGTCCTTCCGCGGCAAGGAGTTTCTTCGCGAACTCCTTGTCCATCGCGGTGGCGCTGGCGAGCACACCCGCGCCGACGTACGGGGTGTCGGCGAGTTCGAGCAGCCCCTGGATCGTGCCGTCCTCGCCGAAGGCGCCGTGCAGCAGCGGGAAGACGACGTCGACCGCGGCCAGCACCTCCGCCTCGCCGCCCGGCGCGAGCGTGGTCAACTCGCGGTTGGTCGGGTCCCCGGCCAGCACGAGCGCCGCGCCGCCGTCGACGGACGGCAGCTCCCGCCCGGTGATCGCGAGCGCCGCCGGATCACCGGTGCCGACCACCCAGCCACCGGCGCGGGTGATGCCGATCGGCACCACCTCGAACCGCTCCGGATCGAGGTTCGCGAGCACGCTACCTGCCGAAACACACGAAATGGTGTGCTCGGAGCTACGGCCGCCGAACACGACCGCGACACGGGTTTTGGGAGAGCTCATAGCGGGTCACCCTACCGGGCGCTTGTACGAATCGTCTCGGCGCAGTATGTCGGCGAGCGTGTCCAACGCGCCCTCCAGTGCCGTCCGCGAGCACCCGCCGTAGCCGATCGCGACACCGTGCGCGGTCGGCGTGCTCGCGAAATGCCGGGCGAGGCCGTCCAGGCGGATCCCGCGGCGCTCGGCCTCGGCCAGCCGGGCGCGCTCGGTCTCCGCGGAGTCGAACGGGACCACCAGATGCGCGCCCGCGTCGTCGCCGAGCAGCGGGACACCAGCCGCCGAAAGCGCGGACGTGAGCATCGACCGCCGCTCCGAAAGCTCCCGCCGCAGCTTCCGCAGATGCCGCCCGAGGTCGCCGTTCCTGGCCAGCTCGACCAGGACCCGCTGGCCCGCCGGCGACGGCCGGGTGCCGGTCCGCTCGCGGTACTCCAGCACCGCGGAGGTCACCGACGGCGGCGCGACCATCCACCCCGCGCCGAGGGTCGGGGTGAGGATCTTGCTCGTGGTGCCGAGATGCGCGACGACGTCGGGCGCCAGCGCGGCCAGCAACGGCAGCGGCGCGACGTCGAACCGCAGCTCGCCGTCGTAGTCGTCCTCGATCAGCAGCATGTTCTCCGTGCGTGCCCGCTCGACCAGCTCGACCCGGCGCGACGCGCTCATCCGGCTGCCCATCGGGTACTGGTGCGCGGGTGAGCAGTAGACGGCCCGCACGCCGGGCGGGACCGCGTCCGGGCGCAGGCCCTCCTCGTCGACCGGTACCCCGATGACGTGCATGCCGGCGCGCCGGAACGCCTGGACCGCGCGCTGGTACCCGGGCTCTTCCACCGCGACGACGTCCCCGGAGCTGAGCACCGCGACGGCGAGTTCGACGACCGCGGCCGTCGTCCCGCCGGTGGCGAGCACCGAGCCCGTGCCCGCGGCGAGTCCGCGATGCCGCAGCAGGTGTTCGGAGATCGCCTCGCGGTAGTCGAGCAGCCCGGCGCGGTTGGCCCTGGACAGCGGGTCGTTGTCGCCCGCGGCCCGCCACGCCCGCCGCCACGCGGCCTTGTCCAGTCCCTCCGCCCAAGGGGTGCCCGGGGTGAGGTCGAGCAGCTCGGGCAGCTCACGGGCCTCGCCGAAGACGGCACCGTGAACGGGCCTGTCGCGAGGTGGTGAGGTGGTCACATAAGTGCCCGAACCATGCCGCCCGGCTATCCAGCCCTCGGCGTGCAGTTGCTCGTAGGCGGCGGAAGTGACCGTGCGGCTCACCTTGAGCCGCTCCGCGAGCGCGCGGGTGGACGGGAGCCGGTCGCCGCCCCGGAGATGCCCGGTGGCCGCGGCGTCGCGCAGCGCGTCGGCCAGCTGGACGGCCAGCGGCGTCGTGACCGCGCGATCCAGCCGGATCGGCAGGGCGGTTTCGGTCAGGGACATCCGGGCCTCCAGGGCCAGCTGCGGAAGTGGCCTTTCAAATCATACAACAATTGGCCATTTCATAATGCCACTATCCGGCGCACGCTCTTTACATGTCCCAGTCAGCACCGTTGTCACCCACCACGAGGACCACTCTCGGCCGGAAGAAGATCCGCGCGGTCACGGATCGCTCAGCTCTCTACTCGCTTCTCGACGAAGCGCTCATCTGCCATCTCGGCGTCGTCCGCGACGGCTCGCCGCTCGTACTGCCCACCGGCTACGGACGAGACGGGGACACGCTCTACCTGCACGGCTCGACCGGCGCGAGCAGCCTGCGCCTCGCCGACGGCGGAATCGACGTCTGCGTCACGGTGACCCTGCTCGACGGCATCGTCTACGCGCGCTCCATCAACAACCACTCGATGAACTACCGCAGCGCGGTCATCCTCGGCAGCGCGCGGCTCGTCACCGAGCCCGAAGCGAAGACCCACGCGCTCAAGGTCATCACCGACCAGCTCGCCCCGGGGTCGTGGGACCACGCTCGCGACGTCAACGCGAAGGAGTTCGCCGCGGTTTCGGTCCTCGCGCTGGATCTGGCCGAGGCCTCGCTGAAAGTCCGCGCGGAAGGCCCCGGTGACGAGCCGGAGGACATCGCCGAAAACAAGTCGTGGGCCGGGGTGCTGCCGGTGCGCACGGTCTTCGGCGACCCCGAACCGTGTGTCCGGCTCGACGCCGATTTCCCGACGCCGCCGCACGTCACCGAGAGAGCGGCAAGCGCACGGTGAAGACCGTCCGGCCCGGTTCGCTCGTGACGTCGACGGTGCCGTCGTGGGCCTCCACCAGCGAACGCACGACGGCGAGCCCGAGGCCCGTGCCACCGTTGCCGCGGGTCCTCGAATCGTCGACGCGGTAGAACCGGTCGAAGATCCGCTCCTGCTCGTCCTCGGCGATGCCCGGTCCTTCGTCGGTGACACGGATGACGATGCCGTCGGAGACCTCGACGGCCAGCGTCACCGGCGTTCCCGGCGGGGTGTGCTTCGCCGCGTTCGCCAGCAGGTTGTCGAGAACTTGTCGCAACCGCACCGGATCCGCGCGCAGGACCGCCGACGGCGCGCCGGCTTCGACGGTCAGCGGATGGCCGGGGTGCACCGCGCGGAAGGCGTCCGCGGCAGCCGTCGCCAGCTCGGCGACGTCGGTGTCCTCCACCCGCAGCGGCGCCTCCGACTCCGTCGCGTCGAGCCGCGCGAGCAGCAGGAGGTCGTCGACGAGCACGCTCATCCGCGCGGTCGCCTCCCGGATCTTCGCCAGGTGCGCGTCGCGCTCGGCGGGCTCGTTCGCCGCCGCGTAACGGAAAAGGTCCGCGTACCCGCGTATCGAGGTCAGCGGGGTGCGTAGCTCGTGCGACGCGTCGGCGATGAACCGGCGCAGCCGCTCGCTCGTCGCGGTGCGCGCGGCGAGCGAGGATTCGATATGCGCCAGCATCACGTTGAACGCGGTACGCAGCTCCTCGACCTCCGCGCCGCCGCCGACCCCGGACGCGCGCATCGGCAGGTGCGCGGTCTCGGTCAGGTCGTGCGTGGCGATGTCGTGCGCGGTGCCCGCCATGTCGTTCAACGGCCGCAGGCCGCGGCGCAGCACCAGCCTGCCGACGAGCACCAGCACCACCAGCGCGATCAGGAAGGCGACGAGTTCGACCACGATGAGCTGGTTCACGGTCCGGTCGAGATCGCTCTGCGGCGCGGCGCTGACGAGCACCTCGCCCGCCTCCACCGGGCACGCGCGGAGCCGGTACGCGCCTTGGCCCTCCAGATACACCGAACGCAGGACTCCATGCTGCGTAACGGTTCTGGCGAGATCGGCCAGCTTCTGCGAGTCCGCCGGGAGCACACTGCCCGGCCTCGGCCTGGCGGAACCGTTGCCGACGTCGAAGACCACGGAGTACCAGGCGTAGGGCGAGGCGGGCATGCCGTGGGTGTTCGCCAGCCTGCCGATTTCGTCCACCTGGCTGGTCTGGAGCTGCTCGTCGAGGCGGCGGTTGAGGTACTCGCGCATGATGTCGACGGTCACCACCCCGACCACGGCGAAGACGACCAGCGCGAGCGCGCCGAGCCCCAGCGCCAGCCGGGTGCCGAGGCGCGAGCGGCGCCAAGCGTCGAGCCACTTCACCGGTTCGCCTTGCGGACCACGTAACCGACCCCGCGCACGGTCTGGATCAACGGCTCACGCCCGGAATCCAGCTTGCGGCGCAGGTGCGAGACGACGAGTTCGACCACATTGGACCGTCCGCCGAAGTCGTATTCCCAGACGTGGTCGAGGATCTGGGCCTTCGTGAGCACCGACGGCGAGTGCCGCATGAGGTAGCGCAACAGCTCGTACTCGGTCGGGGTGAGCGTGGCCGCCTCGCCGCCGCGGCGGACTTCGCGGGTGTCCTCGTTCAGCGTCAGGTCGGCGACTTCGAGCACCGACGCCTTCCACGCCGGTCCGTTGCTGCGCCGCAGAACCGCGCGCAGCCGCGCCATCAACTCCTCGACGGAGAACGGCTTGACGAGATAGTCGTCCCCTCCCCTGGTCAGCCCGGCGATACGATCGGCCGTCGCGTCCTTGGCGGTCAGGAACACCACCGGGACCGCTGTCCCGGCGGCCCGCAACCTGTCGAGCACGGTGAAACCGTCGAAGTCGGGCAGCATCAGGTCCAGCACCACGATGTCGGGGTGGAACTCCGCCGCTTCGCTCAGCGCGGCCGCGCCGGTACCCGCGGTGACCGCGTCCCAGCCCTCGTACCTGGCGACCGTCGCCACCAGGTCGGCGATATGCGGTTCGTCGTCGACGACCAGCAGCCGCACGCGGGAATCGGGGTTCACCGTTCCATCCTGCGGTAACCACGGCGCGTGGGCGAGGCGGGGGCCCGTTCGACAGGTAGTCGACAGCTCACGCCCAGAAAGCACACAGCCTGGGCGGACACTGTCGTGGATACACGAGTGCGCACGGCGTGTTCACCCCGATCCCACAGCGGAAGGTGGACGCTCTGCTCATAGCCGGTGGGAGTGCCATGAAGAAGACGATCCTCGCGAATTCGTTACCAGCGTTTCCGGACACGCGATGACCACCAGGGTCGAGCACGTGATGGGGCTGCCGATCTCGATCGACATCCGCGACGACGGCGATTTCACCCGCGCGGTGAACCACGCCTTCGCCTGGCTGCGGGAGGCCGACGAGCGGTTCAGTCCGTTCAAAGTGGACAGTGAGGTGCGGCGGTTCGACCGGGGCGAGCTGATGCGGCACGAACTCAGCGTGGATCTTCGCGAGATCCTCGAAATCTGCGCGCGGTACGAGACCGCGTCCGGTGGCGCGTTCAAGGCGAAGCTGCCCGGGCGCGGGTTCGACCCGAGCGCCGTGGTGAAGGGCTGGGCCGTGCAGCGGGCGGCGAACACGCTGCGATCCGCTGGGGCGCAACGGTTCTGCGTCAACGCGGGCGGCGACGTCATCACCTACGGCGAACCGGAACCCGGCCGTCCCTGGCGGGTCGGCATCCGGAACCCGGACCAGACCGACACCGTCTGCGCCGTCCTCGGCTCACGCGACGGCGCCGTCGCGACGTCGGCCACCTACGAACGCGGCGCGCACATCCTCGACGGCCGCACCGGCCTGCCGCCGACCAGCCTGCTCAGCGTCACGATCACCGCGCCCGACCTCACCACCGCCGACGCCACCGCGACCGCCGCCTTCGCCATGGGCTCCGAAGGCATCGCGTGGGCCGCCGCCGAACCCGGCTGCGAAGTCTTCATCGTCGACCGCTACCGGCGCGTACACCGCTCCGAAGGCCTCGCCGTCCTTTAGCCCGCTGTTCACCGAGGCAAAACAGCTTGCGGCAGGCACGTTCCGGCGTAAAGTCCGGGTCCCGCCGACCCTAGAGGAGTGCTGTGCCTTCTGCCTTGGACAACCTCGTCGTCGACTGCGCCGACCCCTACGAGCTGGCGAAGTTCTGGACCCAAGTCGTCGACAAGCCCATCCACGCCGAGAACGAACCCGGCGACGACGAAGTCGCCATCGAACTCGACAGCGGACTCACCCTTCTGTTCATCGAGGTCCCCGAAGCCAAAACCGTCAAGAACCGGCTCCACCTCTGCCTGCGCCCGGACGTCCCGCGCGACACCGAAGTCGAACGCCTCCTCAGCCTCGGCGCGACCCTGGTCGACGACCGCCGCAACCCCGACGGCAGCGGCTGGGCCGTACTCGCCGACCCCGAAGGCAACGAGTTCTGCGTACTCCGCAGCACCGCCGAACGCCCCTAACCCCCTCCCCCCTTCCCCCGCTTCACCAGTGCCTACGGATGCCCCGCGGGGAGAAAGGGGCGCGCGGGAAAGAACGGGATTGGCGGGGCTCACGGGAGTCATGAGCTTTTCCGCCGGGCCCCCGACGCTATGAACGGACCGTTCATAGCAAAAAATGAGATGAACGGACCGTTCATAGCGCTTGGCCGCGCTCGGCGAAGGGCCTTGTGAGCGTTCCAGCCGGTTAGAACCGGCCGGAACGCTCACAAGGCCCGGAGCGCACCAGCCGAAGGGGCCAAGGCCGGAGGCACGAGCCCGAGGCGCACCAGCCCGGAGGGGCCAAGGCCCGAGGCGCGCCTAGATGCGGACGGGGCCGCCGGAGGCGTCTAGGTGGTAGGGGCGGAGTTCCCGGCCGCCGTCGCGGTAGACGTGCACGCTGATGGCGGGGTCGGCGCTGTCGTTGTGCACTTCGTGCACGTAGCCGGGGCCGAAGACGCGGGACTGCCCGGCGACGAGGGTGTGCCGTTCGGTGACGGCGCGGCCGTCGGGGGCGCGGCGGGTGACGGTTTCGGTGAGGGTGCCGCCGACGAGGGTGAACGCGCCGGTGCTGAAGGCGTGGTCGTGCAGGTCGGTGTGCTGGCCGGGCAGCCACGCCATCAGCCAGACCTCCTGCGCGCCGTCGCTCTCGATGAGCGTGGAGAAGCGCGCGTCCGGGTCGTAGCGCAGCAGGTGGCACCAGCGGTCGCGGTCGGCGGCGAACTCCAGTGCGACGCGGACGGGGTGGCGCAGAGCGGGGTTTTCGGCGACGAGAAGGGTGTTCTCGGGTACGGCGAACATGAGTGTCCTCAGTGGAATGAGTGTGCCGGCAGGATCGGGGCTGGGTTCACCGACAGCTGCGACACGACACGCGCGAAACCGGGCTCAGGTCATGAAGACCCAGCGATTCGGTCTTTCGCGGCGTGGACATGACCGAAAGCAGACCAGTCCGCCCGCCGCCGGTCAACCCGTCCCAATCCGTGGACCAACCAGGCCAGCACCAACCCGGCCAGGACCAACCGCCTAGGACCACTCGTGTTTCTGCGACCGCCCCAGCAGCTCGGTCCCGGCTTTCCGGGGGTCGACGCCTTCGTGGCACACGCGGTACATCGCGTCGGTGATCGGCATGTCCACGCCGAGGCCCGCGGCCAGCTCGCGGATCGACTCGCACGACATGACACCCTCGGCGACCTGCCCGCCGCCGGCCAGTTGCGCCTGCTCGACGGTCTCGCCGCGGCCGAGGTGCTCACCGAAGGTCCGGTTCCGCGACAGCGGCGACGAGCAGGTCGCGACCAGGTCGCCGACGCCCGCGAGCCCGGCGAAGGTCAGCGGGTCGGCGCCGAGTTTCGTGCCGAGCCTGGCCATCTCCGCGAGGCCGCGGGTGATCAGTGTCGCCATCGTGTTGGTGCCGAGGCCGAGTCCGGCGGCCATGCCGCAGCTGAGCGCGATGACGTTCTTGCACGCGCCGCCGAGTTCACAGCCGATCACGTCGGTGTTGGTGTACGGCCGGAAGTACTGGTTGAAGCTGGCCTGCTGGATCGCCACCGCGCGCTCGTGGTCGACGCAGGCGAGCACCGCCGCCGACGGCTGCCCCTGGGCGATCTCCCGCGCCAGGTTCGGCCCGGAGAGCACCACGACCTCGTCGCCGGGCACCTCGGCGATTTCGGCGATGACCTCGCTCATCCGCTTCAGTGTGCCGAGTTCGACTCCCTTCGCGAGACTCACCAAGATCGCCTCGCGCGGCAGCAAACCACGCCAAGCGGTCAGGTTCGCCCGAAGGCTTTGACTCGGCACGGCGAGCACCACGGCCTGGGCGCCGTCGAGGGCCGCGCGCGGGTCCGCGGTGGCGGTGATCCGCGACGGCAGCTCGACGTCCGGGAGATACGACTTGTTCGTGCCAGCCTTGGCGATCTCTTCGGCGACCTCCTGGCGGCGTGCCCACATCGTCACGTCACGGCCGGCGTCGCCGAGCACCTTGGCGAACGCCGTGCCCCACGATCCCGCCCCCAGGACGGTGATGCGCTGCACGTCTTCCCGGAGGACCGTCATGTATTTTCCTCTGTCCTCTTCTGTGCCGGTGGCTCTTCCTGGCGAATTTCCGCCAGCAGCCCGGTCACTTCGTCCATCATCCGGTCCGTCACCTCACGCAGCAGCGAGGCGCTCTTCGACGACTTCCCCCGATACTCCGAAAGGTCCATCGGCTCGCCGACCAGATGCGTCACGGTCTTGCGCGGGAAGGGCCGGAGTTTCTTCGAATAACCGTCGAAAATGTGATTCGTCCCCCAGCGGGCGATCGGGATCACCGGCACGTCGTTCTCGATGGCGAGCCGCGCCGCCCCGGTGTAGGAGCGCTTCGGCCAGCCGTCCGGGTCCTTCGTGATGGTGCCCTCCGGGTAGATCACGACGATCTTGCCCTCCCGGAGCGCCTGATGCGCGGCACGCAGGCTGTCCCCGGCGGCGGTCGTCCCCCGATAGACGGGAATTCCACCCGAACCGATGAAAATCTTGCCGAAGATCGGCGCCGTCGCCACGGACTCCTTCGCCAGGAATCGGGGGACGCGCTTCTGGCGGTGCACGAAGACGGCGTCGACCGCCGGGTCCATGTGCGAAACGTGGTTGAGCACGAGCAGCGCCGGGCCGGTGCGCGGGATCCGCTCGGCCCCGCGGTAGACCCGGCGGCCGAGCCCGGTCACCGGGTAGAACATCGCGGCGGCCAGGCCAACCCAGAAGCCGCCCTTCTCACGCCGAGCCAAGACTCCTCCTCGAGGGACGTAAACGACGAAATCCGCCTAGATCCTGCCGCGCGGCGCCGCGGGGAGTCCAGGAAGGGTCCACTCGCCCCCCTCGGCCGCGGTTTCGGCAATGATGGTGAGGTGGCTCTTCCCGTGGACTTGATCGTCCCCATGAAACCGCCGCGCGCCGGCAAGTCGCGGCTGCGCGGAGCGCTGGCCTACCCCGCCGACGACGAAAGACACGCCGAGCTGGTGCTGGCGCTCGCCACCGACACGCTGTCCGCGGTGATCTCCGCGACCGGTGTCCGCCGGGTGCTCGTGGTGGCCACCGACCCGCACACCCTCGACGACCTCCGCCTGCTTGGGGTGGAGATCGTCCGCCAGCCGCCGTTCGCGGCCACCGGGCTGGACGGGCTCAACGCCGCGCTGCGGCACGGTGAGTCGGTGCTCCGCGCCGACGATCCCGGCTCGGTCGTCGGCGCGCTGCAGGCCGACCTCCCGGCCCTGCGCGCCGAGGAACTGGACGCGGCGCTCGCCGAAGCCGCCGGGCGCCGGGCGTTCACCGCCGACAGGCAGGGCACCGGCACGACGCTGCTGCTGTCCTCCCCCGGCGGCCCGCTCGACCCGCGTTTCGGCGTCGGCTCGGCGTACGCGCACACGCAGTCCGGGGCGTTCCCGCTGCGGCTCGACGCGCCATCGCTTCGCAGCGACGTCGACACTCCGGGTGACCTCACTCACGCGTGCGGGCTCGGTGTCGGGAAGCACACTTCGGTGATCTTGGGCGCCCGCTGCTTACCTTTGTGACTAAAGAGGAACAGGAGTTCACCCGGACGTCCAACGAGGTATGCGCATTTGGCGGCCGAGTGGTGAACAATGGACCTTGTGAGCAACGACGAGGACACCACATCGGCGGGCACGGATTCCGGCACCAACGGCTCGGCGTCCTCGCGGCGTAAAGCGAAGGTCCCGCCCGCCAAGGCGGCCGCCTCGAGATCGAATGGCTCCAAGCGGGTCCCGCCGGTCAAGAACCGCGCGACCCGCGGTGGCTCGGCGAGCAGGCCGGTGCAGGACTTCCACGCCGTCCCGTCCGCCCCGCCCGCGGTCACCCCGACCGACACGGTGCCCGCCCAGACGTTGCCCGATGACCGGTACTTCAACCGCGAACTCTCCTGGCAGGATTTCAACGCCCGGGTGCTCGCGCTGGCCGAGGACGAGTCGCAGCCCCTGCTCGAGCGCACAAAATTCCTCGCCATCTTCGCGTCCAATTTGGACGAGTTCTACATGGTGCGGGTCGCCGGGCTCAAGCGCCGCGACGACACCGGGCTCTCGGTGCGCAGCGCGGACGGGCTCACCCCGCGCGAGCAACTGGCCTACATCGCCAAGCGCAACCAGGACCTCGTCGAGCGGCAGACGGGTGCCTTCGAGCTGCATCTGCGCCCCAAGCTCGCGGCCGAGGACATCCACATCGTCGGCTGGGCCGAGCTGAGTGGTCAGGACCAGTTGCGGCTTTCCAACTACTTCAGTGAACAGATCTTCCCGGTGCTCACCCCGTTGGCGGTCGACCCGGCGCACCCGTTCCCGTACATTTCCGGCCTCTCGCTCAACCTCGCGGTCACCGTGCGCGACCCGGAGGGCGGCACCGAGCGGTTCGCGCGGGTCAAGGTGCCGAACAACGTGCACCGGCTGATCCGCATCGAGCAGCAGCGCGAAGCGCGCGTCGCGACCTTCATCCCGCTCGAAGAGCTGATCTCCGCGCACCTGGGTGAGTTGTTCACCGGCATGGAGGTCATCGAGCACCACGTGTTCCGGGTCACCCGCAACGCCGACTTCGAGGTCGAGGAGGACCGCGACGAGGACCTCCTGCAGGCGCTCGAACGCGAGCTGGCCCGCCGCCGGTTCGGGCCGCCGGTGCGGCTCGAGGTCGCGCAGGACATGAGCGAGCACATGCTCGAACTGCTGCTGCGCGAGCTGGAGGTCGACCCCAAGGACGTCGTCGAGGTGCCGGGGCTGATCGATCTGACCTGCCTGCACCAACTGTCCAGTGTGGACCGGAAGGAGCTCAAGGACGCCCCTTTCGTGCCCGCGACGCATCCCGCGTTCGGCGAGCGCGAGACGCCGAAGAGCATCTTCGCCACCCTGCGGGAGAGTGACGTGCTCGTGCACCACCCGTACGACTCGTTCTCCACGAGCGTGCAGCGCTTCATCGAGCAGGCCGCGGCCGACCCGAAAGTGCTGGC
>Ga0247768_1000198_pt1 | contig 22379 bp, 25 predicted proteins | sample UWRJL016104C6_FD_179944 | JGI IMG/M metagenome (GOLD analysis project Ga0247768, IMG submission 179944) | Plant litter microbial communities from Arlington Agricultural Research Station in Wisconsin, United States - UWRJ-L016-104C-6 | ecosystem: Environmental > Terrestrial > Plant litter >... | reverse complement strand
AAACCCCACTGCCGGGCGAGCGTGTCGAAGTTGCCGCCGAGGGTCAGCGTCGCGGACGTCAGGACCGTGGTGTTGAGGCCGAACACCTTCTCCCGCAGCAGCCCGGCGACGCCCAGCGGCGCCACCTTGAGTGCGGGCGGTCTCGGGTTCGCGGAGTACTGGTCGCCGGTCAGCCAGACGACGTCGCGCTGATGGGCCAGATCGGGGTCGTAGGCCTCCAGCAGGCGGACCGTGGTGTCGTGGATCTCGTCGAGCAGCGTGCGGGCGAGCTTGCGCAGGGTGGCTTCTTCGGGATCTTCCTTGCGCTCCGAGCCCAGCGCCGAGATGCACGCGTGCGCGGCGTCGCGCAGCGCGGGCAAGGTGCCTTGGAGGGACCGGGGGAGCTGATCCAGCCGTCCGGCCGGGATGTCGTCGAGGACGACGGCCAGCGCGTCGCTCGACTCCATCAGCCTGTCGGCGATGTCGGCGTCGATCAGCTTGCCGGAGCGGCGGACCGCGGCCGAGACCATGCCGCTGGTCAGTTCGCCGGTGGCCACCGAAGTGACCCTGTCGACCAGCTCATGGGCCTCGTCGATGATCACCAGGTCGTGCTCGGGGAGCACCTGGTAGCCCTGCAGGGCGTCGATCGCGAGCAGAGCGTGGTTGGTGACCACGATGTCCGCGCGGCCCGCCTCACCGCGGGCGCGCTCGGCGAAGCAGTCCGTGCCGATCGGGCAGCGTGAGACGCCGAGACACTCCTTCGCCGTCACCGAGACCTGCCGCCACGCCTGGTCCGACACCCCCGGCACCAGCTCGTCGCGATCGCCCGTCTCCGTGTCCGAGGACCACTCGTGGAGCCGCTTGACCTCCTTGCCCATGCGCGACACCGCGAACGGGTCGGCGAACAGGGCCTGGTCCTCCGGCTCGTCGGGCGCGCCGGTGCCCAGCCGGTTCAGGCAGAGGTAGTTGCGGCGGCCCTTGAGGATCGCGTACGTCGGTTCGCGCCCGAGAGGCTTCTTCAGCGACTTCGCGAGGCGCGGGAGGTCCCTGTCGACCAGCTGGCGCTGCAGCGCGATCGTGGCGGTGGAGACCACGACGGTGGCTTCCTTTTCGACGGCGTGCCGGATCGCGGGGACCAGGTACGCCAACGACTTCCCGGTGCCGGTGCCCGCCTGGACGGCGAGGTGCTCACCGGTGCGGATCGCCTTGCCCACGGCCTCGGCCATGCGGACCTGGCCCTCGCGCTCGGCGCCGCCGACCGCCTCGACAGCGTGCGTGAGGAGTTCGTTGACACCGGGGAAATCAGCTCTGGCGGACACAGAAGCAAACGATAGCCGGGCCCACCGACGGAACGTTCATGGATCACCACGAGGTGTCCCGTTCGCCGCGTCCGGCGTGACGAACGGGACATCTCGCGAGGTCAGGGCTTGCGCGTCCGGTTCGCGACCGCCCAGGCCGCGGGCAGGAGGGCGGACGCGACGACGATCTTGATCGCGTCGCCGAGCAGGAACGGGGCGACACCCTTGTCCAGCGCGGTCGAGAAGTCGAACGAGGCCGAAGCCATCAGCCACGGCACGCCGAACGCGTAGATCACGAGGTTACCGAGGACCATCGTGGCCGCTGTGCGCAGCGGAGTGCGGTCGCCACCGCGCCCGGCGAGGGCGCCGACAAGCGCTCCAGCGAATACGAAGCCGACGACGTAGCCCGCGCTCGCGCCGCTCAGGCCCGAAGTGCCGCTCTGGAACCACGGCACGCCCAAGGCGCCGACAAGCAGGTAGAGCGCCATGGAAACCGCACCGCGACGCCAGCCGAGAGCCGCGCCGACGAGCAGGGCGGCGAAGGTCTGGCCGGTCATCGGCACGGGGCTGCCCGGGACCGGGAGCATGACCTGCGCGGCCAGCCCGGTCAGCGCGGCGCCACCGGCGACGAGGACGACGTCGCGGACGAGCGTGCCCGGGACGAGGTCGGCCAGGACGGGCCGGCGGCCGGCGAGGGAAAGAGCGGACACGGGACCTCCAGGAGTTCGCGTTTGTGCTGGCAGAGCGGGCGCTCCGCCGGTTCAACGGGCTTTTCCGGAGGCTAACCGGTCCGGTGGTCCGGACAGCCGGAAAGTCGCGTTCGTCACGGGTCTCGAAGATCCACTCGACCGGGTGGTGTGCCCGTGAGGCCGTCAGGGCCGGGCGAGGAGTCGCCGATGCCGAATGGGAATTCACGAACCGAGGAGGCAGGCATGCGGAAGATCATCATGGCCGCGGTGGTGTGCGGCGGCCTCGTCGTCGCGCCGTCGGCCGCGAGCGCCGCGCCCGTCACGGCGACGGCCTCCGGCTCGGCGGGCTCCGTCGACGTGACCGCGGACGGCCGGCACGTCGTCGCGGAGACCGTCGCGCCCTGCAGCGCGGACGGCCCGGTGAAGGGCGGCACGCTGGGCGGGATCTACGGCAACGCCGCGGTCTTCGGCAACAGCGAGACGGCCTGCGCCCAGATGTCGGACGGCACCGCCGTCGGCCAGGCCCGTGGCCGCCGGTTCAAGACCACGATCCTCGCGCGCTACGGCGGCCCGGAGATCACGGTCAGGACGTTCGTCTCGCGCTGCACGACCACCAGGACGGGCAGCGTCGGCTACATCGAAATCGGCGACGTCACCGGGTTCACCGTGCCCGCGAACATCCCGGCGAACTACACCCTGACCGTCCCGGGCGTCGCTCCGGAAACCAAGCCGATGGCGCGGATCGTGCTCAACGAACTCGTCACGCCGAGCCCGCCGGACGGCAGCCTGACCACCAACACCGTGCACCTCACGCTGTTCCCGGAAGGCGGCCCCGCCCAGGGCGAGATCGTGCTCGGCACCGCCAAGTGCGCCCCCTTCGGCCGGTTGAGGTCGTGAGTGTTTCGCGGGGTTCTAACCCCGCGAAACACTCACGACCCCAGGTGACCACCCGCTTCCCGCAGCGTGCGCTCAGGAGGCGGGGAGGGCCGGGGTGCCGGTGTAGGTGATGGACGCCTCGCGGAAGTCGCCGAGGGCCTTGTCGACGGTCGGCCGGGAGCCGCCCACGGTCAGGTCGAGGAGCACCCGCACGGAGAAACCCGCCTTGGCGGCGTCCATCGCGGTGGCGTGCACGCAGAACTCGGTCGCGATGCCCACGACCTCGACGGTGTCGACGTCGTGGGCGCGCAGCCAGTCGGCCAGTTCCTCGCCCGCGTCGGTCTTGCCCTCGAAGCCCGAGTAAGCCGCGCTGTAGTGCCCCTTGTTGAAGACGGCCTCGACCGGGCCGACGTCGAGCGCGGGGTGGAAGGAGGCGCCCGGCGTACCGGCGACGCAGTGCGGCGGCCACGAGTCGGAGAAGTTCGGCGTCTCGCTGAAGTGCGCGCCGGGGTCGATGTGGTAATCCCGCGTGGCGACGACATGCCCGTAGTCGCCTTCGGCGATGTGCTTCGAGATCGCCGACGCCGCCGCCGCACCACCGGGCAGGCCCAGCGACCCGCCCTCGCAGAAGTCGTTCTGGACGTCGACCACGATCAGGGCGGTACTCATTCGGGTACTCCTTCTGCTTGACGGCTGAGCTGCTCAGGCGGCTAGACGAAGACTGTCGGGATCGCGGGTTCGCCGTGGGAGAGCTTGAGACCCTCCCAAGGCAGGCTGACCAGTCCCCGGCGCAGACGCTGGCGCGCGTCGTCCAGGGTGGGCAGATCGTCGACGGTTTGTCCACCGCGAATCAGTGGAATCTGCAGCGGCCGGTCGTGTTCACCCGGCTCGGGCGCGGTGCCCTCCGCCTGGTAGATCACCTCTTCGATCGCGGTGCCGGTGTCGCGGTGCCGCCGCAGGGCCGCCTTCCGGCCGCCCCGGGACTCCTTGTGCGCGCTGCGCTTCGCCACCGGCCTGCCGTCGACCTCGACGAGCTTGTAGACCATGCCCGCCGTCGGCGCGCCCGACCCGGTGACCACCGACGTGCCGACGCCGTACGCGTCGACCGGCTCGGCCCGCAGCGCGGCGATGGCGTGCTCGTCGAGGTCACCCGAGACGACGATCCGCGTGTCCTTCGCGCCGAGGTCGTCGAGCTGGTCACGGGCCTTGCGGGCGAGCGGGCCGACGTCGCCGGAGTCGATGCGGATCGCGCCGAGCTCCGGACCGGCCACGCGGACGGCCGTGTCGATGCCGGCGGTGATGTCGTAGGTGTCGACGAGCAGCGTCGTGTCCGCGCCCATCTTGTCCACCTGCGCGCGGAACGCCTGCTCCTCGCTGTCGTGCAGCAACATGAAGGCGTGCGCGACCGTGCCGCGGGTCGGGATGCCGTAACGGCGCCCGGCTTCGAGGTTCGACGTCGTCGCGAAGCCGGCGAGGTACGCGGCGCGCGCGGCGGCGACGGCGGCGTACTCGTGCGTGCGGCGGCCGCCCATCTCGATGATCGGCCTGCCGTGTGCCGCGCTCGACATCCGCGCCGCGGCCGAGGCGATCGCGCTGTCGTGGTTCAGGATCGACAACACCAGCGTCTCCAGGACGACGGCCTCGGCGAAGGTCCCGCGCACGGTCAGGATCGGCGAGCCGGGGAAGTAGAGCTCGCCCTCGGCGTAGCCGTCGATGTCGCCGGAGAACGAATAGTCGGCGAGCCAGGCCAACGTCGTCTCGTCCACGACGGCCGTCGACTCCAGCTGACCGAGTTCGGCGTCGGTGAACCGGAAATCGGCTATCGCGTCGAGCACCCGCGCGGTGCCGGCTACGACGCCGTAGCGCCTGCCGTCGGGCAGCCGCCGCGCGAAGGCCTCGAACACGCACGGCCGGTCGGCGGTGCCGTCGGCCAGCGCGCTGCCCAGCATCGTCAGCTCGTAGTGGTCGGTGAGCAGCGCTGTGCTCGCGCCAGGACTAACCTCCGGAGATCCCATACCGCTCAGCCTATTCACCCACATGGCAGACCCTCCCGGCCCATGTCCGGTAGCTTCCGTGACACCATGGAGTGCATGTCCACGCCTGTCTTGGCCGAACAGACGCAGGTTGACCCACTCGGTGGTGAAGTCGTCGCCGGGGACACACCGTGGCGGACAATCGTCTGGAACGACCCGGTCAACCTGATGTCCTACGTGACGTATGTCTTTCAGAAGCTCTTTGGATACAGCCGTGACCATGCCACAAAACTGATGCTCGACGTGCACGAAAAGGGCAAGGCGATCGTTTCGTCGGGCTCGAAGGAAAAGGTGGAAGGCGACGTCGCGAAACTGCACGCGATGGGCCTCTGGGCGACCATGGAGCAGCCTTCGTGAAGAACTGGCGCCGTAAGGGCGCGGTCGTGCTGGCCGGTTTCGAGCAGCAGGAAGCCGCTGTGCTCAGAGGGCTGGTCAGCCAGCTCGAAGACATGCTGCGGGCCCGCGCCGAGGAAGCACCGCAGGACGAGTTGGCCGAGCTGACCGGGATCCGCACGGGTTCCTCGGAGTCGCCGGACGACCCGGTCCTGTCGCGGCTCCTGCCCGACTTCTACCGGCTGGACCCGGACAACCCGACGAAGGAGGACCTGGACTCGGCCGCCGCGATGCGTTCGCTGCACGAGCCCGAGCTCCTGGACGCCAAGGTCGGCGTCGCCACCCTCGTGCTGGAGACACTGCCGCGCGACGGCGGCGACGTGAAGCTGACCTTCGAGCAGGCCGACGCCTGGCTTTCGGCGCTCAACGACGTCCGGCTCGCGCTCGGGACGGCGCTCGACGTCACCGAGGACATGCCCGACGAGCTGCCCGACGACGACCCGCGCTCGCCGCATCTCGGCGTCTACCACTGGCTGACCTGGGTGCAGGAAGGCCTGATCCAGGCGCTGACGGGGTGATCACCGACGTCACCGGGGTGCTGGTCGGGAGCCATACGACGGCCGATGGCGCGGTCAGCACCGTCGTGCTGGTGCCCGACGGCACGACCGGCGCGGTCGATCAGCGCGGCGGGGCCTCGGGCAGCCGCGAGACGAACCTGCTCGAACCGGAGAACCTGGTGCAGCGGGTCGACGCCGTGTCGCTGTCCGGCGGGGGCGCGTTCGGGCTCGCCGCCGCGGACGGTGTCGTGCGCTGGCTGAGTGAACACGAACGGGGGTTTCCGGTCGGGGCCTCGCCGGGCGACGTCGTGCCGATCGTCCCGGCCGCGACGGTCCACTCCGCTGGAAAGCCCGACGCGTCCGCGGGCTACGCCGCGTGCGAAGCGGCCGGCTCCGCCGGGACGGAAGGCGCGAGCGAGGTCGTCGGCGGGTTCGTCGTCGGCGCGCTCGCGATGGTCGCGCCGCGCGAAGTCGTCGGCGTGGTCGCCGTCGACGCCGCGCTTTCGAAGGCCGAATGCCGCCGACTCGCCGTCTCCGCCCACGACGGCGTCGTGCGGGCGGTGCGGACCCCGCTCGACGGGACGACGATCTTCGTGCTGGCGACCGGTGAACGAGCGTTGCCCCCGGCCGAAGGCAGGAAGGGAGACGCCGCGCGCGCGGCCGCGCTCGACGTCCTTTGCGCGGCTTCGGCCAGGGTTTTCGAGCGCGCAGTCAACTAGCTCTCATAAGGTGGACGCGGTTTGTCCACCACGTAAGATGGGTTCGTGCTGCAAATCCGCCGCGAACTCGTCGAGGAGATAGTCGCCCACGCCCGCCGTGACCACCCGGACGAGGCGTGCGGGGTGATCGCCGGGCCCGAGGGCTCCGACACCCCGGAGCGGTTCATCCCGATGCTCAACGCGGCCCGCTCGCCGACGTTCTACGAGTTCGACTCCGGCGACCTGTTGCGCCTCTACCGCGAAATGGACGCCAAGGACGAGGTCCCCGTGGTGATCTACCACTCCCACACCGCGACCGACGCCTACCCTTCGCGCACCGACGTTTCCTATGCCTCCGAACCGGACGCCCACTACGTGCTGGTGTCCACCAAAGACCGCGACCGGCACCAGTTCCGGTCGTACCGCATCGTCGACGCGGTCATCACCGAGGAACCGGTCGAGATCGTGGAATAACCGCGGTTCCCCGAACGTCTGCCACCGAAAGAAAACCAAGCGGAGGTACCACCATGGCCGTCAAGGTCTCCATCCCGACCATCCTGCGGACGCACACCGGCGGCGAGAAGTCCGTCGACGCCGCCGGCAAGACGGTGCTCGAGGTGATCGACGACGTCGAGTCCCGCCACGCCGGGCTCAAGGCGCGCCTGGTCAAGGAAGAGAAGCTGCACCGCTTCATCAACGTCTACGTCAACGACGAGGACGTCCGCTTCTCCGGTGGGCTCGAAGCCGAGGTCAAGGACGGCGACACGCTGACCATCCTGCCCGCGGTCGCCGGAGGCGCACGCTAACCATGGCTCGCTACGAGTCGCTGCTCGACACGCTCGGCGGCACCCCGCTCGTGGGGCTGCCCCGGCTGTCGCCGTCGCCCGAAGTCCGCCTCTGGGCCAAGCTCGAGGACCGCAACCCGACCGGTTCGATCAAGGACCGGCCGGCGCTGGCCATGATCGAGGCGGCCGAGCGCGAGGGCAGGCTGCGCCGCGGGTCGACCATCCTGGAGCCGACCTCGGGGAACACCGGCATCTCGCTGGCCATGGCCGCGAAGCTCAAGGGCTACGGCCTGGTGTGCGTGATGCCGGAGAACACCTCGATCGAGCGCAAGCAGCTGTTGCAGGCGTACGGCGCGAGGATCGTGTTCTCCCCGGCCGCCGGCGGCTCCAACGAGGCCGTGCGGCAGGCCAAGGTGCTCGCCGGAGAGAACCCCGATTGGGTGATGCTTTACCAGTACGGCAACCCGGCGAACGCCGAAGCGCACTACTCGGGCACCGGCCCCGAGCTACTGAAGGACCTGCCGACGATCACGCACTTCGTCGGCGGGCTCGGGACGACGGGCACTCTTGTCGGTGTCGGCCGGTATCTTCACGAACAGCTGCCGGAAGTGCAGATCATCGCCGCCGAGCCGCGGTACGGGGAGCTGGTCTACGGCCTGCGCAACCTCGACGAGGGGTTCGTGCCGGAGCTGTACGACGAGAGCGTGCTGAACTCGCGCTTCTCCGTCGGAGCGTATGACGCGCTTCGGCGGACTCGTGACCTGCTGGAGCACGAAGGCATCTTCGCGGGCATCTCGACGGGCGCCGTGCTGCACGCGGCGTTGTCGATCGCGGAGAAGAGCGCCGCGAAGGGCGAGCAGGCCGACGTCGCCTTCATCGTCGCCGACGCGGGATGGAAGTACCTTTCGACGGGTGCCTACAGCGGCTCGCTGGACGAAGCGGCCGAGCGGCTGGACGGGCAGCTCTGGGCTTGAGTGGCCGGTCACCTCGCGGTGCGAGGTGACCGGCCGCGTTCAGGCGCCGGCGGCGGCGGGCGAGACGATCTCCCCGGACAGCGGCGCGATGGCGCCGATGATGGTCTCGGTCGTGTCCTCCGGGACCCCGGCGGCGAGCAGCGCCTCGGTCAGGTGACCCGCTACCAGGTTGAAGTGGTGCTGCGCGATGCCCCGGCCGCGGTGCACCTCTTTCATCGACCGGCCGGTGTACTCCGACGGGCCCCCGAGCGCGGCCGCGAAGAACTCCACCTGCATCCCCCGCAACCGCGGCATGTTGCTGCCGTTGAAGAAGACCGCCAGCTCAGGGTCGGCGAGGACCCGCTTGTAGAAGTCGTCGACAACGGTGATCAGGGCGTCCTGGCCGCCGATCTGCTCGTAAATGTTCGCCATGATGCGTCTCCCGGGTGATGGTGGCCGACATGACTCACACCTAGGAGACAACTCCCGCGTTGCGGTCACGTTAGGGGCCGGTCACGCTCTCCCATCTATTGGGGACGTGTTCAGGCCTTGTGAGCGTTGCGGCCGGTTCTAACCGGCCGCGGCGCTCACAATGCCGTAAGGGCAACAAACGCGCATCTCAGGGTTTTCACCCGAGGCCGGGCGCCGGAGGCGGCCGTAGCCTGAGGGAGTGAGCACTTTACCCGCGCAACCAGCACCCTCCGGTGGTTCGCCGGAGACGGTCCCCGCCAAGCGGATCCTCCCGGCCAATCCCAAGGCCGCCGGGATCGTCGCGCTGGCGTTCACCCTCGTCCTGTACCTGGTCGAGCTGGCGGACGTGATCCTGCCCGCCCACCTCGACAACCTGGGCATCCACTCGCGCGAGCTGTCCGGGCTCCTCGGCGTGATCTGGGCGCCGCTGCTCCACTCCGGCTGGTCCCACCTGTTCGGCAACACCGTGCCGGTCCTGGTCTTCGCCTTCCTCGCGATGGCGGGCGGGATCGGGCGGTGGGCCGCGGTGACGGCGGCGATCTGGATCGTCGGCGGGCTGGGCGTGTGGCTGACCGGGCCGTCGGGCGCGGTCACCATCGGCGCGTCGGGCCTCGCTTTCGGCTGGCTGGCCTACCTGCTGGTCCGCGGCCTGTTCAACCGGAGTGTGGGGCAGATCCTGGTCGCGCTGGTCCTGCTCTTCATCTGGGGCGGCATGCTGTGGGGCCTGCTACCGGGCAACCCGGGGATTTCCTGGCAGGGGCACCTCTTCGGCGCGCTCGCCGGGGTCCTCGCGGCCTGGGTGTCCGCGGCCAGGACGGCGAACAAAGCGGGGAAGGCGCAAGCCAAGAGCTTGACCACAGGTAGCCTCGGCGTGTGATCACTTCGGACGCTCCTATCGGTGTTTTCGATTCGGGAGTGGGCGGTTTGACCGTCGCCCGGGCGATTCTCGATCAATTACCCGCCGAACAACTGCGCTACGTGGGCGATACTGCCCACAACCCGTACGGTCCGCTCCCGATAGCCAGGGCCCGCGAGCTCGCGCTCGCCGCGATGGACGAGATCGTGGCCGGTGGGGTGAAGGCCCTTGTCATCGCCTGCAACACGGCGTCGGCGGCGTGCCTTCGGGACGCGCGGGAGCGGTACGACGTCCCCGTGGTCGAGGTCGTGCTGCCCGCCGTCCGCCGCGCTGTCGCCGCGACCCGGAGCGGGCGGGTGGGCGTGATCGGCACCGAGGGCACGATTCGTTCGCGCGCCTACGACGACGCCTTCGCGGCGGCACGCGACTTGCGGATTTCCAGCGTCGCGTGCCCGCGGTTCGTGGACTTCGTGGAGCGTGGCATCACGTCCGGCCGTCAGGTGCTGGGCCTCGCCGAGGGTTACCTCGAGCCGTTGCTGACCGCCGAAGTGGACACACTGGTGCTCGGCTGCACCCACTACCCGTTGCTGACCGGGGTGTTGCAGATCGTCATGGGGCAGGACGTGATCCTCGTTTCCAGCGCCGAAGAAACGGCGAAGGACGTCGTGCGCGTGCTCACCGAACTCGACCTGCTCTCCGAACGGGACACTCCGCCGCGGCACGAGATCATGGCGACCGGATCCGCGGAACCTTTCGCCCGGCTGGCCCAGCGTTTCATGGGTTTCGCACCTGGTCTCGTCACCAGCGGCGCATAAGGTACTGAGCGTGCGACTGATTATTCTCGGTTGTTCGGGCAGCATCCCCGGGCCCAACGCCGCCGCCTCCGGCTACCTGATCGAGGCCGACGGTTTTGTGCTGGGAATCGAGCTGGGCAACGGAACGCTCGCACAGCTGCAAAGCGTGCACGACCCGTTCGACCTCGACGCGCTGGCGCTCTCCCACCTGCATCCCGACCACTGCGCGGATTTCAGCGCGCTGACCGTGTTGCGCCGCTACCACCCGGACCCGCCCTATCACCGGCGTCCGCACCGGCTTCCGGTGTACGCGCCCGCGGACGCTCCGGCCCGGCTCGCCAACGCTTACGCGCCGAACGAGGACGAGCGGGCGGACACCGATCTCTCCGACGTCTACGACTTCCACCCGCTGACCGCCAAGCCGGTCGAGATCGGGCCGTTCGAGCTGTCGGCGATCAAGGTCGACCACCCGACGCCTGCGTTCGGCCTTCGGGTCAGCCACGGCGGGCGGACTGTCGCCTACACGGGTGATACGGGACCTTGCCCGGCTCTGGACGAACTCGCGCGCGGTGTTGACGTGCTGCTCTCGGAAGCCTCGTGGACGGACAACCCGGAGCGGCCGTCCGGGGTGCACCTCTCCGGGAAGCAGGCCGGGGAGGTGGCCCTTCGCGCCGGTGTCGAAAAGTTGCTCCTGACCCACATCCCGCCGTGGACCGACCGCGACGCGGTCTTCGCCGAGGCGCTGGCCGTGTTCCCGAATACGGTCAGAGTCGAACAAGGCAGCGTCTACGAGCTGTGAGCGCTCAGTCCGGTTGGCTGGTGGGTCGCCTTGGGGTCGTGAGTGTTTCGCGGGGTTCTAACCCCGCGAAACACTCACGACCCCACTGGACCACCTGGCCAAACACGCGCGTTTACGCAGGTTGGCGCGGTTCTCCGACGCCCTCTCCGTGGGGGCGAGGGCGGCGTTCTAGAGTGCGGGGGTGGCGAGAAAAGATGGCAGGAACGACGACCAGCTCCGCGACGTGAAGATCACCCGCGGCTTCCAGCAGTGGCCCGCGGGATCCGTGCTCATCGAGTTCGGCAACACACGCGTGCTGTGCGCGGCCAGCGTCACCGAAGGGGTGCCGCGGTGGCGGGCGGGCTCGGGGCTCGGCTGGGTCACCGCCGAGTACGCGATGTTGCCTTCGGCCACCAACACCCGCAGCGACCGTGAGTCGGTCAAGGGCCGCATCGGTGGCCGTACGCACGAGATCTCCCGGCTCATCGGGCGTTCCCTGCGTGCCTGCATCGACCTGGCGGCGCTCGGCGAGAACACCATCGTCATCGACTGCGACGTGATCCAGGCCGACGGCGGCACCCGCACCGCGGCGGTCACCGGTGGTTACGTGGCCCTCGCCGACGCCATCACCTGGCTCGGCGCGGCGAACAGGCTCGCCGACCCGCAGCCGCTTTCCTCGTCGGTGGCGGCCATCAGCGTCGGTGTCGTCGACGGCCGGGTCCGGCTGGATCTGCCGTACGAAGAGGATTCCCGCGCCGAGGTCGACATGAACGTCGTCGCGACGGACGCCGGGACGCTGATCGAAGTCCAGGGTACCGGCGAGGGCGCGACCTTCGCCCGGTCCACATTGGACACCATGCTGGACATGGCGCTGGCGGGCTGCGCGGAGCTGACCCGCAAGCAGACCGAGGCGCTGGCGCAGCCGTACCCGGGTGTGCTGCCCGAGCCGCGGCCCGACAAGAAGTCCAAGAGCGCCAAATGACCCGCTTGCTCCTCGCGACCCGCAACGCGAAAAAGCTGGGTGAACTGCGGAGAATCCTTGCCGCTGAAGGAATCGAAGGGGTCGAGGTGCTCGGGCTCGCCGACGTCGAAGACTTCGACGAAGCCCCGGAAACCGCCCCGACCTTCGAGGGCAACGCGCTGGCGAAGGCACGCGACGCGGCGGCGGCGACAGGTCTGCCGTCGATCGCCGACGACTCCGGCATCACCGTCGACGCGCTGAACGGCATGCCCGGCGTTCTTTCCGCGCGCTGGTCCGGCAAACACGGTGAAGACCAGGCCAACCTGGACCTCGTCCTCGCCCAGCTCCGCGACACCCCGGACGAGCGGATGGGCGCCGGTTTCGTTTGTGCCGCCGCGTTTGTCGTCCCCGGTGGCGAAGAAACCGTGGTGCGCGGCGACTGGCGGGGCACGCTGATCCGCGAACCCCGTGGTACCAACGGTTTCGGCTACGACCCGATCTTCGTTCCCGAGGGCGAGAGCCGCAGCTCCGCGGAGCTCGACCCTGCCGAGAAGGACGCCGTCTCACACCGTGGCCGCGCGCTGCGCGCACTCCTGCCCCAGCTGCGCGCCCTGGCGAACTGACCGTGTGAGCGTTCCCCGCCGGGTGGGGTCGTGAGTGTTTCGCGGGGTTCTAACCCCGCGAAACACTCACGACCCTACCGAGCCCACTGCCCAAGTAACCGGCCGGGGCGCTCAGAAGACCAGGTTCAGGTCTTTGATCAGCTTCGCGACGTGACCGGTGGCGCGGACGTTGTAGAGCGCCTTCTCGATCTTGCCGTCGGCGTCGATGACGAAGGTGGAGCGGATCACGCCCTGGATCACCTTGCCGTAGTTCTTCTTCTCGCCGAACGCGCCCCACTGCTTCAGCACGGTCTTCTCCGGGTCCGACAGCAGCGGGAAGGTCAGCTTCTCGTTGTCGACGAACTTCGCCAGCTTCGCGGGCTTGTCCGGCGAGATGCCGAGGACCTGGTAGCCCGCACCGTTGAGGTCGGCGAGGTTGTCGCGGAAGTCGCAGGCCTGCTTGGTGCAGCCCGGGGTGCTCGCGGCCGGGTAGAAGTAGACGACGACGGACTGTCCGCGGAAGTCCGAGAGGGAGACGTTCTTGCCGTCAGCGTCCGGGAGGGTGAAATCGGGGGCGGTGTCGCCCGGGGAAAGCCGGTTCTCGCTCATGCGGCGAGCGTAGCCGCCGGGATCGGCACGGTCATGCGGAGCCGCTGTAGGTGACCGCGGCGGCGCTTTCCGTGCTCGGGCGGACGACCAGCCGCAGCTCACAGGGTTGCGGCGGCATCGCGAAGGCGAGGCTCAGCCGCACGGTCCTGCCCGGCGCGATGTCCTTCCCGGCGTCGATGATCCCGTTGAAGCCCTGGGTCGAGTCGACCACTTGGGTGGCCTGCGTGCCGCCGACGGTCACGACCGCCGAGAACCCCGAAAGCCGGTACGGGTCGCTGCCCGAGTTGGTGATAGCGATGTCGAAAGCGGCGGCGCGCTCGGCGGCGGGGTACGCGGAAGCGCTCGGCTGGAACGACCTCGGGGCCGACACGGTGATCGAGACACCTCCACCGAACAGGTGCGCGGTGCCGAAGTTCAGCTCACTGCTCGGGGCCGACGCGCCTTGGGGCGGGGGTGCGGCTTGGAAAGCGGCGGCGGCGTCGCCGGCCTGTGCGGGAACGCCGCAAGCCACCACGGCCAGCACCGCGCAAGCGGCCAGCATGAGCCTCGGTGTGCGCGCGGGCGCCATCGCGTCTACTCCAGTCAAGAAGAGGTGGTTGGTCCGTTCGGTGTAGGTATCTCTACCGTCACAGCCGAACGTCACCCACTCTGGCTGAGCGCGCGCTTTCTTACGAGCGAGACCACGTCGTTGACGCGTACCTGGTGTACACCCGTAGCCGATCCGTGACCGGAAGCGCACTTCCAGTGACATCTGGCAGAGCGAGTGTCACCTGTCACATGGCGATGGCGAAGAACAGGATGAACATCGCGAGCCCGACGACCCAGGCCACGATCAGCCAGCCGAAGTCGCGCCACGGGTCGACCGAGCGGCTCTCCTCGCCCGGCACGTAGACCCCGCGTGTCTCGAACCAGTCCGCCCAGTGCGCCACCCATTGCAGGGGATTGCGGCTACGCACGGGCGAACCTCCTGGCCGGTAGGGAATTGCGACTACCTTACGCGAAGCGGTCAGAGCCAGCCGCGGTCGTAAGCGATCCGGACGAGATCGACCCGGTTCCGTGCGCCGCACTTGTTGATCATGTTCGAAGTGTAGTTCCGGACGGTGCCTTCGGAGAGGAACAGGCGGCCCGCGATCTCCCTCGCTGACGCGCCTTCGGCGACAAGCCGGACGACGTCGAGCTCGCGCTGGGTCACCGGGACGTCCTCTTCGAGCGCCGCGACGGCGAGCGTGGAGTCGAACACCCGCCCGCCCGCGGCGACCCCGCGGATGGCGGCCAGCAGCTCGTCGGCGGGCGCGTGCTTGACGACGTACCCCTTCGCGCCCGCCTGCAGCGCGCGCTGCAGCATGCCCGGCTTGCTCAACGCCGTCAGGATGAGCGCGGCGCAGTTTGGCACCTTGGTCCGGATGAGCTCCGCGGCCGACAGCCCGTCGAGGCCGGGCATGTCGATGTCCAGCACGGCGACGTCCGGCCGCAGCTCCACGATGCGTTCGACGGCCTGGTCGCCGCGGCCGGCGACCCCCACCACGGACAGGTCCGGTTCCAGTTCGATCAGCGAGACGAGCGCGGAGCGCACCATCACCTGGTCTTCGGCGAGGAACACCCGGATGGTCGCCTGTTTCAGCCCGGCTTCGGTCATGGTTGCCCGCCTTTTCTAACTCGCCGCCGTCATGCGCCGATCGGGCGCATCGCCGGAGGACTCGAACGGCGTGAGCGGAACCGTCGCGCGTAGCAGGAAACCGCCGCCGCTCTGGGCGGACGCTTCGAGCTCACCGTCCAAATCGGCCAGTCGCTCCCGCATCCCGCGGATGCCGTGGCCGCCGGACGGCGCGTGCATCGTCCTGATCGGGGCGCCGTCGCTCGCCAGTTCGAGCACGGCGTGCCCGCTTTCGGCCCGCAAGCGGAGTTCGCAGAGGGTGGAATCGCTGTGCCGCAACACGTTCGTAGCGCCTTCGCGGACGATCCAAGCCAGGGTCTGCGCGGTGTCGAGGTCCAGGTCGAGCGGCGCGAACTCGACGTGGGTCCGCACGCCCGCGGAGTTCAGGATCGTGCGGGCGCTGGCGACTTCGCCTGCCAGCGAGGTGTCACGCATCCCGGCGACGACGGTCTGCATCTCGCCGATCGATTCCCGAAGCAGGGCACGCGCTTCCCGCAGCTCCGCCTTCGCGCGTTCGTCGTCCCGGCCGGTGAGGCGCTCCGCGAGATCCAGCTTGAGGGCCACAACGGACAGTCCGCGGCCCAGCGTGTCGTGCAGATCCCTGGCCCAGCGCAACCTTTGCTCGCTCACCGCGACACCGGCCAGTTCGGTGCGGGTGTCTTCCAGTTCCCTGGCGAAGACCACCAGCCGCGGGATCGAGTAGAAGATCAAAGTGGACAGTGCGAATTCCTCGATGTCGCGGATGACGTCGTCGTCGTCGAACAGCTGTGAGGTTTTCACGAAGTAGATCGCCAGGCAGACGACGGTCAGGAAACCGCGTGTGCGCCCCGACAAACAGAGCAGCATCACCGAAAAACTCAGCGCGGGCGGGGCGGCCCAGTTCATCCCGAGCACCAGGAACAACATCAAGGCCCAGGCCAGGCCGCCGATCGCCACGGCCTGGATGAGCCGTCGGCGGCGCTGTCCACGGAGGACATTGATCGCGCAGAAGACGTAGGCGCCGATCCAGATCAGGAAGGCGGCACCCCGCAACCACCGCGAAAGCGCGTCCGGTGCCTCGAAGATCGAGTTCACCGGGTACGTCGTGATGAGCACCATGTACGCCGCAAGCCCGAGCAGCGCGAGCAAACCCACGACATGCCCGGTCCCGCCCGCACCCGGTCGCAGGTTGCGGAAGAGCCAAGCTCGCGCACGGCCGGCTTTCTTACTCATCTCCGGCTGCCTCTCGTGTCCTGGCCTCGGCTGCATGACGCTAACACCGGACAGAGCGGGTCAGGCTGCTCCGTTCGCGGGCAATCCCCAGTAACGACCAGATTTTACCTTGTCTTCCAAGGGTTTTCGCCCCAAATGAGAACAGTAGGGGGGTGGGGAACTGCGGGTAGCCGAACGAGCGCCGAGCGAAGTCATCCTCCGGCGTGGGTACTTATACCGTCATCGGGGTCAGTTGGGCGGGAGGTCCCGGGCACGGTCCGTGACGGTCTCGGCACGCCAGTCGGCCGAGTTGTAAGGTGTCCAGCCGTCCAGGCCTTCGTGGAGGTGACGCGACCGGTCCAGTTCGGCGGGCGCCGAGCTGAGCATGAAATGGCCGACGCTGCTCTCGCGCTCCCAGTCCAGCCCGAAGCAGCGTGCGGGCAGGTCGCCGTCGCCCGCGCCCAGCCCGCACGCGGCGAGTCCCATCGCGGTGCTCACGAGGTAGAGGGTCTGGTAGAGCACGCCGACGTGCTTGAGTGTGGTGGCGTACGGGATCCCGCTGTACTTCCAGCCGAGCCGCTGGAACCGGGAGGTGATCGTCAGCAGGACGTCCGGCGCCTCGGAGTTGCCCGCCGACACCGAGGCGATGCCCAGCATGGTGTCGACGTCGGCGACCTGGTCGTTCACCAGGACGAGCCGGTGGCGGGCGGGGTCGTAGTAGTACATGCCGGACCTCAGCCCGTCGCACCGCCGCACGGTGAGCCAGAGGTCCAGCTCCCCGGCCCCGCCGTCGGCCGGATACGGCTTGTCGACGCCCTGATACGGCATCTGGCGCTCCGGCGCCGGGCCGTAGACCGCGCGCACCCGCGCGGCCCGGTAGAGCAGCTCGCCCAGCTGGACCACTGTGAGTGGTTGTTCGCCGGGCGTGCGCACCGATTGCCGGGTTTCGAGGACCTCCGTCAGCGTCGCGTCGCTCGCGAGAACGTCGCCGAGCGCGGGCCTCGGCAGCGCGAAGACCGGCCCCGCCGGCAGCTCGCGGATGGGTGCTTCGTGCTCGATCTCACCGGCGAACCGGAAGGTCGCGCCGGACTCCTCGTCGTGACGGCCGGACTCGCTGCGCGAGTGGAAGAGAAGGTCGTGAAAACCCCATTGACGCAGGCGGGCCTGCTCATCTTCCGGGCCCGGGCGGTCGGCGCGGTCCAGCAACTTCGCCGAGAGCAGCAGGTCCAGCACCGCGCGGGCCGGGCTCTGCCCGAGAGTGGGCACGACCTGGGCCAGCTCGGCGACCGGGCGTGGCTCGGCCGCGGCGGCGATGAGCGCGGCGAGCTGCGGCTCGTGCAGCCGGGCCTTGAACAGGCTCAGCGGGTTCTCCAGGGTGAAGACGCCGTCGAGCTGGTGCAGATAGGCGAACCGGGACATCGCCAGCCGGTCCTTGTTCCTGGCGCGCGGGGGCCCGGTGAAGCCCTTGAACCGCGCGTTCGACGAGATGGGCACCACCTCGGCCACGGTGACCGCGTCCAGCTCGACCGAGTGCACCAGGAGGAACTGCAGCGCGTTGACCAGCGTGTGCATCTTGGCCATCTCGCCGATCGGGTCGGTGGCCGAGGTGATCACCAGGTCCATCACGTTCCCCGCGAGGACCGGGCCGAAGGTCAGCCGGTCGACGGCCGACGCGACGCCGTCGGAGACCTCCCGCACGACGTGGCTGCCCCACCGGTGCGAGATGACCAGGTCGCGCCCCTGGCGGTCGACGAGCACGTCCTCGCGGAACGAGACCAGGTGACGCGCGGTGCCGACGGCCGCGGGGGAGGCCCGCCGAGTCAGTGATATCGAGCGGGACACAGGCTCCCTCTTCACACGAACATAGGGGTCGGGTTGAGCTCGTGTTCGGCCACCGGCGACGTCAGCCAGCCGAGCTCGACGGGGACGTCGTAGAGACGGCCGGGCGCGAAGCGGCTCCAGAAGTGCCGCATGCCCGGGACGATCACCTTGACCACCGGCAGCCCGATGTCCGGCCGCGTCAGGTTCAGCGCGAGCATCTCCATGCCCTTGGCTTCGACGAGAGCGCGGCAGGACTCGACGTCAGCGGCGAGGTCGTCGCTCGTCGGCAGCGAGAGTGCCGAGACGCTGACGGCCGGACGTGCCGGATCCGGTGCCAGGTAAGGATGTGTGGCGACCGTGGCGGTCTGCCACCACTCGCGCTGCGCCGCGTCCGGGAAGACGTAACCCCGGCCGTCGGCGGTGGCGAAGGCGACGGCGGGGAGGAACTGGTTCAGCTCGCTCACCGCGCGCAGCACCGCTATCCGGGCGTCGTGATGGGCGCCGAAGGCGAGGATGATGTCCTCCGCCGGCTTGTCGACCCGGCGGCTCAGCGCGACGACGGCCGGGATGCCGAGGTCCGCGGTGAGGTCCAGCGCCCAGATCTCGCGGTTCAGCTTCGTGTACTCGGCCCGCATGCCGTCGAGCCACGGCTCGTCGAGCGAGCCGAGGTCGATCGCGGGCCGCTTTGCCCGGTTGTACCACCACATCGCGACGCTGTCCCGCTCGACGAGTTCGTAAAACCCTTGCAGCGTCGCGTCTTCCAGGCTCGTCCCGGCCGCGCAGCCATTCGAGTCGGCGATCGCGTAGTACGGCGCGGAATCGGGGTAGGAGAAGAAAAGCATCGACGTCGGCAGGTACTTCCGGCGCTGCTCGGTGAGCGAATAAACCGGGCTCCATTCGAGTTCGGCGTCGGCGGGCATCGGCTCGGTGACGGACTGGAAGGCGATTCCCTTGGCGTTCCAGCGGTTCCGGTCGGCGAACTGCTGGTCGCTGTAGAGCATGGAAGCGTTGGGGTGGATGCCTTCCGAGCCCAGTGCGGCCAGGCTGGTGACCCGGCGCGGCTCGTCGCCGAAGTACACGGTGCTGTAGCGCTCCAGCGCCTCGCCCAGCGCGCTGGCCTTCGCCTGCGCGTCGGTGACGCCCTTGCCGCAGCTCTGCGTGCGCAGCCCCTCGCGCAGGGCGCGCAGCGAAGTCATGCGCATCGCCCGGTTGTAGCCCGACGAGTAGCCGCGGACGAACGGGAGGCCGGTGGCGAGCGGGGTCAAGGCGGGGACGACCCCGGTGATCGGGTCGATCAGATGACCCCAGGTGGCCATCATCTCTTCGGGGCTCTTCGCGCGGTGGCCGCCGTCGGTGGAGAGTGTCTTCGGCCGCGACTCGAACCGCACCGGCGCGTTCATGATCTCCGACACCAGACCGGAATCGCCGCATTCAGGACACTGTGGACGGTTACGCAGCGGGTGGGTTTCGGTGCGCAGGCTCGCGGTGTCCAAGGTGAGCACGGCGTGCGTGCCGTCGTGGTGATGGCCGCCGAGCCAGTGCGCGGCGGCGGTGGCGACCGCACCCAGCGCGAGCGCGCGGCTCGCGCCGATGTCGACGGTCGGTGGCGCGACACGGGTGCCGGTAAGCTTTGCCTCCAGGTAATCCTCGGCGCGGCGCTGTCCTCGCAGGCGCACTTCGAGGCACCGGTAGCAGGCGCCGTCCGGCGCGAAAACCGGGCCGACACTGGCGATCACGCCGACGGGTTTGGCCAGCAGCCAAGGCTTTCCGGCCGTGCGGCGCCCTCGGCCGAACTCGGCCAAGCCGGGGCGGAGGTAGTCGTCGGTGAGCACGACGTCCAGCGCCGAATCGTCCACTTCGGACTCGGTCAGCACTCGAAGTCCGGACGCCCGAAGAGAATTCGCGACCTCGGCCGCGTCCACCGTGCCGAAGGTCGTCACCCGGACACCGGCACTGACGGCCGCCGCGGCATCGTCGCCGTGACGGCCCAGTGATTCCCAATAACCGCTCGCTCGTTCGTCGGCGTCGGGATCGACTTCGACGACCTGGCCCGTGCGGATCAGTTGTGCGACAGCCTGGCGGACGAGCTCGGGCGCGGTGTCGTCGCGCAGGGCGCCGACAATGGCCGCGAGATCGTGCTTACCGTCGAGCAGCGGCAGCAGCCGCTCGGCGAACGGGTCGGTGACGACCGCGCTGCCGTGTTCGCACAGCAGGTACGCGCCTTCTCCGGGCACCACGGAAACACCGAGGTGGCGTTTCACGCGAGGCACTTTCGTCGTGGGGTTCGACATCGTGACTCCTCAGGCCGAGCGGTGAACAGCCCCGGGGGCGCGGGGCCGTCAGCTTGCCTCGAAGGACTACTCCGCGGGGACACCCGGGAGTACACAAACGACACAGGCGCACCAGCACAGGTTGTCCACCCGTGGTGTCACGTCGGTTCCGTCCGCCCCGGGTACGGCCCCGAGGCCGCCGTCGAGCATGGTGATCGCGAAGGGGCTCTCCACCGCGTTTCCGGTGAGTAGTGAAGTGCCGAGAGTGCTCATGCGGTCTCCCAAAGAGGTACGCGTGCTTCTGCTCCGGCGTTTTCGCCGGGCCCTGGAGCTGTCGTGCGTTCGGAGTCTGGTTGAGGTGCCGGGCGCCGTACAGTGCACAAGACACCAGGGGTGATGCCTTTTGTCATGCGCCTGGGTGATCGCGTGGCAGCGCTGTGTCACACCCCGCTGGTGAGCACTACGGACTTGTGAGCGTTCCGGCTGGTTCTAACCGGCCGGAACGCTCACAAGCGGAGGGTGCCCCCAAGACTCTCAGGGGCTGTCGTGCACTGCTGGGTCCGCGCGGAGGGTTCACGATGGGAGGAGCCGGCGGACAGCCGGAGAGCCGAACAGAAAGAAGCACCATGCCTGTCTCGAACGGCGGAAGCCTCACCCTCGCGGACGATCTCGTCCTCACCCGGATGGGGTACGGCGCCATGCAACTCGCGGGCCCAGGGGTCTGGGGACCGCCGGACGATCCCGCGGAGGCCGTCGCCGTGCTGCGTGAGGCCGTCGAACTCGGCGTCACGCACATCGACACGAGCGACTTTTACGGGCCCGAAACGGTGAACAAGACGATCCGCGAGGCGCTGCACCCCTACCGCGACGGCCTGCACCTCGCGACCAAGGTCGGGGCCCGCCGCGCGCCGGACAAGTCGTGGCCGCACGCGCTGTCGCGCGACGAGCTGATCGACGCCGTCCACTCGAACCTGAAGAACCTCGGCCTCGACGTCCTCGACCTGGTCAATCTTCGGGTCGGCGAGGCCGAAGGCCCCACCCCCGGCTCGATCGCCGAGCCGTTCAGCGTGCTCGCCGAGCTGCAGCAGCAGGGGCTCATCAGGCACCTCGGCGTGAGCAGCGTGAACTCCGACCAGCTGACCGAGGCGCAGCGGATCGCCCCGGTCGTCGCCGTGCAGAACCTCTACAACATCGCCCGCCGCGACGACGACGAGCTGGTCGACCGCTGTGCCGCCGAAGGCATCGCCTACGTGTCGTTCTTCCCGCTCGGCGGCTTCAGCCGACTGCAGTCGGAGACGCTGGAGAAGGTCGCCGCGCGCATCGGCCTGACCCCGCACACCGTCGCGCTGGCCTGGCTGCTCCAGCGCTCGCCGACGATGCTGCTCATCCCCGGCACGTCGTCGGTCGCGCACCTGCGGGAGAACATCGCCGCCGCGGACGTCGAACTCCCCGCCGACGTCCTCGTCGAACTCGGCTAGGGCGCCCAGGTATCGCCAACTATAGTACGTATACCTGTACTATAGTTGGCGATACGGCGATTCCCAGGCAGGTGAAGATGGAACTGAACCGGCCGCTGTCGACGATTACCCCGACCCTCGACGGCGATGTCCTCGCCGCCCTCGCGCAGCACGACACGACGTTCACGACGGGGCAGTTGCACCGGGTGCTGCCCAGTTACTCGAAAGAGGGAATTCGCAAGACGTTGCGGCGCTTGGCGAAGCAGGGGGTCGTGCTGTCGGACCGGGTCGGCAATACTTTCGCGTATCGGCTCAATCGAGAGCATCTCGCCGCCGCGCACATCATCGGTCTTTCCCAGCTCCGGGAAGTGTTCTTGAGTCGCATCGAAGATCGGCTGGCGTCTTGGGACGTTCAGCCGGTGTACGCCGCGGTGTTCGGTTCGGCCGCGCGCGGCTCGATGACTGGGGAAAGCGACGTGGACTTGTTATTGGTACGCCCGGACGGCGCTGAGGACGAGGTTTGGGAAACACAGGTCGGCGCCTTGATGACCGACGTGACGCGATGGGTGGGCAACGACGCCCGGCCGCTGGAATTCACCGCCGCCGAGGTTGTGGCCCGCGGCCGCGACGAGCCGGTTTTGACCGACGTTCTGAGGGAAGGGCTCACCGTGGCCGGAAGTCGTGCCTGGCTGGCTGGACAGCTCCGGATGGCGA
>Ga0247768_1000196_pt1 | contig 22472 bp, 15 predicted proteins | sample UWRJL016104C6_FD_179944 | JGI IMG/M metagenome (GOLD analysis project Ga0247768, IMG submission 179944) | Plant litter microbial communities from Arlington Agricultural Research Station in Wisconsin, United States - UWRJ-L016-104C-6 | ecosystem: Environmental > Terrestrial > Plant litter >... | reverse complement strand
ATTTCGCCGGCAAGGTTCAACGCATCCGCTGAAATGGTTACGAAGTTGCCTGTCTGCGCGTCGAGCAGCCCGGGCGTCGGCCCCGCCACCAGTGCCACCGCGCCGCCACCGACCTTGGGCACCCAACGCACAATCGGAGGGAACGCAAGCTCAGTGTCGGGCTTCGTCGGCAGCTTCGGCTTCACCTGCGCGAGTTTCGCCAACTGCACACTGACATCGAAATCGTGAAAGCGGCCGTCCACACTGCGCACGCAAACCGTTCCGGGACGCGCTTGGCCATCACAACGCGCCGCTGCCGCCAGCACGCCCTCGGCAAACGCGAGCCGGACCCCACTTTCAAACTTGGCTTGCGTCTGCGGGCGCTCACCGAACGCATCCGAGAGCACCACGCTGCCGTTGCCCCTCGAATTGCACGCCAGGATCAGCGAGCCATTCGCGTCCAGGGTTCGACACGAAAGCTCGCTCGGCACCAACGCGCGGGTGACTTGCACGAGCTCACCGGTCCGCAAGTTTACCGTCGCAACACTGCCTGCCACCGCCACGCCGGCGAACCCCTCACCGATAGGAACCCCGGCCGACAGCGCGCGTTCGAGCGGGGGTTCGGCGAGCGGCCACAACGAGTCCATCGCTCGACGCGGCGAAGCCACACGCGGGGTGCCCTCGATTTGCACATTTCCCGCCAAATCCACACGAAGTTGCTGATCCGAAGTGAGCGCCGCCAGCAGTTGCCCCGCAGCCTCCCGCACGTTCACCGCACGTGTTCCCGAGGGCAGAGACAAGGGCTGATAGCTCTTGCCCGCATCCACGCTCAGCTGACACGCTCCGCCTTCCAGCAATGCCAAGGCTCGCCCTCCGGCTGTCATCGCGATATCTGCGAGAAGCGGTGGAACGATCGCCACGCGACTTCGAGTTCGTGGATCGAGAGCCAAACGCTCACCGTCAGCACCACGGAACAATGCGAAGCCCGGCCCGAACGAAACGCGCTCCGGCCGAAAGCCAATGTCGAACCAGGGCTCGAGTCTGCCGAGGAATGAATCCGCCGTGAACAAGGCAGTGTCATTCCAAAACACGAAGCCACCACCCAAAGGCTCCGGCAATGGCACGCCCGCTTGCAGCGCGGGTGCGGCATCGGTTTCCGCAAAGCGCAGTCCGCTCGCGTCCGGGCGCACCCGCAGTCCGTTCACGATCGCTCCCATCCGCAGCGGTGCGCCGTCTCGAAACGGCCCCTTGGCGACGAAGCTCTCCGCCAAACGGTAGCCCCGCGGCGGCGCACGCGGCACGCTCACATGCAGCGCTACCGGCGTTGCATGCGACGGCGCAGCATACGTCACGGGCGGCGCTTGAGTGCACGACGTGAGGAGCAGCACGCCGGCCGCGAGACAACGGGAGCAAGTCACGCGGAACACCCTATCATCACTGCACTAGCCCCGAAATTCCGGCTGGCGCTCGGCGGGGCTGGAGAAAGGAAGGCTAGTCCGGAGCGATCCGGCGTTGCCGGGGGCGGGCCAGTCGATCATTGGCTCGATAGAGCTTCAACCATGCACCGGGTGCTACGCCGTAGTGAGTCTTGAAGACTCGCGAAAAGTACGGCTCGTCCACGTAGCCGAGTCGAGAGACGATCATCTTGATCGACAAGCCGCTCTGTAAGCAGCGCACGGCCTCGGCCAGCCGAAGCGCATTCCAATATTGACCGACGGTGACCCCGTAGGTGCGTTTGAAGACCACGCACAGCCGCCATTGACCGAGGTCTGCAACCGCTTCGAGCTCGGCGAGAGTCGGACGCACCTCCAAGCGCGCGCGTAGGTACTCACGAACTCGGCGCAAGCGGTAATCCCGCACGGGATCGAGCGTAGTCAGTGAGCTCGTGTTTTCACTGAGCCGCGAGACCAGAGCATGCAGCGCTTGGGCTTGCGCGCATTCGATTTCGAAGGCGTCGCCACTGGCCACTGCGCCCACGAACCCCAGCAGCGCATCGAAGCTCGACGGGTCCTCCACGGAGGGGGTACCAAAGTGAAACCGCGGCGCAGCACCGGCCGCGCGAGCAGCGTCCGCGACCAACGCGGGTGCGAAGCGAACGACGTCGAAATCGGCGGCGCCGCCTTGCAGCTTGAGCCGCTCCGTGACGTGGGTTTCGCCGGGCTCGATCGCCATGATCCCGCCGCGGGCGGTGGACAGCGATCGACCACGTGTTCGCCAGTCTGCGATCACGTGATTTTGCTCGCGGTGAATCACGGCCAACGTAAAAGAATCATGCGCCTCACGCCAATGGCGGTGAGAACCACGGACCGAAACGACCTCGACGCCCATGAGTGGACGTGAGATGGCCACTCGCTCGCCGGGTCTATCGGTGTCACTCCATGTGCGGCAATCTCGCTGAGGCGACAGCATTATTTCAGCGTATGCCAGTCTCATCGCAAGCACACTAGTAATCCCAACCCCGGCCCTTGAACGACGAAGATCAGCGTCAGTAGCAAGTTCAGCCAAGAACTTTCACCCGCCGCGCGGGGCCAGAGCGGCCCAAGGACGAATAGTTGCCTATAGAGCCTCCAGCACCAAAAGGCCGAAAGCAGCCCGCCAAGGGCTCGCGCTGGCCCAGGCTCCAGAACCAAGGTGGGATAGCATGCGAGCAGCATTCCCAGCGTCGTGGGCAGCAAAACCGATGCGATGGCCATGTTGTTCATGACCTCGCCCGCGAGCCGCGTCGTGGGGACCAGCTGGGCCCGCAAGTTGATCCCCTTCGGGCCAGCCAAGAGCAGAGTCAACGGCGGCTGCAGCAGGTGAGAAACTCCGATCAAGCGGACCAACTCGGGCGCGATCATGCCCGCGCCTCGCCCAGGGTGAGGAATCGATCGCCGGCTGGAACCGGAATCGTAGGATCGATCTTGGCTTCGATGATTACGGGCCCCGCGCCGCGCAGTCCAGACGAGAGCTCGCGCTGTAATGTTTCAGCATCAGTGACGGTCACGCCGCGAGCGCCGTAGCCAGCAGCGACCTGCGCGAAATTCGGGGGCACGCGCCAACGCCATACCCGCTCGGGCACGACAATCCCTTGTTGCTGGACGCCCGCACCGATGAACGCCCCACCAGAGTTTGCCCAGATCAGCACGACATAACGATCGAGCTCGAGTTCGACCGCGGCGTGGATTTCGGCGGGTGCCATGCAGAAGCCCCAATCCCCGACCAAGGCGAGTGTCGGCAGGTTCGACGCCAGTCGGATGCCCATCGAAGCCATCAGCGCCTCGCTCATACAAGCGCCACTTTCAATGCTGGAAAAGACGCGCTGCGCAGTCGTGACCCGTAGGTGCTCGTACGCATGCAGCGCGCCCGAGGTCACATCGAGGCAAACGCGTGCGGCATCGGGCAGGGCGGCCTGAATCGCCAAAATCGCAGCGATTGGATGGATGAAACCGGGACGCGCCGTGGGCATTGGGGGGGGCGTGCCGTCCGCGAGCTCACTGAACCAAGCTTTGCGCGCATTCGGAATCAGCCACGTCAACTCCGCACCAAGCAAGCCGATGGTGGCCGCAATCTTCGGGCCGACGAGGCTGATCGCTGGCTCGACGCTACGCCCGACGTCCATCACGCTCTCGGTGACCTGGATCAATCGGTGTTTGCGGAACGCCTCGCCCAGCCGACAGCTGAACTCGCCGAGTGCGCTGATCGCCAGCACGACGTCCGCCTGCTCGATGATGCGGCGTGCGCTCGCGGGCGCACCAAAGCTGAACGTGCCGGAGGAGCGCCGATGATCGATGACCGATTTCGCATCCGGCGTGGTGAATACGGCGGCACCGAGCCGATCCGCAATTTGCAGCACTAGAGGAGCGGCGGAGGCGCCCTCGGGGCCCAGCAAGATGGCCGGGCGACGCGCGGCACGGAGTTCCCGTGCAGCACTGCGCAGCGAAGCATCGAAGTCGCTCATGGTGTCAGTTCCTTTTGCACTTTGAGTGGGATATTGACGTGCACCGGTAGCCGCTTTTCCCGCGCGATCCGCACCGCGCGGCGCAACCCGCGAATGGCCAGGTCCGAGCTACCGAGATCGCAGCTCCAGGCGGTGAACGGCCGCGTCGCGAGCGTCACCGAAGGGCCGTCCCAACCGTCGCCGGCTTGCACCGAACCACATCCGATACCGGAGACCTCGCCGGAGACGATGACCACCGGCCGGCGATTCACGGATGCCGCATAGAGCGCCTGCATCAGGCCATACACACCGACCGAAGTAATGACCAAGCACAGCGTCGGCTTGCCGGACTCCCAGGCAATGCCGTTGGCCATGAAGCCCGCGCCGGACTCGGAGCGCGGGTGAACCGGCGAAAGGCCGACCGCATAAGCGGCCTCGATCAAGGCCATGTTGTTGCCGCCTGCGACGCTCGGCACCCAGCGGGCAACCTCGTCCGCAATTTGCGCCAGAGCTGCCATCGCCACCGTGCGAGAGTCATTGCTAGCCCGTTCCGCGCGATAGGCGACGTCGGCCAATTGCATGTCGTGCATGAGCAATCCTTCAGGTTGAGCAGCGGCGAAAACCTGGCCGCTCCTCAGTACAGACGGCGTGGCTCCGGATAATTAGGCCCTGGGCCATGACTCGTGAAAAAAAATGCCCAATCTCAGGGTTACCGAGAAGGAGCGCCGTGCGGCTTGCCGTAGACTCCAGTGAAGGATAGTTTCGTAGGGCTAGGGTCCGAGGTCGATTGGCAACGGCCCGCGAGTCGCGGGTGAGAGGGCGATAGCGTGGCGGAGTCCGAATTGGTCAGTGAAGGCGAAGCGACACGCACGGAGTCATCGAGCGGAGTGCTGAAGACCGTGGCTCCCGCATCGCGGACAGCCACCGGCGCCGAGAGTGTCCCGCGCGACCTGCCCAGCGGCTACCTGGGCCGCGAATTGGCGGACGCAGAAGCGCTCCTGAATTATGCATCGGAAATCGGGATCGAAATCTCCGAAAAGACTCGGGACGCCATCTTGAGAGCGCGCGCCGCTCATGGCACTCCCGTTACTCCGGAAATCGCCACCGGGCTGCTGTCTGCGCTATCGGACATGGCGCGGCAAGTTCAGCCGATCACGGCGCAAAGCCTGCGCGCATGCGCAGACCCAAAGCAGGCGCGCATCGTCGTGAACCGCTACACGGTGATCGCGGCCGCGCTGTGCGCGGTCCTGCTGCCCTTCTCCGTCGCCACTTTCGTCAGCTCTGCCATCTCCGATTCGATTCGCAAAGATACCGAAACTGCGAACGCGCTAGCGCTGACTTTAGCGGAGCGAGAACGAGCCATCCACGCGGCCGTAGCCAGCGCAACCGGAGACGGAGCCAGCCCATCGGTGACCGGGATTTCGCCCAATGACATGCTCAAGGAGCTTCAGCAGTTCACGATCGCGATTCGCGCTCTGAATTCACACGCCCGGGAACTGAGCTTGTTCGCGCCTTCCACCGCCCTCACCCCGCCCGGCAAAGTGGCTCGCGATCAGCAGCTGGATGCCGCCGAAAAGGGCAACAAGTTCGAGCTACCCGTGCCCCTCGCCGATCTTCGGGCCCAAGCCGACGAAGCCGTCGCGAAGATCAAACTCTACCAGAGCGTGCGTTACCGAGCGGTTTCCGCCCAAGAAACCGCGGCCATCTGGAGCGGGGCCGTTGCCACTTGCATATTGCCCGTCTTGTACGCCGCACTCGGGGCGTGCGCCTACCTGCTGCGTTTGTTCGAAGAGCAAATCAGAAATCGCACATTTACCGCGGATGGCCACCGCGCGCGCTTCTTGATCGCGGGCATTGGCGGCCTGGTGATCGGCCTGTTCACCAACTTCAACGTAACCGAAGGCGGCAGCCTCTCACCGCTCGCGTTGGCGTTCTTGGTTGGCTACGCGGTCGACGTTTTCTTCTCGTTCTTGGAGGGCCTGCTGCGCGCATTCGGTCGCACGCCTGCTCCGGCGCCCCCTGCCCCCGCCCCGGCCGGCAAAAAGAGCTGAACCCAAACGCAGCCGTCAGTCGATGAGGCTGCGGTGCACTTCGACCAATATCTTGGCCCAGGTCTCGGAGCTCACCGCGGCACGCGGCAGTACGTCTTTCATCACGATTGTAGTCGAAGCTTGGGCTCGGAGTGCGCCGCGTTCGGGCCGCGCGAGATCGATGTATTCGTCGTTTTCGGAGAGCTGGGTTTCCGACTCGAGGGTGCTGACGCGGGCGACTTCTTCGTCCGAGAGCAGCGCGAGCACTGCGTGCCGGCGTTGGTAGGTGCCGCCCTTCGGGGCGTTGACAGCGGCGCTCGTGTCTTCCACACCGAGTGTCCACGATGGGGAATCACTGGCGGGGAACGTCTCGGCTAGCGTTTCGTCGATCATCGCCTCGGCATGCTCGGCTTTTTTGGTGCTCATGAGCCACACTTAATGCCGTTACTGGTCCGCGCCAAGCGGCCGCAAAGGGCAAAACGCGGGGCGGCCGGCGCCGGCACCCGCGTTTTCGTTTGGATGCTTGGCTTGGCGCTAAGGAATCGAGAGACTCACGAACACATCGGCGGCAGTGCCCCGCGTGAACAAGATGCCATCCGCACGGTGATCCGCATTTACATCACCAACGAAGGGCGCCTGCCCGGTGGAGGCAAAGCTGCTGCCCCAGAGCGTGCTCGCGGCGAACGAGGTGCCGGTGGAGAGGGCCACGTACACCGCTTGGCTCCAAAGCACGAAAGTCACGATGTCGTCCCTGCCGTCACCGTTCATGTCGGCCACGCGCATCACCTCGCCGGGCCAGCCGAAGCTGTCGTGCCACTTGGTAGCGGTGCCGAATGACGACCCGCTCGACAGCGAGACCATGGCGTCGTGGTTCGGATCGAGCGTGAACGTCACGATATCGTCGTAGCCGTCGGCGTTGAAGTCGCCCACGAGCGGCACTTCCGAGCCTGGTGAGAAATTGCCATGCCAGAGCCCCGCACCGCCGAATGACGAACCATTGGAGAGCTGGACCAGCACGTCATTGGTGCTGCCCTTGGTGAAGATGGCAATGTCGTCTTTGCGATCGCCGTTGAAGTCGCCCGTTTGGTACACCTCGCCGGCGAGGATGTGACCGTTCCAAATCGATGATGCGCCGAACGAGCTGCCCGTAGAGGTAGCGACATAGACCGTGCCCGAGCTGTTCATGGTCGCCGTGATGATGTCGTCTTTCCCGTCACCGTTGAAGTCGCCCACGTTGAGCTGCTCGCCATCGACGCCGAAGAATTCGTGCCACTTGCTGACACCGTTCAACCCCGTACCGCTGGAGTTGGTGAGTGCCACGAACGCATCGCCAGTGGGATTGAGCAAGAACGTGATCACATCGGCGCGCCCGTCACCGTTGAAGTCACCCACGAATGGGATCTCGTGATCGTCGGTCAAGAAGTCGTGCCATTTGCTCTTGGTCGTCGAGAATTTCGTGGCCTTTGCCCGCGGGGCGCACTTGCTGCCCAGGACCGTTTCGTGCGGCGAGCTGACCGGCATGGTGTTGCCGGTGGCCGTATTGGCGACGAAGCACCAGCCCCCGGAGCTGAGATCCTCGAGCCGAGGGAACCTACGGCCGGCAGTCTTCGTGTGACAGCCACTGACACTAGAGCACGCGGTGCCCGCGGCGATCATCTCGCTGCCCGGAGCAGTGTTCTGCGGCCAATCAGCGACGATCAGTGGCCGTACCCAGTTTTGCGCGATCGTGTTGGGCGCATCGGCGAGCGCCGTGCCCGGGTGGATGATGAACGCATTTTCACCCGAGTGACAATCCGTACACACGCCTTGGGCGTTGGCCACGAGTTCGGCTCCGCCAACGAACTTCGTGCCGGGCACCGCTAGGCTGGTCTCGCTCGTGAAGACCGTCTGAGTCTTCCTGCTGTCCCAGAAACAGGAGCGGCTCTTGACGGTGCCCTGGCAGATGATGCCGACCAGGCTGTAGCTAGTCGAGCTCGTGGAGGCGCGCCGCGGCAGCGCGATGCACACGCCGGCCGGCGATGTGCTGGTGTACGTGTAGACCTCGGCGAGTTCGCCAGGACCTAGGAAGTTGTTGGAGCCCGTCAAAGCTCCTCGATACACCCAGCTCGCCGAGCGCCAGGCGGGCGGGTTGGGAACACCGGCCGCTGCGCAAGCGGTAGCGTACGCCGCGCCGCCAGCAGTCGAGACGATGGCCTCCGATCGCGAATCCACGTCACTGTCGGTCGCAGCACGATCGCTCTTGGCGCGCTCGATCCGATGGCTGAGAAATAGGCTCATCTGCTTGAGCACGGCGGCGTCCGACGTCTGCACCGAATCGACCAACCAATCCAGCACTTTGGCGTCGCTTTCCAGTTGCTCGAGGCTCACTTGGCCCTGAGGCTGCAAGCCCTTCAGCGCTGCGCTATTAGCGGCCTCCGGCACGGTCCGCTCGAGCCACGCCTTGACGTCCGGAGTTGCCTCCGATGCCAAGCGATTGACGAGATAGCTCTGGGCATCCCGTACCGCTTCCGGTGTCGGCGACTTGACCGTTCCGTCTGCGTACAAGATGGACCCATGCGCAACGCTGACCGGCGCGCTGCTTGGCTTGAGCTTGAGCTCTTCGTAGCTGGTCGCCGTCGGGGAACCGCCCGCACCTTGGTCCGAGCACGCGGACAAGGCAAGCAATGCCGAGCCAACCGCTAACGCCGAAACGACACGCACGCGCGCAGCTCCGAGTCGCAACTCTGAAAAAATCATGCCCCAGTCCCTTTCTGGCCTTCGAACAATCACCCGCTATTCGCGAGAGATGCTCGTTCGCTCTCATGCTCGTCGTGGCCGTCGCCACGCACCCGCACCACCTGCGCCGTCGACTAACATCTCCCCGAGAGGTGGGTCAAACGATTTTGCGGTGACGCTCTTTACCGATCAGCGTCGAGCGCTTCGCGAAACGTTCACGTGCAACGCGAGCGGCGTAGTCACGACTATAATTCGCATTAACGGGCGCTACTGCGTGCACACGCCTTGGCAGCGATCGGAGATACAGATTTTCCCCATTCGCTCGCAACAGATCTGGCCCTCTGCGCAACCCAAGTGATCGCTCGCGCAGCGCTCATTGCAACCGCTGCCGTGCGGGGCGCTCTCCGAATAACGAAGGCAAAAAGGCCCGGGCCGCGCCTCGCAACAACTGAAGCCAGAGCCACACTCACTGTCTGCTTCGCAATGTTTCGTGCAATGCCCGAGGTAGAATTGCTCGTCAGTCGAAGCGGGCCAACGATCAGCCAGCACGCGACGCGTGCAAAAGTTAAAACCGCAGGCGGCGGTTTCCGCCGGTGTCGATGCGCCCGTGCAACCCGCCCCGATCCCGACTTCGTTCGCGCTTCCGGTGCTGAAATAGTCCCAGTCACAAGAGATGGCCGACGCACCCGCGCTCGACCCCGCGCTGCCTTGTGCGCTCGACCCCGCGCTGCCTTGTGCGCTCGCTCCCGCGCTGCCTTGTGCGCTCGCTCCCGCGCTCGAGCCATTGGCGGAGCCGCCGCTATTCGAACCGCTGCCGGCGCTGGCCGAGGCACTACCGCCCGCAGCGGCACCGCCGCCGGACGAGCCCGCCTCGGCCCCTGTGGCTTCTTTTGCGACACTGGCACAGGCCGAGAGTGTGACCCACGCCATCGCGACCCACATGGATGAACGCAGCATCGAAGCCACGTTACATCAGTCGCGCAAAGATGTCGCACTTAGAATGAGGCAACGCAACTGGACATCTCGCGGCTGTCCCCTACAACAAACCCATGCTTCGAACGCACTGCTTCACGATCACCGCGCTCTCATTGCTCGGAGCGTGTAGTCACACGCCCGCCGTCACGCGCGAGCCAGAACAGGTGCCGCAGGTAGTGCCCGCTGCCGGCAAAGGCCAGGCTACCGAGCCGCGCGTTGGTCCGAGCAACGGCCAGCCCGTCGAAACCGCACCGCCGAATGTGCCGGGAAACAAGCCTGCTTTCGCTGAACAAACCCGCGCACCCGCCGTTCACACTGAGACGCCCTTCAAGGTCACGGAAATCGCCGCTGGCTTTGCCAATCCTTGGGGCCTGGCATTCTTGCCGGATGGGCGCCTATTCGTGACCGAGAAGTCCGCGGGCAAGTTGCTCGTGGTCTCGCTCGGCGGCAAGAAGCCGATCGCGGTGGAGGGCGTGCCGCGCGTGGTAGGCGAAGATCAAGGCGGCTTGCTCGATGTCGCGCTTGCTCCTGACTACGGCACGAGCAAACAGCTCTACCTGAGCTACTACGAACCGCGCGAGGGCGGCAATGGGCTCGCCGTCTTGCGCGCCCGCTTCGTCGATGGCGCGCAGCCAAAGCTCGATGAAGCGCGAGTCATCTTCCGCATGCAGCCTACGCTCGACTCGACCAAGCACGCGGGCGGTCGTCTCGTGTTTGCAGCAGATGGCAACCTGTTCATCACCCTCGGTGAGCGCTCGATCATGAAAGGGCGGGTCCAGGCGCGCGACCTCGGCAGCGATCTTGGAAAAATCGTGCGCATTCAGCCGGACGGAGCGATACCGAAAGACAACCCGTTCGTGGCGAAAGCAGGCGCGCGCCCTGAGATCTGGACGCTCGGTCATCGCAACGTATTGGGCGCAGCGCTCGACTCACAGAAGCGCCTTTGGGTCGCCGAGATGGGGCCCCGCGGCGGAGACGAGCTCAACCTGATCGAACGCGGTAAGGACTACGGCTGGCCCACGATCGGCTACGGTGAAGAATACTCCGGAGAACCGATCCACCAAGCCACGCAGGCTCCGGGTTTGGAGCAACCCATCTACTATTGGGATCCGGTGATCTCACCCGGCGCACTCACCATCTATTCAGGCGATCTTTTTCCATCGTGGAAGGGTAATTTCTTCATCGCCGGCCTGTCGAGCAAAGCACTGATTCGCCTGGTCTTGCGCGCTGACCGAGTGGTCGGAGAAGAGCGCTTGCTGACCAGCCGTTCTGAACGCATTCGCACCGTCGTGCAGGGGCCGGAGGGCGCGCTGTATCTGTTGACGGATGGCTCCAACGGGAAGCTACTCAAACTGACGCCGTAACCGCAGCTCGCGATTGGCGCGCCCAATCACGGACACGAATTGCCCAAATTCCCGTTGATTTCGACGATCGCAGGCGGCGTGCTCAGCTCTGCGACGATCTTCGATACCTGACATACCGGAAGCATCGGATTCGTATCCAGACGCACTTCACTCGCGGTCATCAAACCGTCGAAGCCACTGATACTGGTCAACACGGGATTGTCCCGGATGAAGAACTGACCAAGCGTGACGATTGCGGGTGATCCAACGACCGACTGCAACTTGGCGTTGCCCGCCACTCTGAAATGCCCGACGCCGGCACCAAGCAATGACAAATCGATGCGATCGAGCTGGTCATTGTCTTGAAATTCCACATAGGGCGTGCCGCGCGCACCAATCTTCGACAATTTTCGTAGGCCACAACCCAGCTTCAAGTTTGCGGTGTGGTCGACTGTCAGCCACGCGCCAACCTCCGACAGTTCCGCGAGCCCATCGAGCGAAGTCAGCGAATTGATGTGACTGACGCTCAATTCGAAGTGGACCTTCTGCAGACAATGCAATGCCTCGACGTTGAGCAGATCGCTCGTGCCGTCTTGGGTGATTGTCAGCGCCCCGTCGATCTCGGTGTAGCCCGCGAGCGCGTCAGCGGCGGCCTGTGTCTTGATGACGACGTTGTCCGGAAAGACTTTAACTGGACAATCCGTGGGCGGAGTTTGAAGGTTGGGACAGCTACGCGCGTCCACGGCGGCACCGCCCGCCCCGGCCCCGCCAGACGGTGCCGAAGTTCCTGCCGCTCCAGCGCTGCCCGCGACGGCGAACCGTGCGCCGCCCCCGCCGCTGTTCGAGCCTCCACCGCCGAACGCCTGTCCGCCATTCGAGACGCTTTGGCCTGGCGTCCCAGCGCCTGAATCCGAAGGCTTGCCATCCGTCGAGGCCGACCCGCAAGCCAGAGCCAGAGTCAGTGTGGCCACGAACGACGCGAGCGCGGCGCCCCTCCCGAAATCGGCGATCCTGTGCATTCCCCGAACCGTCATGACACAACCCATGGCGGTTGCCAAATTCGCGGGGTGGCTCCCTGTTGCGGTACGGAGCCCTGCATACTACCCTCGAGGATTAGTTAATCGTGGGAAGGTCTTGGGGCGGCTTACGTCGGGTGAGGGTTGCGGGCGGAGTACTGCTATTCGCAGGCGTATGCTGGTTACTCGGTGGGCTGGCGCTCGCCTACTGGCTCGTCAACGACAGCCCGATCCAGACCACGGGCAGCCACGGCATGCTGCCAAGCGACCTTTACTCGAAGGTCTTCGGCATCCTTGCAGGCGCCGCATCACTCGCGGCCGCGGTCCCGCTGGTCATCGGCTTTTGCATGCTTCGCGGCCAGCGCTGGGCCGCGATCGCCGCGATCCCCCTCGGCTTGCTCGCAATGATCTACGGAGGCAGTAGCTGGCTTCAGGGCGGAGTGCCAGCTCAGATCTCGCTCGCCCTGCCTGGGGCGGTGATCGCAAGCCTGCCGCTGAGCGCGTTTCTGAATAGCGAGCTCGATCGGCGAGCGTTCGGGCACGTCGGTTGGCAGAACGCAGTGCGCTGGTTGTCTCGTCCCGTGCAAAGCGTCGCGACGCTGCTCGTCGTTTTTGCCGCGCTCACCTACGCGAACCAACTCACGACGCGCTTCGGCTCGGGCGGAAGTGAATGGGACTCAGGTCCGATCACCCAGCGCTCGGACCTGAGTCTCGCGTTGCAATGCTGCAAGCAGCTCAGCCGACCAGGCGCAGAATGCGCAGAGCTTGCGCAAAGAGCGCCCGCAGCCGCCTCCTCGCTCGCCCGCGCGGTGCACAAGTGCAGCGGTCACATCGCACGCGGCTCCTCCGACTCTTCCGGAGACGAAGCCTGCGCGGGTTGGCGGATCCGCGGCATGTTCACGCTGCTCGGCCAACAGCGAGCCGAAGAAGGCTTTGTCGAGCTCGAGCGTTGGGTGAAGCGCAGCGACGCGGACTTGTGGCTACGTGCCGCGGCCGCACGCGGGCTCGCGCAAGGCCACGACGAGCGTGCCCTCGCCCTAAGCACTCGCTTACTCGAGCAAGCCGGCACGGACGACGAGGCACATGAAGATTTGATCGAAACCGTCCACCTGCTGCGCGGTGCTGCAGCCACTCCGCTGTTGAGAAAGGTCTTGCTACAACGAGGACCGCAATCGTTCGGCAGACGCTCGACCCTGCGCGCGATTGCCGAAGCCGACACGGAGGAATCCTGGCAAACCATCACGGAGCTTGCGAACTCTCCGGACCGCGCCTGGCGCAGGAGCATCGCCGCGGCGTTCACAGGCTGGCCAACCAGCGTCGTCGGTGAGAGCATTCCGCCTCTCCCGATCACGGAAAGAGTCCGACGCCTGATGTTGGACCACTTCGACGACGAAGACGCGACCGTTCGGCTCCAGTCGTGCCGAGTCTTGCTACCGTGCGACCGCACCGATCCCCAGACTCGCGCCGCGCTCAGCGACCTGCCCTTCTCGTACCAGCCATGCCGCGTCTGCGACACGCTCTACGAAAGCGCGTCTGCCGGCACCCAGCTGCGAAAAACACTCGAAGAACGACTCTGGAAGTAGAAATGACTACGCCGATGGCGGCTTTCCTGGGCTCCGTTCATCTAAACTGGCCGCACCGATGAAGGATCCAGCGACGCGCACTGGCCTTGCACTCTCCGGAGGTGGCTTCCGAGCTTCGCTTTTCCATCTCGGTGTGTTGAGGTGCCTCAATGATTTGGGGGCGCTACGCGACTTCTCGCGCATCTCCAGCGTTTCCGGTGGCAGCATCACGGCCGGCGTTTTGGCGCACGCCTGGCGCGAGCTCAGCTTCGACCACCAAGATCGCGCGACGAACTTCGACGAGCGAGTGACCCAGCCCTTGCGCCGCTTCGCCTCGCATACGCTGGATATCAAGGCAGGAGTGTTCGGGTTGCTACCGTTCGTGGGACCGGCAAGCGTACTCCAAAAGGCGTACGCCAAATCCTTGGTAGGCAAAGCGACGTTGCAAGACCTTCCGTCGGACGAGGAAGGTCCGAGGTTCATCTTCAACGCCGCAAACCTGCAGACGGGCGTCTTGTTTCGGATGTCGCGCCCTTACATGGCCGACTGGAAGCTGGGCCAGTGGGCTGCCCCCACACTCCCGCTCGCAACCGCGATGGCTGCATCGTCTGCATTCCCGCCTTTCTTCTCACCGCTGATCGTCAAACCCGGCGCGCTCCCGGAAAACCCGGATCCCGAGTTCGAGCAGACTCATTCCAAGATGTATCAGCGGTTGTGCAACCGCATCTTGCTGACAGACGGTGGCGTGTACGACAATTTTGGGTCGGAGCCGCTGAAGGGTTTTCCGGTAGTGGTGCTGAGTGACGCCGGTAAGCGCCTGGAAGAAGCGCAGCGCCCGTTGCTGGACTGGTTCTCGCAACTGCTACGCATCCGCGCCATGTACGACGATCAGGTGCGCGCGCTACGCGTTCGCTGGCTCGCAGAGAAATTCGATCGACAGGAAACGAACGGCGTTTATTTCTCGATGCGTGGCGAGCAGATTACGCGGGGCGACTGGGACAACGGCACGTCGGCCTCGGCGAGCTTCAGCGAGATCTCCAAGATCCCGACCCGCCTCAAAGCTCTGCCGCAAGCCAAGCAAGAACTGCTCATCACTTGTGGTGCACAGCATTGCCTTGCGTCGTTGCGCAAAGCGAAATCACTCGGTGCGCTGCCTGGTCCGCTCGGTGATCGCGTGTGACACCACACGCTCATGGGTCACAGGCGCAACCCCGCGGTCGCAGGCATTCCTTACCGCTGGTGATGCATGTGTCCCCACACGCCGTGCCCGTACTGCAAAAGCGGCAGCACTCTTGGGGCCCTCGTTCGCCTTCGAAGCAACCCGCTGCAACCGTGCAGGAATACTCGAACTCCGCCGTTGGCAGGCCATTTTGCGGCGAAACAGAGCCGAGGGGCGTGATCCGGTAGTCCGCGCCCGACACATCGGTACGGATCGTACCGTTCGCGATGTGCGTTTCGAGAAAAGCGGGGGGACGGCTCGGCGGCGTGCCTGCCTCGGTTTGGAGAACCAAGCGGGTGTGCACCGCGCCGAGCGTATCGTAGGTCCTTTTTGCCGGATGACCGTGGTTGTTCTTGCCGGTCGAGATGATGACGACCTCCGGCTGTATCGATTCTAGAAATCCACGCTCGCTCCCGTTCGCAGCACCGTGGTGACTCGCACGGAGCACTTCCACCTTGATCTTCCGCCGCTTGAGCTCGGCGCCCAACGCGCCCTCCAACGGCGCGCGTTCTTCCCCGTACTCCTGACCAATCAGATCACCCTCGATCAGGCAATCGAAGTCGCCTGGGCCCGAGACGAGCACGGCAATACTGCGCTCGTTGTCGCTGTCCGCCTTGGCAATCCTCTGCGGTTCTTTCTGCCCGAGAACATAGCCACCACCCGCCACGATCGTGGCAGTGTAGGACCCGCCTAGGTCGAGGACTTCGCCGATCAGTTCACCGTCTTGCACGTGCTCGGCTGGGACGGGGAGCGTATCGCCCCAGGCGCAGCGCTGCCAGTCGCGGGCAGAGTCCGTGGGCTTGTTTTTGCCTCCGTTGTCGAACAGGCGGCTGCGAGGAAAGTACGAAGTGGGAGCGCAGTCACGGTCCCACAACAATGATTTGGAAGGCCCAACATTGACGAACCCGCCCAGGTGATCCGCGTCAAAATGGGAGAGCACGACGTAGTCGACCACGGTCACACCCTGTGCACGGAGCAACTCCGACACGATTCGGCTTCGGCCGCGATCGCCGGCATCCACCAGCAGAGTCTTCCTCCGGCCGTGCGCATCTGGCGGGCCAAGCACCACGCTCGCATCGCCTTGCCCGACATCGACCGAGAAAATGGAAAGCCCCGGCGAGCGCGTGGCGAGCGTAGGGGGCGACCCCGGCGCCGCGGGCCCCGCAGCTTGCGGATCCCCCGCCCCCTCTGGATCATGCGCAGCAGCGCTCGGTGCGCTCGTCGGCCCGTGTGGCGACTCGGTCTGCGAGCCCTCGTGAAGTGCACCAAACGCGACGGGGGCAGCGATCAAAAGCGCCGGAGTCAGCGCCTCGAGGACTGAACGCACGGAGTCTGTCGTTGCCATCCCCGCTCAACCCGTCTCGTCGGAAGGTGCTGAACTTTGCGCCCCGGCCGCCGCGGTTGCTTCCACCTGCTTCGTCCGTTGAGTCATGCTCTTCGCACCCAGGTAGGTCGCGCCGCTGATACCCATCAACACCAATGCCTGAGTCGGCACAGTCGGAAATTCCGCGGGATCGAGCATCAGACGGTAGAGCCAGGCGAACGTGATGATCGCGGTCCAGAGCAGGGCCTGCAGACGCGACAGGCTCACCCCGGTTCCGTCCTCGTTTCGGACCAACGCCATCACTGGCCCGCGGAAGTCCTTCTTGAGCGCCCCGAGCACGACCGAGGCGAACAGCGTGAGCATCAGCGCGGCGTATCCGACAAAAATGGGCACTGAAACCCAGCGCGCGATCGCTTGCGTCGCATCATGCGAATAGTGGATCAACAGATACGCAAACGTGAGCACCACGACGACGCCAAATCCGATCTTCAGAGCGTCCGGCCAGGTCGGCACTTGCTTCGCAACATGTGACCTCGAAGCGGCGGGAGCGGTAGAAATGGCCGTCGCAGGGAGGATGCTAGCTGGCTCTGCCTTGGTTGGCTCTCCATCAACCGGCGCCGAGCTGGTCGGCATCGCGGGCACCCTAGAGATCAAGGGGGGAACGCTACGGTGCGTCGGCTGGGCAGCGGGAGGTGTGGCCGGGGGAGGACTGCTCGGCTCATTCGCAGGCTCGAGTGGAGGAGGCTCGTCTGGAGGGCTCGATTCGGGGTCTTGGTCTCCCGGCCTCGCCAGTTCACTCTCTGCGAACGCAAGCGCCTTTTGAAGAACTGCAGACAACCTGGTTCTATCTCTCGAAGGCCCGGTGGTCCACGACCAGAAGTATCCAATGCCGATTGATGCACCAGCGACGACGACGAATAGAAAGATGGCGAATACATCGAGAGGGACGCCTCCCAATTCTCGATACGTGAGTATCCCCGGAAATAGTGTGTTCACGCCGACGGCTACCCAAGTTCCGGCGAATATCGAAGGCAGGAAAATCGCTGGCCAATTGCCAAAGTGTATCGTGATCGGATCCTGACGCTGTGTTCCCATCGGTGGCAGCCCGAGGGCGATCTCCACCGCTTGCATGTAATACCCTCCCGTACGCTTCAGGACTCGCAACGCCGCACAAATCGAAAAGATCGCGGGGACCGCGATTGCAAAGCCAATGCACGAGACGACGAGCGCCAAGCTTCGAGCATCGGGTGTCTTTGCTTGGATCCAGGCCGCAAACAGGAAAGCTTGAGAGGTCACGAGCCAAGTCATGCGCTGACCGATCAGCTCCAACTCACGCTCGACCTTTTTTACGAAATGCTCTCGAATGCGCCAGAGCTCATCTTGTTCTGTTGACGCGAATACCTTTGCTGAGCTCATCTTCTCTTACCGCTGATCTGCATTAGCCGCGGGCCGTGTTTCCGCGAAAGCCCCAGCAACGAGTTCAGAAAAATGACTACTGGCCGCAATCGAGCCTGACCACGCCGAGCCTTCGACCGCACGAATGAAGGACCGCGCGAAGTGCCACGAGTGACGCGGAGGACAAGCCGCGTCAATGGCGTCGGCGTAGTTGGTCGCTCGAAATAGCAAGAACGTTCATAGCGGGCAGTCGTACGAGCACCGCGTCGGACCGGGGCTACTCAAAAATGCGTCGCTTCACTGGCAGCGAGCGATGCACTGGCCCTGAGTATTTGCAGGTACGCTCGCGCACGATTGCTGACACTGCGCCGCAACGCTGGTTCGGGTCTGCGACTGCAAGAAGCCGCAAGCGCAGGCCGCGGCCGCAAACCCTAGAATCAACGTGACCCGCCACATCGACATGCAGATCCGCTACCACGCGCTGTGCTCACGAGCAACGGACTGCGGAAATGAAACCGCAACACGCACCGAAGACAGCGCCAGCTCGTCGGAATTCGTCGCCTCCACAAGCGAGATTCAGGGCTTGGCTTTGAAACCCCACACCGTGTAGCCGGCGGTGTTCGTCACGGCGGCGGTGATCAGATGACCCGATGCAGCGTAGGATGCGGCGATCGAGTCGAGCGATGCGCCGGCGAATTGATCCTGCTCGTAGTCGTAGACCACGGTGCTGCCCTTGGGTTTGAAGCCCCAAACCGTGTAACCCGCGGTATTCGTCACCGCGGCCGTGATCACGTACCCGCCCGCCGCGTAGTTCGATGCGACGCTATCGAGCGATGCGCCCGCGAATTGATCTTGCTTGTAGTCGTAGACCACGGTGCTGCCCTTGGGTTTGAAAGCCCAAACCGTGTAGCCCGCGGTATTCGTCACGGCGGCCGTGATCACGTACCCACCCGCCGCGTAGCTGGCCGCGATGCTGCCGAGCGACGCACCCGCGAATTGATCTTGCCGGTAGTCGTAAACCACGGTGCTGCCCTTCGGCTTGAAGCCCCAGACCGTGTAGCCCGCGGTGTTCGTCACGGCCGCGGTGATCACATAGCCGCCCGCCGCATAGCTGGACGCGACGCTGTCGAGTGACGCGCCCGCGAATTGATCTTGCCGGTAGTCGTAAGCCGCAGTGCTGCCCTTCGGCTTGAAGCCCCAAACCGTGTAACCGGCCGTGTTCGTGGTGGCCGTCGTGATCACATAGCCGCCCGCGGCATAGTTCGACGCGACGCTATCGAGCGATGAGCCCGCGAATTGATCGAGCCGCTGATCGTAAACCGGTGCGCGCTCGACCAGCTTGTTGAGGAGTAGCGAATCGACCGTGGCAGCGCCCCCCGAACCGCCGGAGCCGCCGCTGCCCGCGTGCCCACCCGCCGCCCCCGCGAAACCCGCACTCCCCGCCGTGCTTCCACCGAAACCAGCGCTGCCTCCAATGCTTGGCATGCCGCCGGTGCCGCCGACATTGACGCCACCACCAGAACCGCCCGCCCCCGACGTACCCCCGGAACCAAGCGGCTTGCCGTCGGCATCCAACGTTCGCAAAGGGCAGTCGAACGAAAACGTGACGCTCGCGCGAGGCAGCGGTTTGCTCGAACCCGGGTAGTCGTTCGACGCTTCCGTGGAGAAGAGATCACGACAAGCGACTTCACCGCTTACGTACTTCTCGTCGAAACGGGTGACATCCACACTGCACGTGCTGTGTGCATAGGGCGACACCGACCTATCGTAATAGTACCAATACTCGTAGATTTTTGCGTCAGGCCCGGGTGGCAGCCGCGCGATGGCGGCAAGCTCACTCCCCCCGCTGGGTTCGTCATACGACAAGCTAGAGGAGAACGGCGCGACGCCCGTGTGGCGGATGGCAACCACGGCCTCCGACGGGGAGCGGATGGTACCGACGGAAACCGTCAGACCCGGCGCGCGGCGCACGCCGTTGATGGTGCTACCCAAAGGCCTGTACACGCAATCCACCAGATCCCCGCTGGAATTCGCGGCATCCGCCGGGCCATCGAACGAGCGGGAGGAGCTGCCGAAGGCTTGGCTCAGGGTGAGAATGGTGACTTGACCGCGCGCAAGCCGCGCTGGGTCGGCCATGCGCGCGCCACTCACACCACCCTGTGGGTTGACTGCCGTGTCTGGGCTCGAAAGGTCACTCGAGCAAGCGACGAGTTGCCACGAGCACGAGCCGACAAGCACCGCAGCGACCCATGTACCTACCGAACGAAACCCAAACCCCAAAACGCATTCTCCTTCAACGAGCGAACTTACACTCGCCGCACCTTCACTCGCAAGATGATTCGACGCGCTCGGACGCGCTCGGACAGATCAGATACGCACGCGGCATGAAGCGATAATCATTGAGAACGAGAGAGCACTATCGCTATAGTGAGTCCGATTAACCGGCACGCCGGGGCAAGCAAAGAACAGATGAGAGAGCTCATGGGCGCGTGGTGGTACGGTGTGGTTCTTCTAGGGGTTTCAGGTGTATTTGGAGGCGTGCTGGGTTGCTCGTCGAGCGATCCAGCGCCGCCGGCTCCGGTCGTTGAAGGCTGTGTTTCAGATAGTGACTGCGACAGCGGATTGCTTTGCGATGAGCAGCGCGCCTGCGTTCAGTGTCGCTTCGATTCCCAATGCGCCGACACTCAGCGCTGCGACTCCGGGCAATGTCTCACACGTGTGTCGTGCGCGAGTTCGGCTGATTGCCAAAGCGCTGCGGCGCCCGCCTGCGACAAGCAACTCGGCGAATGCTTCGAGTGCGTATCGGCGAGCGATTGCGGGCCAGGAAAGTCCTGCAATTCCAGGCACAACTGTATCGAGGCACACGCTTGCGCCAACAGCGCGGCCTGCCCCAGCGGGCAAGTATGCAGCGCCGGGGCCTGCGCGGACTGTCGCTCGGATCAGGACTGCGGTACAGGTCAACGCTGTTCCGAACACCAATGTACGCCACCCTGCGCGGCGGATGCCGATTGCTCGTCGAAGGGTCTACTGTGTGATCCGGTACGCGCCGCCTGCGTCGAGTGCGTAGTCACTAGTGACTGTCCGAGCAGCTCCCATTGCGACGCGGGCAGTTGCGTGCGTGATGTGTGTCAGCCGGGTGACGTCGAGTGCTCGTTGGACGCGACCGCGGCATCGGTTTGCGCTCCCAAAGGGGATCGCTTCATCAGCTTGCTCTGCGCGCAGGGACAAGTGTGCACCGACAAGGGCAGCGGGGTGCGCTGTTCGAACTGGGAGTGCACACCGGGCGTCAGTCGATGCAGCACGGACGGCGCGCGCGTCGAGCAATGCACCATGGATGGCCTATCCACGAGCGTCATTCAGGAGTGCGGCGCGAATCAGGTGTGCAGCAACGCTCAGTGCACGAACGTCGTCTGCACGCCGGACACCACCTTCTGCAAAGCGTCGGCCGTGTATCGTTGTAATGCCGACGGCACTTCGCTCACCCGCATCGAGCAGTGCGTCAGCAGCGCGTTCTGTGACGAAGAAAAGGCTGCTTGTGTGCAGCAGGTCTGCTCCCCCGGCCAAACCAGCTGCACGGGCAAGGGGAACCAACGTGGCACGTGCAAGGGCGACGGCAGCGGCTACGAAGACCTGAACGATTGCGAAGCGGACGAGCTGTGCGCAGGCGGCACCTGTGTGCCCATCGGCTGCACCGCCCAAACCTCGTTCTGCGACGGACCGGGCAAGGTGCGAACCTGTAACAGCGCGGGCACCGCGAGCGTCGTCAGCCAAGTTTGCGATCCGAGCGCGCACTGCGTCGAATCCGGCACCACCGCGAGTTGCAACAAGGGGACTTGTCTCGCCAATACGGGCGCTTGCGACGGCAACCTGGCGTTGCTCTGCAAGCCCGATGGCCTCGGCTACACCGACAGCGGGACTGACTGCGCCGCGAGCGGCAAAGTGTGCAGCGGTGGAACTTGCGTCACCAAGCAGTGCGACAACGGCACGCTGTCCTGCGTCTCCAACACGGTCATGTTGTGCACGGCCAACGTGCAACAAGTCTTCCAAACCTGCAGTTCCAGTCAGTATTGCGACGCCACGGACAAGAGTTGCAAGCCGCGGGTGTGCCCACCCAACGTCACTGCTTGCAGCGGCCAAGTCGTGACCACCTGCAATGCCGATGGCTCGGCCTTCCTGAACACGGGCACGGTCGACTGCGCGGCGAGCGGCAAGATCTGCAGCATCGGCACGTGCGTGACGCTGAGCTGCGCGGCAAATCAAACGTTTTGTCAGGGCGGCAACGTATACAAATGCAGCGAAAGCGGCACCAGTTCCGCGCTTTTGGCCGATTGCTACGACCCTTCCCAACATTGCGTGCAGTTCGGCAATAGCGCCCAGTGCGTCAGCGATGTTTGCACCAAAAACGCGCAGACTTGCTCCGGCAACGCTTTGGTCACATGCAACGCAGAGGGCACCGCTTACAGCTCCACGACCGATTGCGGCGCTCAGCTGTGCATCGCGGGCGCGTGCACACCGAAGATCTGCCAACCGGGCACCTTTCAGTGCTCGGGCAATGTCTCGCAAGTCTGCAATGCGACGGGCACTGCGTACAGCACCAGCCAAACTTGCGGGTCGACGAGCTTCTGCGCGGATGGTGGCAAGTGCGTGCCGCTGGTGTGCGCACCCGGCGCAGCTGCGTGCGTGGGGAATAACTACGGCTTCTGCAATGCGGGTGGCAGCGCGTTGGCGTCCGGCGGCACTGACTGTTCTTCTTCTGGGCAGGTTTGCGACACCGCGGGCTGCATCGCCACCGCGACGGACGGCCTGAGCAGTAGCACCAATACCAGTCTCTATTACGCGACTCCCAATGTGCTGCTCGGCGCCGCGATCCGGGCCAGCTCCAATCGCCGACTCATCCGCATGCAAGCGAATCTGTCCAGCACTGCCGCCGCAACCCTGCGTTTCCTCGGCTATGTAAGCGATACCCAAGCGGGCCCGTATCTTCCGCTATTCGAT